>Ga0207706_10005666_pt1 | contig 11638 bp, 16 predicted proteins | sample KBSC53metaG_FD_184318 | JGI IMG/M metagenome (GOLD analysis project Ga0207706, IMG submission 184318) | Corn rhizosphere microbial communities from Kellogg Biological Station, Michigan, USA - KBS C5-3 metaG (SPAdes) (version 2) | ecosystem: Host-associated > Plants > Roots > Rhizosphere > Soil ... | reverse complement strand
TATGCCGATGAACATGTGGCGGCCCGTGATCAAGCGCGAATTGACACCCGAGGTGTCCGCGAATGTGCAACGCATCGAATTGATGTGGTCCGAATGCCGCAAGCGGTACGGCAGTAAAAGTGGCGGGCCGTTTTTGTTTGGCGGCTTCGGCGCGGCCGATGCCATGTACGCGCCCGTGGTGGCTCGCCTGCACACTTACAGCGTCGATGTGGCCGCCACGACAAAAGCCTACATGGATGCTGTCATGGCGCTGCCGGCGTGGCGCGAATGGCACGCCGCAGCCCTCAAGGAAACATGGGTGCTTGCCGAAGACGAAGTCGATTGGCCGACGGTACTGCGGGTTTAGACTTTAAGCCGCGCGACCAGTTCCTCGATAAAGGGACGCTGGCCCGCCAGGATTTTTTTGCGGGCGGTGGAAAGGCTGAAATAGGCGATACGGTCAATCTCAGGAAAGCTTTGCTGCTGGCCTGAACGCGGCGGCCATTCCATTTCAAATTCATTGCTGGAAAAAGCGATAAGGTCGAAATCGGCCTCGAGCGCAAAAGCATGCACGGTCTTGCCACTCTTTTGCCGGAGCGGCGACAGCGCGGCGAACTGTCCGGCTGCAACGAGGCCGGTCTCCTCATTGAATTCGCGTTTTGCGCAGGCAAGCAAATCACCGGACTCGACGTTACCCTTCGGAATCGACCAGGCGCCGTCATCTTTGTTGCGCCAGTAGGGGCCACCAGGGTGAGCGAGCAACAGTTCAAGCCGCGGCTTGCGGCGGAAGACGAGTATGCCGGCGCTCACCTCTGATCGGCGGGACATTGACCTGTTTCTCGTGACCGCAATGGGGAAGCAAAATATGCGCCGGTTCTCCGGCTAAACGATGATTACCAGGGCCGCTCGACCGAATTGGTCACGTGGTCGCGGTCCGGCGCCGTGAAACACACGCCGATACAGGTATAGGGCAGTTCAGGATGTGGATTGTGCCCCCGGTGGAATTTTGCAATCGGCTCGGAATAGCACTCGCCAGCCTTCGCCTTTACCAAAACGCCTTCCTGAAAATGCGCCTCGAACAGCCCCTGCAGCGCCACGAAAAACGCCGCGCCATTGTGACAATGCCAATTGGTATAGCCACCGGGCACAATCTCAGCGTTATAGATCTGCACTTTCACCTGCGGGTCGCGTGGCAGCGAGCTGTAAAGCGCATCGAACAATAGATTGCGGTGAAAGCCATTGCCGGGTGGCACGATGCCCTCCAGCTTGAGCTTCAGGTCCTTGTAGTTGCCGGGTCGGACGTCCATTGCCACCTCCGCGGTCTGGGAGCGCCAAGCCTAGTAGCGCGCGCCAATGAGGTGAAGCACCGGAAAACGAAAAACCCGGCGCGAGCGCCGGGTTTCCGCAGCAATACGCGGCTCGTCAGTCGTCAATCTTCAACCGCGTCCTTCACGGCATCCTTCATTCCGCCGATCGTATTCTGCACTTTGCCGGCGATTTTCTGTGCCTTGCCTTCGGTTTCAAGCTTGGTGTCACCGGTCACTTTGCCGGCGATCTCTTTCGCTTTACCCTTCACCTGGTCTGCGCTGCCTTCAATGCGATCTTTGTTCATTGCGTCCTCGCTTTTTGTTCTGGATGTGTGTGGTCAACGCCTGACCCTCAGGTCGCGTTCCACCGCGCCCTTGAGTTGCCGATTAACGGTGCTGAAGCCTCGCGCCGGCTGAGCGGCACGAGGCGTCAACAGTGCAGTTACAAACTTGCTACCTGGATCCCGTCGTGCCCTTGTTCGGGTTTGGCGAACAATTCAGGTTCTGAGGCTTCGCGTCCTTCTCGCAGGCTGCCATGCTCGCATACTTGCAATTGAGTCCGCCGCTCGCTGACGTGTTGATGCAGAACGGGGAATTCCCAATCGTCTGGGACCTTTGCATACCGCTTCCCGACGGAGGTGAGCCCATCGTGCCCTGCGCCTGAGCGAAAGAAATGCCCGCGACCAGTGCGGCGACGGCGGTGAGTGTGGTCAACGTCTTCATCATCTGACTCCCTTGGTGGGTGATTTGCCGGCGTGCGGCAATCGGAACAACGGAGGCAGGGGGAATGGTGTTCCGGGAACCCGCGCTGATTTTGGGAAAAAATTTTCAAAAGTGGCGCCGAAATGGCAAGCGGCCGGGGATGGTACCCGGCCGCCGCCTGAAATCGTCTCGAGAAATTACGCCTCGATAATTGCGACGATCTCGTGTGTCCGTGGGCTAATAATTACAATCTGTTCGCCCACCAGGATGTAGTCGTAACCACGCCACTCTGGATAGATCACGATCACTTCCTGCGGCAGAGCATGGACGTGCACGCTCGTCGGGATGCGGGTACCGACGCTGACTGACACGTTCAGATTTACGCGCTCCACCTTCTGCGACTTGATGACCGTGCTGATCTTGGTGCGTTGCTCGGTCGTAAGCTTTGCCGAACCTGCCGCACCCTGACCAGTGGTCGCGCGGTTCTCCTCGCTGCTCGACTTGGTCGAGGGCGAAGCCGCCGGGCTGTTGTCGGTATTCGACTTGTTTTTTACGCCACCGTTTGCAGGGCTCGATTCCTGCGGCGTGCCGCCAGGGGTACGTTGACCCATGTCGGACTTCTCAGATTTCGGCGTCTGACCGGTCGTCTCCTTGGACTTGTCGGGGGCTTTGTCCAACTTGTCGGACGTAGCCTGGCCGGTCGTCTCTTTGGCCTTGCCGGTCTCACCATTCTTCATCGATGGTGCGACTTTTTCGGCCGGCGCGCTTTGCTGCGCCGCAGGCGCGCGCTCCGGGGTATCCTTACTCATGCCTTGAGCCGCCGCTGCGCCGGCGCCAAACAGCAACGCGAACGCTACGGTCGACAGCAATTTAGCTTTCCTCACGGGATTCCTCCTCTGGATGCCCCCCGAATTTCCCGACATTGTCGAGACCTCTTGAGCAAACGTTTGGTTGAACCCATCGGTTCCGAAGGTTACGCAATGGCAACCTGAAGCCGTCGCCATTGCGTTCCCGGTTCCATCAAGGCAACTTTGTCTCTGCGGGGAGGCACCCTTGGCGATTCTTTCGTCGTCGATTGATAAAAACGCTGCCGATTTTCGCGCCAATGCCGAACGCATGCGTGCGCTTGTGTCTGGACTGCAGACACGTCGCGCCGAGGCGGCTTTGGGCGGTTCGGAGCGCGCGCGCGCGCGCCATGTGAGTCGCGGCAAGCTGTTGCCCCGTGATCGCGTGATGACCCTGATTGATCCGGGTTCGCCATTTCTGGAACTCTCGCCGCTCGCTGCCAATGGCATGTACGACGATGCCATTCACGGTGCGGGACTGGTCACCGGAATCGGCCGGATCGAAGGTCGCGAATGCATGGTGGTCTGCAACGATTCCACCATCAAGGGCGGCACATATTTTCCGATGACGGTCAAAAAACATCTGCGCGCCCAGGAGATCGCGCGCGAAAACCGTTTGCCGTGCATCTACCTGGTGGACAGCGGCGGCGCCAATTTACCGCACCAGACCGAAGTCTTTCCCGATCGAGAGCATTTCGGCCGCATCTTTTACAACCAGGCAACCCTGTCGTCGCTGGGCATACCCCAGGTCGCGGTCGTCATGGGATCGTGTACCGCGGGCGGCGCCTATGTACCGGCAATGTCAGACGAGACAATTATCGTCAAAAATCAAGGCACGATCTTTCTCGGCGGGCCGCCGCTGGTGAAAGCAGCGACCGGGGAGGTGGTGAGCGCGGAAGAGCTGGGCGGCGCCGATGTGCATGCGCGCAAATCCGGCGTTGCCGATCACTACGCGCAGGACGATCATCATGCCTTGCGCATCGCACGCCGTATCGTCGCCAATTTGAATACGAAAAAGAACGTCGACATTCCGTTGATGAAATCCCGTGACCCGGAATTTGAAGCTGATGATCTGGATGGAATTGTGCCGGTCGATCTGAAAAAGCAATATGACGTGCGGGAGGTGATTGCCCGCGTCGTGGATTCATCCGAATTCGATGAATTCAAGGCGCTTTACGGTTCGACATTGGTTACAGGGTTTGCCCACATTCACGGGATGCCGATTGGCATCCTGGGCAACAATGGGATTCTTTTTTCCGAAAGCGCTCTCAAGGCCGCGCATTTTATCGAACTTTGCTGCCAGCGCCGCATCCCGCTGCTGTTTTTGCAAAATATCGTCGGCTTCATGGTCGGGCGCGACTACGAGGCCGGTGGTATTGCAAAAGACGGCGCAAAGATGGTGACGGCAGTGGCCTGCGCGCAGGTTCCTAAAATCACGCTGATTATCGGCGGCTCATATGGCGCCGGAAATTACGGTATGTGCGGGCGTGCTTATGGCCCTCGTTTTCTGTTTACCTGGCCCAACGCCCGAATCTCGGTCATGGGGGGCGAACAGGCCGCGAGTGTGCTGGCAACCGTCAAGCGCGACAATGTCGAGGCGGGTGGGGGTAAATGGTCGGAGATCGAAGAAGAGGAATTCAAGCAGCCGCTGCGCGAGCAATTTGAAATCGAAGGCAATCCATATTTTGCCACTGCGCGGCTGTGGGACGACGGCATCATTGCGCCTTCGGAAACCCGCCGCGTGCTGGCGCTGGCATTTTCGGCGGCTCTGAATTCGCCGATACCGGAGACAAAATTCGGCGTTTTCAGAATGTGATACGAAGGACTAATGGATTACAGGAGTGCCCTCATCGTTGGCGCCGGGGCCGGTCTTTCGGCTTCGCTTGCGCGCGCTTTCGCCAAAATCGGCATGAAAGTCGCGCTCGCCGCCCGCACGGTCGAGAAGCTAGAGCCGCTGGCGCGTGAAACCAAAGCGACAATCTTTGTCTGCGACGCCACTAGACATGCCGACGTCGAAAAACTCTTTGTCGACCTTGACGGCGCAGCGGCAACGCCTGACGTCGTTGTGTTTAACGCCAGCTACCGCGCACGAGGACCATTGGCCGAGCTCGATCCGCGCGAGGTTGAAAAGTCTATTCACGTATCCGCTTTCGGGGGTTTCCTCGTAGCTCAGGCGGCGGTCCGACGGATGTTGCCGCGCAAGCAGGGTGCGATCCTCTTTACCGGCGCGTCAGCCAGTGTGAAAGGCTATGCACAATCGGCGCCCTTCGCGATGGGCAAGTTCGCGCTGCGCGGCCTGGCACAGAGCATGGCTCGCGAATTGGCACCGCAAGGGATTCACGTCGCCCATTTTGTGATCGATGGAGGCATCCGCAGTACGCGCCGGATCGAGCCGCCAGACAAGCCGGACTCGTTGCTCGATCCCGATGCCATCGCGCAAAGCTATCTGCATGTCCTTAATCAGCCGCGCAATGCGTGGACGTGGGAAATCGAATTGCGGCCGTGGGCTGAGAAATTTTAAACGCCTCTTAGCGTCTCCACATTCCGATCACGGTGTCCCAGTTCACGAACGGCTGCTTCGGGCCCGCTCGCACCACACCCCTGTCATGCAAGTAGGCGCTTCCGACCATCAATGCTGCCCCAACGAAAACCCCGAGTATGAATTTCATGCACCACCTCCTGTGTGCGGCTGACACCCATGATGCCTTATAAATCTTCACGGGCTTTTGCCGCGCCGGTGATCAAATTAGACATATTCTAATGTTCTTCCCGTGGCTTGCGTCGCGGTCGGCGCGATGACACACATTTCGCCGCGCTCCATTTGATGAGGCCTCCCAATGTGCCGCCGAATGATCGTTGTGCTCGCTGCTCTCCTGTTGCCGCTCACCGTCAACGCGCAGGCGCCGTCACCGGCGAAGGAGACACCAAAAGAAACGGCAAAAGATACGCCGAAAGCCTATGTGCCCGGTTTGGAGCAGTTCATGAATGTCATCTTGATGGAGCACAACAAGCTTTGGTTTGCCGCCAAAGCGCGCAATTGGGCATTGGCTGAATATCAGCTCGGCGAGATCAAGGAGATCATGGGCGACGTGCAGGACTTCGTGCCGACCTTCAAGAACCTGCCGCTCGCGGACATGCTCGACGCGGTCATCACCAAGGAGATCGCGTCACTGGAAAAATCGATCGAGGGGAAAGATTACAAGGCCTTTACAGCGGGTTACGACAAGCTCACTGCTGCTTGCAACGCCTGCCACCAGGGCACGGAGAATGGCTTCGTCGTTATCAGGCGGCCAACGCGGCCGGCGTTCACCAATCAGGATTACGAGCCGCACAAATAACAGTGGGGCCGCCACGTCTACTGGCGCCGCCTGGCACCATAGTCCGCCGCGCGAACGCGTGCTAAACGCAGGCGTCATGACCAACCCCGAAGACCTCAAGCAGCTTGCACCCACTGGAAAACTTCGCGGCGGCGTTGTCGCCGCGCCGGCGGCCTCCGCCTTTTTCGTAATCAAGGACGGCAACGGCGACGTAAAAGGCGCTACTGTCGATCTCATTCGTGGTTTTGCTGCTGCGCTGAAGCTGCCGCTGGCCCTTCAGATTTACGACAACTCGGGCCAGGTCACCGATGCGGTTGCGAAAGGCGAATGTGATATCGCGTTTATGCCGCAGGATGCCGAGCGGGCGAAACGCGTGGATTTCGGTCCGGCGTACTATTTTATCGAAAGCACTTACCTGGTGCCGGCGGGCTCGGCCATCAAAAGCATTGATGAGGTCAATCGGCCAGGAAGCCGGATCGTTGCCATCTCCAACACAACGACCGCGCGCAGCGCGCGCCGCACGGCGCCGAATGCCAGCGTCGAGGAAGTACCAAGCGTTGATCAGCTGACGGAGATGGCCCGTCAAGGTGAGGGCGATGCTTTTGCGCTCTCGCACGATTCATTCGCGGGCCTGCTTCCCAAGCTTCCGGGCGCGCGCGTGTTGCCGGGCAATTTCCAGCAGACTGGTATAGCAGTGGCAGTGCCGAAAGGACGGCCAACCGCGCTGAAGATTGCAAGCGAACTGCTCGAAGTCGCAAAAGCATCCGGTCTTGTACGCCGCGCCCTCGACGCCGCCGGCTTCCCGGACGCCCCGGTGGCGCCTTAGGACGCAACCAGGCGCTTTACGCGCGCGGCTGCCAGATAAATCAGGATCGCGCCGGCAGACGCCCAGCATATTGTCGGCACCCACTGCAGCACCGCTTTGAGCGCAGGGTCGGCGTTGAAGCCGGTGGCGACAGCAGCCATGCGCGTCAACGTTGCCAAGGCGAGCGCAGAAAACAGCAATCCGGACATGCGTCCTTCGCCCCCATTCTCGCCAATGGCAAACGCAACAGTGAAGGCGCTCATGAGAATGGCGCCCCAGGCGGCACCCGCGGCAAGTTGCGCGACCACCATTTGCCCGAGGTCTTGCGCCAGATGCGCCGCAAGAATGGCGAAAGCGCCGATCAGGGCCGCGCCGCCCATGACTTTGTAGCCGCCAAGCCGGTTGGTGATGAGACCCGCCGGGAACATCGAAATGTTGAAGCCGATCCAGAATATCGGCATCAGCCATTGCAGGGCAGCGGCGTTGGTAAAACGCAGGAAGAGCGGTGCGCTGTCGATAGCGAAATGCATCTGATAACCAAGTGCGAGCGTGACCATGCCGAGCGCAAACACGATGGCGGGGCTGGTCATGGTACCGAAAGAGCGCACCGGTGGGTTCTTGGGCGCCGCGTGCGGCTCTGCCGCGAGTCTGCGTTCGGCTGTGATCATGCCGAGCGTGACCAGCATCAGCACAATACTGGCCACTGCGAATGGAATACGCGGGTCAATGTCGCGCAACGCGATGGTCAGGTAGGGGCCTATCGCGCCGGCAATGCCGGTGCCCAACAGCGCGAGGGCAGAAAGGTAGGGGATCGACGGCTTGCGGGCGTATCTGCCGAGCAACATCAGCGGTGGCGCCCGCAATGCCGAAGAGGTCACCGTCCAAACAACAACAACGGCGATGAGCACTGACGCACCGAGGTTTGCGATCAAAGGAATGATTAAAAATGCGGCGCAAGACAGCGCCGTTGCTGCGGTCACCCAGACACCAAGCCGGCCGAGGACGCGCGTCACCTTGTCCGTGGCGATGCCGGTGAAGAAATCGCAGACCGTGAAGACGGCCTGATCAAGCATGAGGATCAGGATCACGGCCTTGGGTGCGATGCCGGCCGCTGCTGCCAGCTTTGACAGATAAATAACGTAGATTGTCCAGCACAGCGCAAAGAACAGCTGGAGGACCGCCAGATACCAGCCAAAACGTTGTGAGGGCGTGCTCACGGCGGCGTCAGAGCGTTACGATGACATTGCCGATCGTGCCGCGTTCGACCGCTTCATGCGCGGCAACGGTATCCGCCAGGGAGAAAGTGGGCTGCGCAACGCGGTTGAGCAGTGTGCCGGACTTGAGAGCGTCGTTTATGGCTTCGACGCAATGTTCACGCTCTTGCGCGTCAAGGTCGTAAACAAGGAAGAATTGCAAGCGGAGAGAATTGAACAGGCAAAAGGCGGCCGGGAGGGTGGCTTCCGGTCCAGTGCCGTAGACGATGACGCGGCCCTTTGGCCGGAGCACGCCTGGAATGAGTCTGGCGTTGGCCGCGAGATCCATCTCGACCGCGGCGTCAACACCGCGCTTGTCGGTGATCTCCATGACGCGCTCCCCAACATTCTCGCGCTTGTAATCGATCACGTGATCCGCGCCGGCCTCGTGTGCGGCCTTCGCCTTCTCGGGGGAAGAAACCGTGGCAATGACATTCGCACCCCTGGCCTTTGCAAATTGGATGACGTATTGGCTGACGGCGCCGGCACCGCCCGACACGAGCAGATTCATGTTTTTGGTGGCGTCGGCGAGGATGACAGCGTGAATAGCCGTCATCGCCGGGATGCCAAGGCAGGCGCCGGCGTCGAACCCGACATTGTCCGGCAATGTAACGGCCTGTGCGGCCGGCAATGCTATAAATTCGGCGGCCGTGCCGAAAGCGCGTTTCCATTGCCCGTTCCATACCCACACGCGCTCACCGATGCGGGATTTCGGCACACCGTCTCCCACATCATCGATTGTTCCGGCACCATCGCTGTGCGGCACGACGCGTGGGAACGCTATCTTTCGCGTGGAGCCTTGCCGCGATTTGACGTCGGACGGGTTGACGCCCGAGGCAGCGAGTTTCACGCGCACTTCACCGGGCCCGGGGCGCGGCGTCTGGACTTCGCCGACTGTCAGCACCTCGCGTGCTGCACCGTTTCGCTCGTAATAGACGGCTTGCATGGGCCGGTCCCCCTGGAACCGCCACGATAGCATGGCGGCATGTGGAAATGGGCCCGCGAACCCGAACAACGGTCACGCGTTATCCCTGATCATGCCCACAATGAAACGAGGCAATACGCGCGGCAGTGCCCCCGGGGGCGAAAAACGCGAGGTCCAATATGCATTACCGGGTTTATAGCGGCCCTAAAGGATCACCGGACGTGTCGCCACTCGAAAAATCCGAGTTGCTGTTCAAGGAATTTGCAGCGCTCGATGACGCGCTGTCGTGGGCGCGCCATTTGGAAGGCGGCGGGCGCGTTCCGCTGTTGATCGAAGGCGACGACGGCACGCATATGAACCGGCGCGCCATCATCGATGCGCTGCGAGTCGGTATGCGAGAGCAACTCGACGGATAGTGGCGGAAGGCGTCAGCCGGCAATCCGTACCCACTCGGCGCGCGCGCGCGTGGTGAGGTGGTTCCACTTATTGCTGACGACGTCCCAATTCACCATCGGGCGTTGGCTGCTGGCGTTCGCGGTCGTCACCGCATAGTGGGAATCATACAGGTAGGCCGCGCCGACCGTGAGCAGAGCGCAAAGAACAATTCCGATGAGGACACGCATGATGAAACTCCTCGTTCCCGATCACAAACGCAGCTGACAGAGATGCGGTTCCAGCGGTCTTAAAGTGGTTTAGAGGACAATTGTGACAGCAAATCCGTCGATTTTGGGTCGTACGGCGTTAACTATATAAAGGCGCTCGTCGTATTGTAACCCATTGAAAACGCTTTATTTCTTGGCAAAAAAACTTTTCCCGCGCACAAAATTTGCTGCTATATTGTGTTTATGAGCAGACATTCAGCAAAAACCGCCGGGCGGTCCGCCAAAACGACAAGGCGAACCGCAAAAAAAAGCGCGAAAGGTGCCCGCGCTACGGCAACAAAGGTGTCCAAATCGGCGCGTTTGCCGGTTGGTAAGTCCACGCGGCCGGCAAGGGCGGCCACGATGGCTTCCAGCCCGGTGAAAGCCATCAAGATGATGCGCACGCCAAGTCCACCGGTGCAGCCGGTGGCCACGCCCGAATTGCCGGTGCGGTTGCACAAATACCAGGTCGGCGAGACTGTTTACTACACATCGCCGACGTTTGGACGTGCCGCAGCGACCGGCAGCTATACCGTGGTCAAATTGCTGCCGTCGGAAGGTGACGATTATCAGTACCGGATCAAAAGTTCCGGTGAGGCTTTCGAACGCGTCGCCAAGGAAAGCCAGCTTGATCGCCCCTAATCGCGGCCGGTGACGAGCCGTCGCTATTTTGCCTCGGGCTTTTCTTATGCTCTGGACCGCGCAGTGGTGCTGCAGGAGGTCAGGGCATGCCGATTTATATCACGCAGGGGCGCTACACCCGCGACGCGATCAAGGGAATGATCGTCAAGCCGGAGGACCGCGCCGATGCGGTCGCGCGTCTGTTATCTAAAATTGGAGGCCGGTTGTTGGGCCATTATCTCACATTCGGGGACTATGATTTTATGGTGATCGCTGAAGCTCCGAATGACGTTCAGATGGCGGCAGTGCTGCTCGCGGCCGGCAGCGGCGGCGGCGTCACTGATTTGCGCACCACCGTGGCGCTCACGTCGGTGGAAGCGAAGGGGGCGTTTGCCGCTGCGAGCGATCTTGCCCCAGGCTTCAGGTCGGCAGGTGGGACATAACCGCAGCAGAGGAATAAACAAAAGAACACGACGTTATAACAACCTGAACAAACCAAAGTGGAGGACTTATGCGCGCGTTTTTGCGTCTGGCAGCACTCATATTGCCAGTTTTGCTGACTTTGCCGGTTGCAGCACAAAACTACCCAAGCCGCCCCGTTAAATTCATCGTCCCATTCGGTGCAGGCGGCCCCGCTGACGTCTACGCGCGGGTACTCGCTCAGCATCTCTCCGAAGAAACCAAGCAAACCTTCGTGGTTGAGGATCGCCCCGGCGCAGGCTCAATCATCGGTACCGACGCGGTCGCCAAGGCAGCGCCCGACGGCTACACGCTGCTGATCATGTCGAATACGCATACGACCAACGAGTCATTGCTGCCCAACAAGCCGTTTCAGCTGATGCGCGATTTCGTACCGGTAGCGACGATCAACTATTCCGATCTGCTGATGGTCGTTCATCCGTCAGTTCCGGCAAAGACCGTCAAAGAACTCATCGAATTGGCAAAAAAGGAGCCGGGCAAACTCAACTACGCGTCGTCCGGGCCGGGCACGCCTTATCATATGGCCGGGGAGCTGTTTAAGGCGATGACCCAGACGGATATCGTCCATGTGCCGCACAAGGCTTCGGGTGATGCACGCAATAGCGTGATCTCGGGGACTGTCCAGGTGATGTTCGATGCCGTGACCACAATGTCGGCATTGGCAAAAGGTGGACAGGTCCGTGCGCTTGGCACAACTGGCCTGACGCGCTCGCAGCTCACGCCCGATCTGCCGACGATTGCCGAAACGGTTCCCGGCTACGAG
>Ga0207706_10005663_pt1 | contig 11642 bp, 9 predicted proteins | sample KBSC53metaG_FD_184318 | JGI IMG/M metagenome (GOLD analysis project Ga0207706, IMG submission 184318) | Corn rhizosphere microbial communities from Kellogg Biological Station, Michigan, USA - KBS C5-3 metaG (SPAdes) (version 2) | ecosystem: Host-associated > Plants > Roots > Rhizosphere > Soil ... | reverse complement strand
CGCCTTCTCCTTCGTCGGGAAGATCGGGGCGAGCAGCTGAACGAGCTGCTCCGGCTCGACCCGCGCCACGGCCTCGTCGGCGTTGATGAGGCCCTCGTCGACCATGTCGGTCGCGATGCGCACGGCGGCGAAGCCGGTGCGCTTGCCGTTGCGCGTCTGGAGGAGAAAGAGCTTGTCGTCTTCGATCGTGAACTCGAGGTCCTGCATGTCGCGGAAGCGCTTCTCGAGGACGTCGCGGACGCGCAGGAGGTCTTCGTACGCCTTCGGCATCGTCTCCTGGAGCGACACGCCCGAGCCGTCCGAGTTCAGGGGCCGGGGGGTCCGGATGCCCGCGACGACGTCCTCGCCCTGGGCATTCGGCAGGAATTCGCCGTAGAAAACCTTCGCGCCCGAAGCCGGGTCCCGCGTGAACGCGACGCCCGTCGCCGAGGTCTCGCCCCGGTTGCCGAAGACCATGGCCTGGACGTTGACGGCCGTGCCCCAGTCGTCGGGGATGTGATGGAGCTTGCGGTACGTCTTGGCGCGCTCGTTGTCCCAGGAGCGGAACACCGCCCCGATCGCTCCCCAGAGCTGCTCGCGCGGATCGTCCGGGAAGTCGTGACCCGTCCGCTGGCGGACGATCTGCTCGGCGCGCCGGACGATCTCGGCCAGATCCGCCGCCGCCAGGTCCGTGTCCGCCGTGACGCCGCGGGCCTGCTTGATTTCCTTCATGACCTTCTCGAACTCGTGGCGCGGCACGCGCAGGACGACGTCCGAGTACATCTCGAGAAAGCGCCGGCGGCAGTCGAGCGCGAACCGCTCGCCCGAAAGGCTCGCGAGGGCCGGCACGGTCCGCGATGTCAGGCCGAGGTTCAGGATCGTGTCCATCATCCCGGGCATCGAGGACCGCGCGCCGGATCGAACGGAGACGAGGAGCGGATTCCCGGGATCGCCGAAGCGCCGGTCGGTGTCGTGCTCGAGTTTCATCAGGGCGGACTCGACCTCCGACCGGATCCCGTCGAGAGATGCGCCCCGGGAGTAATCCGCGCACACCGAAGTTTCGATCGTGAATCCCGGCGGTACCGGGATCCCGAGGGCCGTCATCTCGGCGAGGCCCGCGCCCTTGCCGCCGAGCGTTTCCTTGCCGAGGCCGGCTCCCTCTGCTGCGCCGTTGCCGAACGAAAAGACGCGCTTCATTTTTCGACTTTCACTTTTCGACTTTCACTTTTCGACTTTCACTTTTCCACCACGATTTCCGAAAAGTCCGCGAGGCGCGTGAATTCTTGCTGAATCGAGGCCAGAAGCGCCAGCCGATTCGTACGGAGCTCCGGCTCCGGGCAATTGACCAGGACGTCCACGAAGAAGCGGTCGAGCGAGGGGGCGATCGACGCGATCGTCTCCATGGCCTCCCGGTACTCCCGCGCCTCCGTGAAGACCTCGATGGCCTGCTTGGCCTGCAGGACGTCGCCGGCGAGGGCGCGCTCCGCGGCCTCGCGGTAAAGATCGGGCGAAGGCGGCCCGGGCCGCTCGTCGCCGACGATGTTGCGGATCCGCTTGAACGCCTGGATGAGCGAGCGGAAATCCATGTGCCGGCGGGCGTCCGAGAGCGCGCGGGCCCGGTCGGCCGCGTCGGCGAAATCCCAGACTCCGACGTTGAGAACCGCCGAGATTTCGTCGTAGCTCGAGCCCCGCCGCTCGAGGAGGCTGCGCAGCCGGTCCGCGAAGAAGCGGCCGAGCTCCTCGATGACCGCATCCGCATCCAGGCCTTTCAGCTCCTCCGGGTAGAGGGAGAACGCCTTCCGGACGACCGGACGCCAGTCGGTCCGCCAGTTGCGGCCGATCGCGATCGAGACGATCCCCAGAGCGGCGCGGCGCAGGCCGTACGGATCCTTCGAGCCGGTCGGCACGAGACCGAGGCGGAAGAAACCCGCGAGCGAGTCGAAACGGTCGGCGAGCGAGAGAATCGCCCCGGAAGCGTCGCGCGGCGGCTCCTCGGAGCCCGAAGACGGGCGGTACTGGTCGTAGATGGCCTTCCAGACGGAATCCGGATGGCGCTCTCGGCGGGCGTAGATCCCGCCGACGATGCCCTGCAGGTCCGTGAACTCCTTGACGACGTGGCTGACGAGGTCCGTCTTCGAGAGAAGCCCGGCGGTCCGCACCGGCTCCACGAGGTCCGCGCGGCCGATCTCGCGAGCGATCGCCTCGGCCAGCTCCTGGATCCGCGACGTCTTCTGCCGGTAGTCCCCGAGCTTCTCCTGGAAGGTCAGGCGCGAGAGCTCGGGCAGCCTCGTCTCGAGCGACTTCTTGGCGTCCTCGTCGAAGAAGAATCGCGCGTCCGCGAGCCGGGCGTTCAGCACCCACTCGCAGCCTTTGGCGATGAAGCCCTTGCGGTCGGCGTCGTTGTCCATGACCGCGATGAAGTGCGGCACCAGGCCGCCGGGGCCGCGCACCGGGAGGAACTTCTGGTGCGTGCGCATCACGGTCACCGTGATCTCCTCGGGGAGGTCGAGAAACTCTGCGGCGAACGAGCCGCGCACGAGCCCGGGCCACTCGACGAGGTCGGACAGCGTGGCGGCGAGATCCGCGTGCGCTTCGACCTGGCCGCGCACCTCGCCGGCGAGGGCACGCGCCCCCTCGAGGATCGCGATCCGCCGCGCTTCCGCGTCCGGCTCGACGTACGCGTTACGGAGCTTCGCAAGGTAGTCGTCCGGCCCGGTCACCGCGAACTCGCCGTCGGAGAGCACACGGTGCCCCACCGTGCGGTCGTTCGCGGCCACGCCGTAGAGGGAGAGCGGAACGACCTTCCCCCCGTAGAGGGCGACGACGCCGCGCACCGGGCGCACGAAGCTGCGCGAGCCTTCGCCCCAGCGCATCGTCTTTGGAAACGTCAGGCCCGCGACGATTTTCGGCAGGATCTCCGCGAGGACCTCGGAGGCGTCGCGCCCGGGAATCGTCTTGCGGGCGGCGACGGTCTTTCCGCGCGGCGAATCGACGACGACGAGGTCCGCGACGTCCACCTTCTGCGCCTTCGCGAAACCGACGGCGGCCTTCGTGGGCTTGCCGTCCTTGCCGAATGCGCTGGATTCCGGCGGTCCGAGGACCTCGGCCGCGCGGTCGGCCTGCTTCTCGGGAAGACCGCGGACGACGAGCGCGAGGCGGCGAAGCGTTCCGTACGATTCGATCTTCTGAGGCGCGAGACCCTCTTCCGCGAGCGCCTCGCCCGTCGCGCGGGCGAGCTCCAGCCGCGCCGGAAGCAGCGCCGGCGCCGGGATCTCCTCCGTGCGGATCTCCAATAAGAAGTCCTGGTCGTTCATGTCCGCTGGTGATCGCCGCGAGGGCGAAGCCGCATGTGAGGAAAACTCTCCGCTCTCGTCGGGCGCGTCGAGCGCCCGTTCAAACAGTCGCCGGTTCCGGCTCGGACTTCGGCGACCGCTGTCCTTCCTTTCCCGAAACGTAGGCCCGCGCGCAGGCGCAGGCGAGATCTCGAATCCGCCGGATGATGCCGACGCGGTCGGTCGCCGAGACGGCCCCGCGCGCGTCGAGCACGTTGAACTGGTGGGAGCAGACGAGCGTCGCCTCGTAGGCCGGGATGACGAGGCCGGCGTCGAGACAACGCCTGGCCTCGCGCTCGTGGCGATCCAGCATGAGCTGCGCGAGCTCCGCGTCCGCGACCTCGAAGTCGTACTTGGAGAGCTCGACCTCTTCGCGCCGGCGCACCTGCCCGTACGAGAGCGTCTCGTTCCACATGACGTCGTAGATCGAGTCGAGCTTCGAGAGGAACATCGCGATGCGCTCGAGGCCGTACGTGATCTCGGCCGTGATCGGGGCGAGGTCGATGCCTCCGGCCTGCTGGAAGTACGTGAACTGCGTGATCTCCATGCCGTCCATCACGACCTGCCAGCCGACGCCCCACGCGCCCAGCGTCGGGGACTCCCAGTTGTCCTCCTCGAAGCGGACGTCGTGATCGGCCAGGACGATGCCCAGCCGCTCGAGGCTGCGCAGGTAGGTCCGCTGGACGTCCTCGGGAGAGGGCTTCAGGACGACCTGGAACTGGAGGTGCTTGCCGAGACGGAAGGGGTTCTCCCCGTAGCGGCCGTCGGCCGGCCGGCGCGAGGGCTGCACGTAAGCGCACCGCCAGGGCTCGGGCCCGAGCACCCGGAGGAAGGTCGCGGGATGCATCGTCCCGGCGCCCACGGGCAGGTCATAGGGCTGCTCGATGAGGCACCCTTCGCCCTCCCAGAAGGCCGTCAGCTCCGCGATCAATCGCTGCAGAGTGAACACTGGCAACAGTTTATCAGCCCAGGATTTCCGAAAGGACCCGCTGAGACTTGAGCTCGTGGCCGAGGAAATGGCGGCGCGCGAGGCGCGTCACACGGGCGATCTCGTTCAGCCCGCGGGGACGGTCGGCGGGATCCATCGGCCCGGAGAGGAAGCGCCCGAGCGTCGCGCGCGCGTCGGGCGACAGACGCAGGACTTCGCCCCGTCGGCATTCGGCGCCGACGAAGCCCGGCCGCATCTCGTCGAAGAGCAGCGCTTCCCCGGGATCGAGCGGACGGCCGCAGCCGGCGCATTCGCGGGGGGAGGGAAAGAGTCCCGAGAGCTTCAGGATCCAGACGTCGAAGTAGGCGGCCACCAGATCCACCGGGGCTCCGGCGAACATGCCGTCCATCGCATGCCGCGCGAGCCTGTAGAAGGGCTCCGCCGGGTCGGACTCCGAGACGAACGTCTCGAGCGACTCGGCGAGCGCGGAGAGGAGGAGTGCGCGATCGAGGTCCTTCGCGAGGCCGAACGAGGGCCGGATCGGGTCGACGGCGTTGAGCGACACGAGCTCGCGGCCTTCCTTCTCGAAGTAGACGATGCGCGCTTCCGTCATCGGCTCGAGCGATCCGGAAAAGGTGCTCTTCGACCGGCGCGCGCCCCGGGCGACTCCGCGCTTCTTGCCGGCATCTCGCGTCAGGAACGAGACGATGCGGTCGGTCTCGCGAAGGGCCCAGGTCGCGAGAACGAACGACTCGGATGTCTGCAGACGCACGGCGCGATTATGATGACCAGGGCGCCGGCCGCATGGCTAATAAAATTAGCAAAATAGCCTAAAACGCCGAATATTTTATGCCTGCCGATTCGAAGGTCCGAACGGAACGGGGCGTCTGGATCCTCGGCTGGGTCTCGTTTCTGACCGACGTTTCGTCGGACATGATCTATCCCCTCCTCCCGGATTTCCTGACACGCACGCTCAAAGCGGGCCCCGCGGCACTCGGAATCATCGAAGGCGTCGCCGAAGCGACAGCCTCGCTCATGAAGATGGTCTCGGGCTGGTGGTCGGATCGGCGCGGCCGCCGCAAGCCCCTCGTCCTCGCGGGCTACGGGATCGCCTCCGCCGTCCGTCCGCTCGTGGGCCTGGCTTCGAGCTGGGGCCAGGTGCTCGCGATCCGCTTCACCGACCGCGTGGGCAAGGGGATCCGCACGTCGCCGCGGGACGCCCTGCTCGCCGACATGGTGCCTCCCGAGCGGCGGGGCCGCGCCTTCGGCCTGCAGCGCGCGATGGACAACGCCGGAGCGGTCGCGGGTCCCCTGCTCGCCGCATTTCTCCTGAAGTACGTTCTCGAGGACGAGCGCTCGGTGTTCCTGCTCGCGGCGATCCCCGGTCTCGCAGCGGTGCTCCTCCTCATCTTCGGCGTGAAGGAAGCCCCACGCGCCAGCCCCGAGGCGTCGCGAGCCGCCGCGGGCTCCGGCCCGCTCCCCCGCCGTCTCAAGATCGCGGTCGTGATCTTCGCCGTCTTCGCGCTCGCGAGCTCGACCGACGCCTTCCTGCTCCTGCGCGCGCGCGACGTCGGGATCGAGCTCTGGCAGCTGCCGCTCCTCTGGGCCTTCTTCCACGCCGTCAAGGCCGCCGCCGGAGTCCCGGGAGGCGCGCTGGCAGATCGCATCGGACGGACGCGGACGATCCTCCTCGGGTGGGCCGTCTATGCGGCGGCCTACCTCGGCTTCGCCTTCGTCTCCGGAGCCGGCGCGATGTGGGGGCTCTTCGCCTTCTATGCCCTCTTCTACGCGCTGACGGAGGGGGCGGAGCGGGCGCTCGTCGCCGACCTGGCTCCGGCCCACCTCCGCGGCAAGGCGTTCGGGACGTTCCACGCCGCGGTGGGACTCGCCGCCCTGCCGGCCTCCGTCCTCTTCGGTATCTGGTGGAAGATCCTGGGACCGCGCGCGGCCTTTCTCATCGGGGCTGCCATCGCGCTTCTCGCCACGGCGGCCCTGTTCGTGTTCCGGGCCCGCTTCGTCGCGCCGCCGCCGGAGCTCGAGCCCTGATAGCATTTCCTCGGGGGTGACGGCATGGGTCCGGTCTGGCGGCTCATGAAGGGACAGAAGGACATGTGCCACCGGTGCGGCCGGGAGATCGTGGACTACCCCGCAGTCGGCCGTGTCGTGGACTTCAAATTCCTGCCCGAAGAGAAGTACTGCTGGGAGTGCTACCGCTATCTCACGCCTTTCGTCGACGACATCGCGCCTGTCTCCTCCGACCCCTTCCAGCCGGTCACGAAGCCGGCGATTCCCTGATCGGTAATCGGTAATTCGTAGCCGGACTCCCGTGACGGATCTCCTCTCGACGTTCCGCGACTCCGACCTCCTTCCGATCGCCGAGAAGACGCTCGGAGGCGAGCGCCTCAGCTTCGAGGACGGGGTGAAGCTCTTCGCGACCCGCGACTTCCTGGGGCTCGGGCGGCTCGCGAACCACGTCCGGGAGGCCAAGCACGGCAACCTCGCCTTCTACAACGTCAACCGCTACCTGAACCCGACGAACCTCTGCTGGGTCGACTGCGCGCTCTGCGCCTGGGCCAAGAAGGTCAACGAGCCCGGCGGATACGAGATGGCGATCGAGGAGTGCGTCGCCGAAGCCGGCAAGGGCTACAGCGAGGCCGTCACGGAGTTCCACATCGTGGGCGGGCTCCACCCGACCTGGCCGTTCGAGTACTACACGGGACTTCTGTCGGCCCTGAAGAAGACTTTCCCCGGCGTGCACCTGAAGGCCTGGACCATGGTCGAGGTCGACTGGATCGCGAAGGTCGGCCGCCGCGAGCTCCCCGACGCGATCCGGGAGCTCCAGGCCGCCGGCATGGATTCCTGTCCGGGAGGCGGCGCCGAGATTTTCGCGAAGCGGGTCCGCGACATCATCTGCACGAACAAGATCTCGGGCGAGCGCTGGCTCGAAGTCGCGCGCGAGTGCCACCGCCAGGGCGTCAAGACCAACGCGACGATGCTCTACGGCCACGTCGAGACGGCCGAGGAGCGCGTGGATCACCTGCTGCGGCTGCGCGAGCTCCAGGACGAAACCGGCGGCATCCCCGGCCTGATCCCCCTCGCGTTCCACCCGGAGAACACTCCGCTGGCGCACTTGCCGTCTTCGACCGGCCAGCTCGATCTGCGCGTCATCGCGGCATCGCGCCTTCTTCTCGACAACGTCCCGCACATCAAGGCCTACTGGATCCAGATCGGCACCAAGCTCGCGCAGGTCGCGCTCTTCTTCGGCGCGGACGATCTCGTCGGCACGGTCGTCGACGAGATCATCACCCACGCCGCCGGCGCGACGACCGCCTCGGGGCTGACCCGGACGGATTTCGAGCGCATCATCCGGGAGTCGGGCCGGGAACCCTACGAGAGGGATTCGGAGTATCGGCGCGTCGTGCGGAGCGGCCCGCGAGCCGAACCGGTGACGGCGCTGGCGTGAGCCGGCCGGCGCTCGGAGCCGTCGGCGCGCTCGGGGCCGCCGCTCTCCTCTCCTCCGCCGGCTGCTTTTCCCACGACTACAAGACGAAGCCCCGGGTCGCGGTCGTCGACGGAGACCCCGTCGTGCAGATGGCCCCCGAAGGCAAGCTTCCGAGCCTCACCGACCCGAAGCTCGTCCCGCTGAAGCAGCACACCGACCCGCCGTTCCGAAACGAAAGGGTCGTCGGGGTGACGCTCGCCGAGCCCGTCCGGATGTACCCGATCGGCCTGCTCGACGACTTCGAGGTCGTCAACGACGAAGCGGGCGGCACGCCCTACGTCGTGGCCCGGTGCGCGCTCACCGACCTTTCGACCATCCTGGACAGGCGCGTCGCCGGCCGGACCCTGACTTTCGTGAACTCGGGCGCGCTCTGGAAGGACATGCTCGTCCTGCGCGACAAGGAAACCGGCACCTACTGGACGCCCGCGACGGGCCGCGCGCTCTCCGGCCCGCTCGCCGGAGAATCGCTCACGATCCTCCCCTCGACGACGACCACGGCGGAAGCCTGGCGCGAGCTGTATCCCTCGACCGTCTGCCTCGACACGGGCGAGCTCTCGGCCGTGCCGCTCCGTTTGCGGCTCTACGCGATGTCCTCCTGGGAGGGAGTCTCGGGCGTGAAGACGAAAGACACACGGTTTCCGCCCAAGGAGGAAGTCTTCTTCGTCGCCGGCCGGAACGAGGCCCTGGCGTTCACGGCCGCGGAGATCCGCGAAAAAAAGACCGTGGCCTCCACCGTCGACGGCCTCGCGCTGACGATCGAGTGGGACGGCGCCGCCCGGGCGCCCCGGGCCTGGAGGCAGATCGTCGCCGCGAAGCAGGAGCTGCCCGTGGTCCCGATCTACTGGTTCGCGCTGCTCGAGCAGTTCCCGACCGTCCGCACCCTCTCCGACTAACCGAAAGTCCCGGGGGTCAGGTCTCGTTTTTTCGGATCCGATGGAAAACCGAAAATTTCAGACCTGACCCCGTGCTTTTTCGCTTAGTTTCCCGGCGACGGCGGCCCGACCTCGGTCTCGGGCGTGACCTCTTCCTGAGTGCCGACGGAGAACTTCCGGTAGTCGAAGTACCGGGACGTGACGTCGAGGCCCCCGCCGAACACGAGGAGGATCTTGGCCCGGCCCGTGAATCGCGCCTCGGTGGGCAGCCAGATCTCATCGTTGATCTTCCGGCGCACGAAGTAGGCCGACGCTCCCTTCTGGAGGCGCGCGATGCGGACCGGACCGACGCCCAGGTTTTCGAGAAGCTGCGTTTCGAGCCGGACGAGCTGGCGGTCGGCTTCGTCGATCCATGCCCTGCCCGAGAGCTTCTGAATGAGCTTTCCGCCTTCGGTCACGGGCTTGTACCCTGGCTTCGGCGAGAACTCGACGACGATCGTCGGCCGGCCCTCGACCATCTCGCGGCCGGTGATTCGGAAGTCGTCCATGAGGAAGACCTCGTCGATGACCGCGCGCTCCTCGCGGCGCTTCTCGTCTTCGCGGCGAGCGCGCTCGGCCTCGCTCCGCGCCGCTCGCCTCGCCTCGCGAGCCGCCATCTTCTCCTCGTACTGTTTGTCCTGCTGGGCCAGATCCTTCTCGGAGACGGGCCGGCCGTCGCGGGCCACGAGCCGCCGGTACATTTTCCGCGGCTCGACCGAGGGATACACCTCGTAGGTCTCGACCTTCGTCTTCTTCACGGCGCCGCCGCCGTCGAGCTTCCGCTCGGTGTAGGTCTCGCTGAACGTGTACTGCTCGAGCAGGGCGCCGTCGCTCTGGAGATTCCCGCGGACTTCCTCGAGAAAGGCCCGGGTGTCGGCGACGACGGGAGCGGAGGCGTCATCCTCCGCGGCGAACGCGCCCCATGGAAGGAAAACCACGAGGAGCGCCGCCGAAAGCGCGCGCTTCTTCCTCATCAATCGGCCCAACGGGGCACGCATGAACCGAATTCCCGGCGACACATATAATTGGTTATCGGATGGTAGAAGGGCGGGCATACCTACGGTCATCGATCGGCCGCAAGGTCATCATGGCCGTGACCGGCGCCATCCTTCTCGGTTTCGTCCTGGGCCACATGATCGGCAACCTCACCGTCTACCTGGGACCCGAGGCCATCAACGGCTACGCCCTCTTCCTCAGGCAGTTCCTGCACGGCGCCGGCCTCTGGATCGCCCGGGCCGTGCTTCTCGCCGCGGTCATCCTCCACATATGGTCGGCGACGTCTCTGACGCTCACGAGCCGGCGCGCCCGGCCGGTGGCTTACGCCGAGCAGAAGTGGCGGGAGTCGACCTACGCTTCGCGGACGATGCGCTGGAGCGGCGTGCTCATCTTCGTCTTCGTGGTGTACCACCTGATGCACTTCACGTTCGGCAACGCCCACCCGAGCTTCATCGAGGGCGACGTCTACCACAATTTCATCGCGGGCTTCCGGAGCTGGCCGGTCTCGCTCGCGTACATCGTCGCGATGATCCTGCTCGGCCTCCACATTCGTCACGGCTTCTGGAGCATGTTCCAGACCCTCGGCGTGTCGCATCCGAGGCACATCGCGATGGCGAAGACGGGCGCCTGGATCTTCGCGGCCGTCATCGTCCTCGGAAACATTTCCTTCCCCGTGGCCGTGCTCTCGGGGGCCCTGAGGTGAGACGGTGAAGCTCGAGCCCAACGTCCCGTCCGGTCCCCTCGAGAAGAAGTGGGACAAGCACCGCTTCGACATGAAGCTGGTGAACCCGGCAAACAAGCGGAAGTACACCGTGATCATGGTCGGGTCGGGCCTCGCCGGAGCCGGCGGCGCGGCCGCCATGGCCGAGCTCGGCTACCACGTGAAGTGCTTCTGCTACCAGGACTCGCCCCGGCGCGCGCACTCGATCGCGGCGCAGGGAGGCATCAACGCGGCGAAGAACTACCGCAACGACGGCGACAGCATCCGGCGCCTCTTCTACGACACGGTGAAGGGCGGGGACTTCCGCGCGCGCGAGGCCAACGTCTACAGGCTGGCCCAGGTCTCGGTGAACATCATCGACCAGTGCGTGGCCATCGGCGTCCCGTTCGCTCGGGAGTACGGCGGCCTGCTCGACAATCGCTCCTTCGGCGGCGCCCAGGTCTCGCGGACCTTCTACGCGCGCGGCCAGACCGGCCAGCAGCTGCTCCTCGGGGCCTACCAGGCGCTCGAGCGGCAGATCGGGCAGGGGCAGGTCGACATGTACTCCCGCCACGAGATGCTCGAGGTCGTCGTCGTGGATGGCCGGGCGCGGGGCGTCGTCGTGCGCGACATGGTCACCGGCGAGATCCAGACGCACCTCGGCGACGCCGTCTGCCTCGCGACCGGAGGCTACGGCAACGTCTTCTACCTCGCGACCTACGCCAAGGGCTGCAACGCCACGGCCATCTGGCGTGCCTACAAGAAGGGGGCGGCCTTCGCCAACCCATGCTTCACGCAGATCCATCCGACCTGCATCCCCGTCACGGGCGAGTACCAGTCCAAGCTGACGCTCATGTCAGAGTCGCTGCGCAACGACGGCCGCATCTGGGTGCCCAAGGCCAAGGGTGACAAGCGGCCGCCGAACCAGATTCCCGACGCGGAGCGCGACTACTACCTCGAGCGCATGTACCCGAGCTTCGGCAACCTCGCTCCGCGGGACATCGCCTCGCGCGCGGCGAAGAAGGTCTGCGACGAGGGTCGCGGCGTCGGGCCGACCGGCTACGGGGTCTATCTCGACTTCAAAGACGCCATCGCGCGGCTCGGCAAGAAGAAGGTCGAGGAGAAGTACGGGAACCTCTTCGAGATGTACGAGCGCATCACGGACGAGAACCCGTACGAGATCCCGATGCGCATCTACCCGGCCAGCCACTACACGATGGGCGGCCTCTGGGTGGACTACAACCTGATGAGCACGATCCCCGGTCTCTTCGTCCTGGGCGAGGCCAACTTCTCG
>Ga0207706_10005661_pt1 | contig 11646 bp, 6 predicted proteins | sample KBSC53metaG_FD_184318 | JGI IMG/M metagenome (GOLD analysis project Ga0207706, IMG submission 184318) | Corn rhizosphere microbial communities from Kellogg Biological Station, Michigan, USA - KBS C5-3 metaG (SPAdes) (version 2) | ecosystem: Host-associated > Plants > Roots > Rhizosphere > Soil ... | reverse complement strand
CACACTGGCCGGCTATGTGCGGGAAGGCAAGAATGGCGAAGCCATCAGTGGCGCCACCGTGTATGTGGATAGCCTGGCCGTTGGCACCACTACTGATTCTTATGGTTATTTTTCTCTTACACTTCCGCCGGGACGGCATGAACTGCACATCAGCAGCGTGGGTATGCAGGAAACAAGACGGCAGGTACTGCTTCATTCAAATGGAAAGCTCAATGTCGAGTTACATGATTTTATTCCTACACTGAAAGGGGTAACCGTGATTGCCGACAGGAATTCAAATATTCGCAGCTTGCAAATGGGGGTAGAAAAAGTAAGCGTTAAAACGATCAAGGAAATACCTGTAGTGCTGGGGGAAGCGGACATTTTAAGAGTGGTATTGGCCTTACCGGGTGTTACCTCAGTAGGAGAGGCCAGCACAGGTTTTAATGTTCGTGGGGGTTCATCGGATCAAAATCTTATTTTATTTAATGATGCCACGATTTACAATCCCTCTCACTTGTTTGGCTTTTTTTCAGCTTTTAATACCGATGTTGTAAAAAATGTTGAACTCTATAAAAGCACCATCCCGGAAAAATATGGCGGTCGTCTTTCGTCTGTACTGGATGTGGAAGGCCGCGAAGGAAACAGCAAAAAAATATCCGGCACAGGAGGAATTGGGCCCCTCACCAGTAAACTGGTGATAGAGGGTCCGATCGTAAAAGATAAAACCTCGTTTCTCATCGGCGGAAGAACAACTTATTCCGACTGGCTCCTGCACAGTTTGCATAACACTGCCTTCAGTAACAGCGAAGGAAATTTTTACGATGCCGATCTTCACATCAGTCACACAATTGATTCGAAGAACAGCCTTTACCTGAACGGGTACATGAGTGGTGACGGCTTTAAATTAAACAATGATACATCGTACCGGTACAGCAACCGCAATGCAAACCTTAAATGGAAACATATTTTCAACAATAAATTCTACGGGACCCTTACTGCCGGCTATGATCATTACGAATACCAGGTATCAAGCGAGTCAAGTCCACTGGATGGATTTAAATTGGGCTTTGACATTAATCAATCCTATTTGCGGGCAGATTTTAATTATTCAGCCAGTCCAAAACATGCGATCAACTTTGGTTTGAATGCTGTTCATTATAAACTTCATCCCGGGTCTTTTACACCGGAAGGTTCACAATCCCTCGTTGTTCCCGATATTTTAGAGTCGGAACAGGCACTTGAATCAGCTTTGTATTTGGGCGACCAGTTTACTGTTTCTCCTAAATTTTCATTCAATGCAGGATTGAGGTATTCTTTTTATAATTATCTCGGACCACACAGTGTATATACGTATATACCGGGGCTGCCCAGGGAAGTGGCAACTATAACCGATACATCTTTCTACAAAAAAGGAAGCAATATTAAAACATATGGTGGTCCCGAGGTAAGAATAGCTTTTCGCTACAGCATTGGGAATAATGCTTCTCTAAAATTAAGTCTTAATACTACGGCGCAGTACATTCATATGCTTTCAAACACCGTGGCTATTTCACCAACCGATACATGGAAGTTAAGCGATCCAAATATAAAACCACAGCAGGGTAGCCAGGTTTCACTGGGTTATTATAAGAATTTTGCTTCCAATAGTATCGAAACGTCAATAGAGGTTTATTACAGGCAGATAAAAAATTACCTGGATTATAAAACGGGGGCAAGCCTTGTATTGAATCATCATATTGAAACCGAGGTGATCCACTCACAGGGGCAAGCATACGGTGCTGAGTTTTTGATAAAAAAATTGAGTGGAAGACTGAATGGCTGGTTTAGTTATACCTATTCGCGCATTTTTTTACGCACGGATGATCCGCTGGCAGGTGAAAACGTTAACGAGGGAAAATATTACCCGGCTAACTATGACAAGCCGCATAACCTCAACATTATTGGCAACTACAGGTTTAGTCACCGTTACAGCATTTCACTCAATGTTGTGTATAGTACCGGCCGGCCCATCACTCTGCCCGAAGGAATTTATAACTATGGCGGCTCGCAACGACTTTTTTACTCAAAGAGAAATGAGTTTCGTATTCCTGATTATTTCAGGACCGACTTGTCGGTAAACATTGACGGCAATCATAAATTAAAGCAACGAATACATAATTCATGGTCGTTCGGAGTGTACAATCTCACTTTCAGGGAAAATGCCTATTCCGTTTTTTTCGTAGAAGAGAACGGGAAAGTGAAAGGATATAAATTATCAATTTTTGGAACTGCCATCCCTTTCATCTCTTATAATTTCAGATTTTGATGAAGTATTTATTGATATATACAGGCGCTATGTTCTTTTTTATCGGGTGTAAAAAGCCATATGAACCCAGGTCTATAAAAGACGCAGATAGTTTTTTAGTAGTAGAGGGTGTAATTAACGGGAATCCGAATGCGGTCACCACTATTTCTCTCAGCCGGTTAAGAAAGTTAAGCGATACAGTTTATAACATTCCCGAGTTGAATGCAAGTATTATGATAGAACAAGAGTCAGGATCGACATTCCGGTTACAGCAAAGGGACAGTGGTTTTTATTCCTCTGATAATTTAGTACTGGACGCATCAAAAAGATACCGGCTTTTAATAAATACGGCAGATGGCAATAAATATGCCTCGGATTTTACCAGCATGCTGCAGACACCGGAGATTGATAGTCTGACCTGGGAACAGCACAATGATCTGATGTTATTTGTGAATACCCATGATCCTCTTAACGAGACGCATTATTACCGGTGGGACTACATTGAAACATGGGAGTATCATTCATTTTATAATTCAATTATTAAGTATGAAAATGATACCGTCGTCTATGATTTTAATAACTCGGTACATGTTTGCTGGAAATCCGCCAACTCAACAGAAATATTGCTGGACAATACGGTGGCGCTAAGCAGCGATGTAATCACTCATACTAAAATTGGCACTATTCCCCGCAATTCACAAAAGGGAAGTGAGCGATACAGCGCATTGGTAAAGCAATATGCCCTGTCGCAGGAAGCCTACCAATATTGGCAGATATTACAGAAGATATCACAGCAGCTGGGAACTTTATTCGACGTGCAGCCATCACAATTGCAGGGGAACATTCATTCCTTGTCAAATTCTTCAGAACCGGTGATAGGTTATATCAGCGCCAGCACGATACCTGAAAAAAGAATATTCATTGACCATTCTTCGCTGACAGATTGGAAAGAGTTTGATGGTAATACCTGTGATATCTTAGGTACTGTTTTCGTTCAGCGGGATATTGTTCATTACCTGTTTTCAGATGGCTATTATGCTCCCTATTATTTTTCCGGCATGGGGTCGGTAACCTATACAAGAAGGCCTTGTGTGGATTGCCGCACGCAGGGAGGTACCACTGTAAAACCGTCGTTCTGGTAAAAATTTTATCATGGTAGCTAAAACAAAAATTATATACTTCGTTTTGTTGCTTTGGTTTTTTCACTTAGACCTGGCAGTCTTTGCGCAGGAAGATGCCATTAAAACCTTGCAAAAACAGTTTGAGCAATTCGGCACGCAGGGTTTGACGGAGAAATTATATGTGCATACGGATAAAGATTTTTATACTCCCGGTGAGGTGATTTGGTTTAAAGTGTATGCCGTTGACGGTATTTTTAATAAACCACTTGACCTGAGCAAGGCTGCATATATTGAAATACTCGACAGGGATCACCGGCCGGTATTGCAGGGGAAAATACCGATGAGTGAAGGTTCAGGTGTTGGTTCCTTTACCATACCGGCGTCCATTAGCTCTGGAAATTATCTTCTAAGAGCATATACAAACTGGATGAAAAACAGTAGCCCGGATTTCTTTTTTGAAAAAAAGCTGTCTATTGTAAATAGTTTAAAAAAACCTGATTGGGCTTCTCTTCAAAAAAAAGCAGAAGACTATGACATCCAGTTTTTGCCGGAAGGTGGTCAACTTGTAAATGGCATAGAGAGCCGGGTGGCTATTAAGGCAGTTGATAAAAATGGAAAAGGTATAAACTGCAGTGGTTTTATTCTTGATCAAAAGAGTGATACTGTTTCTTATTTTAAAACTCTTCGGTTTGGAATGGGGCGGTTTTCTTTTTTGCCGTTAAAGGGAAATGATTACAGGGTTTACACGCGGTTGGAAGACGGAACCATAGTGCCGGGCCAGCTCCCCCCGATCCATTCAACAGGTTTTGTCATAAAATGTGAGGATCATGACAAACAGTTATTGATCACTGTAACGACCAATGATCAGCCCTTCGATTCTTATGTTTACCTGCTAACGCACACAAGACAGGTAATGAAAAGTATAAAAGCAGCAAAAATTTCAAACGGCAAAGCAGATTTTACAATTGATAAAAATGTATTGGGTGAAGGTATTTCGGACATGATCCTTTTTAACGACCAGTTAAAACCAGTTTGTGAACGTCTTTATTTTAAGCGACCTGGTGAACAATTACAAATAACGCTGAATACAGACAGGAGCGGGTACAACAAACGGAAACAGGTTAGCCTGCAACTGCAAACCGCTGATCGATCCGGGAAGGCGGTCAGCGCTGATCTTTCCCTGTCGGTATATCTACTGGACTCTGTTCAATCGTATAGCGAAGAAGATATCAGGAGCTACTTGTGGTTGTCGTCGGAGCTGACGGGTCATATTGAAGCCCCGTCTTATTATTTCAACTCCACCGCTCCCGAAGCTGAGGAAGCTGCCGATGATCTTATGATGACACATGGTTGGAGAAGGTTTAGTTGGAATGATGTGCAACAAAACAAAAGATCATTACCGCAATTTATTCCTGAGACGGATGGTTCTTTTGCCCGGGGCAAGATCATGGATAAACGTTCGGGTCTTCCTGTTGCGGAAGCCAGGGCATTTTTGTCTGTACCCGGTCAGCACTATTTTTTTACCACTGCGGTGAGTGATTCGAATGGAAAAGTAAATTTTAATATCAACAATGTTTATGGCAATAATGAGATCGTTGTTCAGCCGGTTAATCACGGTGATAGCAGCAACTATCGCATGGATATGATCAATCCTTTTTCGAGTCAGTATTCTGTAGTGAAAGTGCCCGCTTTTTCCATAACGGAGAATTTCGTTTCTCAATTGCTGACGCATAGTTTGAGCAGCCAGGTGCAAAATGCTTACCCGCGCAAAGAGCAACAGCGATACGTAGTAACCTCTATCCAGGATTCAACTGTTTTTTTCGGTGAACCCGATGGAAAATATTTCCTGGATAATTATACCAGGTTTACCACCATGGAGGAAGTGATCCGGGAATATGTCGCGGAAGTGAAACTGAGAAAAAAGGACGGGGAAGTTCATTTTATGACAAAGAACTTACCTTATACGTCTTTTTTTGATTTGGACCCTTTGATCCTGCTGGATGGTGTTCCGGTAATGAAACCACAGGAGATGGTGTCTTTCGATCCTCTCAAGATAAAGAAGCTGGAAGTGATAGCCCGTACATTTTACACAGGTCCTGTAGCGTATTACGGCATTGTAAGTTATAGCAGCTACGAAGGAGATCTTGCCGGTTCTAAACTTCCTCCCGATGCTATTGTGACGAATTACCCCGGTTATTTGTATGAACGTTCTTTTTATTCGCCGGTTTATCAAACAGAAGAGCAGGTGCAAAGCAGGTTGCCCGATTTCAGAAATGTGCTGTATTGGGAACCTAAGCTTAAGACTAGTGAAAAAGGAAAGCAATTGATTAACTTTTATACTTCCGATCTTCCAGGAAAGTATGTGATCGTAGCTGAAGGTATTTCTAAAGAAGGATCATGCGGGACGGCATCAGGGACGATCATGGTAGAAAAATGAAATGTCCGTTCGACCGTGACAGTTTCTTTCGCAACGAGTCCCTATTCATGAATTCTACCGGAAATTTTTTAATTCGGAGGAACTTCGTCGAAGAATGTTTAAAATAGATCCATGAAAAAAAATATACTGATCATTTTAACTGCGCTCTTGTTTTTATACATGCTTTCCTGTAAGCCGGGGGCATCAAATAATGATTCCATTGCCACCGATTCTCTAACAATTGCTGCTGGAGAAGAATCTTTCAATATTAATTGCAGTGGTTGTCACAACTTCAGGCAGGATGCGATCGGACCACAACTAAGCGGGTTGACAAGTGATATTTCTGCTGATTGGATAGAGAATTTTATAAAGAACCCGGAACGATTGATCAATTCCAAAGATGCGCATGCTGTCGAGTTGCATGAAAAGTATAAAACAACGATGCCTCCCTTTTCCTGGTTAAAGGAGAATGAGATAAAAAACATTATTGCGTTTATTCATTCTCACAAGGAAAATCATCGGCAGGAAGTGCACGAAAACGATAATGCATTATCAAATCCTATTCCTGAACCGATCAGGTTATCCGGTCTTATAGGCGACTTGCAACTGGTAACACAAATTCCTGCTTCCAGTGACAGTGGAAAGTCACCACTTGCGAGAATAACCAAGATGGGAATTCAACCAGCAACACATGACCTTTTTGTTCTTGATCTGCGTGGCAAGCTGTACAGGTTGCGAAATAACAATCCTTTCGTTTATATGGATATGGCAAAGCTGAAAACTAAATTCATCAATGAACCTGGCCTTGCAACCGGTTTTGGAAGTTTTGCTTTTCATCCCGATTTTTTTCAAAATGGATTATTGTATACAACACACACGGAACCCGCTGGTTCAGGTAAAGCTGATTTTGGATATGGAGATTCCATTAAAGTAGCATTGCAATGGGTATTGACAGAATGGAAAGTAAATGATCCAAAAGCCGAAGCATTTTCCGGAGCAGGACGTGAATTAATGAGGATAAATATGGTAAGCGGAATTCACGGAGTACAGGAAATTGCTTTTAATCCGCTTTCAAAAAAAGGAGACGAGGATTACGGTCTGTTATACATCGGCGTGGGGGATGGAGGGGCCGTTGAAAATGGTTACCAGTTCCTGGCGCACGATAGAGACAAAGCCTGGGGAAGCATACTTCGAATAGATCCCGGTGGGAGAAACAGCAAGAATGGACAGTATGGAATTCCAAAAACAAATCCGTTTGCAGAAGATAAAAATGCACTTGGAGAAATTTATGCGTATGGGTTCAGGAACCCGCATCGGTTTACATGGAGCAGGAAGGGCGAGATGATCGCATGCAATGTGGGCCATGCGAATATTGAATCGGTCGATCTCATTAAACCCGGACATGATTATGGCTGGCCGATCCGTGAAGGAAGCTTCCTGGTAAACCCATACGGTGATCTGAAAAGAATTTATTCGCCCCCGGTTAACGATAGCATTTACAGGATCACATATCCTGTTGCGGAATATGATCACGATGAAGGCAAGGCCATTTCAGGAGGATATGAATATTTGGGAGCGATAACAGCATTAAAAGGAAAATTTCTTTTTGGTGATATTCCCACAGGAAGATTATTTTATATTAACATGGCTGATATAAAACAAGGAGGATTCGCATCGATCATGGAATGGAGAGTTGCTTTGGATGGAGAAGTTAAGACACTTAAACAAGTTTGCGGCAATGATAGAGTGGACCTTCATTTCGGAAGAGATGCAAAAGGTGAATTGTATATCATGACAAAGGCTGATGGTAAAATTTATAAATTGATCAATGCCAGGTAAACGATCATGAATTATACAATAGACTGCAGACCATCAAATCAAAAAAAACCCTCTGACACTATTTTATCACGCTTGAGCAGATTGTCTTAGAAGCAACCTTCGTATTATCGTACTTTTTTATTGACAATAACCCTCCGGCCAATGTAAAGGCTAACTCTGAAAAGTTTTTAAAACAATTGGGTGCACTATGATTTGGATTTCCGGTCATGGTTCTTTCATGGGAACCATGATCTTTTTCTTTTCTTATCTTATCTTACTTTTTACTTCTGGCCAGTTTTGGTCACGACGGGCACAAAGTATTCGCGAAGTCCGCAACGCAGTGTTCCTTGTGCTTCTTTGTGTTCATTGTGTCCTGTATGCCTCGCAACAATTTATCTTTTTTGCTGCATGTAAAAATTTTGAATACACCCTCAGCATGGAACAATAAACTGCTTATCTTTAAGCTCATCATCTCTTTTTATTTCATTGAACCTTTCCATTTATTTTAGGGTTGGCAACTAATTTGAAACTAAAAATATTATGGCATTACGAACCACCACCAATATCTCCGAAAGACTTTACTCACTGGATGCTCTTCGCGGTTTTGATATGTTTTGGATCATGGGAGCGGAAGAGATCTTTCATGCTCTTTACCGGGTGACAGGGTCGCCTTTCTGGGGGACCATTTCTACTGAGCTGACACATCCTGATTGGAATGGTTTTCATTTTTATGACCTCATTTTTCCGCTTTTTCTTTTTATCGCCGGTGTTGCTACCCCTTATTCTGTTGGTCGCGAATTGGAAAAAGGAAAAACCAGGCAACAAATGCTGTGGCGTGTTGTAAGACGTGGGTTGACACTCGTGGTCCTGGGTATCATTTATAATAATGGATTGGAATTAAGACCCCTTTCTGAAATACGTTTTGGAAGTGTGCTTGGGCGGATCGGGCTGGCATATATGTTTGCCAATATTATTTATTTGTATTCAAAACAACTGGCGCAGATCATTTGGTTTTTTGTTTTGATCCTTGGTTATTGGTTATTGTTGAAGTTTACTTCGGCGCCTGGTTTTCCGAGAGGTGACCTGACCATGGAAGGAAATTTTGCTTCCTATATCGATCGCTCAATACTTCCCGGACATTTGTATTTGACCATTCATGATCCTGAAGGATTGATGTCCACCATTCCTGCCATTGCTACCGGATTGTTGGGAATACTGACGGGAAGCTTTGTAAAAAATTCCGTGGTCACGCCATCGAAAAAGGCATTGTGGATGTTTGTGGCCGGGTTGCTTTTAATTGGACTGGCTCATCTGTGGGATCTCGATTTCCCGATCAATAAAAATCTCTGGACAAGTTCCTTCGTATTAAATGTAGGTGGTTACAGTTTGATCCTGCTGTCTGTTTTTTATTACCTCATTGATGTTAAGGGTTATAAAAAATGGGCGTTCTATTTTAAAGTGATCGGCATGAACTCCATATTGATCTATATGTCGGGTCATTTTATTAACTGGGAATACACGACCAATGGTTTTTTCAAATGGCTGGGTCAATGGGTCGGAGATCCATGGAATATTGTAGTGATGGCAATTTGCTATGTCATGATAAAGTGGCTTTTTCTTTATTTCATGTACCGTAAGAAGATCTTCCTTCGCGTGTAATTGGCTATCCGGATATCTATATTTCCGTTCGTAAAAAAATATGAAACAAAATCAGGGTAGAATTATATTTGGTATTTGCATCGCTATTCTTCAACAAATAATTTTTATGAAAGAAATCATCAAAAGAACATATCCTTTCCTTTGGACAATATGTCTTATCGTCTTCCTTTTTTCCTGTGATCAAAAAAGATCTGCATCGGAAGCCAAATTGCTTGATCAGTCAGGAATGGATTCAACTGTTCGCCCGCAGGATGATTTCTTTCACTACGTTAACGGAGGATGGATAAAGAAAACAGAGATACCTGCATCCGAAGCGACATGGGGAGCGGGCGCCATCCTGTATCAAAACACGACTCAAAATTTGAAAAACCTTATTGATTCATGTGCAAAGCTGAATGCAGACAAAGGAACCAATGAACAAAAAGTAGGAGATTTTTATGCAAGCGCAATGGATTCGTTGGGCATTGAAAAAAAGGGATCTTCTCCCTTGCAGGCAGACCTGCAACGTATCGCCTCCATTCAATCACCAAAAGATATTTTGCACGAAGTGGCATTGGAATATAACCTTGGCATTGGGGCCCTTGTGAATTTTTATGCTAACCAGGATGATAAAAACAGTGAACAGGTTGTTGCTCATTTTGACCAGGGTGGTCTTGGACTTCCCAACAAAGATTATTATACAAAAAAAGATTCCGCAACAGTAAACATTCGTAACGCCTATTTGAATTACATAGCCAAAATTTTTACGCTGTCCGGCGATAGTGCAACAGCAAAACAGGCTGCAGCATCTGTGATGAAAATTGAAAATGCCTTAGCAATGGCGTCAAAAACACCGGTTGAGCAAAGGGACCCGGAGGCAAATTATCATAAGATAAGTATTGCTGAACTTGAAAAGCAAGCCCCAAATCTTAGCTGGAACGAATTATTAGATCAGCTTGGTGTGAAACAGGATACAGTATTAGTGGGTCAACCGGGATTTTATACTGCATTGAGTGGCCTGTTACAATCGGTATCGGTAGCAGACTGGAAAAATTATTTGCGATTTCATTTTATCGACAATTATGCTCCTTATCTCGATAGCCGTTTTGTAAATGCAAATTTTGAAATGAACAAGCTGCTTACGGGACAGAAGGAGTTACAACCACGATGGAAACGAATGACCGCTCTTACCGATGCGCAGCTGGGCGATGCGCTGGGACAATTGTATGTAAAAAAATATTTCCCCCCGGAAGCAAAGCAAAGAATTTTAGACCTGGTCAATAATCTCCAGGAGACATATAAAGAAAGGATCGAAAAGCTTTCCTGGATGAGCGACTCAACCAAGCAAAAGGCATTACTAAAACTGAATGCCATTGCAAAAAAGATAGGTTACCCGGATAAATGGAAAGATTATTCATCTGTAGAAATAACGAAAGACGATCTCATTCAAAATTTGAAAAACACCGGGCATTTTACATACCGGTATAATGTCAACAAAATAGGTAAGCCGGTGGATCGTTCGGAATGGTTCATGACACCTCCAACCATTGATGCATACTATAATCCTTTTACGAATGATATAAACTTCCCGGCTGGTATCCTTCAACCGCCTTTCTTTTATGCCAATGGCGACGATGCTTTGAATTACGGAGCCATAGGCGTAGTGATCGGCCATGAGATCACTCATGGTTTTGATGACCAGGGAAGACAATATGATGCAAGAGGAAATCTAAAAAGCTGGTGGCTGCCTGTTGATTCTGCAAATTTTAGAAAAAAGGCAGACCTCGTGGTGGGACAATATAATCGCTCTTTTGTCATCGACACGCTTCACATAAATGGCGAGTTGACTCAGGGAGAAAATATTGCAGACATCGGCGGTGTCGCTATCGCTTTTGAGGCGTTCAAAAAAACAGAGGAAGGAAGGTCAACTGAAAAGATCGATGGATTAACTCCTGAGCAGCGATTCTTTATTGCCTACGCAGAAATTTGGAGAAGCAAATGGAGACCTGAGTTTGAAAGAAGAGTTGTGATGACAAATCCGCATTCTACGCCAAGGTACAGGGTGAATAACCCGATCTCTGATAACCCTGCTTTTTACGAGGCTTTTGGTGTGAAACCGGGAGATAAAATGTATATGCCGGACAGTTTGCGTGCGCAGGTTTGGTAAATACTCAAGAAAAGTCTTTCTGATTTATCTGTCCTGTTTCTGTAAAGAAGCAGGACAGATCTTTTTTAAAATTGAAGGCTCCTGGAGACAGCGTTAATAATGAAGCAGGCCCACTTTATCCATTCCTTTATATACATAGTAAGTGATTCTTTTTAAATAAAATTGTTTTCATCGGCACTGGGACCATAACTGCCCGGGATCGGTACATTCAATAACCGCA
>Ga0207706_10005659_pt1 | contig 11648 bp, 7 predicted proteins | sample KBSC53metaG_FD_184318 | JGI IMG/M metagenome (GOLD analysis project Ga0207706, IMG submission 184318) | Corn rhizosphere microbial communities from Kellogg Biological Station, Michigan, USA - KBS C5-3 metaG (SPAdes) (version 2) | ecosystem: Host-associated > Plants > Roots > Rhizosphere > Soil ... | reverse complement strand
GTAGAAACCACGACTGCAACGCACCCAGAGATTCAGGGAGGAACACGTGGCACGGACGACCCAAGGGCGGCGGGAGGCGGCGAAGCCGCACCGCGGCCGTTTTGCTCGCAGCTCCACTGGTCAGACCCGGTCGTCGGCGCGATCCGGCAGCGGTGCATTTCGGGGGCGCCGCGGGCAGCCCGAGCAGAGCGGGGCTCAGAAGCTGATGGAGGCGGTTCGAGGAGCGCTCCCGGGCGGCCGCGGGAAGTCGTCCGCGAAGTCCGGCAAGCGCTCCAGTGGGTTCGAGGGTCTGCTGAGCTCGCTCGGCGGGAAGAAGCAGCAAGGTGGAGGGCGTGGGCGCAAGCCCGCAATCTTCGGCCTACTGGGAGCAGGCGCGGCGGGCGCGGCGGCCGTTGCAAAGCGCCGCCAGGGTCGCCGTTCTTCCGAGGCAGAGCCGGGTGAGGTGGACCCTGGCGCAGAACCCTCAGCGCCAGGCGAGGAGCGCGCCTGAGAGTCGCATTTCCCTACCGTCTCACGGATGCCGCTGCGGCCGTTCTCGTCATCGCGTTGCTTGCCCTGGCCGGCTGCGGTGGCGATGAGACCGGCAGCACGCGGCCCGAGGGTGTTCCGGATGCCCCGCCGGCCCCCGATTCGGCAATTCCCCGCGACGCGGCCGCTCTCGCGGCGCGGTTGACCGAGACCCAGCGCGCACTCGAGCGCGCGGTCGACGCGTGGCGCGGGGAGGGTGATCCGAGCAGCGGGCCGCCGCCGGAGGAAGTCACGCTCTATGCGCTCGATCAGCAGCGGATACACCAGCGCCTGACCGGACGCCTACGCTTCGCGAAGCGCGTGCTCGCGCACGTGCCCAGCCGGATCGCGGCCCATGCCCGCGCGACGATCCGCGCCCGCCGCGAGCTGGCGGCGCTCGCCACGCCGCAGCCGAGAGACCGCTTCAGCACCGGGCGACCGGCTCCGGCCGGGATTCTGCTCCGCGACTACCGCGAGGCGCAGCGACGCTTCCGGGTTGCCTGGCCCGTGCTTGCCGCGGTGAACTTCGTGGAGAGCGCATTCGGCAGGATGCGCAACAGGAGCACCGCGGGCGCGCAGGGACCCATGCAGTTCATCCCATCCACCTGGGCTGCATACGGCATGGGCGGAGACATCCACGACCCGCATGACGCGGTTCTCGGTGCCGCCAACTACCTGCACGCCAACGGCGCCCCGCGCGACTACCGGCGCGCGCTGTACGCGTACAACCGGAGCCGCCTGTACGTCGACGCCGTGCTCGCCTATGCGGATCGGATTCGCCTCGATCCAAGGAACTTCTTCGCGTACTACGCCTGGCAGGTGTTCGTCCGGACGCCGGGCGGCACCCGGCGCATCACCGGCCCAGGGCCGAAATGAGCCTTGGACGTGTGGAACGGGCGAGGTGCCTTAACGCACCCGCTCGTCGGGACGGGCCCGCGCGAGCTTTGCCCGGGCGACTCGGAGCTGCTCGGCTCGCCGCTTTCGCTGCTCGGTCAGAGCCCTGATCCGCTTGCGCTGTCTGTCTATCGTGGCTCGCTGTCTTTTCAGCTCGCCGGTCAGATAGGCCTCGCGTTCAACCCGCTTGAGTTCGTCCTTTGCCGCGCTGACCCACCCCTGAACCTCTGCGTCTTGAGCCTCGAGCTCAGCGGGCAGGCTTGCGTCGGCAAAGGCGGCGAAGGATTGGCTGATCGCCGCCGCATCCACAGCGCCTTCATCTTCCGACTGTGTTCGCTCGGCTCTGCGTAGATAGGTCATCAGGGACAGGTAGAGGCAGAAGCGTGCAACCTGCTTGGCGTCAGCGTCCTCGACCAGCTCTCCGATGATCGCTTCGCAGACACGAGCGCACTCGCGCAGGCCGTCGACCAGTTGACTCATCTCCTGGGGCCGCCAGGTCTTGGTCAGGCTGCCCTCTCGAATCCAGCGCCGGTAGAGCAGCTCCGGAACCCGCACGGCTTCGCCCTCGCCGACCAAGCGCACCGAATAGGGCGGACAGCGCCAGAACCCGTCCTCGCCGATCGCCGGAAACCGCAGTCCCTTGGCCACGAGCTCGGTTCGCGTCAGGCTGCGAAGCTGCGTGCCCTTCACCGGCTGGACCAGGTAGTTGATTATGCGTCGGGCGGGAGGCCCTGCGAAGGTGCTGCCCAGGTCAACTGCCCGCTGGAGCCCGAAGTACTCGAGATCACAGTGAGCGCTCACCGCCCGGGGGTTGTCGAGCAGCGCCTGACGCAGCTCCTCGGTGTAGGTCGGCTCGATCACATCGTCGTGGAAGTAGAGGAAGAAGAAGTCGGTTTCGACGCGGTCGAGCAGGTAGTTGGCGTTCTCCGACCAGCCAACTCGATGCGCTTGGGCGATCACCGCAATGCGGGGATCCTGTTCCGCATGTTCCCGACAGATCTCCGCGGTTCGATCGTCGCACTGATCGACCGAGACGAGGATGCGCACGCCGGCGTGCGTCTGCGCGCGCGCGCAGCGCAGGGTGCGGTCGATGAACGGCTCCGCCTTCCAGGCAGGTATGCAGATGGTGACGTCTGCGACAGCCATCGTCAGCGGCGCGCGAGCTACCCGACCTCGTCGAGGTCGGAGGCGCCGTCATACGGCTGGCTTACGAAGACGAGCAGAACGGTCTCGTCGAGCTCGTAGACCTGCTCGGACCATACCCCGGGCTCGATCAGGAGCCCCTGGTCGGGACGATCGAGTACCACGGTCTCGACCCCGGTGCGGTCTCGCAACCTGACCCGGACGCGCCCGGTCGGGCATACGAGGAACTGCCTGCCATTGCGGTGCGCGTGGCCGCCACGCGCGGTTCCGGCCGGGACGCCGCTGATCGTGAATGCCCGGCGCGGCTCGAACGGCAGGTCCGAGAACTCGATCGGCACGAGCACACCCCTGTTGTCCTCGTGGCGATCCAGTGGCACGACACTCGCCCGGCGCGAAAGCAGCGTTTGAGAGTGGTGATCCGGTCGCATGTAACGCGCGATCGAGCCGGCGTTATGCTCGACGAGCCGCAGGGTAGCTTGCGCGGCGCCGACGCGTTCCCAACCGGAGATCGATTCTTGCACGTCGCTGTCCTCGGGGCAGGGATCATGGGCAGCGCCACGGCGTTGCTGCTGGCGCGCCGCGGGGTGCGCGTCACGCTGTTCGATGCTGCCGAGCGCCCGTTCGCGCGGGCGAGCCGGTGGAACGAGGGCAAGATCCATCTCGGGCACCTGTATGCCGGGGATCGATCGCTGGCGACGGCCCGGCGCGTGCTACCTGGTGGTCTCGCGTTCAAGTCGCTGACCGAGAGCCTGATCGGCTGCTCGCTGGAGGGAGCGGTCACCCCCCACGACGACGTGTACCTGGTCCACCGCGATTCGGTCGCCGACGCGGAGGCGACGGAGCGTTACCTCGAGAGGGTCACCGCCATGGCACTCGAGCACCCAGATGCTCGACGCTACCTCGTCGATCTGAGCTCTGCCCGGACCACGGCGCTGAGCAGACGGGAGCTCGCGGCCGACTACGACACCGCGACCGTGGTCGCGGGCTTTCGCGTGCCAGAGCGCTCGGTCTCGACCGTTTGGGTCGCCGACAGGTTCGCCGACGCGCTCGTTTCAACAGACCGAGTCGAGCTCGTGCTGAGCGCCTACGTGCGAGCCGTACGGTCATCCGATGGCTCGCTCCGAGACCCGATGTTCGTCGACACCGACCGGGGCAGGTTCGGGCCGTTCGACTTCGTGGTGAACGCGCTCTGGGAAGATCGGCTACGAGTCGACGGCGCCCTTGGGCTGCCGCGGCCTCCGCTGCACAACCATCGCTTCCGTCTATCCGCGTTCGTCCGCACCCGAAGGCCGGTGAGCGTGGCGAGCGCCGTCGTGGCAACCGGCCCGTTCGGGGACGTGAAGAACTACAACGGGCGCGACCTCTACCTCTCGTGGTACCCGGCCGGGCTGATCGCCGAGGGCGATGGCGTCGCGCCGCCGCGCCTGCCGGAGCTCGATGCGGCTCGGCGCGAGCGGATCGGCGCCGAGATCCTGCGCGAGCTGGGTCGTGTCGTATACGGGATCCGCGATGTCGAAGCCGCGGTCGAGCGCGTGCAGGTCGAAGGTGGCTGGGTCTACGCCGCAGGCGGCGGCTCGCTTGCGGACCCGACCTCGACGCTTCACCGCCGCGACCGAGTTGGCATCACGCGATCGGGCTCCTACTTCTCCGTCGATACCGGCAAGTACTCGATCGCACCCTGGCTTGCCGCCCAGGTGGCGCGCGAGATCTGTGATGGCGCCTGAGCCGGGCTGGCGAGCCGCAGCGCCGCAATCGCGACCACGCGGGTGCTGACCATCACCTGCTCGAAGCTACGGGCGCCGACCGCCACGGCGAGAGCGATGACCCCTCATCCAATCGCGGGGCGGCGATCGCTCGGGCCGGAGTTCGCGGCGGGCGGGGCCGGTTTCCGGCAGGCCGCGGCACGGCAGTCCGCTAGCCGCTCCAACACGCGATGGAGCGTGCGGCGAACCGGACCGTACGCCGGGTCGGGGTAGTGGGAATGAAGCTCGTTCGGGTCGCGGGCGAGGTCGTAAAGCTCGCGGGCCCCGTCGCGGTACTCCACGTAGAGCCAGCGGTTGGTGCGAACGGCGCGATAGCTGAGGAGGCGGCGCACAGCGGGCGCCCCGTCCTGGTCTTGATCCCGCACCGGGACGTATCGCAGCCCCCCGGTCTCGTGCAGGAGCGGGCGGCGAGTACGACGAGCCGGGCTCCGGGCGAACGGCAGGAGCGAGCGGCCGTCAAGCGGTAGACCGGCGCGGGCCCCGGCAATTTGCACGATCGTCGGGGCAAGGTCGACATTCCCCACGAGCTCATCCGAGACCTGTCCAGAAGGGATCCCAGGGCCTCTCAGGAGCAGGGGGACCTGGGTCGAGGGGTCGTACGGAAGCATCTTGCCGCTCGGCACGTCGTGCTCGCCCTGCATGTAGCCGTTGTCCGAGGTGAACAGGATGTAGGTGTTGCGGAGCTCGCCCTGCTCGCGCAGGGCGTCGACGATCGCCTGCACGGCATCGTCGACAGCCAGCAGCGAGCGCTGACGCTGCCGGAAGTGCTCCGCGATCCGGTCCATCGCCCGCAGACGAAGCGGAGTGCGGCGCAGAAATGGCGGCTTGTCCGTCATGTCGGCCTCGTCGAACGCGCGGGTGGGCTCCAACGAGAGATTTGCGAGAGAGCGGGCATCCCGTGGAGCGGGACGGACGAGTTTGCCGGTCACGGCCCGGATCGACGCGCTCTCGTGGTGCGGCGCCAGGAACGCGACGGACAGGAAGAACGGGCGCCTGCCGGAAGCGCGGCGCTTGATGAAGTCGACCGCCTTCCCGCTGTAGACGTCGGTCTGGTAGAGCCGCGGGTCCTGGGCGAACGGGCTCCCGTATGTGCGGCGCCGGCCGTTCTCGTTGAGCGTGTAGCCCCACATGCGGTAGGTCGACCCGTCGACCGCGCCGTGCCACTCGGTCCAGCCGGGTGGGACGTCGGCGGGGATCTGCGTCCCGTAGCCGTTCAGGTACTTGCCGATGTGAGCCGTCACATATCCGGCGCGCTCGAGCCAGACCGGCAGCGAGTTCCAGCGGTTGAAGCGGGCGTAGCCGCCGGTCGGCGGATACAGGCCCATGACCCTGTGGTTATGGGCGTACTGGCCGCTGAAGAAGGTCGCGCGCGAAGGGCAGCAGACCGGATACGAGACGTACGAGCGAGCGAACGTCACGCCGTGCGCGCCCAGCAGCGCCCGCGTGCGAGGCATGACGGCCATGTCTTGGACTGTCTCGTCGTCTGTCATCAGGACCACGACGTTCGGACGGCTGCTCTGTCCAATGACGCCCCCGCCCGGCTCCGCGCTGCCACGCGCCACCGTCTGCATGCTCATGGCCACGGCCACGGCGGAGACGAGCGCGAGCACTGTGAGGAGCGCTTTCGACACGGTCGATGTAGCGAACCTCGCCTGGCCACCCGTTCAAGACGGAAGCCCGATGGAAGCGACAGGAATGGCCTATTGGGCGTCAACCAAAAACTGTTGGGAGCCCCAAGGGCGAGCCGTACGTTCGCAGGGTGTTCCGGCGCGCGCTCACGATCATCCCGCTCGTGCTGCTCGCCTGCATCGCGGGCGCGTTCACGGTGCGCAACGGCCCCGACGCCGAGACACGAGCCGCCGTCGTGAGCCTGGCTGATCCCGGCAGGGTACTACCCCGTCCGGCGCGGGTGGCCGTGTTGGCGCTGGAGAACCGCAGCTACGAGCAGGTGATCGGGAGTCCGCGTGCGCCATTTCTGAACCGGCTCGCTCGCCGCTATGCGCTGGCGACGCGCTACTACGCGCTGGCGCACCCCTCACTCCCCAACTACATCGCGCTCACGGGCGGAGATACGTACGGGATCCATACGAACTGCAGCACGTGCGTCACCCCACACCACAACCTGCTCAACCAGCTGAACCGTGCTGAAATCGGCTGGCGGGCATATTTCGAAGGCCTGGCGGACGGGGCCGCGCTACGGGCTCGCACCGCCCGATACAACCCGCACTACAACCCTTTCGCCTATTTCGAGCGAATCGCCGGCAGCCCGTCGGCGCGACGCCGCATCGGCAACTTCACCGACCTGCGTCGCGACGTGGCCGCGCGTCGACTCGCGCGGTTCTCGTGGATCGCACCCGACGTGTTCCACGACGGTCACAACAGCTCCCTGAGCCAGGCCGACCGTTTCGCGGCGCGACTCGTGCCCCAGGTATTACGGGCGCTGGGCTCGCGGGGCGTGCTCTACCTCGTCTGGGACGAGGGCCCGAACAGCGACCTGCGCGGCGCGGGCGGCTCGCCTGGCGGCGGGCGCGTTGTCCTGATCGCGGCCGGCGGAGCCGCGCGCAGGGGCGCCCGCAGCTCGGTGCCGGTGAATCACTACGCGCTGCTCCGCACGATCGAGGCAAACCTCGGTTTGCCGGCCCTCCGCAGGGCCGGACTGCCGTCGACGCCACTGCTCAGCGGGCTGCTCCGGCCGCGCTGACCCCATGAAGACCGAGGAGAGGCCGCGAGCGCCAGCCGGCCATCCTTGTGACTCACCTCGTTTCTTCAGACCGTCGGCGAACTCGCCGGTCGCCGTTGCCGGGTCAGACGGATTCCTGTTGTGGCACGCCCAGGCGCACGAGCTCGGTGCGCGAGGTCAGGCTGAGCTTGCTGAACACCTTGCGCAGGTGGTAGTCGATCGTGCGCGGGCTGAGGTAGAGCTGTGCGGCGATCTGGCGGTTGGTCATGCCGGAGGCGACGAGTCCGGCGATCTGCAGCTCCTGTGGGGTCAGCTGGTCGAGCGTCGAGGGGTCGCGCCGCCTGGCCGTCTCGCCGGTGGCGCGCAGCTCGGCCTCGGCGCGCTCCTCCCAGGGCGGCAGGCCGACCTGCTGGAAGAGGTCGGCGGCCCTGCGCAGATGCAGGCGCGCTTCGCGCTTCTGCCGCTCGCGCCGCAGCCACTCGCCGTACAGCAGCTCGGTGCGGGCCTGCAGGAACGGCGAGAGGGTCGCCTCGGGCGCGAGCGCCGTCTCGAACTGCGCCCGCGTGTCTTCCTCCCCCACGAGCGCCCGGCAGCGGGCAAGGACGGACAGCCGCGCCGCGGACGGCGAGCGCTGCACCCAGTCCGCGTAGCGGTCGAATCGATCCGCGGTCTCGTCGAGCCGCCCGGAGCGCGCCGCCGCTTCGATCAGGTCCGGGATCGACCACAGTCCGATCAGCGGATTCCACTCGGGTCGCTCGAGGGCGGTCACGAGCAGCAGGCGGTCGGTCGCCTCGCCCGCCCTGCCCAGGGTGAGGTCGAGCTGCGCGAGCGCCCACTCGGCGTGGTCGACGATGAAGGTCCCGCCGCCGGCCTCGGCGAGCTCGATGGCCTCTTTGGCGTGGTCGTGCGCCTTTGACTCGTCTCCTCGCAGCGCGTCGAGCGTGGCGACGACGATGAGGTTCCAGCCGGCTCCCAAATGGTGTCCGAAGTCGCTCGCGAGCCTGGTTCCCTCCTCCGCGGCGGATCGCCCAAGGTTGAAGCGGCCGACGCCGATCAGCGCGCTCGCCTGTGCCCACAGCGCCATCGGCAGCATGCTGAGCAGCCCCCGTTCTCGCGCGATCGTGACCGCGCGGGTGGAGGATGGAAGGCCGTCTGCGAACGTGCCCCCCATGAAGCCCATGGTCGCGATGAGGGACGCCCAGATCAGCGGGAGGGGATCCTCGAGCCGCTCCGCGTGCCGGATCGCGTCCCGGAGGAGCGGCGCGGCAGCTTCGTGGTCCCCCGCCAGCTCGGCCGCCACCCCGCGCAGCGCGGCCACACGAAAACGAGCCGTATCGTCCCGCGGCACGATCGCCTCGGCACGCGCGCTGATGGCCGCGGCCTGGGCGTAGTCGCCGGCCCACTCAGCGGCCTCGGTCGCTTCGGTCAGCATCTCGAGCGTGAGCGAGGCATCCTCGCTGGTGTCGGCCGCCTCGACCAGGACCGCGACAGCGCCGCGAAGGTCGCCGGTTCTCGCCTGGATCACGCCGCGCAGATACAGGAGCTCCGCTCGTGCGTGACCCGTACTGAGCGGGAGCGCCCGCGCAATCAGCTCGCGGGCGCGCTCAGGTTGCCCGGCCGCCCACGCTGCCTCTGCGGCGGCGGCGAGCCGATGGCTCCGGCGACCCTCGTCGGCACTCAGCTCGGCCGCGCGGACGAATGCCGTGGCGGCCGAGGCGTGTCCGGCGCGAGCCTCGTAGCGATGCGCTGACGCTTCGAGGGCCGCGGCGACCTCTTCGTCCGCCTGCAGCGCGGCCAGCGCCTGGTGCCAGGCGCGGCGGTCGGCGTCCTCGGCGCTGCTGAGCGCCGCCGCAAGCGCGGCGTGGCCGGCCCGGCGCTGGCTGAGCGTCGACGATTCGAGCAGCGCGGAGCGCACGAGCGGGTGGCGAAAATCGATCCTGCCGCCGGCCACGCGCAGCAGGCCCGCCTGCTCGGCGGAGTCCAGCGCATCTTCCGGCAGGCCCGTCTCGCCCGCCGCACGCAGCACCGTGGCCACCTGTTCGCCGTCGTCGAGCGCCGCGATCAAGAGCGTGGCGCGGGTGGCGGCCGGCAAACGGCCGACGCGCTGCTCGAAGGCCGACCGCAGCCGGGCGGTCAACGGGATCGCCTCGGGCAGAGCGGCGCGACCCTCCAGCTGCGCGTGGGACAGGCCCTTCGGCAGCTCGAGCAGGGCGAGCGGGTTTCCGGCCGCTTCGGCAAGCAGCCACTCGCGGACGGGATCGGCTGCGGCCGGCGCGCTCTCCCGTAGGAGCCGCCCGGCAGGCTCGGGGGCGATCCCTTCGAGCACGAGATCGGGCACCCCGGGCGCCTCGAACGTCCGGGCCTCACCCTCGCGGACGGCGAACAGCATCGCCACAGGCTCGGCCCCGAGCCTGCGGGCGCTGAAGACCAGCGCCTCCGCCGACGCCGTGTCCAGGAACTGCGCGTCGTCGATCAGGCACAGGACCGGAGCTTCGTCGGCGCCAGCCGCCAGCAGGCTGAGCGTGGCTGCCGAGACCAGCAAGCGGTCCGAGCCGGCGGACGGAGCGAGCCCGAGGGCGCCTGCCAGCGCGTCCGCCTGCGTTTCGGGCAGCTCGCCCAGCATGTCAACGATCGGACGCAGCAGCCCGTACAGGCCGGCGAAGGCGAGGTCCGACTCCCCCTCGACTCCCGTGGTGCGGAGCACCCTACGCGCGCCGCCGCGCTCCGCGGCGTGCCTCAACAGTGCCGTCTTGCCCGTCCCGGCCTCACCGCGCAGCACCAGACAGCTGCTCTCGGCGCGGGTCGAGAGCTCCAGCAGCCGGTCGATCGCGGCGCATTCGCGCTCACGGCCAACCAACGACCCGGACGTCCGCTCGAGCTGCGGCGTCGCCATCCACCGATCGTAGACCCCGGGAGTACTGGGGACAGACCGGCGATCGCGACTGGCGAGATCACCGATGCCTTGAAGTGCTCACTGGCCGAGCCTTGTTCTCCATTCCCGATCAGGAGGACTCGCATGAAACGCATGACAATCTTGGCCGCGCTGTCTGCGGTGCTGGCCGCGGGCATCGCCGCAACAGCGACCCCCGCGGACGCGGCGGTGAGCTCGGCGTCGATCGTAGGAGGGGTAGCCACGCTCAACCTCGACGGCGCCAATGACAACGTGACGGTGTCGGTGTCCGGCGGCCTGCTGGTGCACGGCCAGACGACCGGTGGGCTCGCCAGCGGCTCGGACTGGGACAGCGCCACGGCCGGCGACCAGACGGTCCCGGCCGACGGCACGTTCGTCGTCGTCCTCAACGGCGGCGACGGCAACGACTCGCTGGCGGTTCTGGCGAAGAACAGCGAGATCGTTACCGCGGCGCTCAACGGCGGGCCCGGCGACGACGTGCTGACCGGCTCCGATACCGGCGACTCGCTTGAGGGCCTTGACGGCAACGACCGCCTCGTCGGCGCAAAGGGCGGCGACGACATGAGCGGCGGGAACGGCAACGACACGCTCGTCTGGAACAACGGCGACGGGAGCGACTCCATCGACGGCGGCGCCGGCAACGACACCACCGAGGTCAACGGCAACCCGACGCTCGGTGACTCGTTCACGCTCGAGCCGAACGCCGCGAACCCCGCGCGGCTGACGTTCGAGAGGACCAATCTGGTGCCGTTCACGCTCGACGCATCGACCGAGCGCTTCCAGGTCAACGGGCTCGGCGGCGACGACTCCTTTACGGCGAGCGATGGCGTGGGCGCGCTCACGCTGCTCTCGGTCGACGGCGGCGCCGGCGTGGACACGGTCAACGGCTCCGACGGGCCGGACCTGATCCTCGGCGGCGAGGGCAACGACCTCCTGAACGGAGGCGGCGGCGACGACCGCATCGTCGGCGACCGTGGCAACGACACGATGAACGGCGGCGCGGGCGACGACACGCTGGTGTGGAACAACGGCGACGCCACGGACGTCATGAACGGCGACGACGGCCGCGACGACGTCGAGGTCAACGGCGCTCCGGCGGCGGGCGACGTGTTCACGGTCGAGCCGAACGGCGCGCGGATCAAGTTCGACCGCTCGAACCTCGTGCCGTTCTCCCTCGACATCAGCTCGAGCGAGACGCTGCACGCCAACGGGCTCGGCGGCGACGACTCCATCACGGTCGGCGCAGTCGGAGGGTTCTCCGTGACCGCCTCAGGCGGCCCCGGCAACGACACGCTGACCGGCGGCGGCTCGTCGGAGGTGTTTCTCGGCGGGTCGGGCAACGACACGATCACCCCCGGTGGCGGCATCGACGTCGTCTTTGGCGACGAGGGGGATGACCACGTGAACGTCCGCGACCGCACCGCTGACCTGGCCAGCGGCGGCGCCGGACACGACTCGGTTGTCGCCGACCCCGGCAACCTCGACATCCTCGACGGCTTCGAGAGCGTCGACCGCACGCCGGGCGCCGGACCCCCGCCGGTGGTGCCGCCGGTCGACACCTCCACGCGGCCGGTCACCATCAGGGGCGGCACGGTGAGGGTCAGCAGAGGAACGGCGGCGATCAAGGTGCGCTGCCCCTCGAGCGCCTCGGCCGACTGCATCGGCTCGCTGACGCTCCGGACCGCCAAGGCCGTACGACTGGCCGGCGTAAGCGCCGTCCTCGAGCTCGGTAGCAGGCGCTACGAGGTAG
>Ga0207706_10005658_pt1 | contig 11648 bp, 9 predicted proteins | sample KBSC53metaG_FD_184318 | JGI IMG/M metagenome (GOLD analysis project Ga0207706, IMG submission 184318) | Corn rhizosphere microbial communities from Kellogg Biological Station, Michigan, USA - KBS C5-3 metaG (SPAdes) (version 2) | ecosystem: Host-associated > Plants > Roots > Rhizosphere > Soil ... | reverse complement strand
GTCGCTCCGAAATCCATCGGCGTCGCGTCCCCCGCCGCCGCCCCGCGCCTGGACATCGCCCGATCCATCGCCATGGCGCGAATGACCGCCGTCGCGCGACCCGCCGACGGCGCGCTGCCGCCCCTCACGCAGCACAGCACCATCGCCGAGCTCGCGGGCCTCGAGGAGCACGTCAGCCGGGCGTTTCCGATCGAGCGCGCCATCTTGATCTCGCTCGTGGCGCACGTCCTGCTCGTCGTTCTCATGCTCTTCGCTCGGGGCCGCTCTGCGGTGCCGGAGGGCAATCTGATCGACAACCTGGCCGCCGCGATGCGGACGCCCAAGGACGACACTCCGATCCCGGCATTCTTCAGCGAAGCGCCGGGAGCGCCACGGCCCAACCCGAACCGCTCGCCGCTCTCCGACGCGGACCGACTGGCGGGAGGAGGCGACCGCTCGAAGCCCAAGGCGGACACCCCGTTCATCCCGCGCGGACGCGGGATCGAGGGCCTCGCTCCGGGGCCCCGCGCTCCGCGCGTCGCGGGCGGAGCGGCGTCGGCTCCGAGAAGGCCGGCGCCGTCGCAGCCGCAGAAGGAAGGCGACCCGCGCGCCGCGAGCACGCAGAAAGACCAGGCGGCCGAGACGAAGCCGTCGGAGTTCCCGTCGAACATGCGCCCGCAGCTCGGCAGCGGGCCCAAGGAGGTCGTCAAGCTGACTCGAAACGAGCTCGACGCCGCCATCCGCGACGCCGCGCGAGGCACGCTGGGAAGCGCCGGCGGCGGGGAGGGCGGCGCGCCCATCTCCAACGAGGATGGCGGCTTCGTGGACGTGGGCGGCGTGTCGTTCGAGACGAGCTGGTACGACTGGGGACCCTATGCCGCGGAGATGCTCCGGCGGATCAAGCTGCACTGGAAGATCTCGCGGGACCTCCTCATCCTGCAGCAGCGCGGAACCGTGCGGATCTCCTTTTCGATCATGGCCGACGGCAGCGTGACCGACGTCAAGGTCGTGCGGCCTTCGACGATCCCGCCCTACACGCACGCGGCGGCGAAGGCCATCGTCGATTCCGACCCGTTCCGGCCGCTTCCCAAGGACCTGCTCCAGCTCGTTCCCGGAAAGGACCGCGAGCGGATCGTCATCCATTTCATCTACTTTCCGACGCCCGAAGAGATGGACGGTCGGCACGACGACTCCGATCCCGGCCAGTGAACGAGCCCGAGAAGATCCGCCGCGCTCTCGAGCAAGCCGAAACGGTCGCGGTCGTCGGCTGTTCCCCGGACCCCTCCCGGGCCTCGCACGCGATCTCCCGGTACCTGAAGGGGGAGGGCTACCGCGTCGTTCCCGTCAATCCTAATCACCGCGAGATCCTCGGAGAGCCCTGCTACCCTTCCGTCTCGGCGATCCCGGCGGACGTCCGGGTCGACATCGTGGACGTGTTCCGCCGTTCCGAGCACGTGGCCCCCGTCGCCGACGAAGCGATCGCCCGGGGCGTGCCTTTCGTGTTCTTTCAGCTCGGGGTCGTCGACGCGGATTCGGCCCGGCGGCTCGAGGAACGGGGGATCGGCGTGGCCATGGACCGCTGCATTCTGGTCGAGCACGAGCGGCTGGGAATCCCTCCCAAATCGAGGAATGCAAGGCCCCCGGGCCGCGTTCCGTGAATGTCCCGATTCGGGACCCTTTGAGGAGTAAACGTTTTCTTATGGAGAGAACCACCAAACGCGCCCTGTCTTTTTCGGCTTTGATCGGAGCCGCCGTCGTCTTCGGGATGGTGGTCGCCGGCTCGGTCAACGTCACCCCCCGCTCCGAGGCGCAGCGGGAAGCCACCCCGGCTGCCCGGCCCCGCAACGGCGCCGTCCTGCTCCCTTCGTTCGCCGATACGGCCCAGGAAGCGATGCCGTCGGTCGTCTCGATCACCTCGACCGACATCGTCAAGGGCAACAAGGGGCGGCGCTACCAGAACCCCTTCGGCGAAGGCGATCCGTTCGAGTTCTTTTTCGGCCCCCCGGGCGGTGGCGGTCCCAACCGCCGCGGCCAGCGTCCCGATGAGGAGGAGCACAAGGAAGTCCAGGGAGGCACCGGCTTCATCATCTCGGAAGACGGCTACATCGTGACGAACAACCACGTCATCGAAGGCGCCGACAAGATCGAGGTCCGGATCAACAACAAGGAAAAGTACGCCGCCAAGCTCATCGGGAAAGACTCCGCGACGGATCTCGCCCTTCTGAAGGTGGAGGTCAAGCAGCGCCTGACGCCGCTGCCGCTCGGCGACTCGGATCGCGTCCGCGTCGGAGAGTGGGTCATGGCCATCGGGGATCCCCTCAACTTCGACAAGACGGTCACGGTGGGCGTCGTCTCCGCCAAGGACCGCTCGGGCCTGACCGCCGATGCGGCCACGCGGAGCTTCGAGAACTACATCCAGACCGACGCCGCGATCAACTTCGGCAACTCCGGCGGGCCGCTGCTCAACACCAACGGCGAGGTCGTCGGCATCAACACCGCGATCTTCCGCCCGGCCCAGAACATCGGTTTCGCCGTCCCGATCAATACGCTCAAGACGATCCTGCCCCAGCTCCGCGACAAGGGGAAGGTGGTCCGCGGCTTCCTCGGAATCAACATCGTCAACGTCGACGCCGACCGCGCCGCGGCCTTCGACCTGAAGGCCCAGGAAGGGGCTTTCGTCGAGTCCGTCGAGACCGGCAAGCCGGCCGAGAAGGCGGGCGTGCGCCCGGGCGACACGATCGTCAAGGTCGACAGCGTCCCCGTCAAGGACACGCGCGATCTCATCGGCTACGTCTCGAGCAAGACTCCCGGAAGCAAGGTCCAGCTCGGGCTCGTTCGCGACGGCCGGGACACGACCGTCACCGCGACGCTCGCCGAGCGCAAGGACGAGCCCGCCGACGAGGGTGAGGCCGACAACCTCGCCTCCGACGACACGCCCGGCAAGATCGGCATGACGGTGCAGGAGCTCACGCCCCAGCTCCGCCAGATGCAGCGCGTCAAGACGGGGGTCGAGGGCCTGCTGGTCGTCCGCGTGAAGGAAGTCTCTCCGGCGGCCGACGCCGCGATCCAGGAAGGCGACGTCATCACTTCGGTCAACGGCGAGAAGGTCACGACGACCGACGAGTTCGGCAAGATCGTCGGAAAGGCCAAGAAGGGCGACTACCTCAAGCTCTACGTCTACAGCCCGCGCGCCGACAACTCGCGCTTCGCGCTCGTCAAGATCGAGGACTGATACGCCGATCCCGCCCGGTTTCGAAACCGACTCTGTTCAGCGCCCGCTTCGGCGGGCGCTGTCCTTTTCGGGAGATTCCGAGGGAATAACCATCCCCCGGATCCTGTAAAAAGGGACGATGGCTCAGAAAGTTCTCATCGTCGACGACGAAGCCGCGATCCGCGACACGCTCCGGATGGTCCTCGAATACGAGGGCTACGAAGTGCTGACCGCGGGCGACGGCCGGGCCGCGCTCACCGAGCTCGACGCGAGTCCGGTCGACGCGATCCTGCTCGACATCAAGATGCCCGGGATGGACGGCCTCGAGACGCTCGACCGCATCGTCGCCCGCCCCTCGGCCCCGCCGGTGCTCATGATCTCGGGCCACGGCGACATCGCGACGGCCGTGGAGTGCACGCGCCGGGGCGCCGCGGATTTCCTGGAGAAGCCCCTCCAGCGCGAACGCGTGCTCGTGTCCGTGCGCAACGCCCTCTCGGGCAACCGGCTCCGGGCGGAAAACGAGCGGCTGCGGAAACGGGTCGAGGAAGAGACGGTGCTCGTCGGCGACAGCGAGCCCATGAAGAAGCTGCGGGCGGAGGTCGCCCGCGCCGCGCCGACCGGCGCGACGGTGCTCATCCTCGGCGAAAGCGGCACGGGCAAGGAGCTCGTGGCGCGCGAGATTCACGGGGCCTCCAAGGTCGCCTCGGGTCCCTTCATCCAGGTCAACTGCGCGGCCATCCCGGAGGAATTGATCGAATCCGAGCTCTTCGGCCATGAGAAGGGCTCTTTCACGGGGGCGATCCGGAAGCAGACCGGCAAGTTCGTCGAGGCCGACGGCGGGACCATTTTTCTCGACGAGGTCGGCGACATGTCGGCGCGAGCCCAGGCCAAGGTCCTCCGCGTCCTCGAGGCCGGAGAGGTGGAGCCCGTGGGCGCGGCCCGAGTGGGCCGGGTCGACGTGCGCGTGATCGCGGCGACCAACCGCGACCTGACCGAGTCGATCAAGGCCGGCAAGTTCCGCGAGGATCTCTTCTTTCGCCTGAACGTCGTCCCCCTGACGACGCCGCCGCTGCGGGAGAGGCCGCAGGACGTCCCCGCGCTCACCGCCCACTTCGGCAAGATCGCGGAGGAACGCGATCACCGCAAGCCTCGCCGGTTCGCCCAGAGCGCTCTCTCGCTGCTCGCCGCGCGGAGCTGGCCGGGCAATGTCCGGGAGCTGAAGAACCTGGTCGAGCGCGTCCTCATCATGACCGACGCCGATCCGATCGAGGCGAAGGATCTCCCGCCGGAGGCGCGTGTCGCCCCGAGCGAGATCTCCACCCGAGGCCTCGGGCTCGAGACGCTCTCGGAATTCAAAGAGTTCGCCGAGCGGGAATTCCTCGTCGCGAAGCTCCGCGAGAATGGCTGGAACATCAGCCGCACCGCCGAGGTCATCCAGACGCCTCGGTCGAACCTGTACAAGAAGATCGAGCATCACAAGATCAGCCGGGAGGGGGACGCCTAGGACCGTTGAGAGTTGAGCGTGAAGCCGGGCGTCAGGGCCCTGCTCTCAACACTCAACACTTGACGCTCGGCGCTCAACTCCCCATAGAATCCGCGCCGTGATCTCCCTCGCGGATTTCGAAGAAACCGGCGCCCTTCTCACCGGCCACTTCCGTCTCTCGTCCGGCCTCCACTCCGACCGATATCTCCAGTGCGCGCGGCTGCTGATGTGGCCGGAGCGCGCGGAGCGCGCCGGACAGGAGCTCGGGACGAAGCTCGCCGAGTTTTCGCCGGCGGCCGTGATCTCGCCCGCTCTCGGGGGCGTGGTCATCGGCCACGAGACGGCGCGCGCCCTGAAGCTCCCCGCGATGTTCGTCGAGCGGAAAGACGGCCTGTTCGCGCTCCGCCGCGGCTTCTCGCTCGAGCCGGGCCAGCCGATCGTCGTCGTCGAGGACGTCTTCACGACCGGCAAGTCCACGCGCGAGGCGGCGGCCGCGGTCGAAGCCGCGGGCGGACGCGTCGTCGCCGTCGGCTCGATCGTGGACCGGGGGCTGCCGCCGAACGCGTTCTCGGTTCCGTCTCGATCTCTTCTCGCGCTCTCCGTGCCGTCCTGGCCGGAGGCCGAGTGTCCGCTGTGCCGCGAAGGCCGACCGGTGGAATCGCCCGGCAGCCGGTTCGCGGCCGGCGCGGCGCGCTGACTCTCCCTAGGCTCCGAGCGAGCGGGCGAGCGCCCGCAGAAGCGACGCGCCGTCCCCGCGCCAGCAGCTGCCGTGCATGACGGCCAGCGTATCGGGCTGCGTGGCCGCCAGCCGCTCCAGAAGTGTGCCCGCGTTTTTCGAGTGGGAGAAGTAGTCCATCGGCTGACGGAAGGCCTCGCTCGGTCCAAGGATGTCCGACTCCGTCACGGCGGCATCGCCGGTCCCGCCCTGCGTGAAGAGGTCGCCGCAGAGAAGCGTCTTCGTCGTCTCCTCGAAGAAGTAGCCGGTCTCCCAGCCGTGGGGGAGGTGGGGGGTGTCGAACCAGCGCATGCGCCGGCGTCCGAGCACGAGGGTCTCGCCGTCCGCCACGGGACGGGGAGGCCGGACCGCGAAGTCCTCGACGGACACCATCGCCGCGACCTGGCTGCACACCGGGACGGCGCGAGGAGCGACGGCGAGAAAGTCGTTCAGCGCCCCGCACTCGTCGGATTCGAAGTGCGAAAAGGCGACGTGACGCAGACGCTCCACGGGGATCACGCGGTCGATGGCCTCGCGGACGACCGGGAAGAGCCGCCGGAGTCCCGTGTGAAAGAGGAGCGGCTCGTCGTCGAGGACGAGGTACTGATTGAAGGAGAAGCCGCCCGGCACCACCGACAAGGGCGTGTTGATGCGATAGATGCCGTCGGCGATCTCCTGGACGTTGGTGCCGCTTTCCGCGTTCGTGATCACGTGGACCTCCTCGCGTTCCTGGGACTTGGCGATTCTATTCGGGCCCGACACTGTAAGATCGAGAATATGGAGCTGCGGTCCGTTTGCGTCTACTGCGCTTCGAGCGCGACCAATAACCCCGAGATCGAAACCGAGATCCGCACCTTCGGACGGGAGCTCGCGCAGCGCGGCATTCGCCTGATCTACGGAGGGTCCTCCCGCGGCTTGATGGGTGCGATCGCCGATGAGGTGCTGGCCGCCGGCGGCCAGGTCACCGGCGTCATTCCCAAGGCCCTCGAAGGGCGCGAGGCGGCGCACCGGGGTCTCACCGAGCTGCGAGTCGTGAACTCGATGCACGAGCGCGAGCAGCTGCTGTTCGACCTGTCCGACGCCTTCGTGGCGTTTCCCGGCGGCTTCGGGACCATGGAAGAGATCATCGAGATGATCACGTGGAAGCAGATGGGCATCCACGGCAAGCCGATCGTCCTCGCCAACATCGCCGGCTACTTCCAGCCGCTGCTGCAGCAGTTCGACGTGGCCATCCGGCACAAGTTCGCCCGCACCGAAGACCGCATCCTTTTCGGCGTCGCCGAGAACACGAAGGCGATCCTGACGTTTCTGGAAGGGGCGCCGGTGATGTCGCGAAAAGCGGGGGACTGGGCCTAGGAGCTCTCCGCCGGTTGCCGGCTCCGGCTCTCGGACGCGGAAAGCTGAGAGCTGAGAGCCGACAGCTTCATTTCCTCCAGCAGCCTCCGGTTGATCGCCACGAGGTCCGCGAGCAGCGCGATCAGCAGGGTCTGAAATCCGATCACGATGAGGATCGCGGCCAGGATGAGCGACTGGATGTGGCCTCCCGGATTCGTCCCGAAGAGGTAGAAACCCAGGAAGCGGAGTCCGAGCACCGCGCCCGCGCCGAGAAAGACTCCCGCGACGATCGAGAAGATCTTCAACGGCTTGTAGAGAGCCGTGATCCGCAGAACGTTCGCCCCCTGCAGGAGGACGTACTTGGCGGTCGAGGCGAAGAGGCGAGAGGGCCGCACGGGGGGGTGCGCCTTCACCGGCACCGAAGCCACGCGCAACCCCTTGTAACCCGCCTGGATGAGCGTCTCGAGCGTGTAGGTGAGCTTCGAGAAGACGTTGATCCTCCGCGCGGCGTCGCGAGAGAGCGCCCGGAAACCGGAGACGGCGTCGGCGATCTCGATGCCGGCGGCCTGGCGCACGACCCAGGTCCCGATCCGCTGGAGCAGGCGCTTGGCGGGCGAGAAGTGCGCGAGCTCGCCCGGCCCCCGATCCCCGACGACGAAGTCGGCGCGCCCGTCGAGGATCGGCTGCACCAGGGCCGGAATGTCCGCGGCGTCGTACTGCAGGTCGGCGTCGAAGTTGACGATGACGTCGGCGCCCATGGAGAGCGACTCCGTGAGGCCCGCCGAAAAGGCCTCGGCGAGCCCCCGGTTCGTCCCGAGGCGCAGGACGCGGTCGGCCCCGGCCGCGCGGGCCCGCTCCGAGGTCGCGTCCGTGGAGCCGTCGTCGATCACGAGCCTCTCCAGCTCGGAGAAGCCCGGGACGCGGCGCGGCAGCGCGGCGAGCGCCCGTTCGATCGTGGCCTCTTCGTTGAACGCCGGAATCTGAATGACGAGCTTCATCGCCTCATCGGTTCTTCGCGGGAGCGAATCAGGGCTGGATCGGTTCCGCGCGACTGCGAGCCGCCGTGATGATAATCGCGGCCAGCACGAGCAGCCCGAGGCCGCTGACCGCGGCCTCCGCGCGCGGCACCTGGAAGCGGCCCTCGACCCGGTGGCGTCCGGCCGGCACCGCGAGCTCGAAGAACAGTCCGTCCGAGGCTTCCCGCGTGACGTCCTTCCCGTCGAGGAAGACCTTCCAGTAGGGCGCGAACGTCTTCTGGGAGGTCGCGAGGCGCGCGGGCGCATCCGCTTCGGTCTCCACGGCGAAGCGCTCGGGACGCAGCTCGAGCGTGCGCACCGCGCCCGCCCCCTCGAGCCGGAACCGGGGCCGCGCGCTCGATCGCTCGAAGACGGTGAGGTCCGGCCCCGCGTACACGCGCGGGTAGGAGGCGTTCCCCACATCGCGCGCCGTTCGTGGAATCGCTCCCTTCGGGTGAAACGGCGCAGCGTCGCGCGCCTCGATCTCGGGGCCGACCGGGGTCGACACGCCCGGCGGCGCCGCGAGGTAGCGCACGCTCGCGAGATCCAGGGCTCGCGCCGCGGGATCCAGCGAGACGGGATCGAAGACCAGATACGTGCCGTAGGTGCCGAAGGAGTTCGGATCGGCGCCGGCGAGGAGCTGGCGATATCGCGCGTCCAACAGGAAGTGGCCGCGCGCGTCCTCGAGGCCGACGGCCTCGGCGACGTTGGGAAGCAGCGTCCAGCCCGCCGCCGCGAAGCGCGAGCCATCGGAGGTCAGCTCGCGAAGCTTCCGAACGCCGGGCGTGTCCTCGAAGACGGCCTCCTCGGGACGGCTCTCCGGGTAGAAATCGAGAGCCTGGAACGCCAGCGGTACGGCCACCAGAAACGGCGCGACTCTCAGGGCGAGCAGGCGCCATGACGAGGGAGAGGCGAGCCGTTCCAGTTCTTCGTCGCTGTTCGCGAGGCGTTCCAACGCCTCGACGCCGCACGCCGCGAGGATTCCGACGGCCAGAAGGATGAGGATCTTCGCGCGCGCGAACAGTCCGATCTCGAGAAGGGGCAGGCCTCCGACCGCAGCGAGCAGCGGTCCTCCCGCGTAGAGCGGAATCGCGACCGCGGCGCCCAGGAGGATCGCGAAGAGACCCTCCCTCCGCCGTTTCACCGAAGCCAGCCCGACGAAGGCCAGGGCCGCCGCGGCCAGGCCCACGCCCGCGGCCGTCTCGATGTAGTTGTCGCCCGGGATCCAGCCGACGCCGGTGTAGTCGTCGCGACGCGGCGTCCCGGCGTAGTCCGGCACGAAGTAGAGACGGAGATGGCGGAGGGGAAGCGCGTAGGACCCGCCCATTCCGCGGCGAATCGCGCCGTATTCCGAGGCTTCGAGAAAGCGCGCGGTCGCGAGGATCGAGGGAACGAGGATCGCCACGGCCACGGCCGCAGATGCGCCGAGCCGCCCGAGCGCGCGGAGGGCTCCGCGTCCCCGCCGCGAAACCGCGCGCATCAGCAGGTACAGCCCGGCCGCGAAGGCCCCGAAGAGGATCCAGTGCGGAAAGCCGCCGGTGAGACACAGGAGGATCGAGAGCGTCGCGAATCGCAGCGCGCGGGCCGTGCTCTCCTCCTCGAACGCGCGGTCGACGGCCATCAGGAGCAGGGGATACGTGACCGAGACGGAGCTCTGCATCCAGAGCCCCCACACCGTCTGCCCGGTTGCGAAGGCCCACGCCGCGGCTCCCGCGGCGGCCGCGAGATCCGAGAAGCGCCGGCTCCGCAGGAATGCGTACGCCGCCAGAAATGCGAAATTGAACTTCAGAAAGAGAATGCCCGTCTCGATCCCGGCCTCGGGCAGGAGGAAGGCCGGGAGGGCCACGAACGGCGAGAGGAATCCCTGGGCCAGCTGGAACGGGCCCATGCTCCCGGAGGAGACCCACGAGTTCCAGAAGAGGCCGTCGGGGAAGCTCCGGTATCGCACCAGCGTGGTCTGGCCCGAGGCCGCGGGATCCGAGAGAAGCCGGTTCTCCGCCTCGAGGACCCCGTGCGGCCCTTGCCGCCACGGGTGATGCGCGCGCACGAAGTCGTGGGAGGAAAAAACACCGCCCGTCACGAGGAGGGGAGCGAAGAGGACGAGGTCGAAGGCGAGGAGCGTCGCTAAGCCGAAGCGCTTCGACTCCATTCGCGAGGCGTTTCCGCGCCTCGGCGCCGCCGGCACTAAGCGGCTCGACCCACGAACACTCGGAAGTAGGACTCGACCCATCCCTTCTCGAGCAGGTGGTCCTCGAGGGCGATCAGCCGCGAGAGGGCCCCCGTCCGATCCTCCGTCAGGCGCGCGACGTCGAGGCAGGGGAACACGAACCACAAAATGTTGCCGCCGTACGGCCGATCCTCCAGCACTTCGAAGAGCCGGCGGCAGGCGGGGAGGATGGCGGACGAGCGCACCGACTCGGACGGATCGTCCATGGGGAGCGGGATCGCGAGCTCCGGCCGGTTCTTGAGCTCCTCGGGAAGAGCGTCGAAGGCGCTGCGCGCGAAGCCCCATTTCTCGTCGGTCCACTCGGTCCGCGCGGGTCCCATGTACTCGTCGACGAAGACGAGCCCGCCGGGCTTCATGGCGGATCGGACCTCTTCGAGGACGCGTTCGATGTTCCGGAGGTGATGGAGCGAGCCATGAAAGAAAACCGCGTCGTAGCGGCGGGCCGGGAGGCGGATCGCGTTGATGTCCTCGACCCGGTAGGCGAGGCGGCGGGCGAGGCCCGCTTCCTCGGCGGCTCGCTCGGCCTCGGAGATGGATTCGGGGGAGAAGTCGATGCCCTCGACGCGGGCACAGAGGCCCTTCGCCAGGATGTCCCGCTCGAGGAGGCCGGTCCCGCAGCCGACCGACAGCCCGAGCGGCAAGGGCGCCGGGGCGTACTTCGCCGCGAACCACTCCATCGGCCAGCGGTTGGGGTCGCCCGTGACCCGGCGGTTGATGGCCCGGCGGACCAGCGGCTGGGAGCCCCAGTAGCGGTCCTCGGGCTCGCCCGGGGCGCCGGCGTCCCAGAACTCCCGCGCGGCGGACGCTTCGGCGCGCGCGGCCCTCACGGCGCTCCATCTCCGTGCGAAGGAGGCGAGCGAATCGCGGATGGCAGACGACATTATTGGGAGACTCGATCCAGTGTAGCAGGACATGGCGCGTTTTGGCGTAACCCGTGAGCCCTCAGCCCCGAAGCGGGCGTCGTGTTTGCCGCTTCCGCGCCTCGTCTGGTAAAGTCGCCGGTCCCGGTCAGAACCGGGACGGCTCTTTTACAATCAGGGACGATGGCCGGGATGAAAATGCCTTCGCGGGCTTCCGGCCGGTAGCCCCCCGGGAAACCGGGATTCGAAGAAACCCACAGGCTCGTAGCTCAGGGGGAGAGCACCACATTGACACTGTGGGGGTCAGCGGTTCAAATCCGCTCGAGCCTACCAATTTCTTCGAAAACGCAGGCGCTTAGCTCAGCTGGGAGAGCGCTTCCTTCACACGGAAGAGGTCAACGGTTCGATCCCGTTAGCGCCTACCAAACGTCCAGACAACGCGGGGTGCCCCGCGTTTTTGTTTTTTGAGTGGGATTTTGCCAATGGAAGCCCTCGGACATAGCAAAGGGATCACGATCACGCTTCCCGACGGGTCGACGAAGGCCGTCGCGTCGGGGACGACGCTCGCCCAGGTGGCGGCCGCGATCGGCCCGCGCCTCGCGAAAGACGCGCTCGCCGGCAAGATCGACGGCAAGCTCGTCGACCTGGCGACGCCCCTGAGCGCGGACGCGAAGATCGAGATCGTCACGGCGAAGTCGGCGGAAGCGCTGGACCTCTACCGCCACTCCACCGCGCACCTCACGGCGAACGCCGTCAAGCGGCTCTTTCCGACGGTCCAGATCGGGATCGGACCGGCGATCGAGAACGGGTACTACTACGACT
>Ga0207706_10005644_pt1 | contig 11658 bp, 8 predicted proteins | sample KBSC53metaG_FD_184318 | JGI IMG/M metagenome (GOLD analysis project Ga0207706, IMG submission 184318) | Corn rhizosphere microbial communities from Kellogg Biological Station, Michigan, USA - KBS C5-3 metaG (SPAdes) (version 2) | ecosystem: Host-associated > Plants > Roots > Rhizosphere > Soil ... | reverse complement strand
TTGCCCCATCGTGAGCCGATTCGTTTAGGGCCGACGCCGTACGAAGCCTTTCAGCAGAAGGAAGGCATTCCTTCCGTCACTGGTTTTTTTGTCGAAGATCTGATGGATGTCGAAGTCAAACCTTGGGCGCGTATGGGTGCGCTGGGTGCTTACTTGAACATGGGCGAGCAGCAGGAGCACGATGCCTACCTCTGCGAGATCCCCGCCGGCAAACAGACCGAGCCGCAGCATCATATGTTCGAGACGATCATTTACATTCACAAGGGCCGCGGCGCGACAACCGTGTGGTTCGAAGGAGACAACAAGCAGACATTCGAATGGAGTGCCGGGGCGATATTCGCGATACCGCTCAACGTTTCCTATCAGCATTTCAACGCATCGACCGAGCCGGTGCGGTTTCTTGCCGGAACCAACGCGCCGCATGTGATCAATCTATTTCACAACGAGGATTTTATTTTCGGCAATTCTTTTCAGTTTCGCGATCGCTTTCGTCCCGATCGCGAGTTTTTCCATGAAAACAAAAAATTGACGATTCGTTCATGGGAAAGCAACCTCGTGCCGGATGTGAACGCGTTCGCCTTGGACGATTATCCGATGAAGGGCAAAGGCGTGAAGATCATGCGCTTCGGACTTGCGGGTACGACCTACGGCTGTCATATCCAGGAATTTCCCGCCGGTAGCCGCAGTACATTTCACCGCCACGGGCCCGGCGCGATCGTTTGCGTTACCCACGGCGAGGGATTCGCCATGGTTTGGCGCGAAAGCGAGGAGCGCACGCGGTTCGAGATCAAGCCGGGATCGATCTATTCGCCCGGCGATCTTATGTACCACGGACACTTCAACACCGGTCATGGTGTGCTGCGTCATTTTGCAATGCGCGGGCGGAGCCCGAAATACAGCCAGGACCGCTTTCGGACGAAATTGCACGAGATGATACCATTCGATGAGGAGCCGCCGGAGATTCACCAAATGTTTTTGGCGGAATTGAAACGGAAGGGCGTCAAGTCGGAAATTTCAGTCGTTGAAGAATAGAGAAATTCAGTAGCGAAAGCCGCAAAACTCGGCAGAGAATGATTCACCACGAAGGATACGAAGAGCCTAAAGTACAGTCGGAAGAATTTTTCGGCCATGAGCCCTTCGTGTCCTCTCTTTCTTCGTGGTGAAAAATCCTTGGGAGATTGTATGACCGAACTCGCATATACGGATTTTCGCAGTTTCATCGAGGAAGCCAAGAAGATCAGCGACTATCGAATCATTGAGGGTGCAGACTGGGATGCCGAGATCGGCGCGCTGGTCGAATCGACTGCCGAGTTGGTGCCGCAGCCACCGATGCTGATCTTCGACAAAGTGAAGGGCTATCCCGCCGGTTACCGGGTTTGCAGTTTGCCCTACGCAGCTTATCGCCGGGTCGCTTTAGCGTTGGGATTGCCAACCGATAAATCGAAGCTCGAGATTCTGCGCATGGCCGCGCGCAAGGTGAAAAATGCCGAGCTGATTGCGCCAAAGGAAGTGAGCACAGCGCCGCTGTTCGAAAACAGACTCAAGGGAGGCGATGTGAACTTGCTCAAATTTCCTGCTTTGCGGTTTCACGAGAACGACGGCGGACGCTATTTTGGTCCGGGCGGCGGGCTGACCAATTGTGACCCGGATTCCGGGTACGTCAACACCGGCACCTACCGGATGCAGTTGCACGACCGGAACACCCTCGGCTTGTGGATGAGCCCTGGGCAAAACGGCCGCCAGATTTGCGCCAAGTATTGGCAACGGGGAAAGAGCTGTCCGGTGGTGGCGAGCTACGGCCAGCATCCACTGGTGTTCATGCCGTCGTACACGAAATTTCCCTATGGCCGGTCCGAGATGGAAATCTCCGGTGGATTGATCGGCAGAGCGCTGGAAGTCGTACGCGGGCCCGTCACCGGGCTGCCGATTCCAGCCTCATCGGAAATTGCAATCGAGGGTGAAATCCCGCCGCCCTCCGAGGAGGCGCGCCCTGAGGGTCCATTCGGCGAATGGCCGGGATATTATTCCGGCGGCACCACCGGCACAGGAGAGAATCAGCCAATCATCCGGGTCAAGGCGATTTATCACCGCAACGATCCGATCCTCGAAGACGAAGCGCCACTTTGGCCAGGGGCGGTTAAAATGGATTTGCACATCTCAGCCGGCGTGCTGTGGGACCAATTGGAGAGTGCCGGGATTCAGGACATCGCCGGTGTTTACAATCACACGTCGTATCTTACCGTCGTCTCGATCAAACAAAAATATGCCGGTCACGCGAAGCAGGCTGGGACGGCGGCGCTCAGTTGCGCCGCGGCCAATCGCAACGGACGTTACGTTGTTGTCGTCGACGAAGACATCGATCCGACCAATATCAAGGAGGTGCTCTGGGCGATGATGACGCGCGTCGATCCGCCGACCAACATCGATATTATCGAGGGTTGTTGGTCGACGCCGCTCGATCCGCGCATGCCGCCGGAGAAACGCGACAACAAGGACCACACCAATGGGCGCGCGATTTTCTATGCGGTACGGCCGTTCGCCTGGAAAGAGAAGTTTCCGAAAGTGAGTCGGTCAAGCCGTGAGCTGAGGGAAAGGACGATTGCGAAGTTCAGAAATATTATTCCATTCCCGGGCGCGTGAGCGAAAGCGTAAGCGAGATTCTTCGCTCCGCTCAGAATGACAGTCAATATGAGCCGTTGAGTTTCAGTGTCATCCTGAGCATTAGCAAAGGATCTTTTACGAAAGTTTTGTATTCGCGCGACCTGAAAGCGTAGTTGCGATCTGCGAGGAAGGTTCTGATGATCAGCAAAGAAGAAAACGAGCTTCTAACCAAAACCGATCGCGGCACCCCGGCAGGTGAGCTGATGCGCCGGTACTGGCAGCCGGTAGCGCTCGCTGAGGAACTGCCTCGGGGAGGCGCGCCTCTGGCCGTCCGAATTTTGGGCGAGGATCTCGTTTTGTTCCGCGATGATCAGGAGCGAATTGGGTTGTTGGGGATTCATTGCGCTCACCGCGGCACCGATCTCAGTTACGGGCGCATCGAAGATGGCGGATTACGTTGTCTCTATCACGGGTGGCTTTACGACATTCATGGGAGCTGTCTCGAGCAGCCGGGCGAGCCGGGCGGCGGGGAGCATCGCGATCAGATTCGCCAGCGCGCCTATCCCTGCATCGAGAAAGGGGGCGCGATCTTCACGTACATGGGACCAGGAGAACCACCGTTATTGCCGGGTTACGATTTTCTCAACGCCTCTCCCGATCATCTTTACACCTCGAAGATTCATCACGACTGCAACTATCACCAGGCCAACGAAGGCAACATCGATCCGGTGCATTTATCGTATCTGCACCGCTTTCTGGAAAATCGTAACGAGCCTTACCGAGGCGTGCGCGGCGTGGCGGAGTCTCACTACAATCTTGTGGCGCGAAACTCGACGCCTACTATAGATGTCGAGCTGACGGATTTTGGCGTGCGCATCTACACTGTTCGAAAGCTTGAAGTGGATAAGTGTTATTTGCGTGTTTCCTATTTCATTTTGCCCAACCTCAGCGCTTTTCCGGGACAAACCGGCGGCGATGGTTACTCGGTCAATTGGCATGTACCCATCGACGATACCCATCACTGGAAGTACACGTTCGTTTACAGCGCCGGCGCGCCGCTGAAAAAAGATGTGGTCTGTCGTGAGCGCTCCGAGTTGGATGCCAATTATCGATTGGCGCGCCATGAGTCGAATCGTTTTCTACAGGATCGCGAAGCGATGAAAACCAAGACCTATGCGGGCATGGGTTCCGGTTTTCAAGCGCATGATGCTTTCGCGACCGCCAGCCAGGGCGCAGTCCAGGAGCGTAGCGACGAACACCTGGTTTCCTCCGATAAAGCTATTATCGCCGCTCGCAAGCTGCTGAAAAAGGCCATTCACGATGTCCGCGAGGGGCGCGAGCCGCCGCACGTCGTGCGGTCCGCGGCGCAAAACCGATTTTCCCACCTGCTGGTGCTTTCTGACATGATCCCGACAGGCGATTGGAAGGAATACACAAAGAATCTCGAGGCGGAAGCGAGGGCACGAACCTGAACGAGCCTCTTCGTCTCGGCATCGCAGGGCTCGGCGTCGCGAGCACGCAGATTCTGCCACCGATCTCGGCGTTATCGTACATTAAAATTACAGCAGCGGCGGACATGCGTCCTGACGCTCTGGAAAAATTCCGTGCAGTTTGTCAGGGCGAAACCTACACGAGCGTCCAAGCGATGTGCGAAGAGGCGGGCATTGACGCCGTTTACGTCGCCACACCCAATCCCTTGCACGCCGAGCATGCGATCATCGCGGCGCGCAGTGGCAAACATGTTATCGTCGAAAAACCCATGGCGATGTCGCTGACGGAATGCGACGCCATGAACGAGGCGGCGGAAAAAAATGGCGTGAAGCTTCTCTGTGGTCATACACACAGCTTCGATCCGCCGATTCGTAAAATGCGCGAAATCGTCAAGAGCGGCGAGCTGGGCAAGCTCAGCATGATCAATAGCTGGAACTACAACGAATTCATGTACCGGCCGCGCATGCGCCACGAGCTGGCGATGAGCCGCGGGGTCGTGCTCAACCAAGGACCGCATCAAGTCGACATCGTGCGCCTGATCGGCGGCGGTTTGGTGCGGAGTGTGCGCGCCATGACAGGGATCTGGGACAAAGCGCGAGAGTGGGAAGGCAGTTACAGCTGCTATCTGGAATTCGAAGACGGCACTCCCGCGACGCTGGTCTATAGCGGCTACGGATTTTTCGACACCGCGGAATTATTCGAGTGGGTTGGCGAGGGCGGACAGTATCGCGCACCGGAAACCAATCTCAATGTCAGAGAAAAACTGCGCGAGGTACGAGGGACGGAAGAAGAAGAACAGCTGAAGGAAGGCATGCGCTTCGGCGGCCAGCGTGAGGGCGAATACAGCCACGTTTGGGGCGGCGAGCGCAAGCAGCCGTTCTTTGGGTTAATCGTTGTGAGCTGCGAAAAAGGAGATATTCGCCAGACGCCGGACGGTTTAAAGATTTACGGTGAAACGGAAAAGCGGGAGATCCAGCTGCCCGCTGCCAACCGCGGGCGCGAAGCCGAGGTCGAGGAACTCTACAACGCAGTCGTTCATAACCGCCCGGTGGTCCACGATGGCCGCTGGGGCGCGGCGACGCTCGAAGTCTGCTTAGCGATCCTCGAATCGGCGGCAAAGCGAAAGGAGATTTTTCTTTCGCATCAAGTGCCGAGTCCGGAGTAGGAATTTTGGTTTCAGGTGAAAGCTTTCGGGTTTTGCGTGCAGTCGAACTGAGGTGTGAGGAGAGCGTTTCAGACTGTCATTCGAGCCAAGGCGAGAAATCTGTTCTAAGCGTGTGAAATCAAGATCTCTCGTTGCACTCGAGATGACAAGCTTTGCAGGAAGATAAGCAGGTGCTACGGGTGATCTGGTTTAAAATGCAAGAAAGAAGTGGATGCTCGAATGAGCGGGAGGATTGCTAAATGCTGACCGCTGAAGAAAATGAATACTTGACTCGAGTCGGGCCGGGAACACCGGCGGGCGAACTGTTGCGTCGCTACTGGCATCCCGTCGCGATCGCTGCCGATTTGACGCCGGAAAGTCCAACGAAGTTCGTGCGCATCCTCGGCGAGGATTTAGTGTTGTTTGTGACGCCCGAAGGCGAGCCTGGGCTGCTCCACGATCGGTGCGCGCATCGCGGCGCTTCATTGTCTTACGGTCGAGTCGAAGCCCGCGGCATCGCGTGCGCGTATCACGGGTGGCTTTACGACACCAAGGGCAATTGCCTGGAAACACCCGCTGAGCCTGCCGGAAGTAACTTTTGCCTTACGGTGAAGCAAAAAGCTTATCCAGTGCAAAAATTGGCAGGTCTGTATTGGGCCTATCTGGGACCGCAGCCGGCGCCGCTTATCCCGAAGTACGACGTCTGGGCCCGAACCGACGGCTGGCATTGGCTGCGCGCTTTGCCGCAGCTCGACTGCAATTGGCTACAGGCGATGGAAAATTCCGTCGACACGGCGCACCTGCATATCCTCCATCAGGAGCTCGTGACCGATGGTTTCAAAGTCGAAAACACCACTCGCGGTACTATCGACAACCTGGTCAAGTATGAAATGGAGGAGTTCGACCACGGCATCATCAAGCGGCGCTGTTTCAGAGACGGTAAGGTCGAAGAGCATCCGTTGCTATTTCCCACCGTTTTGCGCCAGGCCAATCGCACGCAAATTCGCGTGCCCATGGATGATACCCATACGTGGATTGTATACGTTCACTTCGTGCCGGATGACGCTGAGCCGCGCGCGAACAAGGACGAAGTACCGGTGAGTTACCGCAAGCCATTCAAAACTCCACTCGGTGAGCGCCATCCATTCACCAAATTCCGCCTCGACGAAGTGGATGCGCAAGATTTTATGGCGTGGGAGACTCAAGGACCGATCCTCGACCGCACGCGCGAAAGGCTGGCGGGCTCCGACCGCGGCGTGGTGATGTATCGCGAAATGCTCAAACGCGAGATCGAAAAAGTACAAAAAGGGTTGGAACCGATGAACGTCTTTCGTGATCCGAACCATCCGATCATCGATACTAATATGGATCATTCGCTAGAAGTCGGCAAAGCCGGATCGGTGCGCTACCATCTGCCGCCGGCTGGATAAACGACAGTCAGGTTGATCGCTCAAACGTCAACCCGTTCAAATTGACGCCCGATCCAAGCCGTACTTCGTCGCCATACGTTGTTCGGCAACGGTAAACATGCGCAAAGGTCATTCTGAGTCTTTCGGCCAAGCTCGCGATGACAGAATGTGAAGCAGGCGAATGTGGAGATTATTGTGAAGCGCTTACTGCAATTCTTCGAAAGCTGCGCCGTCGTCGTTTTATTTTTATCGTGCGCGATTACCTATGCATCCGGCGCGCAAGCGAAGCCCGCTTGGCAAGTCGAGTGGGAGAAGACCATCGAGGCCGCCAAAAAAGAAGGCCAAGTCGCCGTGTACATCAGCGGCTATGAAGAGATTCTTCCCGAATTTCAAAAAGAGTTTCCGGATATCAAGGTTCTGCCGACGACGGGCCGAGGATCTCAGGTCGGTCAGAAACTTCTCGCCGAACGGCGCGCGGAAAAATATTTGGCGGATGTCGTTAATGCCGGCGGCGTGACGACTTACCAGCAGCTCTTTCCGGCGAAGGTTTTCGACCCGATCAAGCCCGCATTTCTTCTGCCGGAGATCACCGACGCTTCTAAGTGGTATCAAGGCAAGCATCATTATTCCGATCCGGAGAATCAGTACATCCTCAACTACGTCGGTACGGCGACTTACGGTTCGATCAGTTACAACACGAACTTGGTCAATCCGAAAGATTTCAAATCCTATTGGGACCTGCTTGCGCCGAAGTGGAAAGGCAAAATCATCTCGCGTGATGTCCGCATCGCTGGCACCGGCTCCGGCAACGCGCGGCTATTCTATCATCTGCCGGACGTCGGGCCGTCGTTTATTAAAAAACTATACGGCGAGATGGACACGACTTTGTTTCGCGACTATCGGCAGGGCACCGACTGGCTTGCGGTGGGGAAGGCTGCGATTTGCTTTTTTTGTGAAGCCGATGTTTCCAAGGCGCAGGGCTTGCCCGTCGATACCTTCGGGCCGGGCGTGTTCAAGGAAGGCGCCGGTTTAGTCACTCAATTTGGCACCCTTGGCTTGGTTAACCGCGCACCCCATCCGAACGCAGCGAAGGTTTTCATCAATTGGCTGCTGTCGCGCAAGGGCCAAATGACGTTGCAAAAAATTATGCTGCCCACGGAAAACCCCGTCGACTCGCTGCGCATCGATATTCCCAAAGACGATGTGCCCGTACTGCAACGGCGCTTTGATAATGTGAAGTATTTAGATACCAGCCGGCCGGAATGGCAGGACATGAAACCGATCCTAGATGTGATGAACGAAGCGCTAAAGGCGGCGGGAAAGCAGTAGCGAATATTTTAGATTTCGATTTTGGATTTTGGATCAAGTGGAAGGAATGAAAATTCTGCCCATCGTATCTCTGAGTATTTTTTCCGACAATCCAAAGTCTAAAATCCGAAATCCAAAATGGGTGGCGGTGCTGCTCGCGTGCGTGCTCGGGTCTTCGGTTAACGCCGCCGCCGACGAAGCGAAGTCGGGAAATGATTGGTGGCGGGTGGTTGAGGCGGCTAAAAAGGAAGGGCAGCTCACGGTCTATATTAGCGGCTATGAGGCAGTGCTGCCGTTTTTCGAGAAGGAATTTCCCGAGATTAAGCTCACCGCGGTCACTGCGCGTGGAAATCAGCTCGGTCAGCGCTTGTTAAGTGAGCGTCGCGCCGAGAAATATTTGGCCGACGTCGTAAGCTCCGGAGCCAATCCCAATTATCAGGTATTTTATCCCGCCAAAGCACTCGCGCCGATCAAGGCGGCGCTTATCTTGCCCGAAGTCGTCGATCAGACGAAATGGTACCTTAACAAGCATCAATACTCGGACCCGGAATCGCAGTACGTTTTTAATTACGTCGGCTCCGCGACATATGGCGCGGTCAATTACAACTCTAAACTGGTCGACATCAAAGAGTTCAAGTCTTACTGGGACCTGCTGAATTCCAAGTGGAAGGGAAAAATCGAAGCACGTGACATCCGAGAGGCGGGACCCGGCGCAGGTAACACGCGATTCTTCTATTATCACTCAGATCTCGGTCCGCCGTTCATTCGCAAGCTCTTTGGCGAAATGGATGCGACACTGTTTCGCGATTTCCGTCAGGGACCGGATTGGCTGGCGACCGGAAAATTCTCCATCTGTTTCTTCTGTGATGTCGATGTGCTCAAGCAGCAGGGCTTGCCGGTAGATACTTTCGGGCCGCGCGTGTTCAAGGAAGGCGGCGGTCTCGTGCAGCAATTCGGCACACTGTCTTTCGTCGATCGGGCTCCTCATCCCAACGCCGCAAAGGTTTTCATCAATTGGCTTTTGTCGCGGCGCGGGCAGATCGCGCTGCAAAGGAGCCAGGCGAACGCCGAAAGCCCGGCGGATTCATTGCGGATCGATATTCCAAAAGAGGACGTGCCGTTTCAGTCGCGCCGTCTCGACGGCGTCAGATACCTCGACACGGGAAGGCCGGAGTGGATCGAGATGAAGCCGATCCTAGACGTGGTGAATGAAGCGTTGAAAGCTGCCCGTAAGAATTAGGGGTACAACGCCGAATTTGTTCGCTTTGTATGAGTCCTGGTCCCAATTGTCATCTCGAGCCGAGGGCGAGAAATCTTTCTTTGTCGCTAGCTAAAATCAAGATCTCTCGCTGTGCTCGAGATGACAGTATTGCCATTTAAGTGAATAGCGACACAGGTCTCACTGGCGAAGGTTAGGATGAGGGCGCTCGAACTCTTATGCCCTCACCCTCTCCCGCAAGCGGGCGAGGGAGGCTCAGAGGAGGAATGAATGTGTCTACAACTTCGTCACTAGCGTATAAAGACCTTCGCGGGTATATCGATGCGGTCGAGCAGCTCGGCGAGTTGCGGGTCATCAACGGCGCGGATTGGGATTTGGAGCTCGGCGCGATTACCGAAGTCGTGGCGCGCGCGACCAAGCCGAAAGTTTTATTGTTCGACAACATCAAAGGATATCCAAACGGGTTCCGGGTTGTGACCAATCCCGTCTGTTCGGCGGCGACGACGGCGTTGGCCTTCGGTTTGGATCCCAAACTCACCGGTCTCGATCTTATTCGTGCATGGAAAGAAAAGCTGGGCAGCCAAAAACCATTGAAGCCGGTAGAGGTTTCCAATGGCGCAATTACGGAGAACGTCGAAAAAGACATCGATTTGCTCAAATTTCCCACACCCCGTTGGCATGAAGACGACGGCGGGCGGTATATCGGCACGGGCTGCATGGTCATCATGCAAGATCCGCGAGAGAACTGGATCAATGTCGGCACGTATCGCGTTTGCGTTCACGACCACAATACGCTGGGCATCTGGATTTCGCCGGGCAAGCACGGACGTCTCATTCGGGAAAAATACTGGTTGCAGGGCAAAGCCTGTCCAGTCGTGATCAGTTTCGGCCAAGATCCAGTGTTGGCGAAAGTCGCGAGCTGGTACGAGCCCTGGGGTGTTTCCGAATTGGAAATCGCCGGATGGTTGTTCGGCGAGCCGATTAAATTTGTTCGCGGCGCGGAAACCGGTCTGCCGATCCCCGCGACTTCGGAGTTGGCGGTCGAAGGATTTATCGTGCCGCCCAAAGAAGACAGCCGCGCTGAAGGACCATTCGGCGAGTGGACCGGTTATTATGCGTCGGGCACGCGCAATGAGCCCGTGGTTAACGTCAAAAACGTCTTTTATCGAAACAATCCGATTATACTTGGGATGCCGCCGGGCATCTCGGGAAAAAGTGTCGCGCTCAGCGCCGCGAATGTTTGGCTCGCGCTGGAAAAAGCCGGTGTCACAGACGTGCAAGGCGTGTGGGAATATCAGACACGCTATATCACGGTGATTTCCATCAATCAGAAATACGGCGGTCACGCCAAGCGGGCTGCCATGGCGATGCTCGGTTCGACCTACGGGTATCATCGCCGTTTTGTCATCATCGTCGATGAAGACGTTGATCCCTCCAACATCGATGATGTTTTATGGGCCGTGGCCACCCGCTGCGATCCAGCGAGCGCAATCAATATCATCAACGAAGCATGGAGCACGCCGCTCGATCCGCGCATCGCGCCGGACGCTCGAGCCGCGCGAAATTTCACCAATTCCGTCGCGATCGTCAATGCCTGCCGGCCGTATCACTGGAAAGATCAGTATGCAAAGACTTGCTATTTCCCGGAGGAAACGCGGCGCAAGACGCTGGAGAAGTGGAAGGACGTGCTGAAACTGGACTGAGGAACTACGGTATGAAGCAATTTTGGATTTTAGATTTTAGATTTCCGATTACGAGATATCGACGCGCATTTTATAGGCCTTTTTCAAGCGCTGCATCCGACAATCGAAAATGTAAAATCGGAAATCTAAAATATCTTGTGACGATGGCAGTATTCGTTGCGACGACCGCGGTATATGCCGGGGAGGCGCCGAACTGGCAGACCGAATGGGAGCAGACACTGAGTGCCGCCAAGAAAGAAGGCGAAATCACATTCTACGGCAGCCAAGGATACGAAAGAGTTTTCGAAATCTTTCAAAAGAAGTACTCCGACATCAAGGTCAACGCCGTGACGAACATGCGCGGGAGCGAGCATGGCGCGCGGGTGATGACCGAGCGTCGCGCTGGAAAGTATCTCGTCGATCTTTTTATCGATGGCGTCGTCACGCCTATTCAAGTCTATCTCAAGGCGAATATTCTCGAACCGATTCGCCCGGCGCTGATTCTTCCTGAAGTCACTGACGAGTCGAAATGGTGGGAAGGCAAGCATCATTACGCCGACCCGGACGGGAAATATATCTTCATATTTCAAGGCAATGTTCACGGCGGCGAGAACGCTTACAATACCAAGTCGGTCAATCCCAAGGAGATCAAATCTTATTGGGATTTTCTTGAGCCGAAATGGAAGGGTAAAATTGTCGCCTACGACGTGAGCCGGGTCAGCACCATCGCCCATTCGCTGCGCTTTTTCTACAATAATCCGGATCTCGGGCCGGAATTTATCAGACGATTTTTCGGCGAAATGG
>Ga0207706_10005641_pt1 | contig 11661 bp, 7 predicted proteins | sample KBSC53metaG_FD_184318 | JGI IMG/M metagenome (GOLD analysis project Ga0207706, IMG submission 184318) | Corn rhizosphere microbial communities from Kellogg Biological Station, Michigan, USA - KBS C5-3 metaG (SPAdes) (version 2) | ecosystem: Host-associated > Plants > Roots > Rhizosphere > Soil ... | reverse complement strand
AAAGGAACGGTTAATTTCACCCGAGCCCCCTTTTCATTTGTAAATTCCAGAATTCCGCCGATATCTTTCATTCTTTTTTTCATATTGTAAAGTCCGTTGCTGAAACGCCCTGATATCTTTCTTCAAACCCAATCCCATCGTCTTTTACAGTTATAATTAAATTTTTCCCCGGGTTTATACTGATCCAGGCATTATCCACCTGTGAATGTTTCACTATGTTGTGCAGCGCCTCCTTAACGGTCAGACACAAAAAGCCCTTGCGATCCTGGCGAGTAGAATAAACCACATTGTTAGACAGTCCATTTTCAATCGTAAAACGAACGAAGGAATATTGCTGACCTGCGATGGTATTCTATACAAAAAAACCTGCAAGAACCAACAGTTTTCGCTGCATATTTAGAATTACTTATAATATTTTCTAAAAAGCATTTCAACTATGTTAATGGAGCTTTTAGCCTGATCATTGTTCCATTCTTGTTTTCTATTTCCATCATGCCACCTATATCGGTCATTCTTTTTTTAATATTGATCAACCCGTTACTATGAAGTCTTGTTTTGGTTGGGTCAAACCCGGTGCCATCGTCCCTGATATTAATACACAGACAAGGATCTATTTGTATGGTAATTGTGACATGGTTAGCCTGCGCATGTTTTACAATGTTGTGCAGGATCTCTTTTACTGAAAGAAAAATATTCCGGCGAAACTCGCCGGTGACAAAAGTGGCGGGGAAAACCTCAGGAGAATCGATCGAGCAACTGATCCCGCCTTGTGAAAGATATTCCATCGTATACGATCTTGTATAGGAAAGCAAGTCGCTGACAGAATCATTTTTTTCATTCAGCGCCCAAACTATTTCACCCATTTTATCGATCATTTCATGGGAGTATTCCCTGATCTTGCTGATATCTTCTTCAAAAGGAAGCTGCTTTTGTTTTTTTATACCAATCGTTTCACTTAAAAATTTTATTCTTGAAAGACCGGCGCCAAGATCATCATGCATGTCTGTGGCAATTCTTGTTCTTTCTTTTTCGATTGCCTGCTGCCTTTCTGAAATGATCTTCTCCCTTTCTAATTTTCTGCGATAATAAAACCGAAGCCCAAGGAACAGTATTCCCAGTATTGCCAGGCTGACTCCGGTAAAAAACCACCAGGTATGCCACCACGGTGGCGAGATGGTAAATGAATAGTTGATCGTTTGCGAAGGATACATCGCTTCGGGAAATTCTGATCGCATTTTTAAAGTGTAATCACCCGGCGATAGATTAATGAAGTTAAATGTGGAATTATTCGAAGGCTCACTCCAGGTTTCATTACCGCTTCCCTCAAGGAGGTAACTGTATTTAATTGACCTTTCATCAATAAAAGAAGTTGCCGCCACTGTAAAGGAGAGATTATTTTGCCGGTAAGAAAAGTTTTTTGAAGGATCGTTGTAAGGTTTGTTGTTCACTTGCAGGGAAGTGAATAAAAGTTCCGGAACTGCGGATACCTTTGCAGGTGATAATTTTTCAGATGTTCTGAGGATAATACCTCCATTGGTGAGTGCCCACACCGTATTATTTTTTGTGGTTACAATTTTACCAACGGTTTGAAAGAAATTGTTGTTCTTACTTACATTACCGATAATGTAGTGGTCATTTTTCAGAAAAATTTTATCAAGTCCCGTTTGAGTTCCGGTCCATATAGTGTTATTGCTGTCGCAGGTAAGAGTATAAACAAAGTTGTCAGTTAAACCAGTGCGAGTGGTGTATTGAGCCACCGATTTTAATTCACCATCCTTGCAGTCAAACCTGTAAACTCCATTGTACCGCGTGCCGATCCAGATATTGTCGTTGGCATCTATAGTGATCGCTCTTGGGTTTAGATCCATTATTTTTTTTGGATAGTTCTTGTCCATTTGAAGATAGCGGGAAGGCTGGTCGGGGTGAAGAGTGAATTTCAGAATGTTGTTATCTCTTGTAGCCATCCATAATCCGCCATGCCTGTCAAGAGCCATCTGGTCAATGAAATTACTGACCCGTTGTTTCATTAATAATTTGTCGTCTTTTAAAACATACAATTGGGAAATGTTGTTCGCTTCACTTACGTATTGAATAATAGCACCATTCCTGTCAACCACTCCCGTTCCTATACCATTGGTAGCATCGATGGCATCAATGATCCGTGGATGATCATAAGAACGTGGTTCATCCTTGTTCTCAATGCAAATAAATTTTGCACCTATATTCAAATAGAGTTTTTGACCGTGCACAAAAAAATTCATTGCCTTGTAATTTTTTTCATGCAATGGAAATAATTTGAATTTATTGTCCGCAAAGCGGTATATAGTTCTATCGATCGCATTAAAAAGCCAGATCGTATCATTCTGATTGAGGATCGTTGAGATAGAAATTGGTCTTTGATCCAGGCTGTGCAATAGTTCTGTATTAGTATTCCTGATCTTTATTATACCATTTCCATCCGTGGCGATCCATACTGTTCCTTCCCTGTCGATAAACAGATCGGTCAGGCTGGCAGCTTCCAGACCTTGTTCAGCGGTAATATATTCACGTTGGAGGTTCGGGGTAATTTTTAAGATCTCTTTGTCATAGAACCAGGCATTGTTTTCTTTGTCAAAAAAAATAAAAGATTGTTTGTTATTAACGATGGCGCTGAATTTCTCCGGAGGCTGTAAAAAATTTATTTTCCCATCGGCAAGAGCAACCGTATCGATAAGCCGGGGACCATTTCCTGTCCCGATCCATATATGTCCTTTTGCGTCTTTTACCAGGCAGATCACGGTAATTTTCATGTCAATGTCTGTTACTCTTTTGGTTGCTTTGTCATACAGGATCAGTTTTTCACCAAGGTTTTGGCTCCAGGGTATCAGCAGGAAATAATTTTTCCATTCAACGACCTTGTCAAGATTAAGTCCAATGTCAATCTTTTCCTTGTTCAACAAAGGAATTCGGTTGAATCGATTGTCCTTTAATATAAACAGACCTTCATCGGCCGCAACATACCATGAACCATCGTTACTTTTAAAAAATCGATTAACGACCGGATAAAAATTATCGGCAGTTTGATAGACACCTATTTTGCCCCTCACAAGTGTATTTAATTTCGCTGCATTGGTGGCCACCAGCAATGAATCGGGGCCGACTTCGACTATGTCATTTATGAGATCCTCTGCCAAGCCATCCTGCCTGTTGTAATTGATAAATCTTGTGCCATCATAGACGCTCAATCCACCAAAGGTTATAAAAAGCATTCGGCCCCTGCTGTCCTGCTTAATGCTTCGAACCCTGCTGTTAATTAAGCCGTCTCTTGGAGTGTAAAAAACAAAAGGATACTGTCCCCGGGATTCTGCAGGTTGTGCCAGGCAGTTAGCACTCCCGATCCCGATAGCTATCGGGACAAAAAAGCATGCAAGAAAAATGAGTTTTCGTTGCATACTTAAATTTACTCAGAATATTTCTTACAGGCGTTATTACTCGCCCCCTGGGGTCTGTAGTTTTTTCAAACCCAATCTCACCCCAACCCTCTCCATGATCGAGAGGAAGGCGACCCTTCGTTAATAGAGCTTTACAAAAGGATTGTTCATTTTTTCAAAACCAATGGTAGTCATTGGACCGTGACCGCAATAGATCTTTGTGTCATCGGGAAGCGTGAAAAGCTGGGTTTGAATGCTGTTTATTAATGTATGAAAATCGCCGCCGGGCAAATCCGTTCTGCCAATGCTTCCACTAAATAAGACGTCACCACTGATCGCAAAGCCATCTGCTTCGTCATAAAAGCAAACGTGGCCAGGTGAATGGCCGGGTGTAAACCGGACCTCAAGCGCGTCATTTCCAATTTCAATCGTGGAGTTTTCCTTGATAAAGATCAATTCACCTTCATAATTTTCAAATGGCAATTGCCACATTTGGCCACTGGCAGGTGCAAAGTCCAGCATTTGTTTTTCTTTTTCATGAATATGAAGCGGCAGACCCCATGTATCATGCACAAATTTATTTCCAAACACATGGTCCAAATGACAGTGAGTATTCAGCAACAAAATGGGTTGAAGGTTATTTTCTTCAATAAATCTTTTAAATTTTTCTCTTTCTTCGGGAAAATAAAAACCGGGGTCAATAATGCAGCACCCCCTTTTTTCGTTATAAAGGACATAGGTATTCTCTTCAACGGGATTAAAACTGAAAGCCTTGACGGTTAACATTTCGGTTTTTCGTATTTTACGTGCAATTTACAACCTTGCTACTGCATGGTTTTAACCTTTACCGGAACGCCAGTTGTGAGTAAACTTTACCTCGTGATTCATGTCTCAGAAAAGCAGAATAGAGAACAGAAAGTAAACTGGGGTTCCCGATTTGTTTAGACAGGCTTAACAACTATCGACGGGATAAATGTTCTTGACAACAAAAATTTAAACGATAAATTCTACCCTTGATGAAGCTACGGTGGACAAAGAAAGAACGATTAGATTATACGAAACAAGAAGATAGTATGAAGAAAATTATCAGTTCTGTCATCGGTCTTGCGATTTTCCTTACTACACAAGCCCAGGTAAATGCAGTTGAATTCGGGAAGAACCGTGTGCAATACCAGAAATTCAAATGGAAATACTACCAGTCGGAAAATTTTAATACTTACTTTAACCAGGATGGTCTTGAATTGGGCAAATTTGTGGCCCAGGTTGCGGAAACAGAATTACCATCCATTGAAGAATTTGTGGAATATGGTCTGCAACGCCGCGCCAATATAGTGGTGTATAACAATTTTGATGAATACCAACAATCAAACATAGGCTTGGGAATTGATTGGCAAACGACCGGTGGCGTTACCAAACTAGTGAACAACAAGATGATCGTTTATTTTGATGGTAATCACGATAGTTTGCGTTTGCGGGTCCGTGAGGGCATTGCCAGGGTGCTGGTAGAAAATATTTTGTTTGGTGATGACCTGGGTGAGTTTGCAGCTAACCAGGCCTTGCTGGATCTTCCAAAATGGTTGACCGATGGCTACATTGAATACGCAGCCGAACATTGGAACCCCAAATGGGATGATGATCTGAAATCTGCGCTTTTATCGGGCGACTATAATGGTTTTTACCAGTTTGCCTATGCAAAGCCTATGCTGGCGGGTCATGCTTTCTGGCATTATATCGGCGATAAATATGGAGCAAGCAAGACAACCTACCTGTTATACCTGAGCCGTATTTATCGCAACCTCAACAGTGCTTCCCAAAAGGTCACGAAGAAGAAATTCAAAGTATTGCTTGCCGATTTTATGACCGAGGAGTCACAAAAGTATTATAAAGACATCCGTGGCCGGCGCAATGTCCCAAAGGGCCAGCTTTCAGTAACAGAAAATATCGGGAAGAAGGATTATATCCGCTTCAATGCAAATCCACAACCGCGCAGTTTCACTTATGCAATGGTCGAATACAAACAGGGTCAATACAGAGTAGTGCTGATGGAAAATTTTTTGAATAGAAAAGTGTTGTTGAAATATGGTACCCGTTCGCATGAGAATGAGCAAAATCCCAACTACCCGATCCTTGCATGGGATGGAAAGGGAACCCGGCTTGCATGTATTTACTGGAAAGAAGGAAAGTTAAGATTGTTCGTATATGATGTGATAAACAGGATAAAAATTATAAAAGACCAGGAACTGCACCAGTTTGACCAGGTACAGGACATGAAGTATATGCTCGATGCCAATACATTGCTTTTGTCTGCAGTAAAAGCAGGGCAATCTGATATTTACGTTTATAAAATTGACAAAGGAACTGCCCAGCAGGTCACCAACGATGTATATGATGATCTTGATGCTTCGTTTGTAGCGTTTCCTAATAAGACAGGAATTATTTATGCGAGCAACAGGCCCAATGGAGCAGCGGCCAGCAGCAGTGATTCTTTGCCTGCAAAGCACTTCAATATTTTTATGGTTGATAACTGGAATCAATCTGAGTTCAAACAGATCTCACAACTTACCGACCTGAAATTTGGGAATGCACGTTTTCCCTCCCAATACAATACCTCGCACTTCACATTTGTAAGTGATGAAAATGGGATCAATAACAGGTACGCCGGATTCTTTAAAACGGAAAGAGCGGGTCTTGACACATTAGTGTTCATCGGTGACGAAGTTCTGCGTAATCCCGTCCCTAACGAAGTAGACAGCTTACTCAAAGAATGGAACAAGAATGATATAGATTCTGTCGGGTTTGTTTCTGTTACCAATGATTCATCTTATGTTTTTCCATTGACAAATTATCAGAGTGGTTTACTGGAAACAAGAACTGCCGGTGATAACAGCCTGGTAAGTGAAGTTGTAAGACAAGGTAATTTCAAATTTTTATACAGACTCCGGGTTGATGAAAATACATTGCGACGCCGCAATATTACAGCAAAACCGACGGAATATGTGAAGCGGCTAACAGAGCAACAACGTTTGGTAACGGAAAGAGCTGAAGTTCAGCAGCAGACTCAAGGTGACAGTACAAAAAAGAATGAGGATTTTTTTCAGAATGAATTTGAAAATGAAAAAAAGGATTCGTCGCAACTAGGTAAGGTCGTTACCGGCGAAGAGATTTCAAAGCCCGAGCCTATTCTCAAAAAGGCAAAGATCTTTGAATATCGGCCTCCTAAGTATTTTGTTGATTATGCGGTCACGGGTTTTAATAACACAGTATTTGGGACCCGTTTTCAACCGTACGCGGGAGGACAGGGACCCGTCCAGTTATCGAATGGTGATGATTTCAACGGCATCGTGCGCATGGGCACATCTGATCTTTTTGAGGATGTAAAATTTATGGGAGGATTTCGCTTAGCTACAAGCAATTTGAGCGATTATGACCTGTTACTCTCTTTTATGAATTACCGCAAACGCCTGGATTGGGGGGCGTCAGTATACAGAACGAACCAGGAAGTGGGATTTATTTTAAACTCATCAGGTCCGGCTTATCCTGGCCTCATGAGATCGACGCTTTATATGATCAACCTGCAATATCCACTTGATAGAGTTCGCAGTATTCGTGCTAAGATAGGTCCCCGATTTGATCGCGCGATATTAAAGGGAGTTGATATAAATAGCCTGGAACAGCCTGATGTAAAGAAGACCTATGGCCAGTTTGACATTGAGTATGTTTATGACAATACTATAAATCCCACACTGAATATTTGGAAGGGACTCCGGTACAAAGCTTATTTTGACTGGTACACTCAGTTGACTGATGTATCAAGCACAGAAGGGAAATTTTTGATGAATGCAGGGTTTGATATTCGTCATTATTTACCAATTTATAGAAATGTCATTTGGGCCGTTCGTGGTGCCGGCGATTTTTCATGGGGCAGTCAAAAAGTGATCTATTATCTCGGTGGAGTAGATGGGTGGATCTCTCCGAAATTCAATAATGGTCTTGCACCTGACCCGGACGTTAACTACACATACCAGTCATTAGCACTTAACCTTAGGGGATTTCCGCAAAATGTGGCTAATGGAAATAATGCTATTGTTATTAATAGCGAGGTCAGGATGCCTGTGTTTTCTACGTTCATGAATAAACCGATCAATAACGCCTTTGTCCGTAATTTCCAGTTAGTTCAATTCGTTGATCTTGGTACTGCATGGAATGGCCAGTTTGATAAAATTGAAAGGCCATCGGTAGTTTATAATCTGCCACCTTTAGCAGTGAGAATAAAAGCGGGTGGCATCGGTCCTTTTGTAGGTGGGTACGGTTTCGGCGCACGCAGCACTTTACTTGGATATTTCCTGCGCTTTGACGTTGCCTGGGAAATGAATGGTATATTCAAAGGGAAGCCGGAACTCTATTTCGCTATGGGAATGGATTTCTGACCGCTGATTACACAGATTGAATCACAGATTACACTGATCGATTGTGAAATGATTTGAAACCTCTCTGTTGAGAGGTTTTTTCAACAGAGGAGCAACAAAGAACTCATCCCCTCCGAAATTCGTGAGGATACAAAACAAAACGAAACGAGCGGGGTGGGTCAAAAAAAAGCCGCTCATCTCTGAGAGGCCTTCCTTAATCCTGCCTACCGCAGGCAGGCAAAACCAACTCAACTATTTTTAAAGACGTCACTTAGCCTTTTTGTTGTGTAATAAAGAATGGCCATAAAAAATGCAAAGCAAAAACTCATGGCCCATATGTACCGATAGTCATAGGGATTAAAAATAATATCGACAATCTCAGACATCAGTGAAAATGGATTTACAAAAATATCCCAGCTGTTAAAGCGCAAAAATCTGCCGATATAAACTCCAAAAGCGTTCAGCCACATAACGAAGCAAATGATAAAACCTGCAATAAATTTTCCTTTTGCATTTTTCAAAAGCATCTCCATTTTATAAATAGACAGGATACCAAATAAAATTCCATTCCATGCAAATGAAAGAATGAGGGTAAGATCATACCATGAATCTCCTTTGCTCATGTTGTTTAAATGAAAGAGATCTGTAAGTATATAAAATGAATTCGGCATAAAAAGTAGCCAGATAAAAACAAGGGGAAGCAATTTTATTCTGCTTGCCAGTATTTGAGGATGCCTGCCAAGCCATTCAGAAATAAAATAGGGTACGAATGCAAGGAAAAGATTCCAGGCAAGAAATCCATAAGACAAGCGACCCGTGTTAATGATTCTTATTGCGAGTAAGGATAAACTAAATACGGTGGCGATCCATAGCCATTGCGACAGACTGAACCGGGAGGGTATCCTTTCCTCGATCCTGTTTATTATGTTCTTCATGCTAAAAGTTTTGGAAGGAAAATGATAGCTCCCGTAATGAATGCTGTTGCGGCCGACAATAAAACGGCTGCAGCAGAAACGTCTTTGATAAATTTTATTTCCGGGTGAGGATCCTTTGAAACAAGATCCGCCAGCTTCTCGACGGCTGTATTAAATAATTCCGCCGTCCATACAAAACCTATTGCCAGTGCGATCGCGATGGCTTCAACTTTGGTGACGTTATAAAATACAGCCGCACTAAATGCAAGCAGCGTCATTATTAAATGAATAATGGCATTATGCTGCGTGCTGAAAAAACTATTTAACCCCTCAAAGGCATATTGAAAACTTTTTAACCGCGCTTTTATTGAAAAGAAATTTTGCGAGGCTTTCTTTATCGTTAATTCATTTTTCATTTTAACGCATTTTCATTTTTACCATTGCACTCTTCTTGAGTAGTACATGACAATCGCCAATGTTAAAAACAATCCCACACTGCCAAGCAATAGGGCGTAGTCCTGCAATTGTAAAATGGTGAATATGTAAGAATAAAGTAGAACGAGTACCAGTGACAAGAATACTGACAACTTCATTGATTGTAACAGACCCTTTACAAACCATGTTATTAGTCCAACAGTTGCGGTTGTAGCTACGGCATAAGCTCCATTAAAGCCAATGTATTCGGAGAATGATAATAACAGGGTATAAAAGAGTATCAGTGCAAAACCAATTAGCGCATATTGAACCGGGTGCACTGATTTTTTATTGTTCGTTTCGATCAGGAAGAAAGCAGTGAACGTAAGCAGTATGCACAATACTGAATATTTTACGGATCTCATGGTTTTTTGATAACCATTCACAGGGATGAACAGGTCTGTTCCAAAAGAAGCAGCAGCCAGGTTATAACTATCATCTTTCCATGCCTGCGGAAAATTTCTTGTGTGGGAAAGACTTTTCCATCTTGCCGCAAAGCCATTTTTTGAGATTGAAGTTGTATCAGGGAGCTGCGTTCCGGTGAAACTTGGATCAGGCCAGGCCGACTGCATTTGTACAACGGTTTGTTTCCCTACGGGAGTAAAGGTTAGTTGCTCAGATCCGTTGATACTGATCTCTGATGAAAAGCTGATACCGGAATTGATCGATGCTTCTGAAAGATTTACGGGAGAGACAAATCCCTCTTTAAAAACAGCATTATTAATATATGATGGAGTCAGGGATAAGGTTGAATCATTCCATTTTATTTGTAACTCGTCTTTTAATCCCTTTGTATCGGTAATGGCAATGCATACATAAGCTTCACTCCAGGCCAGGTCGGCGGCAACAAGATTTAATTTTTGCAAGGGCAAAGGAGAAAAATTCCCACTTAGTTTAACGGAAGATGAATAGAGCATGACCTGGTAAATGCCGCGATATCTTTTTTCAGGATTTACGTTCGATTCAATATTCAATTTATCCGGTAGAAAATAAGCCAGTGATTTGATGATGATCGGTTTACCATCTTTATCGGTTGCTGATCTTGTATAAGGGATCACAAGGACAGGGCCTGTTATATTTTGCCTGTCGGCCCATTTGCTGCTTACTTCGGCAAACGCCTCTTTTTGACGTGCTTCCCTTTCCTGTATCAGGTTTTGTACAAAGGAAGCAGGGATTAATAGCAATAGTGCCAGTGCTCCAATGATCAATCCTTTAATGATTAGCTTGCTTTTTTGCCAGGTGCTTTGAACGATCGTTTCCATTTATTTTTTATTTTATATTGGTGAAATAGGACAGTAGAAAGTGAAAAAGAATAACACCCACACAAACTAGCCATGCAACCAGGACCATTGTTACAAGAGTAGATTCCCTTTTTTCAACTTCTTTTAATGAACGACCAACTGCAACAAATCCTATTGATGAGGATTTAACGGATTCAATTACCATTGCCAACCGGATACCCCTTTGTGGTTGCCATGTAACAACATTTTCCCGGTTTCTTTCGGTAAAATCAAGAACAGTTTTGGAGATCCTGGGTAGTTGTCCATCCAAAAAACCGGTCGACTGTACAGGTTCACCATTCCTATTATAAAATGTTTTAAAAACCGAAAGGCTCTTTGATATTTCAATGGTATCACCCGGCATCCATTGTACTGTTGATCGATCGGTTTCGATCGCATTTTTCAGATCCAATGCAATTTGAAGCTGAGGATCATTGGCGCCTGTACGATGCGATTGCTGAACAGTGACATAGATCAAACCGCACAGGACAGTTATGATCATTAAAGAGGCGAAGTGTGCTATAAAATTTGACTTTTTCATACTTGAGCTTTTAAACACTATGATTAAGCAATGGCCGGAAAAGGTGAAGGTTTATCAGTTTTTATCTTTTTGTCATCAACCTTTGACAGGATAGTCTCTAACAGGGGCAACATTTTATTGAGACCCCTGGTCTTTATCATAAAATTCCAGAGGGGCTCAAATTTTTTCCAACCACCGGCGTATGTAAAATGTTTGATAACGTGTTTCAGTTGCCCGTGTTGCCAGCTCGCTTTCCAAATATTGCTCCAGCTATAAAAAGAACGATAAGCCCAATCATATCCTTCTTTTAATTCAGTAGCAGAAAGGGCTTTTGTTTTGTATACAACATGACGCGTATCATACAGATCCCATTTATAATGCAGGATGCGGTTTTCGTTTTGCATGTTTTGAAATAACCTTGTTCCGGGGTAGGGAGTGAGGATGTGATAGGTAGCGGTCGTAAGGGCGTTTTTTACACCCCACTCAACTGTCTTTCTAAACACGTTCTTATCATCATCATCCAGTCCAAATACAAAACTTCCGTTGATCATTATTCCAAGGGAGTGTAATCGTTGAATGGCCTCCTCGTAATTCTTTCCCAGGTTTTGCCTCTTGTTGCTTTGTGACAAATTCGATGAACTCAGTGTTTCAAATCCG
>Ga0207706_10005639_pt1 | contig 11662 bp, 9 predicted proteins | sample KBSC53metaG_FD_184318 | JGI IMG/M metagenome (GOLD analysis project Ga0207706, IMG submission 184318) | Corn rhizosphere microbial communities from Kellogg Biological Station, Michigan, USA - KBS C5-3 metaG (SPAdes) (version 2) | ecosystem: Host-associated > Plants > Roots > Rhizosphere > Soil ... | reverse complement strand
TATCTGGAGACCGGCGAGGCGCGCGTGCTGAACAAGCGGATCGAACTGGTGGCGCTTCGAAGAACCGGCCAGGAATTCCCGGTCGAACTGGCGATCACACCAATTCACGGGACCGACAGTCTGACGTTCAGCGCGTTTCTTCGCGACCTGACCGACACGAAGGCGCGCGAGGAGCAGCTCCGCCAGTTGCAGCGGATGGACGCGATCGGCCGGCTGACCGGCGGCGTCGCGCACGATTTCCACAACCACCTGGGCACCATCGTCGGCACGCTGGGGCTGCTGCAGTCGCAGACGGGGCTGGACGACACCGGCCGCGCGCAGCTCGCGCGCGTGCAGCGCGCGGCCGAGCGCGCCACCGCGTTGACCCGCCGGCTGCTCGCCTTCGCGCGGCGCCAGCCGCTGCAGGCCGAGCATGTGGCGATCGACTCGATGGTCGAGGAGATGGCCGACCTGATCGAATACAGCGCCGGCGCCCAGGTGCAGGTGCAGCTGCGGCTGGAAAGCGGCGACGCCGTGCTGCACCTCGACCGCGGGCAGCTGGAGAACGCGCTGCTGAACCTCGTGATCAACAGCTCCGCCGCGATGCCGGCCGGCGGCCACCTCACCGTGAGCACGCGGCGCGAGCGTGCCGAGGGCGACTGGCCGCACGACGATGCGGTGATCAGCGTCGCCGACACCGGCTGCGGCATCCCCGAGGCGCTGCTCGACAAGGTGTTCGAGCCGTTCTTCACCACCAAGCATGGCGGCGACAACGGCTCGGGCGGCGAGGGCAGCGGGCTGGGGCTGTCGATCGTCCACGGCTTCGTGCACCAGTCGGGCGGCCGGGTGGCCATCGCCAGCCGGGTCGGCCTGGGCACCACGGTGAGCCTGCGCTTCCCGCTGGCCGAAGCCGAGAGCCGCGGCGCCACGCCGGCCCTGCCGCCACCGCCGGACGCGGCCTCCGAGGTGGCCGGCTGGGAAATCCTGCTGGTCGACGACGACGAGGCCTTCCGCGCCACGGTGTCCGACATGCTGCGCAGCCTCGGTTGCGAGGTGCAGGCGGTGGGCAGCCCCGACGAGGCGCTGGCGCTGCTCGAAGGGGCGCCGCACCTGCCCGACCTGATGCTGTCGGACGTGCGCCTCGGGCCCGAGGCCGATGGTCGCAGGCTCGCACGCGAGGTGCGCCAGGCTTGGCCTGAGCTGCCGATCGGGCTGATGTCCGGCGTGCCGCGCGAGGCGCTCGAGAACCCGCAGCTGCGGATCGAATGGCCGTTCCTGCTGAAGCCCTTCAGCCGGTCGCAACTGGTCGCCTGGCTACAGGAAGTCCGCTACCAGCAGCGCGCAGCAGTGTGAATGCCCTGGGCGTTGCTGCGGCATGGCGTTTGCCATGACTTGCCCGCCAATGTTTCAAGCATTACAACGGCGGCCGAACAGATGAAATTTTACGAAGCACCCCAGGCCGTGTAATTCGTTCCGGGTGCTCGACGAAGTGCCCGCCGGAAGGTTCCGGCATGACCGACGACAGGCAGGAGACAAGCGGCTCTTCCGGCAAGCACCGGCCGAGCCGCCGGAACAGGCCGACGCAGCATCCATCGTGCGGCGGTCACCGCCGCAGCTGTAACGCGGGTGTCTTCTCCGGTTGGGCGCATGCACGGGACTCACCACCCCACCGTGTTTTGCACACTCTTGGAGGACGACAAATGAACCGATTCACGCAGCGCGCCCTGGTGCCGTCTGCCCTCGTGCTGGCCCTGTTCGGCGCCACCGGACTCACTGCCCAAGCCGCAACGCTGAAGATCGCGTGCAGCGGCCTCGGCCAGGAGCTCGAGCTGTGCAAGGGCGCGGCCGAAGCCTGGGGCAAGAAGACCGGCAACACCGTCGAGGTGGTGTCCACCCCCAACGACGGCTCCGAGCGCCTGGCCCTGTTCCAGCAGGTGCTGAGCTCCGGCTCCGACAAGATCGACGTGTTCCAGGTCGATGTCGCCCAGGTCGGCCTGCTGGCCAACCAGCTGCTCGACCTCAAGCCCTTCAGCAAGGGCGTCGAGAAGGGCCACTTCCCCGGCATGGTGAGCAACAGCACCGTCGGCGGCAAGCTGGTGGCGATGCCTTGGTTCATCGACGCCGGCCTGCTCTACTACCGCAAGGACCTGCTCGAGAAGTACAAGCAGGACCTGCCGCAGACCTGGGACCAGCTGAAGGCCGTGGCCGAGAAGATCCAGGACGGCGAGCGCAAGGCCGGCAACGACAAGATGTGGGGTTACGTGTGGCAGGGCCGCGCCTATGAAGGCCTGACCTGCAACGGCCTCGAGTGGCTCTCCAGCTTCGGCGGCGGCACCATCGTCGGCGACGACGGCAAGGTCACCATCGGCAACCCGAACGCGGTGAAGGCCTTCAGCACGATGGCCAGCTTCGTCGGCACGATCTCGCCGACCGCGGTGCTGAACTACGCCGAGGAAGAATCGCGCGGCCCGTTCCAGAACGGCAACGCGGTGTTCATGCGCAACTGGCCGTACGCCTGGGCCGCCTCGCAGGCCGCCGACAGCCCCATCAAGGACAAGGTCGGCGTCGCCGTGCTGCCCAAGGGCGCCGGCGCCGATGGCCGCAACGCCGCCGCCCTGGGCGGGCAGGAGCTGGCCGTCTCCAAGCACTCGAAGAACGCCAACCTGGCGGCCGACCTGGTGCTCTACATGACCAGCGCCGAAGTGCAGAAGGACCGCGCGATCAAGGCCTCGTACAACCCCACCATCCAGGAGCTGTACAAGGACGCCGACATCCGCAAGGCCAACCCGTTCATGGGCTCGCTGCAGCGCACCTTCTCCGCGGCCGTCGCCCGCCCGACCAGCGCCACCGGTGCCAAGTACAACCAGGTCAGCAGCGAGTTCTACAACACGGTGCACGAGATCCTGTCGAAGAGCGCCAAGCCTGACGAAGCCGTTGCCAAGCTGAACACGAAGCTCAATCAGATCAGCCACGGCGGCAAGTGGTGAGATGAGCTCCGCTTCGGGCGCCGCCTCGCCCCGGCGGGCCTGAAGCGCAATGCAAGTTGAGTTTGCCTGGGTCGCTTGCCTGTAGCGATCTTGCCGGTCCACAGCCGCTGCGTGCGGCGGCTGCGGCCGGCTCTTTTCAAAAAACGACGAGAACCATCCCGATGTCGTCCGGTTTGACCCGCCAGCGTGTGCGCTGGGCCTGGGCCGCGCTGCTGCCGATGCTGATCGTGCTCGCAGCGGTGGCTGGCTGGCCCCTCGGCCGCACCATCTGGTTCAGCTTTACCGATGCCACGCTGAGCAATCTCTCGGAGTGGAAGTTCATCGGCTTCGAGAACTACTTCAGCGAATACGGCGTGCTCGCCGATGCCGACTGGTGGGGTTCGGTCCGCAACACCGTGTCGTTCGCGCTGCTGTCGGTGGTGTTGGAGACCATCCTCGGCCTGATCGTCGCGCTGGTGATCAATCACCCGTCGAAGGCGCGCACCTTCCTGCGTGCCGCGGTGCTGGTGCCCTGGGCGATCCCGACCGTGGTGTCGGCGCGCATCTGGGGCTGGATGCTGAACGACCAGTACGGCGTCATCAACCACTACCTGATCAAGCTGGGCCTGCTCTCCGCGCCGCTGGCCTGGACGGCCGATCCGCACCTGTCGCTGTTCACGATCGTGATGGTCGACGTGTGGAAGACCACGCCCTTCATGGCGCTGCTGATCCTGGCCGCGCTGCAGATGGTGCCGACCGACTGCTACGAGGCCGCCCACGTGGACGGCGTGCCGCCGATGCGCGTGTTCTGGCGCATCACGCTGCCGCTGATCGCTCCGGGCATCGCGGTGGCGATGCTGTTCCGCACGCTGGACGCGCTGCGCGTGTTCGACGTGATCTACGTGATGACCTCCAACAGCCGGGCGACGCAGAGCATGTCGATCTATGTGCGCGAGCAGCTGATCAGCTTCCAGAACATCGGCCTCGGCTCGGCCGCGGCCACCTCGCTGTTCTTCGTGATCGCCTTCATCACCATCGTCTATCTCGGCGCCACGCGCAAGCGCGGGCAGGAGGCCGGAGCATGAGTCGCCGGGCCGCCCCCAAGACGAATTCCGCAGCGCGGAGCGCGGAGGATTACCAATGAGAACCTCTCGCGGCTTCCAGCTGATGTACTGGCCGCTGGCGATCGCGATCGTCATCGTCAGCGTGTTCCCGCTGGTGTATGCGTTCTCGACCTCGCTGAAGCAGGGCACGGCGCTGTTCTCGCCCACGCTGTGGGTCGATTCGCCGACGATCGCCAACTACCTGATGCTGTTCAAGCAGCAGTCGTTCGGCCGCAACCTCCTCAACTCGGTGTTCGTGGCCACCGGCGTGGTGGGCTTCTCGCTCGGGTTGAGCCTGCTGGCGGCGTGGGCGCTGGGGCGCGTGAGCTTCCGCGGCCGCGGCGCGCTGCTGCTGACCATCCTCTCGGCCTCGATGTTCCCGCAGGTGGCGGTGCTGTCGGGCATGTACGAGCTGGTCAACATGCTGCACCTGTACGACTCGCTCGGCGCGCTGCTGCTGTCGGACCTGGTGATCACGCTGCCCTTCACCGTGTGGGTGCTGGTCACCTTCATGAGCCAGCTGCCGAAAGAGGTGGAAGAGGCCGCGATGATGGACGGGCTGGGCCTGTTCACGCTGATCTTCCGCATCTTCATGCCGCTGATGTGGCCGGCGATGGTGGCCACCGGGCTGCTCGCGTTCATCGCGGCGTGGAATGAATTCATGTTCGCCTTGACCTTCACGATCAGCCCCGAGATGCGCACCGTGCCGGTGGCGATCTCGCTGGTCAGCGGCAACTCTTCCTATGAGGTGCCCTGGGGCTCGCTGATGGCCGCGTCGGTCATCGTGACGATGCCGCTGGTGGCGCTGGTCATCTATTTCCAGCGCCATATCGTGGCCGGCCTGACGGCTGGTTCGGTCAAGGGTTGAACACGGGATACGACGAGACATCATGAGCCGCATCCAACTCCGCAACGTCCACAAGCGCTACGGCGACACCGCCGTGCTGCACGACATCAACCTGACGATCGAACCCGGCGAGTTCTGCGTCTTCATCGGCCCCTCGGGCTGCGGCAAGTCCACGCTGCTGCGCCTGATCGCGGGGCTGGAGGAGATCAGCAGTGGCGAGCTGGAGATCGACGGCAGCGTCGTCAACGACCTGCCGCCGGCCAAGCGCAACGTGGCGATGGTGTTCCAGAGCTACGCGCTGTACCCGCACATGAGCGTGTACGAGAACATGGCCTTCGGCCTGCGCCACATGAAGATGCCAGCGGCCGAGATCGACCAGCGGGTGCAGGCTGCGGCCAAGTCGCTGCACCTCGACGGCCTGCTCGAACGCAAGCCGCGCGCGCTTTCCGGCGGCCAGCGCCAGCGCGTGGCGATCGGCCGCGCGATCGTGCGCAACCCCAAGGTCTTCCTGTTCGACGAGCCGCTGTCCAACCTGGATGCGGCGCTGCGCATCAAGACGCGGGTGGAGATCGCGCGCCTGCACCGCGACCTCGGCTCGGTGAGCATGATCTACGTCACGCACGATCAGGTCGAGGCGATGACGCTGGCCAACAAGATCGTGCTGCTGCGCCCCGACACTGCCGCCAAGGGCCTGCCGAGCGTGGCCCAGGTGGGGCATCCGCTGGAGCTGTACCACCACCCGCGCAACCTGTTCGTCGCGGGTTTCATCGGCTCGCCGTCGATGAACTTCCTGAAGGGCCAGGCGATCGCCTGCGAACCCAGCCGGCTGCGCGTCAAGCTGCACGGCGGGCTGGAGGTGGCGGCCAACCTCATCGCGCCGCAGATGCACCCCAACGAGGAGCTCACCTTCGGCGTCCGGCCCGAGCACGTGGTGCTGGGCCAGGGCAACGGCCGCGGCGTGGTTACCCACCTCGAGCACCTGGGCGAGACCACGCAGGTCTACCTGCAGATCCCCGGCCAGGACGCGATGCTGCTGGCCAAGGGCGGCCTCACCGGCATGAAGCTGGGTGACACCGTGGCCTTCGACCTGCCGGCCGACCAGGCCCACGTGTTCCGCGCCGATGGCGAGGCGCTGCCGCGCCCGGCGAGTGCCGACGACTGGCCGGTGGCCGCCTGACCCGCCGCTGACGACGACTGCTGCTGACTCCGGCGGTGCCTGCCCGCTGCGGGCCGGCGCCGCCACGCCTTGAAGGAAGACCATCGTGCAAGCGCAAGCCGCCCACACCTACCCGCTCGAAGACTGGCGCATCACCGAGACCGCGTTCGATGCGGGATCGAACCTGCTCGACGAAACCCTGTTCGCGCTCGGCAACGGCTACATCGGCCTGCGGGGCACGCTGGAAGAGGGCTTCAGCGGCTCGCCGAAGCAGACGCTCGAGGGCACCTACCTCAACGGCTTCTACGAGACCGAGCCGATCCGCTACCCCGAGACGGCCTACGGCCTCGCGAAGCAGAACCAGTTCATGCTCAACGTGCCCAACGGCAAGCGCATCGAGCTGTTCGTCGGCGACGAGCGCTTCGACCTGCTGCAGGGCCAGGTGGCGCGCTATGAGCGCACGCTGGATTTCCGCACCGGCGTGCTCAAGCGCACCGTCGAATGGACGTCACCGCAGGGCAAGCGCGTCGAGGTGGTGGTCGAGCGGCTGGTGTGCCTGCAGCGCAAGCATGTGTTCGCGATCCGCTACCAGGTCACGCCGCTCAATTTCTCGGGCCGCATCGTGCTGGCCTCGTCGATCGACGGCCGCGTGAAGAACCTCGAGGCCGGCGACGACCCGCGCGTGGGCTCCAACCTCTCGGCGCCACCGCTGCAGTGGGTCAACGCGCAGCAGAGCGACAGCGGCTCGCAGCTGGTGTACCGCACGCGGCACAGCGGCTTCACGCTGGTGAGCGCGGTCGAGCACGCGCTGAGCGGCGAGGCACCCTTTGGCGTGGAGCGCGTGCGCTCGGAAGACCAGCAGAGCCTGGGGCACCGCTACATCGTCTCGGCCATCGAAGGGCAGGCGGTGCGGCTCGTCAAGTTCGGCGCTTATCACACCTCGCGCGACCATCCCGAGGCGGAACTGGGTGCGCGCTCGAAAGAGGCGCTGTCGCAGGCGCGCGCGGACGGCTTCGATGCGCTGTGCCGCGAGCAGGCCGAGTTCCTCGCGGAGTTCTGGCGCGACGCCGACATCGAGATCGCCGGCGACGCCGCGCTGCAACAGGGCATCCGCTTCAACGAGTTCCATCTGCTGCAGTCGGTCGGGCGCGACGGCAGGACCAACATCGCCGCCAAGGGCGTCACTGGGGAGGGCTATGAGGGCCACTACTTCTGGGACACCGAGATCTACGTCTTCCCGTTCTTCCTGGCAACACGGCCCGAGATCGCGCGGCAGCTGCTCGCCTACCGATATGCCGGCCTGCCCGCGGCGCGCGAACGCGCACGCGAGATGTCGCACGCCCAGGGCGCGCTCTATCCGTGGCGAACGATCGCCGGCGGCGAGTGCTCCGCCTATTTCCCTGCGGGCACCGCGCAATACCACATCAATGCCGACATCGCGCACTCGGTGAAGTCGTACTACGAGGCCACCGGCGACGAGGATTTCCTCGTGCAGCAGGGCGCCGAGATCGTGATGGAGACCGCGCGCATCTGGCTCGGCCTGGGCTCGCACGACGCGCGCCGCGGCGGTGCCTTCTGCATCCACGAGGTGACCGGGCCCGACGAATACACGGCGATGGTCAGCAACAACTTCTACACCAACGCGATGGCGCAGCAGCACCTGGCCTTCGCGGCGCAGGTCGCGCGCCGGCTGCAGCAGGCGCATCCGGCCGAGTTCCAGCGCATCGCGTCGGCGATGCAACTGGGCGCCGACGAGCCGGCGCAGTGGCAGAAGGCCGCCGATGCGATGTACCTGCCGCTCGATCCGCAGCTGGGCATCCACCCGCAGGACGACACCTTCCTCGACAAGCCGGTGTGGGACTTCAAGAACACGCCGGCCGACAAATACCCGCTGCTGCTGAACTACCACCCGCTGGTGATCTACCGCCACCAGGTCTGCAAGCAGGCCGACGTGGTGCTCGCGCTGCTGCTGCGCGGCGACCGCTTCACGCTCGAGGAGAAGCGGCGCGACTACGACTACTACGAGCCGATCACCACGCACGACTCGTCGCTGTCGGCCGGCATCTTCGGCATCCTCGCGGCCGAGGTGGGCTATGCCGAGAAGGCCTATGCCTACTTCATGGAAACGGCCCGGATGGACCTGGACAACAACCACGGCAACACGCAGTACGGCGTGCACACCGCGGCGATGGCCGGCACCTGGCTCGGCCTGGTCTACGGCTTCGGGGGCATGCGCCTGCATGACGGCGCGCCGCATTTCTCGCCCACCTTGCCGCAGCAGTGGCAGCACTACCAGTTCAAGGTCAAGGTGCGCGGCAGCCAGCTGCAGGTGCGCGTGAACCGCGGCGAGGCCGAGTACCGGCTGGTCGCCGGCGAATCGCTCGAGTTCCAACACCAGGGCCAGCGCGTGCGCCTCAGCGCCGCCGAGCCCGTGCAATCCTGCCCGCTGAAAGGCTGACCATGAGCCAACGCTACCAGGCCGTTGTCTTCGACCTCGACGGCGTCATCACCGATACCGCGCACTTCCATTTCCTCGCCTGGCGCGAGCTGGCGCAGTCGCTCGGCCTGCCGTTCGACGAGGCCTTCAACGAGAAGCTCAAGGGCATCGACCGCATGGGCTCGCTCGCGCTGATCCTCGCGCAGGGCAGCCAGCAGTACGGCGACGCGGAGAAGCTCGCGCTGGCCGACCAGAAGAACGCGCACTACCAGGAGCTGATCAAGACGATGAGCGCCGAGCACCTGCTGCCCGGCGCGCTCGAGACGCTGATCGCGGTGCGCGATGCGGGGCTGAAGATCGGCCTCGCCTCGGTGAGCAAGAACGCGGCCTTTGTGCTCGACCGGCTGGGCATCAGCGACCGCTTCGACTACGTGGTCGATGCCGCGCTGATCCAGCGCGGCAAGCCCGATCCCGAGATCTTTCTCAATGCGGCGGAGCACCTGGGCGTGGCGCCCGCGGCCTGCCTCGGCGTGGAGGATGCGGTCGCGGGCGTGCGCTCGATCAAGGCCGCCGGCATGTACGCGGTGGGCGTCGGCGACCCGGCCGTGCTGACAGAGGCCGACGACGTGATCCCCAGCCTGCGCGACTTCAAGCTGAGCCGCTACCTGACGGCCTGATTCAACCCACCTGCACCTGGATGCGCCGGGGCTGCGCGTGCTCGTGCTTCGGGATGCGAAGGTTCAGCACGCCGTCCTTCAGGCTGGCTTCGATGCGGCTGGCGTCGAGCTCGCGGCTCAGCGTGAACGAGCGCCGGTAGCGTGGCACCCGCACCTCGGCGTAGATCGGCTGCAGCCGATCGGGCATCTGCGGGGCGACCTCGCCTTCGATCTGCAGCGTGTCGCCCTCGACCTTCAGCTCGAGCTGCTCCTTGGCCACGCCCGGCAGGTCGGCGAGCAGCGTGATGCCGCCGTCGTCTTCCAGCACGTCGACGCGCGGCAGCATCGCCCGCGTGTCCTTCTGCTGCTGTTGCTGCTGCGGCAACGCCTGCTGGCTGTTGCCGGTGGTCCTGACTTCTTGCCTGTCGCTCATGATCTCAACCTCCTTTCGCACGCGCGTGGTTCACTGGATCGCGATCCGCTTGGGCTGCGCCGATTCGCGCCGCGCGATGCGCACCCGCAGCACGCCGTCGCGGTAGCTCGCGTCCACATGCGCGGGGTCGATGTCGTCGGGCAGGCTGATCGCGCGCCGGAAGCTGCCCGAGAGGCGCTCACGGCTGTAGACCGAGGCCTTGCCGTCGTTGGGGAGGGTCTCGGGCCGCTCGCCGGCCAGCGTGAGCACGCCGCGATCGAGCGTGACCTCGACCTTGGAAGCATCCAGCCCCGGCGCGAAGGCATAGACCTCCACGCTGGTGGGCGTGTTGCCGACATTGATGGCGGGGTAGGTGCCGGGCGCGACCGAGCGGATGCTGCTCGAGAAGCCCGGGGTGCCGAACACGTCGTCGAGTTCGCGCCGCAGGCGATCGAACTCGCCGAACAGGCCGGACGGAAAGTTCAGCATCGATTCGAACATGGCGGTTTCTCCTTTCGTCGATTCAGACGCCGTGGGCGTCTACCAGCGACATAGGAGCACCGCGGCGCAGTTCAAGAGCCGGGGGAAGCGACGCGTTCGCTTGCAATCCAGGTCTTGCTGCGTCGCAACAAAATGCCGACACTCGAGCGGCCCCGAGGCTGCCGTCCATCGACGGCGCCGGGTTCACAGGGAGTCATCGCCATGCAGGATCTCGTTCCCGCGTTCGCCCAGCCTTTCTTCCGCCTCACGCAGGCGAACATGGAGCTGTTCGCCCGGTACGGCATGCCGCAGGCCGGCGCCGCGCCGGCATTGCCGTCGTTCGACAACGCCGCCAAGCTGGTGAGCGGCCTGCTCGAGAACTACATGAAGTTCTCGATGGAGCTGATGCAAGGCGGCGTGTCCGCCCTCGCCCAGGCGCCCACGGCGTTCTGGCAGCAGGCCCAGCAGGCGCAGCAGCAGGCCGAGGAAGCGGCAGACAACGTCGTCGACGCCGCCGAGGCCCGCGGCGCCAAGCCGCGCAAGGTGGCCTGAGCCCGACCCTCGTCGATTCACAAAGCGTTACCACCAGACCGCTCCCGGCGCGTGCATAGTCGCGCGATTCATTGGTCGGGAGGGGTTTCTTGGTGTCTGCGCTGGCTCGTGCGACGAGGTGCTTGTGTGTTCTTTCGGCGGCCGCGGCCCTGGCGGCCTGCGGCGGCGGATCCGGCGGATCGAGCACGGTCGTCGATCCTCTGCCCACCGGCGGCGGCGACACGCCCCCGGCATCGGGCACGCCGATTCCTGGCGGCCCCCAGGCCTGGTACCTCTCGCCCGGCGGCAGCGATGACGCCGACTGCCGGAGCCAGGCGACCGCCTGCAAGAGCTTCGCTGCTGTCTTCTCCCGCATGCCGAGCGGCGGCGAACTGGTGCTGCTCGACGGCACCTACTCGGCCGCCGCCGGCACCGGCACGCTGCACTGGGACAACGGCGCCGCCTCCGCGCAGGTGCCTTCCGGCAGCGCCGCGAGCCCGACCTACGTGCATGCGCTGAACCCGGGCAAGGTGCTGATCCATGGGCCGCTGTTCATCGGCCGCTCGTTCCGCAAGGATTCGTACATCACGCTGCGCGGCCTGCGCTTCGAAGGCGGCGGCGACCTCTACAACACCAGCCGCGTCACGATCAAGGACACCGGCTTCCACGGCGCCTTCGGCATCGGCACCAACGACCACGACAGCGGCAACACCGACAACCTGGTCGAGGACGTGTGGGTCTGGGCCTCGGGCGAGCGCGTGATCGCGATCAACTACCGCGCGCACCGCAACGTCTGGCGCCGCGTGGTCGTGCGCGGCGACGGCTGCGGCACCGACGACTGCGCCGGCTCCGGCAATCCGAACGTGGGCTTCACCGTGTACGACTCGCACGACGTGTCGGTGCAGAACGTGATCGTGGTCGACCGCGTGCTCGCGCCCACCGATTCGCCCTATGCCGACTTCGCGATCGCCTCGCACACCGGTGGCCTCTACACCTTCGGCCGCAACGAATGGCTGGGCACGATCTCGCTGAACGCGCCCGACATCGGCTACTACATGGAGCCCGACGACGGCACCACGGTCACGCCGACGATCA
>Ga0207706_10005638_pt1 | contig 11662 bp, 14 predicted proteins | sample KBSC53metaG_FD_184318 | JGI IMG/M metagenome (GOLD analysis project Ga0207706, IMG submission 184318) | Corn rhizosphere microbial communities from Kellogg Biological Station, Michigan, USA - KBS C5-3 metaG (SPAdes) (version 2) | ecosystem: Host-associated > Plants > Roots > Rhizosphere > Soil ... | reverse complement strand
ACGGTCAAGGAGCTTGGCTGTGAGTAACACGCCCAGTTCACTCAATTGGTGGATAGCCAGTGCAATATCTCGATGTTTGCCGCTCAGATCGTCGGATAGATCGAGCAGAAGGATACTGACAGAGGCGAAGGTTTCGTAGCTATTGGCAATGAGGGCTTCATTGCTTGCGTCTGGAGCAACGCGAAAGAGCGCGGTTGAATCCTGCATGACGTGAGACATAAAGATATCCTGACTTGGGCCACCCCCTCCCCGCTACTAAACGAGTGGGTGGCAGCTGTACGCAGGTTAGTAGACCGGTGGATATCTAAAGCCGGCGCGTCCGAGGACGCCCTGCGCACAGCCGCCATCAAGCACAGACGTTATGTCTGACTGATGAAGCTCATGCACATTCAGATAACCGATCCGGGCTACTAAACCCGATCACCGAGAAATTCAGCGACCGCGCCACCTTAGTTTCGACCATCCCAGCGCACAAGCCGGCGGATTCTGACCCACGCGTAGGCAATCGGGCAAGCCACTGCCCAGCTTTGGGAATTGTCCTAGGACACCGCCCTCACACCGTCACCACGATTTTCCCCACCTGCTGGTTCGCCTCCAAAAACCGATGCGCCTCCTGCACCTCATCCAACGCAAATGTCTTCGCAATCACGGGCGCCAATGCGCCAGACGCCAGCCCGTCCAGAATGAACGCCTTGGCCCGCGCCAACGCCGCCGGGTCGGCGACGATTTCGGCGTACAGATACCCTTTGAGCGTCAAGCATTTGCCCAACACGGTAAACAACGGAAACGGCGTCGGCTCCGAGCTCAGCGCGCCGTACTCCAGCAAGATGCCGCCTCGGGCCATGCTCTGGGTGAGGGCTTCGAAGCCCGGCCCGCCGATGGGGTCGAACACCACGCGGGCGCCTTGGTCGTGGGTGAGTTGCATCACGCGTTCGACCAGGTTTTCTTCGTCGCTGACGATGACGTGCGCTGCGCCGGCATCCAGCAGCGCCTGTTTTTTTGCACGGGTGCGGGTCACGCCGATGGCGGTGGCGCCGACGCTGCGGGCGATCTGGAAGGCGGCGAGGGCGACGCTGCTGGAGGCGGCGGTGACCAGCACGGTGTCGCCCTGGGTCAGTTTGGCCTGTTCCACCAGGGCGCCCCAGGCGGTGACGTATTGCATCCAGCACGCGGCGGCTTGCACAAAGCTGATGGTTTGCGGGTGTTTGACGGCGAGGTGGGCGGGCACGTTGGCGACTTCGCCATAGGTGCCCCAGCGGGCGATGTCCAGCGGTGGGATGACGCTGACGGCGTCGCCCACCTGCAGGTCGGTGACACCGGTGCCGACCGCTATCACCACACCGGCCGCTTCGTAGCCCAAGCGACTGGGGAATTCGGCTTCCTGCAGGTAGGCGTGGTTGCGGAACATCACTTCGGCGCGGTTGAGGCCGAAGGCTTTGACGTCGATTTGGACCTCATCGGCGGCGGGGGCGGGGACGTCTACGTCTTCGAGTTTCAAGACGCTGGCGTCGCCGTAGGCGTGAATCCGGACGATGCGTGCCATGGGGGCTGACCTCGGGGTTGATCGATAAGGCGTTCAATGTAGGCCGCAGGCGGATGGAGATAAAGCACAAACGCCTGCCCGTGCCTCAAGCCTTGGCCAACCTGCGCGCCTCAATCCGCTCAAACAGCCACATCCCCAGCGCCATCGCCAACACGAACACCCCCACCTGCCATTGCCCGGTCAGCAACAGCGCCACCGCAGGGCCGGGGCACAGCCCGGCGATCCCCCAGCCGACACCAAACACCACACTGCCGAGCACCAGCCGCCGGTCGAGGGTGCGCCTGGTCGGCATCTGTATCGGCGCGCCCAGCAACGCGGTGCGGCGCTGCCTGGCGACGTAGAAGAACACGCTGCTGACGGCGAGCGCGCCGAGCATGACCAGCGCCAGGGACGGGTCCCATTCGCCGGCCAGGTCGAGAAACCCGAGCACCTTGGCCGGGTTGGTCATGCCGCTGAGGTACAGCCCCAGGCCGAAGAGCAGGCCGGCGATCAAGGCGGTCAGTTTGCGCACGCTCAGGCTCCCATCAGATGGCGGATGATGTAGACAGTGGCAAACCCGCTGCCCATGAAGCACGCCACCGCCACCAGCGAGCGCAGCGACAGGCGTGACAGCCCACAGATCCCGTGCCCACTGGTGCAGCCGGCGCCGTAGCGGGTGCCGAGGCCTACCAGCAGCCCCGCCAGCACCAGCGCGGCGCCACCGGCCTGGATCGACGCGCCGGGCAAGGTGGCGAACAGTGACCACAGCCAGGGCGAGGCGAGCAGGCCTAGCAGGAACAGGGCTTTTTCGGCGCGGCCTTCAGCGTGTTTGGCCAGCAGGCTGCCGAGCAGGCCGCTGATACCGGCGATGCGCCCGTTGAGCAGGATGAACAGGCCGGCGCTGAGGCCGATCAGTGCGCCGCCGAGCAGGGAGGCCCAGGGGGTGAAGTCGGGGGAGAGCGTCATGGTGCTGGGCCTGCGGGGCGGGTGGGGGATCCAGCTTAGCGCTATCACGGTGTTGTGGGGCAGTGTCATGAAAAAGGCCGCCCGGTGAGCGCGATATGCGCAAAAGCCGCGCCTTTCTGTGCCAGCCGGTCTACCATGCCACCCCGGCAGTGGTTCCACGCGCTACCGAATTCTCTCTTTTAAGGTATCGCCCATGTCCATCGACCAGATCAGCCTGCCCAAGGGCGTCGGCCCCCACGCCACCAAGCTGTTCGACGCCATCACCGGCGCCGCCACCCCTGAGGAACTCAACCGCGCCGGCGGCAAGGCCGAGGGTTTTGTACTGGGCCTTGAGTCCACCAAGGCCATCAAGAGCCAGGTCGCCGAGTCGTTGTATGTGGTTTACGACGACGCGGCGGCGCATCGGGCTAGTGAGTTGAAGGGCTGAGATCAGAAGCCCTGGCTGACGCTGATCCCGCGTGAGATCGAAAAGCGCGGGTCGATCAACTGCAACCCTGGTTCACCCTTCACCCGGCCGACGGTCACGTGGTAGGTCTTTGGCGCTTCGGAGAGGTTTTCCGGGTGGCGCGTGAGTTTCTCAATCGCCGGGTTTTTCGCCCACGGGGCGACGGGCTTCTGGCGGATGTCCACGGTCACCTGCCAGGATTTTTCCACGGCCGGTCCCATCTGGTCAGTGTTGACCTCGGTGCTCTGGACCCTGGCGATTTCATAGCCCTGGGCGTAGCAGAACCCGGAGGCCTGGGGCACGTGGGCGGCTTTACCTGGTTCGGTGAGGGTGTAGGTCTGGTCGCTCTTGACCAACAGGCCTGCATCGACCAGCGCATCGAAGGCCGGTGCGTTGCCCTTGGACACGCTGCGGGTGAAGCTGTCGCCCAGAGTTACGGGGAAGTCTTTGAACATCGGCGCGCTGATGCAGGAAGCCCCTTCCAGGCGGGGTTGCAGGGCGGCTTGAATGTCGGTGTCGGAAGGGCTCTCGCTGCAGGCGGTTAGCAACAGGCTGCTGGTGGCAACGAGGGCCATGGTGGTGATTCGCATCGTTTTATCCTTGACGATTGGGGCCGGTTTTTAGCCCGCGGCAAAGTGTATAGAAATCCTGCTGTCACGAAACCCTCCACACCGTGGTGTAACCTCTGCCGTTCGAGCGCGTCACGGATAACGGAGAGCCCATGACATTGACTGTCGAAACCTTGCTCAACCTGGCCATGGCCAACCCCATCAACGCCGAAATCACCGCGCGCCTGCCCGACCTGGGTGTGGACCAGTGCTTTCTCACGGCGGGCTGCCTGTTCCAGGCGGTGTGGAATCATCAGTCGAATTTGCCGGCGGCCCAGGGCGTAAAGGACTACGACGTTTTCTACTTCGATACCGACCTGTCCTACGAGGCTGAAGACGCAGTGATCCGTGCGGCCGAGCGCTTGTTCCAGGACCTGGGCGTCAACGTCGAGGTGAAGAACCAGGCGCGGGTGCATCTGTGGTACGGCGAGCGCTTTGGCCGGCCTTACCCGCAGCTGCACTCGGCGAGGCAGGGGATTGACCGTTACCTGGTGGCGGGCACGTGCATCGGCCTGGAGATTGCCACGGGGGAGGTGTATGCGCCTTATGGCTTGGAAGATGTGGAGCAGGGCGTGTTGCGCATCAACCCACTGCATCCTGAGCGGGCGTTGTTTGTGCAGAAGGCCCGCAGTTATCAGGCGCGCTGGCCTTGGCTGAACATCGTGATGCCCTGAATCGCAGTGAACTTTTACCCGCGTCCTACGCGTCAAAGTTGAAATACCCAGCCAAGGACCGTCCATGACCTTCTTCATCTTCCTGCTCGCCTGCGCCGCCGCTGCCAGTACCGGCATTATCTTCAAGCCGGGAGCCTGGTACGAATCCCTGGTCAAACCCAGCTTCACCCCACCCAACTGGCTGTTCCCGGTGGCCTGGACGATCATCTATCTCTTACTGGCCTGGGCCGGTTACCGCCTCAGCCTCATCCCGGGCAGCCAAATGGTGCTGGCCTTGTGGGCCGCGCAGATTGCGTTGAACACCTTGTGGACGCCGGTGTTCTTCGGCGCCCATCGCATCCTGGCCGGGATGGTGATTATTGCGGTGCTGTGGCTGACCGTGGCGACCATGGTGGTACTGGCGGTGCAACTGGATTTGATCACCGGCTTGATCCTGTTCCCCTACCTGGCGTGGCTGTGCGTGGCAGCGGCGCTGAACTTTTCGATCCTGCGGAATAACCGCTGATGGCCCACAGAACCTGGCCCGCCAGTGACCCGGAACTGGCCGAGATGCGCCGCTTCAACCAGAAGCTGGCCTGGATGCCGCGCTTCAAGATCCGTAATCGCGTCACACCGCGCCTGATCCAGGCGCTGTTGCGCACCAGCCAAATGCTTAAGAAAGCGCCGGCTGCTGAATGCAAACTGGTCGACTCCGTACCCGTGCGCATCCTGCGGCCGAGCGGCAAGCCCAAGGGCGTGGTGCTGGATATCCACGGTGGCGGTTGGGTGATCGGCAATGCGCAGATGGATGACGACCTCAACCTGGGCATGGTCAACGCCTGCGAGGTGGCGGTGGTGTCGGTGGATTATCGGCTGGCGGTCGACACGCCGGTGCAAGGGCTGATGGACGACTGCCTGGCGGCGGCGCGTTGGTTGCTCACGGCCGATGAATTTGTCGGCCTGCCGGTGTTCGTGGTCGGCGAATCGGCCGGCGGGCACTTGGCGGCGGCGACATTGCTGGCGTTGAAGCAATGGCCGCAACTGCTCCAGCGCGTATGCGGGGCGGTGTTGTATTACGGCGTCTACGACCTTACCGGCACCCCAAGCGTGCGCGCGGCGGGGCCGGACACCTTGTTGCTGGACGGCCCGGGCATGGTCGAGGCGCTTCGCATGCTGACCCCGGGGTTGAGTGATGATGAGCGTCGGCAGCCGCCGTTGTCACCGTTGTATGGCGACTTCGAGGGCCTGCCGCCTGCGTTGATGTTTGTGGGGGAATTGGACCCGTTGAAGGATGACACGCTGTTGATCGCGGAGCGGTGGCCGGGGGCTGAGGTGTATCTGTTGCCGGAGGCGGCGCATGGGTTTATTCAATTTCCGGTGGTGATGGGGGGGAGCGTGCTTGCTTATAGCCGCCAGTGGATCAGTGCCCGACTGGGGAGATGATCATTCAAGCCGCCATGTAAGCGTGCGTACGTCTGGGATAAAGGGCAGTGGGGTGTGCGAGTTGCGCCTGTGAGTGCTGCCGGCAAGACGGTAAAGGCTGATCCATTGAACTTAAAAACTGATCGATGAGTCAGGTTAATCAGCTGCTCTTCTTCACCTCCCAGGACTTTTCCATGCGCGAATACACCCTCAGCTACCTGTTCAACGATGAATCCCGCACCCACGTGTTCGAACTTGAGCAATCCCGGTTGTCGATACATGAGGCGGCGTTGCACCTCCTGCAGCTGCATTTCGGCGATGCCGAGAATGGCTTGATCCTGCCCCCTGCGGATGCAAGCCCGGAAGAAATTCTGGAGCAGGCGCAGGTGTTGGGGATTACGCAGATAGCCATTGTATGAGCCCAAGGCTCAGCATTCAGGCGGTCGCGACGGCGGATATCCCTGAGGTATTGAGGTTCGTGCTGCAAGCTCGTTCCGAGCTTTTCCCCAAGCTCAATGCAGAGGGGATGCCGGCAGACTTGGCGCGTTTCGAGGCGGTCTATCTGCAGGGCCATGGGCAATTTCTGATCGCTTGCGCTGAGGGGCAGATTGTCGCTGCCATTGGCTACCTACCCTATGATGGACGTTTCCCGCAGTTGAATTACCAAGGCCGCAAGACGGTGGAGGTGGTGCGGTTGTTTGTGCTTCCCGCCTTCCGTCGTTTTGGCCTGGCGAGGCAGTTGTACCGCGCACTGGAAGCGCTGGCGCAGGCGGATGGGGTTGAGGTGATGTACCTGCATACCCACCCATTTTTGCCGGGGGCGATTGAGTTCTGGGTTCGGCAGGGGTTCGAGGTGGTGGATGTGGAAGCAGACCCGGTGTGGCGGACGACGCATATGCAGCGGTCCCTGTAGGCCTGTTGTGGCGAGCGGGCTTGCCCCGCGTTGGGCTGCGCAGCAGCCCTGAAACCCTGCGCCCCGGTTCGACCTGGAGGAATGCAGCGGCCTTATTGGGGCTGCTTCGCAGCCCAACGCGGGCAAGCCCGCTCGCCACGATAAACCGCTATTCCAGTATCAAGCGGAACGCAGCCGCAGGATCTGCGCCCCATCAAACGGGTCCGTCAGGTAATGCGCCTGCACGCCGAATGTCTCGTGCAACCGCTGCGGCGTCAGCACTTGCAGCGGTTTGCCCAGCGCCACCAACCGCCCGCGATCCAACACTGCCAGGCGGTCACAGGTCAGTGCCTGGTTAAGGTCATGCAGCGCAATCAAGGTCGTCACGGGCAGCGCCTGCACACCCTTCAAGATCGCCAGCTGATGCTGGATATCCAGGTGATTGGTCGGCTCATCCAGCAACAGAATCTGCGGCCGTTGCGCCAAGGCGCGGGCGATGTGCACGCGCTGGCGTTCACCGCCCGAGAGGCTGCGCCAGGCGCGGTGGCTCAGGTGGGTGGCGTCGACGTCGCGCAGGGCCTGGCGCACGATGGCATCGTCCTCGCTGGACCACGGGCTCAGCGCCGACAACCATGGCGTACGGCCCAGGGCCACGGCGTCGAATACGCGGATGGCGTCGTCGGTGTCGGCCTGTTGCTCCACCACGGCCAGTTGCTGCGCGATGGCGCGGCGGGACAGCGTGCCCAGGCGCTGGCCGCCCAGCAGCACTTCGCCGGACGCTGGTGCACGTAGCCCGGCCAACAGCTTGAGCAAGGTGGATTTGCCGGAGCCATTCGGGCCGACGATGCCGAGGGTTTCACCCAACTGCACGTCCAGATGAACATCCCGCAGCAACTCGGCCTCGCGCACCTTGAAGCCCAGCCCGCGGCAGCTCAATACGCTCATCGCGCATTCCTCCGGCCGATCAGGATCAGCGCAAACACCGGTGCACCGACCAGCGCGGTGACCACGCCGACCGGAATCACCTGGCCCTTGATCAGCGTGCGCGACAGCACATCCGCCGCAATCAGGAATAACGCGCCACCCAAGGCGCTGGCGGGCAACAGCCGCGAATGCCCGGTGCCAAGCAACAGGCGCACGGCATGGGGAATCACCAGCCCGACAAAACCGATAGAGCCGACAATCGACACCATCACTGCCGTCACCAGCGCCGCGCAGCCCACCAGCACAAATTGCACGCGGCGCACCGGAATACCGAGGGACGCCGCCGAGTCGCTGCCAAAGGTAAACGCATCCAGCGCCCGGCGGTGCCACAGGCACACGGCCAAGCCGGCGACCGCCACCGGCACCGCCAGCCACACCGAGGGCCAACGCACGCCGCTTAGATTGCCGAGCAGCCAGAACAGGATGCCGCGCGCCTGTTCGGAGCTGGCCGACTTGGTGATCAGGAACGCGGTGAGCGCATTGAACAATTGCGAGCCGGCAATACCGGCGAGGATGATCTGGCCGGTGCCACTGACCGAACCGCTGGCCCGCGCCAACAGGATCACCAGGGCAAACGCCGCCATCGCGCCGATAAACGCGCCCGCCGACAACGACACCAAGCCGCCGCCCACACCCATCAACGCCACCAGCACCGCACCGGTCGAAGCGCCGGCGCTGATGCCCAGCAAGTAGGGATCGGCCAGCGGGTTGCGCAACAGCGATTGCAAAATCACCCCGCAGGTGGCCAGCCCGGCACCGCAGGCGGCGGCGACCAGGGCGCGGGTGAGGCGGTAGTTCCACACCACGCCTTCATCGATGGGGTCGAGCACGTAGCCGGCGCCCCACAGTTTGTTGGCGAGTACCTGGAGCACCACCTGTGGCGAGATGGCGGTTTCACCAATGGCCACGCCGGCGAGGACGGCAAGCAGGAGCAGGGCCAGGGCGAGCAGGGCGCGCATCATTTTGGCAGGTCGTAGCCGTCGATGGCCGTGGCCAGTTGTTCAAGGCCGTCGAACATGCGGATGCTGGCCTGCAACGCCAGGGCGTCGAGGATGATGATGCGGTTGTTTTTCACCGCGTCCATGTTGCGCGTTACCGGGTCGCTGCGCAGGAAGGCGAGTTTCTTTTCATGGTCGTCGGCCGGGTAGCGGCGGCGGTCCATGCGCGCGATGACGAGGAAGGTCGGGTTGGCCTTGGCGATGGTTTCCCAACCCACGGCGGGCCACTCTTCATCGGACTGCACCACGTTGGAAAGGCCCAGGGTTTGCAGCATGAATTCGGGAATGCCCTTGTGGCCGGCCACGTATGGGTCGCTGGCCATCTCGGCACTGGAGAACCACACCAGCGCGCTGGCCTGCTTGAGGCCTTTGCCCTGCACGGTGGCGACGGATTTGGCCAGGCGCGCCTTGAGTTCGTCGTTCAGCTGCTGGCCGCGCTCCTGCACGTCGAAAATCTGCGCCAGTTGGCGGATGCTTTTATAGATGGTCTCGATGCGAAACGGCTCCAGCCGTGTGCCGTCGGCGCCCACCAGGTTGTCCTTGCCTTCACAGTCGGAGGGCAGCAGGTAGGTGGGGATCTTCAGTTCATGGAACTGCTCGCGGGTGCCGACCACACCTTGCGCGCCGACCACCCATTCCAGCTCGGCGGCCACCAGTTGCGGGCGCTTGGCGATCACGGCTTCGAAGCTCGGTTCGTTGTTGGCCAGGCGCTCGATTTTATCGTTCTGTGCCTTGTACTGCGGCAACACACTGTTGAACCACAGCGAGGTGCCGACCACTTTATCGGCCACGCCCAGGGCATACAGCATCTCGGTGGCGGCCTGGCCGATGGTCACGCTGCGGGTGGGAGCTTGCGCAAAGGTGATCTGGCTGCCGCAGTTTTCCACCGTCAGCGGGTAGTGAGTGGGCGCGGCTTGGGCCAGGGCACAGAAGCCAACGCCTGTGAGCAGGGCGGTAACGCGTGGCAGCATGGGGCGATCTCCGAGTGAAGCGTACGTGCCATTCGGAAATTCACTCTCGGGCTCCGGGGGAGCGACAGGCAAGAATGTCCTTCCCGGACACCCCGCCGGTTAGTGATTGAGCTTGGGCCGGCAGGTCTCCTGACTGATGCGTCGTCGCCAGGCTCCAGCCTTCCCGGACGAGGTCCAGTGGCATCGAGGAGCAGGCTCGGCATCTACAGTTGCGGGGGCAGTTCCGGTTGGCGCGGGTGTACCGCGCCTCGGATTCCCTATTAGTCCCGTTTGGGAACCGGCGCGGTATGGTAGTTGATTAAGGCGGGGCGACATAGCCCACGGCGTGCCCGGTCAGAGACGAATGTCCTCGGGCCCCTGGATCAGCGCTTCGATGCGCGTGCCGGTGGCGCGTTCTTCGTTGCTGAAGCCGTCGTAGTCGGCCAGGTTGCCGAAGCGGATGCCGGTCAGGCGCTCGATCTGGATCACGCTGCGCTGGTAGGTGCGCAGTTGGCCGAACACCAGATCCAATTGGCCCAGTTCGCGGCTCTGATCGATCATGTAGGCGCTGGCCGAAGGCTTGCCGTCATCGCTCAGGTAGGCGACCACCTTCCAGAACGCCTTGGGGATCTGCACGCCCCGGTAAATGCGGTCGTCGTCGGCGAACACCGGGCCGCTGAACACCGTGGCCCGGGCTTTCCAGCGTTGGGTGTTGTCGAGGATGTAGTCTTCGAGTTCCAGCCAGGTCTTCTGGTTGAACCCGCTCATCTGCGGCGAGCAGTTGGTGAAGTGGAAGGTGTCGAGGTTGGCGGTTTGCGCCACGTCGCCCCAATTGGGGTCCTGGCGGCGCACCAGGTGGCCGCGGTCCAGGCCATTGCCGGCGTAGAGCGCTTCGCCGACTTGGGCGTCGACCGGCAGGCGGCCATCGTAGGCCCAGGTGTCGTTGCTGCGGATGATGTCCACATGCTGGCCGCCGTCGATGTTGACGCCCACATACAGCGCGAGGCGCTTGGCGCGTGACATCGTTATGGAGAAGTGCGTGTAGTCCAGGCGCTTCTGGGCATCGCTCGCCAATGCTTCTTCCAGTGTGGGCCAGGGCACCCCGAAGCTGCCGAGAAAGTCTTCTGCGTAGCCACTTCGGTCCTTCAAGTCTTTGGCCGGTGTGACGCGGGGTGTCGCTGCCCTGGCCTCCAGCAGCGTGGGGCTCGGCGCGATCAACGGGCGCAGGTCGGCGAGCCGGGGGCGGTAGGCGAGGTCGATTTTGGTTTTACGTGCGGGCATCGGTCAGTCCTCCTTGGATAAACACGACTGCAACATAGATTAATGACAATTGATCATACGCACTAACCCCTGGGGGCTATCCTCAAACGGTCACCCGGACGTTCAGCACACGCCAACAAGGAGCCAGCCCATGTGTGATCGCCATTACCGTAACCCGATTTTCTGCCTGATCCCGCCCTATATGCTCGACCAGATCGCGCGTAACGGTGACAAAGCGCAACGGGATGTCGCGCTGCGTACCCGCGCCAAGGACAGCACCTTCCGCTCGCTGCGCATGGTCGCGGTGCCCGCCAAGGGCCCGGCGCACCTGGCGCTGGCCATGGGCGCCGACAAGCGACGCTCGATCTACAGCGCCGAGGGCAGCGACAGCCTGCCGGGCAAACTCATCCGTGGCGAAGGCCAGCCCGTCAGTGGCGACGCGGCGGTGGACGAGGCCTATGATGGGCTGGGTGCCACCTTCGACTTTTTCGATCAGGTCTTCGACCGCAACTCCATCGACGATGCCGGCATGGCCCTGGACGCTACCGTGCACTTTGGCCAGAACTACAACAATGCGTTCTGGAACTCGACCCAGATGGTGTTTGGCGACGGCGATGGGCAGTTGTTCAACCGCTTCACGGTGGCCCTCGATGTGATTGGCCATGAATTGGCCCACGGCGTCACCGAGGACGAGGCCAAGTTGATGTATTTCAATCAGTCCGGCGCGCTGAACGAGTCACTCTCGGACGTGTTCGGCTCACTGATCAAGCAGTATGCGTTGAAGCAAACCGCCGAAGACGCCGATTGGCTGATCGGCAAAGGGTTGTTCACCAAGAAGATCAAAGGCGTGGCCCTGCGTTCGATGAAGGCCCCCGGCACCGCGTTCGATGACAAGCTGCTGGGCAAGGACCCCCAACCAGGGCATATGGATGATTTTGTCCAGACCTACGAGGACAATGGTG
>Ga0207706_10005635_pt1 | contig 11665 bp, 8 predicted proteins | sample KBSC53metaG_FD_184318 | JGI IMG/M metagenome (GOLD analysis project Ga0207706, IMG submission 184318) | Corn rhizosphere microbial communities from Kellogg Biological Station, Michigan, USA - KBS C5-3 metaG (SPAdes) (version 2) | ecosystem: Host-associated > Plants > Roots > Rhizosphere > Soil ... | reverse complement strand
GATGAGCTTGACTAACTCGCTCCGGGGCAGGGCCCCGAGGGCGCGATCCGCGACCTCGCCGTTCTTGAAGAGGATGAAGGTGGGGATCGAAGTGATCTGGTAGCGCATGGCGATCTCCGTCGACTCGTCGACGTTCACCTTGGCGACCTTGATCTTTCCGGCATATGCGGTCGCGAGATCGTCGACGATCGGAGCCACGGAGCGGCAGGGACCGCACCAGGGCGCCCAGAAGTCGACGAGGACCGGGACCTGACTCTTCAGAATGTCCCCGTCGAAACTGGCGTCGGAGACCTGGGCCACGTTGGGATTCGACATCAAAAATGCTCCTTCACGCAGATATATGCCGGAGAGGGTCCGAAGGATTCATGCCGGCAGAGCCGGCATCTTAGCAAACCCGGGCGGACGTCAGTGGACGTGGGCGTGGACACGCCCGCGCACGTGCGCGAGGCCTTCCCGGAGGAACCACGGAACCATCAGCAGCGAGAGGGCCGGATCGACCCAGTGCGGCGCGGACAGGAGCCCGCCGATCATCGCCAGCATCGTCAGGCCGGAGTCGATCGAGCACGCGATCGACTCTTTCGCTTCGGCGGCCAGGCCCTTGCTCCCCAGGCTGCGGCTCGTTTTCCATTTGAAGTATCCGACGACGGGCATGCCGAACGTCGCGAACACCGTCAGGAGCAGGCCGAGGATGCTCGGCTCCACGTGGCTGCCCCGAATCAGCTCGAAGACCCCGCGCGACAGCGTGTAGGCCGCCAGAAGGAGAAACGACACGCCGATCCAGCGAGCCAGCATCTGGTCGCGGCGAGCGTGGTCCTCCTCTTCGTCGGCGAGGTGCCTCAGGTGCCGCACGGCGAGAAACGCGGCGCCCCCTTCGATCACGCTCTCGAGGCCGAAGGCGAGCAGCGCCAGGCTGCCCGTCCGCGCGGCCTCGAAGAGCGCCAGGCCGCCTTCGCCGAAGACGTGGACGAAGGTGAGGCCGAGCAGCCAGTGCATCCGGCGGCGCAGGGCCTCGGGCGCTTGCGCCCGGGCCGCTTCGGGGGCCTCGAAGGGGCCGAGTTCGGAGCGCACCGGGGCATTCTATGCAGGCTTCAGGTCCCTATGAGGAAGACGAAGAGGAATACAATTCCCCCGTCTCCCGCTTGTGAGGCCGAAGTGTACGAACGACTGAGAAAAGCTCCGCTGGCGCGGGCCGCCCTGCTGGCTGCAGGCATTCTGGCGGTCATCGCCTCGTTCGGGCTCCACCCGGAGCCTCTCGGCTCCGAGCGCGGATCGGCGCACCGCGGTCTCGCGAGCGCCCACACCGACGAGGGCGTGCACGCCTGTCCCGCATGTCTGACGCACGCCGCGGCGCTGGTCTTTCCGGCCGCCGGTCTCCCGACGGCGGTTCCACTCGTCTCATCCCCGGGTCTCTCCGCAGACTTGCCCCTCGTCGGCCGGTTCTCCGGCCGCGATCTCTCCGGCCGGTCTCCTCCTTCGCGCTCGTAGCGCCCGGAGGGCGCGCGTCGCGCCCTCGCGTCCCTACGAACCGAAGCCGAAGAAGGAGGACCCTTGCGACTCCGAACATTTCTGTTTTTCGCCGCGGGCGGGCTGGCGTGCGCGCTCGGCGTCCAAGCGCAGGACGCCCCCGCGCCGACGCCCACTCCCTCGCCGACACCCGAGCCCGTGGCGACTCCCGTGCCGACCCCCGCCCCCGTGGCGACTCCTGCTCCCGCTCCCGAGCCGACGCCGGCTCCGGAACCGGCGGCCGCTCCGGCCGTCAATCCCACCTTCTTCAATCCCGCGATCGCCGTGATCGGCAACTTCCTCGCCTCCGTAGGCCACAACCCGGTGCAGCCCTCCCCCGCCTTCCAGGTCGAGGAGTCCGAGGTCTCGTTCCAGGCCATCGTCGACCCCTATGCGCGCGCCGACCTGTTTCTGTCCTTCAGCAACGAGGGCGTCGAGGTCGAAGAGGCCTACGCCACGTTTCTGACGCTGCCCTGGCAGCTGCAGGCCAAAGGCGGCAAGTTCAAGATGCAGTTCGGGAAGATCAACACGATGCACCTCCACACCCTGCCCTGGGTCGACGAGCCTCTGCCGATGCAGGACATCCTCCTGCAGCCGCAGGGCGAGTCCTGGGCAGGAGAAGGGGTGTCGGTTTCGAAGTTGATCGAGTTGCCCGGCGACACGTTCTCGGAGGCCTATTTCCAGGTCATCGACGGGTCTTCGGGAGGAGGGCTGTTCATCGCGCCGACCAAGGGCGACCTGACTTACGACGGGCAGTATCGGATTTTTCGCGACTTCGGCGACGACCACAACGTCGAGGTCGGGTTCTCTTACGTCTACGGCCACAACGGGACCTCGCCGACGAACACGACGAGCTTGCAGAACGCGCATTTCGTCTACCGCTGGAAACCGCTCCAGGGAAAGCCCTACCGTTCCCTGATCGTCCGGAGCGAGTACTTCTGGAGCCAGCGCGAGCAGCCCGACGGCCGGCAGGACGCACAGGGCTTCTTCGTCGGCGGGGACTACCAGCTCGGCCGGCGGTGGTACACGGGAGCGCGCTACGAGTTCTCGGACCACGCCACCAACGCCTCTCTGCGGGACAAGGGCGTCGCGGCCACGTTCACGTTCATGCCCAGCGAATTCTCGATGCTCCGCGCTGAATACCGATATCGCGAATATGCCCCTGGCATCCGGGCCAACGAGGGCTTTCTGCAGATCCAGTTCGCCATCGGCGCCCACGGCGCCCATCCATTTTGAGGTCACACATGAAACGCATCGCTGTCGGTCTCGCCACGCTTCTGACCCTGGCCGCCTCGCCGGCCTTCGCGACGATGAAGGTCGTCACCAGCCTTCAGGATTTCTCGTCGATCGCCGAGGCCGTCGGGGGCCCGCGCGTAGAGGTCTTCGCGCTCGCGAAGGGGTATCAGGACCCACACTTCGTCGAGCCCAAGCCGTCCTTCATCCTCAAGCTCTCGAAGGCGGACCTGCTCATCGTCGCCGGCCTCGAGCTCGAGATCGGATATTTGCCGCCGCTGATCGACCAGAGCCGCAACGAGAAGATCCGGCCGGGCGGTCCAGGCTACCTCGACGCCTCGGCGGGGTGCGACATCCTCGAGCGGCCCACCGGCACCGTGACGCGAGCGATGGGCGACGTTCACCCCTTCGGCAACCCGCACTACTGGCTCGATCCCGACAACGGCCGCGTCATCGCGCGGGCGATCGCGGCGCGGCTGACGCAGCTCGACCCGCCCGGGGCCTCGGCCTACGCCGCCAATCTCGCCGCGTTCGAAGCGAAGCTGACCGAGGGCCAGAAGCGCTGGGACGCGGCGCTCGGCCCCTACGCAGGGGCGGAGGTCGTCACGTACCACAACTCCTGGCCCAACTTTCTCAAGCACTTCAAGCTCGTGGCGGCGGGCTACGTCGAGCCCAAGCCCGGCGTGCCGCCCTCGCCCGCGCACGTCGTGGAACTGATCAACCTGATGATCGAGAAGAAGATCCCGGTCATCCTGATCGAACCCTATTTCGACCAGAAGACGCCGAAGTCGGTGGCCGAGAAGACGGGCGCCACGCTCCTGACCTTCATCCCCTCCGTGGGCGGCGTTCCGGAGGCGAAGGACTACATTTCGCTCTTCGACTACGACGTCAAGCTGCTCGCCGGGGCGCTCGCCGCCAAGAAGGGAACCCGGCCATGAGCGTCTTCCAGGTCCTCCTGCCGGCGTTCGTGGCCGGGCTCATCGTCACCGGAATGCTCGCGTACCTCGGCGTCCACGTCGTCGAGCGGGGCGTCATCTTCGTGGACCTGTCGCTCGCGCAGATCGCCGCGCTGGGCACGACGGTCGGCATTCTCGCGGGTTACGACATGCACTCGGAAATGGGACGCGTTTTCTCGCTCGGCTTCGCGCTGATCGGCGCCGCCGTGTTCGCGCTTTCCCGCGTGCATCGCAGCACCCGGATTCCTCAGGAGGCCATCATCGGGATCGCCTATGCGGTCGCGGCGGCCGCGGCGATCCTGGCGATGTCCAAGGCCACGGGCGAGACCGAGCACCTCAAGGAGATGCTCGTCGGCAACATCCTTTCCGTTTCCTGGAGGGAGCTGGCGAAGACGGCCGGCCTCTTCGTGCTCGTGGGAGCGTTCCACTTCGCCCTGCGGAAGAAGTTCCTCCTGATTTCGATGGACGAGCCCGAAGCCGAGAGGCAGGGCCTCTCGGTGCGCTTCTGGGATTTTCTCTTCTACGGCTCCTTCGGCGTCGTCGTGACCTCTTCCGTCCCCATCGCCGGAGTCCTTCTCGTTTTCTCCTACCTGATCGTTCCCGCCGTCTCGGCGATGCTGTTCTCGCAGCGCCTCGGCGTGCGGCTCGCGATCGGCTGGAGCATGGGCGCGATCACCTCGGCCATCGGCGTCTACCTGTCGTATCTCTGGGACCTGCCGACCGGCGCCACGATCGTCACGACTCTGGGAGCCGGCCTCGTGCTGCTGGCGTGCGTTCGATGGGCGACGGGCCGGGGCCGCGTGGCGGCCTAGCTCGAGGGCGGGGGCGCCCGGCGGCCGCCGGCGGGCTAGAGGAAGAACATGCCGGCCGCCGCCCCGAAAAGCAGCACCGTCGTCGCAGCCAGCAGCGCGACGGACAGTCGGGGGATCGGCTGTCCCCTCATCACGCGGCGGTCGGCGGCCACCGCGAGGATCCCGAGCAACAGAAACGGCGCGAGCAGGCCGTTGACGACGGCCGTGCCGTAGAGGATCCGGACGGGGTTCACGTCGGCGAAGTCGAGGACCACGCCCGCCGCTGTCGCGAGGACGATCACTCCGTAAAAGTAGCGCGCCCGCGCGAACTTCCGGTCCAGGCCCTGCCGCCAGCCGAACGTCTCGGCGAACGCATAGGCCGCCGAGCCGGCGAGCGTCGGAATCGCCAGCAGCCCGACACCCACGATGCCGACGGTGTACAGGACTTCCGCGAAGCGCCCCGCCAGGGGCCGCAGCGCCTGAGCCACCTCCCGCGAGGTCTCCAGCTGCGTCAGGCCGTGAAGGTGCAGCGTGCGCGCGGTCGTGAGGATGACGAAGAACATCACCAGGTTGGAGAAGAAGGTTCCGATCCCGACGTCCAGGCGCCGGTCGGCCAGGTCGCGCTGCGACGCCCCCTCGCGGCGGACGAGAATCCTCCGGCCCATGGCCTTCTCCTCCTCGACCTCCTGCGAGGCCTGCCAGAAAAAGAGGTACGGGGAGATCGTCGTTCCGAGGATCGCCACGAGAGCTCCCCAACCGTCGCGGGTCGGCCATCCGGGCGCGACCGCCGCGCGCAGGACCTCTCCCCAGTCCGGGCGCGTGTCGAAGGCGGCGACGATGTAGGCGAACAGGACGAGGGCGAGCCACTTCAGCACCGCGGCGATCTGGTGGTAGCGGAAGCGGATGATCGCCCACGCGATGCCGGCGCCGAAGGCCACGACGAAAAGGTGCGAGTCCCAGCCCGTCAGCATCTCGGCCGCGTCGGCCATTCCGGCCAGGTCCGCACCGACGTTCAACGTGTTGGCGAGAAACAGCGCGACGGCCGCCGCGGCGACGAGCCCGCGCGGGAACTTCTGACGCAGGGCTCCGGCGAGGCCGCGGCCGGTGACCATGCCGATCCGCGCGCAGGCCATCTGCACGGCGGCCATCAACGGCCAGCTGACCCACGCGGTCCAGAGCAGACCCGTCCCGAAACGCGCGCCGACGACCGAATACGTCGCGATTCCCGAGGGGTCGTCGTCCGCCGCGCCCGTCACGACCCCCGGGCCGAGGACCGAGAAGAGCCGGCGGATCCCTGTCGGAGGCGCCGGAGGGGCCGGGGCCGCCGTCACGGCGTCGTCGGCGCTTCCGGCCGCGGGCGTGCCGCGAAATACTCCCGCGTCGCCGCGATGTCGCGCTGGATCTGGGCCTTCAGCTCCATCACCGAGGGGAACTTCCGCTCTTCACGGAGGCGGTCCAGGAAGAAGAGCCGGACCTTCTCGCCGTAGACGTCGGAAGAGAAGTCCAGAACGTACGTCTCGATCGTGGTCCGGTATTCCTCGTAGAGGGTGGGCCTGCGCCCGATGTTCGTCACGCTCGCGAAGCGCCGGCCGAACGAGCGGATCTCGATCTCGCTGACATAGACCCCGTCGGCCGGCGGGAGCTCGTTCTCCGGCTCGAGGTTGATCGTCGGCACGCCGATCTGGTGGCCCACGCGATCGCCTCGCGAGACCAGGCCGTCGATCTCGTAGCTGCGGCCGAGCATCGCGTTCGCTTCTCCGATCGCGCCCCGCTCCAGGGCCCGGCGGATCCGCGTCGAGGAGACCGGCTCTCCCTCGTAGAGGACTTCGGGAACCGCGGAGGCGACGAAGCCGCACTCGGCGCCGAGACGGGAGAGGAGCGCGAGGTCGCCACGCTTGCCCCGGCCGAAGGCGAAGTGCGCCCCGATGTAGAGCTCGGAGGCTGCGAGCCGTCCGGCGAGAAGCGTCCGGACGAAGTCTTCCGGTTCCGTCAACGAGAAGTCCCGGGTGAACGGAATGACGAGGAGCGTCTCGATGCCGATCGCCTCGATCGCCTCCTCTTTCTGGCGCAGTGTCTGAACGCGGCGAGGCGCGCGGTCCGGACGGAGCACCGCCATGGGGTGGGGCTCGAACGTGATCGCGAAAGAGGACCGGCCGATCTCCCGGGCCCGCTCGACGACGGTCTCGAGGATCCTGCGGTGGCCGAGATGCACGCTGTCGAAGTTGCCGATCGTCCCCACCCCGCCGCGCGGCAGGTCGGTCGTTCGAAAGGGATCCCGGATGACGTGCATGGCGCGGTCAGCCCACGAAGTACCAGTGGACGAAGCGGTGGAGTAAGACGACGCCGCCCCCGATCCCAAGGAAACCGTACGCCACCGCGACCGCCGGCCGCGCGCGGAGGTACTGCGCGAGCGGGAAATAACACGGGAAGAGGACGAGCACGTAGCGCTGGACGCCCGCCAGCGTCCCGCTGGTCAGAAGGAGGAGGAGCGTGCTGCCGGCAAAGAGACCCTCCGGCTTCAGGCGCCGGCGGAAGAGCGCCACCGTGAGCACGGTGAACAGCCCGACCGAGAGGAGCTCGACGAGCGATCCCACGCGCCGGGCCGCGAGGTCCGTCCAGAGCCCGCTCGCGACGCTCCCGAGGAGCGTCCACGGCGCCGTGGGCTTCACCGGCCAGCCCATCATCTTGCTCCGCACGTACAGGAGCGGGTCGCCGAATCGGTTCCAGAGATAGAGCGGGTACGCGCAGGCGCCGGCGGCGGCCAGCAGAACGGCGAGCGCGGGACGAAGCCGAGACCCTTCCCGGCGGGTCCGCACCGAGAGCCACGCCTGGAGGGCGAGCGCGGGGACGATCAGAAACCCGTTGAACCGGGTCAAGCCGGCGGCGAAGCCCGCGACGCCTGCGAGCAGCCAGCGCTCCCGACGGGCGGCCCAGAAGGCTGCGACGAGGCAGAGGAGGAACAACGACTCTGTGTAGAACGCGGCCAGGAAGAACGCGGTCGGAAACGCGAGCAGGGCGGCCGCCCCCGCAACCCCTGACCCGGCGCCGCCCCACCCGGCGAAGAGATCCCCCATCAGCAGGAGCGCGGCACCGAGGCACGCGATCGAGAGCGCGATGCCAGTCGCGAGCAGAGGCGTGCGCAGCGCTCGCGCGAGGAGTCCCGCGGCCTTCGGGTAAAGAGGATAGAACCCCACGTTGTTCTCGGGCCGAGAGGGGTCGAAGCGATAGCCCTCAACCTCGACGCTGTGGTACCAGCTCGAGTCCCACCGCGCGAGAGGCGGTGCGTGGAAGACTGCTGTCCATGGACTCCCGTGGTTGACGGGCAAGGCCATCGCCGCCGAGGCCATACACACGATGCCGAGGCTCCACACCGCCCAGACCAGGAGGATGGACCTCGCCTCCGCAGGCTGCAAGTCGGTCAGCGGGCTGCGCAAGTCAGCCGACGACGGATCCCGTCACGTCGTAGTCGAAGGTCTTCTCGATCTTCACCGACACGATCGTTCCGGGAGCGAGGTCCCGGCCGCCGGCGTCGGTGATGAGAAGCCGGCCGTCGATCTCGGGAGCCTGAGAACGCATCCGGCCCTCGAGCAGGTACTCGTGCTCTTCGGACGGGCCCTCCACGATGGCCTCGACGGTGCGGCCGCGGATCGCCCGGAGCTTCCTCCTCGCGATGGGCTGCTGGAGAGAGAGCAGAAACTCCTTGCGTCGCTCCTTCTCGTCGGCCGGGATCGGATCGCCCAGCGGCTCGGAGCCGGATCCCGGCTCCGGGGAGTATGTGAAGGCACCCATGTTGTCGAGCTCGGCCTCGCGGACGAACTCGCACAGCTCCTGGAATTCGGCCTCGCCCTCTCCGGGAAAGCCCACGATGAACGTCGTGCGCACGGCGATTCCCGGAGCGCGCTCGCGCATCCGGGCGAGCATCCGCAGGTAGGCCGCCGAGTCGCCGCCCCGGCGCATCGCCGACAGGATCGGCCGCGAGACGTGCTGGAGCGGAATGTCGACGTACGGGAGGAAGCGGGACTCGCGGGCCATCAGGTCGAGCACCGAGTCGTCGAGCGTCCGGGGATACGCGTACAGGAAGCGGATCCAGGGGAAGCCCGTCTGCGCCGCGAGCGCCTCGACGAGACGCGCCAGCCCGCCGCGGTCCATCCCGAGGTCTTCGCCGTAGCGCGTCGTGTCCTGCGAGATGAGCACCAGCTCCGAGACGCCCTGCGCTTCCAGCGACGAGGCCTCCGCGACCAGCGAATCGATCGTCCGGCTCCGCTGCATGCCGCGCATCTGGGGAATCGTGCAGAACGTGCACGGGTTGTCGCACCCTTCCCCGACTTTGAGGTACGCATAACCGCGGCGGCGCGAGAGCACCCGCGGCGCGCGCTCGTCGTAGAGGCGGGTCGCGAGCGGCTTGTCCGTGAACCGCGGCAGGGTGGGCAGCCCGGCGACGGGATGTGCCGCTCCGGGAGCGTTCTCGAGCTCGTCGAGCCCGAGGAAGGCGTCGACCTCGGGAATCTCGGCCGAGAGCTCCCGGCCGTATTTCTGGACCATGCAGCCGGCGACCACGACGCGGTCGATCTCTCCGCGTTTTTTGCGCTCGACCTGCTCGAGGATGGTCTCGATGGATTCCTCTTTTGCCCGGTCGATGAAGCCGCAGGTGTTGACGACCACCACGCGCGCCTGCCCGTCCGACACGATCTCGTGGCCGGCCCGCTGGAGGTGGCCCAGCATGACCTCGGCGTCGACCAGGTTCTTCGGGCACCCGAGCGACACCATCCCGACGGTCGGCAGTCTTCCGCTCACGCGCTCACGGCGTCCGGTTCCGGGCTGTCATACGGCCATTCTAAGGAAGACGGGGGGCGCGCGCCGGCCGGGAGCTCAGACCCCGAGCGCGGGAAGGCTGGCGAGCATTTTCTCGATGCTGGCCGGGGTGGCCGGCTTGACGACGTGGAGCTGGAAACCGGCCTCGCGCGCCCGCCGGCGATCCTCCTCCTGGCCCCAGCCGGTCAGGGCGACGAGGACGACGTCCTTGCCCCAGGGCTCCTGGCGGATCCGCCGGGCGGCCTCGTAGCCGTTCAGCTTCGGCATGCCGATGTCGAGCACCACGACGTGCGGGCGAAACGCCGCACCCACCTCGAGCGCCTCGACGCCGCCGTACGCCGCGCGGGTGTCGTTGCCCATCAGGCCGAGCAGGCTCGCGAGCCCCGACGCCGCGTCGCGGCTGTCGTCGACGACCAGGATGCGGCGAGGCGCCGCGGGAACCGCGGATTGCCGGTTGCGGGCGGGGGTCTCCGCGGTCTCGGCCTGCGCGAGCGGCAGCCGCACCTCGAACTCGCTTCCCATCCCCCGGCCCTCGCTGCGCGCCCGGACCGATCCGCCGTGCATTTCGACGAGCGCCTTCACGAGCGACAGGCCGATGCCGAGCCCCCGATGCGACCTCTCGGCGGGCGAATCGCCCTGGGTGAACATCTCGAAGATCCCGGGCAGGGCCTCGGGAGCGATGCCGAGGCCCGTGTCGCGGACGCGGACGACGACCTCGTTGCCGAGCGTCTCCCCGACGACCCAGATGCGGCCCTCCCGCTCGCTGTGCGTGGCCGCGTTGTTCAGCAGGTTCGAGAACACCTGGCTCAACCGTGTGACGTCGGCGTGCAGATGGACGCCGCTCGAGGGAATCTGGACGTGGAGAGTGTGGCCGTTGCCCTGGATCAGCGGAAGGCTGGTCTCGACCGCCTGCCGGATCACGGTCGCGAGATCGACCGTCTCGCGCCGGAGCTCGATCTTCCCTCGGCTGATCCGGCTGACGTCGAGAAGGTCGTCGACCAGCCGAACGAGCTGATCGAGCTGCCGCTCCATCATGGCGCGCGAGCGCTCGAACGCCTCGCCGTCGTTGCCGATCAGCTTCATGATCTGGAGGCCGCTGCTGAGAGGGGCCAGCGGATTGCGAAGCTCGTGCGCGAGCGTCGCCAGGAATTCGTCTTTGCGCCGGTCGGCGTCCTCGAGCCGGCCTTTCGCCGCCTCGGCGTCGGCGCGCAGCCTCTGCTGCTCCCGGGCCGACTCCCGGCGGATGCGCGCGATCTGGATGTGCGCCGCGACCCGGGCCAGCAGCTCCTTCGCGGCGAACGGCTTGACGAGGTAGTCGTCGGCGCCGGCTTCCAGGCCTTCGATGCGGCTCTCTTCGCCGGCCCGCGCCGACAGCAGGATGATCGGAAGGTCGCGCGTCCCCGGATTCGACCGCAGCTCTTGCAGGAGTCCGAAGCCGTCGAGTCGCGGCATCATCACGTCGGCCAGGATCAGGTCGGGCGCCTTGCGGCGTGCGAGCTCGAGCGCCTCCACGCCGTTCGCCGCAGCCTCCACGCGATACCGGCCGCCCAGCAGCCGCGACACGTACTGGCGCATGTCCGCGTTGTCGTCGGCGACGAGGACACGCGCCCGGCGCGTGGAGGTGGTGTCGTCCAGCGGCTCCATCCCCTGAGAAAGCTCCAGCCCTTCGGCCGCCGGACGGGATTCGTCGTCCGGGAGCCATCGCAGCGCTTCGTCGATGAAGACCTGGGCGCTGCGCTGCGGCGATGCGGAGACCGCCTCGACCTCGATCTGATCCGGCGGAAGATGAGCGGAGCCCAGAGGCAGCAGCACGCGGAACGTGGTCCCGTGCCCGACGCGGCTTTCGGCCCGGACCTCCCCGCCGTGCAGCTTCACGAGCTCGTGGACGAGAGCCAGTCCGATGCCGCTGCCTTCGTGGGTCCGGCCTCTCGCGCCCTGGACGCGATGGAAGCGCTCGAAGAGGCGGGGCATCTCCGCTGCCGGGATTCCGGTGCCCGTGTCGCGGATCGAGAGCTCGACCGTTCCCGCGGAGCACCGCAGCTCGAGGGCGATCTCGCCGTCCAGCGTGAACTTGAAGGCGTTCGAGAGGAGGTTCAGGACGATCTTCTCCCACATGTCGCGATCGACGAAGACGAGCTCCGGCGGCTCCGGACAGTCGACGGTGAGCCGGAGCCCGGCGCGTTCGACGGCCGAACGAAACAGGCTCGCGAGGTCCGTCGTCAGCATGCCGAGCGGCGTCGGCCGGTAGGTCGCGCGGGCCCGGCCCGCCTCGATCCTCGCGAAATCGAGCAGCGTGTTGACCAGACGAAGCAGCCTCGACCCGTTTCGCTGCGCGAGCTCGAGAAGCCGTCGAATCTCGGGCGTGACCTC
>Ga0207706_10005633_pt1 | contig 11667 bp, 11 predicted proteins | sample KBSC53metaG_FD_184318 | JGI IMG/M metagenome (GOLD analysis project Ga0207706, IMG submission 184318) | Corn rhizosphere microbial communities from Kellogg Biological Station, Michigan, USA - KBS C5-3 metaG (SPAdes) (version 2) | ecosystem: Host-associated > Plants > Roots > Rhizosphere > Soil ... | reverse complement strand
CAGTCTGTTTCAGCCAGGTGTTCGGATGTACGAGGCGAAAAATGCTGGCTGGAAATACGATCTTGGATTCCTGCTCGGCGTCCTGATCGTGCTGGGCGGCGGCGGAGCGCAATCCTCAGCCTGCACTTACTAACAAATTCAAGCGACCACGTAAGTGCGGGTGCTTAGCCTGTGATCAGCAACGGCTTTTGCCACATCCGACGTCGATACTATTCCCAACAGCACGCCGTCCGCCATAACCAGCACTCGGTGAATCTGTTTCTTACCCATCAGGACGGCAGCCTCTTCCACGGTACAATCAGGTCCTACTGATTCAACGTGGCGCGTCATCAGGTCATCCACCGTTGCATCCTCGAGCGGAGTAGCGCGTCCACGTCGCCGCCTGAAGCTCAGTGACGGCGTGGTGTCACTGAGATCGGCGAGATGACTGAGGAGATCACTTGCCGAGAAAATCCCCACAACCTTGCCGCCGTCGAGAACGGGAGCTCCGCTCACGTGTCGTGTAGACAACATCTCCATCGCATCGCGCAATGTAGTGTCCGGAGTCGCGGTAATTACATCGCGAGTCATGATATCCTTAATCCTCAGCATTGCTCCTCCATGTAGGACAAATCGATTCGTGCTCGCGGTTGCACCTTTCGGTAAGCGCGCGAGCCACCGCCCTACCGACCTGCGGGCGGAGTAACGAGCATCGACCACGTACCCTCTCTCGTCAGTTTCCTTGTCACGCTACCGACCAGGAGACGCGTGACCAGGTTATGGCGCTGACTGGCGATCGCGATCAGGTCCGGCGAAATAATTTTCGCCGCCGCCATCAGCTCCGTGCCCGCGTCGCCGTTACGGGTAACGGTTTCCACTTTGATCGACTTGCCCACGCTGATTTCTTCGCGCAGATGCGCGAACGCGTGTTCGATTCCTTCCCGCTGGATCAGCGCCTCGCCTTCGTCACCATCTTCTACTACCGGCGACGGAATGGTCGCGTGGACGAGGATGACGGTGCCATTCGGATCAGCCAGGTTGGCCGCGATGTGCGAAGCTTCCCGGCTCGCATTCCCGAAGTCGGTCGCGACCATGATTCGCCGCGGCAGCCCCGAGCACTCGCTGCGAACGCCAAACACCGGCATCGACGCTCGAAACATCACGCGCGTCGCGGTGTTCTCTCCAATCGCCTGCTCGAGCGCACCGTGCCGATGGATTCCCATCACTATCAAATCGACCTTCCGCGCCTCGGCTTCGTCAACGATGGACAGAGCAGCATTTCCTACGAGGCTGGTGATCGGCCAATCCTGATCCTTGCCTGTTGTTTTGGAGATCAGGGTGGACAAGGAGCGACGGCGTTGATCGTGGAAATCTTCACCGAGTGCCGCTTCAGCGTAGAAAACCATCGAGTTCGGAGTATCCGGAGTGGGAATCATGATTTCGGCAGCGCTGATCACCCTGGGGACGGCCCCCCGCGCCTTCAACGCGTCAGCGACACAGATTGCCGGCTGGGCGTTGTCGTCGTTTTCGATGGCGATCAGTAGACCGAAAGAGCCGCCGGGCCGGAACAATTGGCGAAACTTCCCCGGTTTGGTCAGCGTTTCTTGTCGAGCCGGCGCGGTGCTCATCGTCTGGGTTGTCATGGCTTTCTTCTCCTGCTTCGCGTTCCTGGTTGGCGGTAAAGCCTGGACTGAAGGCGTGGAAGTGGCGGTAGCATCGGCGTGCACCGGGGCGGAGACGTTGCCGTGCAGCGCTTCCAGGGCCTCGTCTTCAGCGAGGTCGGCCGGAGTCCGGTGTGCGTGACGTGGCGGGTGATCTTCCTGGAATCCCATGGCGGGAATGTCGTCAATCCAGGAGACCCTGTTTGTAAGCGTTGCGCTGAATTCTTGTGAGAGTTTTCACCACGTAAGGCTTTCCACCACGAAGTCGCGGGCCATTTACTCAAGACTTCACGGTGCTTCCCGATATTGCGACGGCCCAGTCGGCCCCATTTTGGGAGATGACGTCGTCCTCCGTTCTCGCGCACCCCTACAACCGACTCACCTCACTGTATCGGTGGGTTGGAAGGATTATCCTGCTCGTGCCTACCGCCCTCGCATTCGCGAGCGTCTGCGCCGGCAGGAGTATGCCGGTGGACAGCACCGCGCTCCCGTTCGCGATCGGGGAAAGAATTACTTATCAAGTGACGCTCGCCAGTGGCAGCAAAGTGGGAACGGCGACGATGTGGATCGAAGGCCCTGTCGATGTCCGCGGTGCCAGCACACTACTTCTGCGGTTCGATTCGCAGCTGCGGTTCCTTCTTCTTCCAGCGGTGAGTCGGAGCTCGTCGTGGTTCGATCCCATACGCCGCGCATCGGTCCGGTTCTCCAAGCGCGAACGGAATCCGCTCTCTCATCTGGACGAGCTGGTCGAGCTCTATCCGGATGAGAAACGATGGAAGTCGGTTGACGGCGAAACCGGGACGAGCCCTACCAGCTCACCGCTCGATGAGCTGTCGTTCATCTACTTCATTCGTACGCTGACGATGACGCCAGGAGCGAGGTATAGCTTCGACCGCCATTTCGACCTGCGACGGAACCCTGTCACCGTGACGGTGATCCGGCGAGAAGTCATTCCCACTCCGATGGGAGAGATGCACGTGATTCGATTGGAAATGCGGGTGCGGGATCCGCAACACTACGAAGGAGAAGGAGTCATCCGAATTCATCTCAGCGATGACGAGTGCCGTCTACCCGTGCGGATAGAGAGTACGATGCCAGTGGTCGGAACGGCGATCCTCACGATGACCTCCGAACAAAGCCGCTGTCAGCCGCGCTGAGGGGATGGAAACGCGCCTGGGCCTTGCTGGAGGTCGTCATCTCCGGTCGTATCACCAAAACGGGTGAGCCCTTAATCGGAGCTCACCCGTGGCGCATCGGCGCAGAATCGGCGTTTTCTATTTCTCGTTGATCTTGATCGAGCGCCGTCTGCCCTGCTCTTCCGCTGCTTTGGGAAGCAGAATCGTCAGCACACCGTTCTTGAAATCAGCGGTGATCTTGTCTTCCGCGATGCCGCCGGGGAACGGGAACGAACGCTGGAAGCTGCCGGAGCGACGCTCCCAGATGTGATACCTGGTGCCGTCCTCCTTTCCTGTGCGCTCTTCGGTCTTGTCGCCCTGCAGGGTCAAGACCCCGTCGGTGAAATCGACCTTCACATCTTTCTCAGAGAGCCCTGGCAGCTCCGCAGTAACGGTGAAAGCCGTCGGATTCTCGCTCACGTTGACCACCGGGAAAAGTCCGGACTGAGCGAGCTCACCTACTTCCGGAAACTCTGGAAAGAGCGACAATGCGCTCTCCATCAACTGTGCGACGTCCGGCAGGCGCGCTGACGTGAAGATCTGCGGCAGCGGCATCGGGCGGCGTCGAGCAAGCCTTGTGGTTGGTGACATCTTTGCCTCCTTGGTTAGTGGCGACGAAACATTTCGCCACAACGTACATCTGCCACGCGTACAAATCTGTCGGGCCGCGGACGGTCAAACGTCAGGCACCTGCAGTCTGAGAATCTGACGTCCCCTTACACAGATTCAGCGCTTGCCCGATTGACCGACCCGTCGCGCAACCTTCGATCTCTGCTAGATAAGGGAGGGAAGTACGCCGAACAGGGGAAAAGCCGACAAACAATCAGTCATACTCCGACTGAGTTATGTGTCCGAGGCCAGAGATTGGAGAGCGCGGGTTCAGCCGCGTTCAACCACGAGCTGCAGATAACGGGAGGTTCGTATGTACAGGAATATCATGGTCCCGACCGACGGCTCGGGATTCGACCGCGAGGCGATACGAGTCGCGCTGAGACTTGCGGAACGGAGCGAAGCAAAGATCAGGCTGGTCCGGGTGTTGTCACAGGGCTCGTTGTTCGGCGTAGCGGCAGCCGCAGAGGGGACTTCCGTCGCAGCCGATGTGGTACGCAGCGAACGTGAAAAGGCACTGAGCGAACTGTATGCGTTGGCGGCTGAATGCCGGTCGACGGCCGACGCGGACATCGGCGTCGATCTGCACGCAGGGCCCGTGACCGATGTTCTGGAGGGATACGCGAAACGGCACGCATTCGACCTGATCGTAATGAGTACTCACGGCCGTACGGGTCTTTCTCACCTTGCCTGGGGAAGCGTGACTGAATCGCTCATCCGTCATACCGGTATTCCGGTGCTCGTCGTGAAGCCGCCGGCTAGCTACCTGAACCCGCGTGTTACGGCGATGTTCAAACGGATCCTCGTACCTCTCGATGGATCCGCTCTCGCCGAACAGGCACTCCCGCGCGCTGTCGAGCTCGCGAAGCTGGACGACGCCGAAATCATCCTGCTGCGTGTTCTTACGCCCCAGGCATATCCGGCAAAAGCAACTGTCGATTATCGTCCCTCCTGGTTGGACAGGCAGATCTCACACGCGGAGCACTACCTCTTCGACGTGGCGGAAAGGATTCGAGCTCGGAACATTCCGACCATGACGGACATCGTCATCAGTGAAGACGTGAGCGCGGCCATCGTCGACTTCGCCGGCAGGCAGGGAGCGGAGGTCATCACGCTTGCAACGCATGGCCGCGGGGGTGTTGCACGGGTGTTGTACGGAAGCGTAGCTGAAGCGGTGATGCGTTCAGCGAACGCTTGCATACTCGTCCAACGGCCCCAACTCTCCGAAGCGAGCTCGGACGCAATCGCGCTACCACAAACTCGGCTCGCCTAGCGGCGGTTCGGCTGGGGAACGCGGACTTTGCGTTCCCCAGCCTGTGTGGATTCCATCGGTATCCACCGCAGTCCCACAAGGGAAACGCTGACAAAAAATCAGAGATAAGCTGATGGGCCTCGAGTGCATGGAATACGAGATTCAACGCACGAGCTGAAACTCCGGCCTCGCAGCCGAAACTTCAGGAGGCAATATGTACAAGAACATTATGGTCCCGACCGACGGGTCAGGCTTCGACCGCGAAGCTATTCTGGTTGCACTCCAAGTCGCAGAACGCTGCGAAGCTCACATCCGGCTGGTGAGAGTGCTGGGCAGCGGCGCGTACCTCGGCATGCCCGGGTCGCCCGATGGTATGGTCGGCACTGAAGAAGTGATGCGCGCTGAAGTGGAGGCGGCCGAGAGGGAGCTCTACGCGCTGGCGGCCGAGTGCCGCAACGTGAGCACCGCGCCAGTCACCGTGGATCTGGAACAAGGCCCCATAGCCGACAAGCTCGGGGCATTTGCCAGACGCAATAACGTGGACCTGATAGTTATCAGCAGTCACGGAAGGCGTGGCGTGGCTCGGCTGGCACTCGGGAGTGTCACTGACCTGTTGATCAGCCAGACGACAATCCCGGTGCTGGTGGTAAAGCCCAAAGCGAGCTACCTGACCCCGGAAGCGACCAAGGAATTTCACAGAATCGTAGTCCCGCTCGATGGATCCAGTCTGGCGGAACAGATACTCGCGCCCGTGGTCTCACTGGCGAAACTCGAAGAGGCCGAGATCACGCTGCTTTATGTGTTGGCCCGCGAGGAAATGGGCGAGAATCCAGACCCTGCATCCGCGCCGTGGTGGGAGAAAAAGGTCGCCGGAGCCCGCGCCTATCTCACCCGCCGGGCGAACGAGGTCCGCGCCCAGGGAGTAACGGCCAGAATCGATGTCGTGATCGGTGACAATGTTTCCGAAGCGATCGCCCACTTCGCGCGCAGAGAACAAGCCGACCTGGTTGCGATTGCGACCCACGGTCGCCGCGGCCTCGCAAGAGTGGTGCGAGGGAGCGTCGCCGATGGTGTTATTAAAGATGCTATGAGCTCCATTCTGGTCTTCCATCCCAATCACAAGGCGGAGAAACAGCTTTCACGGGACGAAACCGAAATCGCGCTCGAGGAAGCGGCCTCGATCCGCTGACGCACGGTCTACTTCACGAGTGACACCTTCCAGGTTCCTGCATTGGAGCATGGAACAACTCACGGCTCAGCGTGGTGTAGGCCCCTTCCATCAATATCCATTCGCTCTAGAGGCGCGCGTGCGTCTAGAGCTCCGACCGACATTCATTTAACAGCAAAGAAGGTTTTATCCTGGCTCCGCTCCGCGCGTTCTTTGATCCCGCGAAGCATCCCTCGCTCCATGATGAGGTGGGCCGGCTCATAGACGAGAAGTCTGAACGGCCGCGTGATAACCGCGCCCAGATCTGGTTGGCCTTCGAGACGGGTCCGGACGAACATTCGCGTGGTGCTGTCGCTCGTCGGCACCAGCACGAACGCACCCCAGCCCTCCAGTACAAGAGCCCGACCCGGGATTACTTCCAGCACTCTGCACCCAATCCTGCCGAACCTGCCGCCCAGATAACCAGCGGGTACGGTCGGAACCAGCTCTCCGACCCATCTCGTTTGCCACTGCGGCACGATACGATCGGCATTCGTCATCTCCGCGCCGACAGCGTTCTCCAGCCTGGTGTAGCTGTAGAACCCGCCGCGATCCTGACCTATCTGAATCAGCCACGGCCACACGCTGTCCGCCGGCGCATTGATGGTGATGCCATGATCAATGCGGTAATGCGCGACTGGAACGACATGGTCACCCGGCAACTGGGCGGCACGATCAGCGGCTGTTGTGCCCCACTGCACATTCCACTGACGCAACGCGACGACGATGGCGACGTAAATGATCAGCAACCATGACACGGTGATTCCAAGCAGGCGTGTCACTCGGTGCGATCGGAGCGTGCCGTGCGCTGCTTTGACTGGAGCCGGCTGCGAGTAGGCCACCAGCGCCAACGCCGTGATGTCGATACCCACACCGAAGAGAAACGCAGAGTGCGGCGAAGCGAGAAAAAGCATAATCGAAGCAGTCGCGGCGACGAGAATAAACCCCCGCCACGACTTGCGCAGGCCCTGTACACCGATCGCTCCCAGGCCGCCGGCGATGAATCCCACCATCGCCAGCTCCCACAGCGAGGCTACGATCCACCAGCGTCCGGTTTCGGCAGCCCAGACTCCGACGGCGGCGTGCGCCAGCCCGTGAAGAACAAGAAAGGAGCCAAGGACTTTCTGTTGAATTGAAGAAAGGGGGAAGCTGACTCTCGCAATTTCCTCCCGGCCCGAGACGACAACAGGCAGCGCGGTCACGAGGAACCTCAGGGTTGTGATCCAGGCGGAATGTGCGCTGGACATTGCGCGCGTACTATCGGGCAAAGCTCGCGAATCTTGTAGGCATCACTCCTACGTCGCGGCAGAGACCGGCCGCGCCCCCCGGCCGATGCAGAGATGAGAGTTTTCCTTACTGCGACAACGGTCCTTTACCGACAGATATTCGGTGACCCGGAGACGATGTTACTGCCAGCGCGTGCAATCGGCGCACGCGCAGTCTCGCGGAGAGCGCAATGACAACGATTGGAATCGCACCAGTCCGCAGCCACACAGAGGCGATGCGCGGCGAGAGCCGAAGCGTCGTACTAAGCCTGTTCCTCTGGTTCGGCGTTCTGTCTTCACTCCTTTATGTCGCCACCGATTTGCTGGGCGGCATGCGATACGGTGGGTACAGCTTTACTTCCCAGGCGGTCAGCGAGCTGATGGCGAAGGGCGCGCCCTCGGAAACCTTCGTCGATCCGCTGTTCATCATTTATGGCTTGCTCGTGCTTGCCTTTGGTGTCGGGGTGTTTCGGGAAGGAGCCGGTCGAGGCACGGCCTTGCGGATCACGGGAGCCCTGCTGATGGGATACGCGGCAGTTGGCTTCACGGGGCCCACGTTCTTCGAGATGCACCAACGCGGCGCTCAGAGCTTGGGGAGCGACGTCCCGCACATCGTTCTTACCGGCGTAATCTCATTGCTTATGGTCCTGGCCATTGGCTGCGGCGGGTTTGCGCTTGGCAGGCAATTCCGCGTCTATTCGTTCGCGACACTGCTTACGGTCATCGCATTCGGCGCGCTGACAGCGCCATACGCGGCGCGACTCGCCGCGGGCCAGCCTACTCCAGGGATGGGGATCCTGGAGCGCATCGACATCTACTCCGCTTTATTGTGGATAGCAGTCCTCGCGATCGCGATCCTGCGGCGACCCTTTGCACGCGGGGGATCGCTGCCATGACAACCACTGTTCGCATCGAGGGCCTGGTTGCTCCGGGCTTTGAAGAAGTGCGCGCCGAATTCGAGCGGAACTTCGCCGAGCGCGGCGAGATCGGAGCCGCCGTCGCCGCATACTGGCGAGGTGAGAAGGTCGTCGATCTGTGGGGCGGTCGCCGCACACCCAACGGTGATGCGCCGTGGAACGAGGACACTATGGTCGTAGTGATGTCCACGACTAAGGGACTGGCTGCGATGACGCTGGCGGTGGCGAACGCGCGGGGCTGGCTGGACTACGACGCGCCGGTCGCGCGCTACTGGCCGGAGTTCGCGCAGAATGGAAAGGCTGCGATCACCGTGCGCCAACTCCTCGGCCACGAAGCGGGGCTCGTCCTGCTGGACGAAAAGCTCCCCTTCGAGAAGTTGCGCGACCTGGATTACGTCGCCGGTGTGCTGGCCCGACAGAAGCCAGCCTGGCCACCCGGGACGCGACACGGATATCACACGCTCACGATCGGGCTTTACATGCAGGAGCTCATTCGCCGCGCAGATCCGGCGCATCGCACGCTCGGTCGTTTTTTCCATGAGGAGATCGCGGTGCCGCTGGGTCTCGATTTCTTCATCGGGCTCCCACCGGCGATTCCCGCCGAACGCATTGCAACCATGAAGTTGCTGTCGATGTGGCGCGGAGTACTGGCCCTGCGTTACACCCCGCCTGCCATAACCCTGAAGATGATCACGCCAGGCTCGCTGCTACGACGCACGTTCCTGGGTGCGAATCCAGATTGGCGTGATAGGCGCTGGCTGGAGCTGGAGATGCCAGCTGGCAACGGCGTTGGCACCGCGCGAGCCATCGCGCGCGCATACTCGGCCCTGGCTGAAGGGGGCGCGGAAATCGGCATCACGCCTCAGACGTTCGCCCGTATCACCGCGCCGCCCGTTGTCGCGAGTCCGAAGGACGAAGTGATGGGTGTGCCGTCTTACTTCTCGCTCGGATTCATGCGGCCCGGACCAGACGTATGGTTCGGCTCGAGCCAGCGCGCTCTCGGCGCGCCAGGCGCTGGCGGTTCATTCGCGTTTGCCGACCCCGACAGCCGCGTCGGCTACGCGTACGTGATGAACAAGATGGATTTCTACCTGGTCGACGATCCGCGCGAAAAGCCGCTGCGCGACGCGGTCTATCGCTCCATCGCGCGACTCACTGAGCGGCGGGAGAGCTTGCGATCGGTGCCAGCGCAGGAACCCGAAGACTCAATGGCGGTTACACGTTGATCAGAGCTCAGGCCAGAGGCGTGTCAGAGAAACCCTGACATTCGTCTCGTGTTCCCCTGAGCAGAATCCGCCTTTCGCCGACTAAGAAAACATCGGCTCCGAAGCATTTTTCCTCATGTAGGGAAAGACAACCAGAATCGGAGATAGAAATGCGTATTCGTGGAATGATATTACCGTCGGTCATTGGCCTGGCGCTTGTCACCGGCTCACTGACCTTGACCGCAGCCCGCCGTGACGGGCGGATAGAGCGCGTCGATTTCGACAAAGTGGTTCGCGCCACCAGCCCTGCTTACGACGCCCGGGTAGCTCCCGTGTCCGACGCAGGCATCAAGGAATTTCGGATACCGATCAAGGACGCCACGCTCGAGATAGCGAAGGGCGTGACCTACCAGGGCTGGACCTTCGGCGGCACCGTTCCCGGGCCGGTCATTCACGTACGCGTTGGGGACCGCGTGCGCGTCACCGTCGTCAACAACTCCCCAATGCCTCACTCGATCGACTTTCATGCCGCACGCATCCCGGCGAACATCGCCTATCGGATGATCATGCCCAAGGATTCAGTGCAGTTCGAATTCACGGCGCGTGACGCGGGCGCATTCATGGTTCACTGCGGTACGCCGCCCGTCACCATGCATCTGATGCAGGGGATGTACTTCCCGTTCATCGTAGATCCGAAGAACGGCTGGGGAACCAAAGCAGACAAGGAGTTCGTGCTGGTTCAGAGTGAGTTCTACGCAAAGCCGGGTGACTCAACGAAAGTCGGAGTACTTCTTCCGGCTCAGCCGGATTGGAGCGCCGAGCAGTCGAAGAACGCCACCCAGGTAGTGTTCAATGGACGCGCGTTCCAGTACAAGGAGAACATGCTCAAGGTGGATGTAGGAGATCGGGTACGCCTGTTCGTCGTGAACGCCGGTCCGAACTTCGAGAGCGACTTCCATATCGTCGGTGCCATCTTCGACCGGGTCTATCCAGACGGGAATCCCGCGCATGCTCTGGAAGATGTTCAGACCTATCACGTGCCGGCCGGCGGCGGAGCAGTCTTCGAGACCGTCTTCTCAAAGGATGGAAGCGGCGAAGGACTCTACCCGTTCGTCACCCACAGCTTTGCCGATGCCGAGAAAGGCGCGGTTGGCATAATCCAGGTGGGGTCGCCGAAAAACGCCCACATGGACCACTAGGATGACCGACTCACCGATGGCACGCAGCGCCGATGCAGCGAAGGCAATGAACGCGTTGCGCAGGATTGTTCGTGCCCTTCGCGCCGGAGACTCGGAGATCGAGCGCGCCGTCGGGATAAGCTCGGCCCAGCTATTTGCGCTACGTCAAATCGTGCGTCGGCCAGGTCGCTCGGTCAGCGATCTGGCCGCCTCAACGTTGACCACGCAAAGCTCGATCTCAGAAGTCGTGACTCGTCTGGTGCAGCGCGGGCTCGTGACGAAGAAGGTATCAGACGGTGACCATCGCATAAGCCGGCTCGAGGCGACGGCCGCGGGTCGCGCCGCGCTGGCCGATGCGCCGGAGACGACTCAGGAAAGATTGTTCGCGGCGTTAGCCACACTGTCGGCTGGCAAGCAGCGTCAGCTCGCAACGGGTCTCGATGAATTGCTCAGGGCGGCAGGGCTGGAGACACTCGAGCCCACAATGTTCTTCGAGGAATCATTCATCGAGCGTCCTCAGCGTGCGCGTGGGCGACGGCGGTTGGCTGGTCGGACGGTGGCGGGCGTCGGCGGCGTTGAAGGTTCGCCACAGATTATAGACAAAGGCAAAAGCGCCTAACGCGAACAGCAATCCTCCGGAGGAAGTGACCGGCGCACTCCGCACTCCGATGTGAGGACCCAGCATGAATCCGGCTACCATCAGCGCCAAGCCTGCATTGGCTAGCCACCAGTGTGTCACAGCCAGCACGCGGCTATGAAGCTTGTAGCCGAATAATCGCGGCAACAATTGATACCCGACGCCAAAGATCATCATCGTGATGAAGCCGACGACGTTCATGTGGGCGTGCGCGGGCCTGTAAACGACCCACACTGGGTGGATCGCCATGGCGAGACCAAGCGTGATACCGAGGGCAAACCACACCAGGCTTGCCCGGATAAACGCTTTGACATACCAGTCCATCTCAGTGTTCCTCTCTCTGTCTCGAGGCTAGTGCTCTTCTTTCTCGACCTCGAGATGTCCCTTCATGCCGAGCGCGGCGTGGGGATCGCACTGAAAGTAGTACTTCCCCGGCTCGAAGTTGACCGGGATGTCGACGGTCTGACCAGGGAGCTGCAGCATCTCGCTCGCGGGCGGCAGCCCTGTCTTCCCCGGATTGGAATCGGGGAGAAAATGAACGTTGTGAACGCCAATCTTTAGCGTGTAGCGCAGCACATCTCC
>Ga0207706_10005631_pt1 | contig 11671 bp, 10 predicted proteins | sample KBSC53metaG_FD_184318 | JGI IMG/M metagenome (GOLD analysis project Ga0207706, IMG submission 184318) | Corn rhizosphere microbial communities from Kellogg Biological Station, Michigan, USA - KBS C5-3 metaG (SPAdes) (version 2) | ecosystem: Host-associated > Plants > Roots > Rhizosphere > Soil ... | reverse complement strand
GTCCACCCGAGAGTTCCTTGGGGAAGCGCTGGGCCAGGTGCGGCAGCCGCACCAGCTCGAGCGCCTCCATGGTCCGCTTTCCTGCGCTGGCCGAATCGAGCTTGCGCATCTTGAGCGGGAAGGCGATGTTCTCCGCCACCGTCATGTGCGGAAACAGCGCGTAGTTCTGGAACACCATGCCGATGTCGCGCTCGTAGGGCGCGCCATGGGTCACGTCCTTGCCGTCGATCAGCAACTGTCCGCCGTCGGGCGCGGCGAGGCCGGCGATCAGGCTCAGCAGCGTCGTCTTGCCCGAGCCCGACGGGCCGAGCAGGGTGAGGAACTCGCCCCGCGCCACGTCGAGGTCGGTCGGCGCCAGTGCCACGAAATCGCCGTAGCGCTTCGTGAGACCCGTGATCTTCAGGCTGGACGAAGGCATGGTGTTCGCTTTCGTGCGGTTACTTCAGCACCCAGCCGTTGAAGCGTTCGGTCACGGCCGCCTGGTTGTCGAGCCAGTACTTCGCGTTGATCTGCACGCCGGTCTTGATGTTGTCGGGGTGCGTGGGCGAGTGCTTCGCGACCTCGGGCTTCATGTACTTGAACGCCTCGGGCTGCGTCACGCCGGCTGGATAGAAGTCGCCCTGCTGCGCCATGCGCTTCACGTCGGAGGCGAACTTGATGAACTCTCGGCAGGCCTCCGCGTTCGGGGTGCCTCCGAGGATCGCCCAGTTGTCGACGCCCCACAGGTTCTGGTTCCAGGCGATCGCCACCGGTGCGCCTTCCATGATGGCCTGCTGCGGGCGCGAGACCCACGTCGCGATCATGTCGACTTCACCCGAGGACAGCAGCTGCGTTGCCTGCGCGCCCGAATTCCACCAAACGTCCACGCTGGGCTTGATGAGGTCGAGGTTCTGGAACGCGCGATCGAGGTTGAGCGGGTACAGCTGCGCTGTCGGCACGCCGGCCGCCATCAGCGACTCTTCCAGCGTGTCGAACGGATGCTTGCGGATTGCGCGGCGGCCGGGGAAGTCCTTCACGTTCCACAGGTCGGCCCATGAGGACGGCGCCTTGCGGTTCTTGAAAGCCTCGGTCCGGTACGCGAGCACCGTGCAGTAGACGTTGGTGCCCACGCCGTACGGCGACATGAACTGCTTCGGGATGGTCCGCACGTTCGGATCGTTCTCGAGGCCGTGCTTCTCGAGGTACACCTTGCCGCCTTCGGTGAGCAGCAGGATTGCGGGCTGGCTGATCTTGGCCATGTCCCACGTGTAGTTCTTCGTGTCCACCATCGACTTGATCTGGGCGACGGGCTCGGCGTTGGCCTGGACGCCGACGACCTCGATGCCGGTCTTCTGCGTGAATGGCTTGTAGAAGCACTCGCCGTAGGCCTTGGTGTACACGCCGCCGTCGTCGCGCACGACGATGCGTTTCGATTGCGCCCGGGCGAAGCGCAGCACTGCCGGCGCGGCGAGCGTGCCCAGCGCGGCAGCGGCCTGGAGGACGCGCCGGCGCGAACTTTGGAACGGGATCGTGTCTTTCATGGTCAGGCTCCTGGGTGCGCGTCAGCGCGGCGGATGGACAACGGGTGGCAGCAGCCGCCCGGGGTTGAAAAGATCGTGCGGGTCCAGCAGCGACTTGATGCCGCGCATCATGTCGATCTCGACCGCGGGCTTGAACAGCCGCATCTCCTGCGTGAGCACCTGGCCGATGCCGTGCTCGGCGCTGAACGTGCCGCGCAACTCGTGCGCGACCTCGTTGACGGCGTGCTTGACGCGATGCGCGATCGCGTCGGGGTCGGGAAACGAGCGCCACTGCTCGAAGCTCGCGAGCGGAATGAAGTGCACGTTGCCGTCGCCCAGGTGCGCGACGATGATGATCGGCGCACCCGGCAGGATGGCGTGGGTCGCGCGGGTCGCGCGCTCGATGAACTCGGGTGCCGCCGAGACCGGCACCGCGCAATCCGTGTTGATGCCCATGCCGGCTTTCTTGTTGCCCTCGGAGACGCTGTGGCGCAGCTCCCAGAACGCAGCGCGTTGTGCGCCGCTCGCGGCGATCGCGGCATCGAGCACCTCGCCGGCCGACACGCCCTGTTCGAGCACCTCCTCCAGGGCGGCCGTCAACGCTTGCGCGCCGCCGGTGTCGGCCAGCTCGACGAGCACGTGCCACGGATGCGACGCGAGCACGGGGCTGCGGCGGCCTGCCACATGCTCGAGCACGACGCCCAGCTCGGTGTCGTTCATCATCTCGTACGCGCTGAGCACCCCGCCGCAGCGTTGCTGGAAGCGGCCCAGCATCGCCAGTGCGGCCTGCGGCGAGTCGACCGCCAGCCAGGCGGCCGCATGCGCGGTGGGCAGCGGCTGAAGCCTGAGCGTTGCGGCGGTGATGATGCCCAGCGTGCCCTCGCTGCCGATGAACAGATGCTTCAGGTCCAGCCCGGTGTTGTTCTTGCGCAGGCGGTACAGGCCGTCCCAGATGCGGCCGTCAGGCAGCACGACCTCCAGCCCGAGCACGCTCTCGCGCGTGTTGCCGTAGCGCAGCACGCCGGTGCCGCCGGCGTTCGTGGCGATGTTGCCGCCGATCTGGCAGGAGCCTTCGGCCCCCAGGCTCACCGGATAGAAGCGCTCGTGTTCGGCAGCGGCCTGCTGCACGGCCGCGAGCACGCAACCTGCCTCGACTTCCATCGAGTTGTTGGCGACGTCGACCGAGCGCACGCGCCGCATGCGCTGCAGGTTGACGACGACCGAGGTGGGCTCCTGTGCGCGCGGAACGGCGCCTTCGCACAGGCTCGTGTTACCGCCCTGCGCGACCACCGGCACCTGCGCAGCCGAGCAGGCCCGCACCACGGCCGCGACCTCCTCGGTCGTCGACGGCAGCACCACGCAGTGGGCGTGGCCCCGATATCTGCCCCGCCAGTCGGCGACGTAGGCAGCCACGTCTTCGTCTTCGGTGAGCACCGCACCGGGGCCGAGCAGCGCTTTCAACGTGTTGGCAAGCGACATGGACTTGGGTCTGCAGCCAAGGGAACAATCATCATGCGATGAGCGTATGAAAATTGCAAGTATCCGATATGAGAGCACAAGTAATCGCATTGCAATTACATGGGACTGCCTGCACCACGGCTCGAATGCGCCGAGCCCGGTTGCAACCAGGCTGCAGCATCTCTTCGCAGTAAGCTGCGCGACGCACGACTGGGAGTCACATGAAGCGCAGAGACATCATCAAGTGTTCAGCCTCGGCGGGTGTCCTGAGCCTGCTGGTCGGCAAGCCCTCCAGTTCCTCGGCCGCAGTGCCTGTGCCCAGGCCGACATTGCCGCAGAAGCTCGACCCGATCAGCGCCACCGTGCGCCGGCTCGGTCTGGTCGCACAACAGGCGGCTTACCGCTGGACGGAGTCGCACATCAACCTGGCCGGCGTGCCGATGGCCGCTGTGGTGCCGCCGGGCGAGTTGCCGGCGCTCGAGCATCAGCTCAAGGCAACGACGCGTGCGCTCGAGGCCGTCACCAACTTCGCGGCCTCGTGCGCGCCGAGCGCGCTGTCGACCAGCAGCCTGCAATCTCTCGACAGCCTGCGCAGCCGCCTCGCGCAGGCCCAGAGCAGCTTCGATGGCCTGGCGGCCGCCAACGCTGGCGTGCTGGCGCTGCCTGCCGCCGTGCTCGCGCTGCTCGGCAACATCGAGAGCTCGGTCGGCGACATCGGCACGCAACTCAAGCAGATTCACTACAACCTGCTCGTCCAGGGCACGCAGGCCAACCAGGCCAAGACGGTGGCGCAATACGACGCGCTGTTCGTGACCATCGAGAAACCCGCGGTTGCACAGGTCCTGCGCGACAACGAGTTCTTTGCCTACATGCGCGTCGCCGGCCCCAATCCGATGCTCATCAGGAAGGTGCGCTCGTTGCCGGCCAAGTTCCCGCTGAGCGATGTGCAGTATCGGCAAGCGATGGGCAGCGACGACAGCCTGGCCGATGCCGGCGCGGCGGGTCGCCTCTATCTGCTCGACTACGAAGGCCTGGGCGACATCGCGCCGTTGGCGCCGGTCGACAAGCCGCTGACGGGCACGGGCTACGCCTACGCGCCGATCGCGCTGTTCGCGCGACCCAAGGGCGGCCGCTCGCTGCGGCCCGTCGCGATCCAGTGCGTGCAGGACCCATCGCGTGGCCCGATCTTCATGCGTGTCGACGACGCCGCGGATGCACAGGCGTACTGGGCCTGGCAGGCTGCCAAGACAACGGTGCAGGTGGCGGACTTCAACTATCACGAGATGTTCGTGCACCTGGGCCGAACGCACCTGATGTCGGAAGCCTTCGCGATGGCCACGCAGCGACAACTCGCGGTCGCGCACCCGCTGAGCCGCCTGCTCTCGCCGCACCTGGAAGGCGCGATGTTCATCAACGAGGCCGCCACGCTGCTGATCATGGCGCCGCTGACGACCGGCGACGTGATTCTGGCCGCACCGATGGAGACGCTGCAACGCGAATGCGGACGCGACCGTCTGGCCTACGATTTCTACGACAACATGCTGCCGAGCGATCTGCGCGCGCGCGGCGTGGACAACACCGACGAGCTGCCCGACTACCCGTACCGCGACGATGCCCTGCTGATCTGGGGCGCGATCGATCGGTGGGTCGGCGAGTACGTGTCGGTCTACTACGCCGGCGACGGCGACGTGACGGGCGACTACGAGCTCAAGGCATGGGCCGACGAGCTGGCGACCAGCGGCAAGGTCAAGGGCTTCCGAGCGATCACGACGCGCAGCCAGCTCGTCTCGGTGCTCACCGCGATCATCTTCAACGCAAGCGCGCAGCACGCGGCCGTCAACTTCCCTCAGTACTCGATCATGAGCTATGCGCCGTTCAGCGCCGGCACCGGCGGCGCGCCGGCTCCCGCCGCGGCCGCGGGCCAGACGGAGGCGGCCTGGTCGCAGCTGCTGCCCTCGAAGCTCGCGGCACAGGAGCAGATCCTGCTGTTCCACATCCTCGGCGGCGTGTACTACCGGCCGCTCGGCGAGTATCGCGACAACGCATTTCCATACCTGCCGGTGCTGCTCGACCCGGCGATCGCCGGCCCGGGCGGGCCGCTCGAGCGGTTCCGCGCGGCGCTTGCCGGCGTCGAGCGCACGATCGCGCAGCGCAACAGCGCGCGCCCGCGCCCTTACGAGCATCTGCTGCCCAGTCGCATCCCGTCGAGCACCAATATCTGACCGTGGCCACGCCTGCCCATCCGCTGGACAACCCGGTCTGGCACGCACTGCGCGGGCCGCATGCGCGCTTCGCGCTGCGGCGCGGGCTCGCGTTGCACTATCAGCGTGAGGTCGCCGCGTTCTCCGCATTCGATGCCGGCAGCGCGCAAGCCTATGCCGATCTGGCGGTGGACCTGCCCGCCGGCGCCGAGGCGCGGCTGGTTCGTCGCGAAGTCGATCCCTTGCCGCGCGACTGGATCGAAGTCAATTGCGTCCGGCTTTTCCAGATGATGGTCGAGCGGGACGCCATCGACCTGGTCGATGGCCCCGAGGTCGTCCCGCTGGTGCCGGCACACGCGCAGGCTGCCGCGGCACTGGTCGATCTGACCAGGCCCGGCCCGTTCGGCCCGCGCACGCTCGAGATGGGCCGCTTCATCGGTGTGTTCGAAGACGGCGAGCTGCTCGCCATGGCGGGCGAGCGCATGCATCTGCCTGGCTACATCGAGATGAGCGCGATCTGCACCCACCCGCAGGCGCGCGGCCGGCACCTGGCCGAGCACCTGATGCGCCGCCTGATGCACGCCGCATTCGCGCGCGGCGAGCGGCCGTTCCTGCACGTGCTGCCCGACAACGATGCGGCGATCGCGCTGTACCGCCGGCTCGGCTTCGAGGTGCGCGCCGAGATGCAGTACCTGTGGCGGCGGCCACAGGGCGCGCTCAGCGGGTCTTGAAGGCGGGCGGGTTCTTCGCGCGAAGCGCGCCGCGCTCGTACTCCGAGATCACCTGTGCGCCGAACAGCAGCAGCGTGGCACCGATCTCGAGGCTCAGCAGCACGACGATGGCGGTCGTCAGCGACCCGTACACCACGCTGACCTGCGAGATCGTCGCGAGATACCAGACGAGCGCCCGCCGCGTCAGTTCCCACAGCACGGCGGCGGTCACGCCGCCGATCAGCGCATGGCGCAGCGAGAGTCGGCCGACCGGCATCACCATGTACACCGAGGTCAGGATGAACACCTCGCCGGCGAAGCCGAGCAGGTACAGCAGCGCGCCCGACACCCGCCCGAGCGACCAATGGCGGCCCAGGAACTCGATGCCGTGTTCGCCCATCGCCTGCAGGCTGCCGCTGACCAGCGTCACGACCAGCAACCCGACACCCAGGCACAGGATGTAGCAGTACGGCAGCACCGCCGAGACCAGGAAGTGCCGGCGCCTGATGGCGACGCGGTGAACGAAGATCACCGACATCGCGTTCTCGAGCACCGTGAACGCGAGCGAGCTGAAGAAGAGCATCGTCAACAGCAGCAGCCAGCCGGCGACGTCGCGGTGGGCCATGAAGCTGGCGAGTTCGCGCACCACTGCGCTCGACTGGCCGGGCAGCAGCCACTCCAGGTAGCGGCCGAGCGTGGCGAGCAGCTCGGCCGGCGCGATCCAGTGCGACAGCACGATCATGATCATGATCAACAGCGGCACGATCGACAGCAGCGCGTAGTACGCCACCGCGCCCGCGAGCAGCAGACCCTGGTTCGCGCGGAACGCGCGAATCGAACGCAGCGCGAAAGCGGCGATCCGCGCCGGCAGGGCGGCGTTGTCGAGCAAGGTCGACGGCTTCATCGGCTCGAGTCTGCCCGACTGTGCGATGCCCGGCATATCGACACGATCAAGACCTGCGCGATCGACGCGCCATTTCCTACAAGAACGGCGGATCGGCGCGGCTAAAAGAAGGAATGCTGTCCTTGCACACCGGGACCGCCGCACGAGGCTTCACGATTCGCGTGCTCACGGTCAACATCCACAAGGGGCTTGCGTTCCTGAGCCGGCGCGTGGTCCTGCCGCAACTGCGAGAGGCCGTGCGCACGGTGCACGCCGATCTGGTGTTCCTGCAGGAAGTACAGGGCGCGCAGGCCGCAGAGGGCGAGCGCAACGACGCGCCCGACGCGGCGCACTACGAATTTCTGGCCGATCAGGTCTGGCCGCAGTACGCGTATGGCCGAAACGCCGTCTATCCGAGCGGCCACCACGGCAATGCGTTGCTCTCGAAGTACCCGATCACGCACTACGACAACCATGACGCATCGGTGGACGGCCACGAGCCGCGCGGGCTGCTGCATTGCGTGCTGCAGCCGCCGCAGCGCAGCGAACCCGTTCACGCCATCTGCGTGCATCTCGGCCTGCGCGAGGCGCACCGGGAACGACAGCTCGAGATGCTGTGCGCGACGATCCGGGCCGAGGTGCCTGCTTCCGAGCTGCTGATCGTCGCCGGCGACTTCAACGACTGGCGCAAGCGTGCGCACCGCCGGCTGGCCGGCTGCGCGGGCCTGCAGGAGGTGTTCGTCCATGCCCACGGCGCGGCGGCCAGAACGTATCCGGCCGGTCTGCCGCTGCTGTCGCTGGACCGCATCTACGTGCGCAACGCCGTCGCGCATGCGCCGATCGCGTTGCCGCGCCGGCCGTGGTCGCGCCTATCCGACCACGCGCCGCTCGCGGCGGAGATCCGGCAATGAGCCCGCGCTGGCTGGCCGGGCACAGCGTGCGCCTGCTCGAGAACGGCGAGCAGTACTTTCCCGCGGTGTTCGACGCGATCCGGCGCGCCGAAAGGGAAGTCGTGCTCGAGACCTTCATCCTGCTCGAGGACAAGGTCGGCTGGGAACTGCATGCCGCGCTGCTCGACGCCGTGCGGCGCGGCGTTCGGGTCGACGTGATGGTCGACGGCTTCGGCTCGCACGACCTCGGCCCGAAGTTCGTCGGCGAGCTGGTCGCGGCGGGCGTGCGGCTTCGCACCTTCGAGCCGAGTCGCCGATTCCTGGGCATTCGCTTCGGCATGCTGCGGCGCATGCACCGCAAGATCGTGGTCGTCGACGCGAGGCTCGCGTTCGTCGGCGGCATCAACTACTCGGCCGATCACCTCGCAGACTTCGGTCCGCTGGCGAAGCAGGACTACGCGATCGAAATTCGAGGCCCGATCGTCGAGCAGATACGGCGGTTCGCGCTCGCCGCCATCCGGCGCGGACGCGGCGACGCAGCCCCGGCACTGCCGGCGGACGCGCCACGACGAGGCGCGGCCGCCGGTCCGGCCGCCGCGCTCTTCGTCACGCGCGACAACTGGGAGCATCACAACGACATCGAGCGCCACTATCGCGTGGCGATCCGCAGCGCGCGCAAGCGGATCTGGATCGCGAACGCGTACTTCTTTCCGGGCTACCTGCTGCTGCGCGGACTCCGACGCGCAGCGCGGCGCGGCGTCGACGTGCGCCTGATCCTGCAAGGCGAGCCCGACATGCCGATCGCGAAGATGGCGGCGTCGCTGCTGTACGAGCATCTGCAGCGAGACGGCGTGGAGATCCACGAGTACTGCAGGCGTCCGCTGCACGGCAAGGTGGCGGTCGTCGACGACGATTGGGCCACCGTCGGTTCGAGCAACCTGGACCCGCTGAGCCTGTCGCTCAATCTGGAGGCGAACGTGATCGTGCGCGATCGAAGCTTCGCCGCGGAACTGAGCGACAAGCTCGAGGCGCTGATGCGCACCGAGTGCAAGGTGATCCAGTGCCAACCGCCGTGCCGCGCGGGGGTGTGGCAGTCGCTGCGCAGCGCCGTCGTGTTCCACGTCCTGCGTCGCTTCCCCGACTGGGCGGCCTGGCTGCCACGCCACACGCCGAAGCTGGTGGCGCGCACGGGCGGGCGCAGCGAATCGATCGGAGGCCGCCGTGCGGGCTAGCCTGCGGCGCAGGCTGCAGCGCCGCTGGCCCCATCTGCGGCGGGCGCTGGCGTGGGTGTTCGCGCTCGTCGTGATCGGCCTGCTCGTCCACTGGGCGCGCGCCGTGCATTGGGGCGACGTGCTGAGCGCGCTTCGAAACTATCCGATGTCGACCCTGGCGGCGGCCGCCGGCGTTGCGCTGGCCAGCCATGCGCTGTACAGCACCTACGACCTGATCGGCCGGCATCAGACGGGGCATCCGCTGCAGCCCGGGCAGGTCGCCGGGGTGGCCTTCGTCTCGTACGCGTTCAACCTGAACCTCGGCTCGCTGGTCGGCGCCTTCGCGATGCGTTACCGGCTGTACGCGCGGCTCGGCTTGTCGACGGCTCTGATCACGCAGGTTCTCGGCCTGAGCCTGGTGACGAACTGGCTGGGCTACGCACTGGTTGCGGGCGCCGCCTTTGCGCTGCGGCCGCCCGAACTGCCGGCATCCTGGGAGCTCGGCAGCGCAGGGCTGCGCATCCTCGGCGGCGTGATGGTCGCGTGTGCGCTGGCCTATGTCGGCATCTGCTTCGCGGCGCGTCGACGGCAGTGGATGATCCGCCGCCAGCGCCTCGAGCTTCCGTCGGGGCCGGTGGCGCTGTGGCAGCTCGGCGTGTCGGCGGGAAACTGGGCGCTGATCGCCGGCGTCATGTACCTGCTGTTGCGGCAGCACGTGCCCTACACCGCCGTGCTGGGCACGCTGTTGATCGCTGCGATTGCCGGAGTGATCACGCACGTGCCGGCCGGCCTCGGCGTGATCGAGGCGGTGTTCGTCGCGCTGCTCTCGTCGCGCACGTCGCAAGCGGAACTGGTCGCGGCGCTGCTCGCATATCGAGCGATCTATTACATCGCGCCGCTGGCAGTTGCAGCTGCAATGCTGTGGCGACACGAGGTTCGCGCGCCGGCAGGCGCCGTTCGTGACAGCGGCCGACGTTCGATCGCGCCTTCGTCCTACACGCATCGAGCACGCACGGTGGATCATCAAAAAGCTCGCGAAGACGAGCGACATGTGACATCCGGAGGTCGAACATGATTCGAATTGCCATCGTCGACGATCACGCGATCGTGCGCGCCGGGCTTCGCCAGTTCCTGGCCGAGCAAGTGGACATGACGGTCGTCGCGGAGGCGGCCAACGGCCGCGAAGCCCTGGACATCGTCCGCCAGGAAATTGCCGACATCGTACTGATGGACTTGTCGATGCCGGACCAGAGCGGGGTCGATGCGCTGGCGGCCATCAAGGCTCGCCAGCCGGACCTTCCGGTCCTGATCCTGAGCGGCTTCCCCGAGGAACACTATGCGACGACGCTGCTGCGCCAGGGCGCGAGCGGTTACCTCAACAAGGAGTGCGACCCGGAAGAGATCGTGAAGGCGATCCGCACCGTCGTGCGCGGGCGCAAGTACATCACGTCGGGCGTGGGCGAACTGCTTGCCAATCAATACACGGCGGGCGACGACAAGCCCGAACACGAGCATCTGTCGGAGCGCGAGTTCCAGGTGTTCCTGCGCCTGGCCAAGGGCGAGACGATCGGCCACATGGCCGACGGCATGGCGCTCAGCGTGAAGACGGTGAGCACCTACCGCACGCGCGTGATGGAGAAGATGAACCTCAGCTCCAACAGCGACCTCACGTACTACGCGCTGAAGAACGGCCTCATCCAGTGAGCGGGGCCGGCGCGCGCAGCGATGCGCACAGTGCGTCCATCAGCGCTTCCAGATCCTCGACCTCGAACGGCTTCATCAGCGCGCGCACGTTCGGTCCGAAGCGCAGCGGATCGCCGAGGTCGTAGCCGCTGCACAGCACGATGCAGCGTGCCGGATCGGCACTCAGCAGGTCGCGCGCCAGATCGGCGCCCGACATTCCCGGCAGGCTGACGTCGGTGACGACGATGTCGAACCGGTGTTCGCGATCGGCCTCGAGCGCGCGCTCGGCGCTGGCGCACAAAGCCACGTCGCGGTCGGGCTGCCGAAGCAGCTCGCCGATGGTCGCGCGCAGATCGTCGTTGTCTTCGACATACAGGATCGTGACGGGTTGGAGGTCGACGGCGGCGGGCATTTGGCGAAAAGTCTACGCTCGCACCGAGGCCAAAATGAGCGCGTAGGCATCGTCCTACACCTGCTCGCGCTCGCGTCCGTCAGAGAGGCCCCGCGACGGGGCGATACGCTTGTAACAGTGACCAACGTTGAGGGCAAATCCCCATGAAAGTCGTCGAAGCCCCGGTTGTCACCGCTCCAGAGCGTGAAATGGCCACGCTGCTGGTGGCGCTCACGCAGCTCAGCCGTGGCGATTCGTCGGTGCGCTTGCCGGTCCACTGGGAAGGCGTGGCCGGCAAGGTGGCCGATGTGTTTCATCAGCTCGTCGAGCAGAACGCCACGATGGCCTCCGAACTCGCACGCCTGCGCCGTGTCGTCGGCAAGGAAGGCAAGCTCAAGCAGCGTGCCGTGCTCAGCGAGCGGCGCGGCTTCTGGGGCGAGTCGATCGAATCGATCAACGCGCTGATCGATGATCTGGTCCACCCGACCAGTGAAGTCGCACGCGTGATCGGCGCGGTGGCGCAGGGCGACCTGAGCAAGAGCATGGCGCTCGAGGTCGAAGGCCGGGAACTCGAGGGCGAGTTCCTGAGCACCGCGAAGACGATCAACACGATGGTGCAGCAGCTCGGCAACTTCTCGGCCGAGGTGACGCGGGTGGCGCGCGAGGTCGGCACCGAAGGCAAGCTCGGCGGCCAGGCAAAGGTCAAGGGCGTGGCCGGTACCTGGAAGGACCTGACCGACTCGGT
>Ga0207706_10005627_pt1 | contig 11674 bp, 6 predicted proteins | sample KBSC53metaG_FD_184318 | JGI IMG/M metagenome (GOLD analysis project Ga0207706, IMG submission 184318) | Corn rhizosphere microbial communities from Kellogg Biological Station, Michigan, USA - KBS C5-3 metaG (SPAdes) (version 2) | ecosystem: Host-associated > Plants > Roots > Rhizosphere > Soil ... | reverse complement strand
CCCTCTTCGGCCCAACCGACGAACTCGATGCCGAGCTTGTAGGTGGCATGGGTGGCGCGGAGATAGTCGGCCTCATCGAGCCCGAGCTGATGGTTGAACTCGAGAAATGGCGGGATCGTGCCTTCGCCAACCCCGACGGTTCCAATCGCTTCGGATTCCACCAGCACGACGCGTCGGCCATTGCCGCCAACGAACCGTGCCAATGCGGCCGCAACCATCCACCCCGCGGTTCCGCCGCCGACGATCACGATGCGGCGGATCGGCGCGCCCCTGGTCACATGCGCGTCCATGTGCCCCTCGCCCTCCGGCAAGCCAATTGTGGGGCCTTGGCGTTCCAAGCGCCGAGGGACTCGTCCGGGGCGCGCAAGGGCAATCCCATTTTTCTTATCCAGCCCATGCCTTCGCTAAACATCCTGGCGCGCCACGATCAAGGGTACGATCCGCTCAGATTGACCACCATTCAGCACCGGAAGAGATGCATCAGGCCAGAGCCGCCGATCAGAGGCAGCCCTGGACCACGATTTTGCAAGAAGGCTTAACAGCTATTTGGGCTGGGGTTCGGACGCCTGCGCCGTGCTGTGCACCTGCGCTACGAGTTGGTTGAACTTTTCCGCCGTGATGCTCAGCAACAACCCCTTGTCGTCCTTGCCAAACGCGTTGAGCGGCACGCCGATCTTGGCCTGGCCGGTATCAATCACGGGTTGAGTGGGGTCCGCCATGATCTCATTCGAAGAGAGACTGGCGATAGTGCCGATGGGGACGCCCTTGACGTCGCGAACGGGCGCACCCGCCTTGATGTCCTCCGCGGTCGCCGGAACGGGGGAACGATGCTTGGCTGCGCCCTTCCGGTCCGCATTGTTCACGTCCACACCACGGCCGGCAAGGGTGTTGTAATCACTGTCAACTTGGCGATTCTGGGCTGCAACGTCCTGGGGTCGGACGCCGCCTGGATTCGCCGGCGGCCCCGCCTGTGCATTTGCCGCACTTGCCGGCACGAGAACCGCCCCGACAATCCAGAAGAAAATGGTTTTACGCATAGTTCCGGCTTCCTTTCCGATAGCAGTATCGCTTTTTTGGTTTCGCGACGAACATTAAACTTAACCAAGGCCGGTTGAAGCCAACTTTCCGCAAGATGTTCCGAAATGGCCTGTGGCTTTGCAAAGCGGACCCTACAATTTGGGAACGGGAAAATTCAGCCGGAACCGGGGCGGGAAATGCAGGATTTCGGTGCGCTCATCATGGCTTACCCATAGACGAAGCCTCGGTTTTATGGCCTTTGGGCAATTGTATGAGAATTACGCCGAACCTCAATCGGCGAGTGGTGGGGATCGAGAAAGGGGACGAGGTGCCTTGGGCATGATCTATCCGCATGCGCAGCGATATGGCCGCAGCTGGTTCATCCCGGATCGGCGTCGTTCAGCCCCGCCCCGCTTCGCTTCCTGAAGCGGATCGGCGCGCGCCATCCACCTGCGGCTTCCGCCGCTTTTCCTCCAACTTTTTGATCCAGTGGCGTGACCTGTCGGTCACCTGAGTAAGCGGAGCGCATGACCAAAAGTTCGGTCAACATCGCGGGCGGAACGGCCAATCGCCTGTCTGGCAGCTATCTCGCCGCCATGTTGGCGAACTCGGTCCCGGCCCGCCTCAAGGGCAGGCTCGGTGTGTCTGCAAATTTCCCGATCCTGGTCGCGGCGGCTACGGGCGTGGTCATGACGCCGCGGGCGGCGGCAGCTACCGCAACCCCCGCCTATAACTGGAGCACCGTGCCCTGGGGCGGTGGAGGCTATGTCGATGGCTTTGCCTATCACCCGAAGGTCAAGGACCTCCTCTATACCCGAACCGATGTGGGGGGTGTGTATCGCTTCGATTTCATAGCGCGGCGCTGGATTCCGCTGCTCGACGGCCTGTCGCACGCCAATGGGGACATGAACGGCATCCTCAGCGTGGCGCTGGATCCGAATGATGCGAACAAGGTCTATCTCGCCTGCGGCCTCTATCTTGGCGACTGGGCCCATAATGGCGCGATCCTGCGCTCGGACGACCAGGGAGCGAGCTGGGCCAAGACCGACCTGCCATTCAAACTCGGCGGCAATGCCGATGGCCGTGGCACGGGCGAGCGCCTTCAGGTCGACCCGAACAGCGGCAACATCCTTTTCCTCGGCTCCAATCAGAATGGTCTGTGGAAGAGTACGGACGGCGCGAAGAGTTTCGCCAAGGTTGGCGGCTTCCCCCGCTCCGACGTGACCCTCGTGCTATTCGATCCGGCTTCCGCCGCGAAAGGCGCACCCAGCCAGACAATCTATGTCGGTTCGGGCGAGGGCGGCGGCGGCCTGTATATGAGCCAGGATGGCGGCGCGACCTTCAACCTCGTTCGTGGCGCGCCCACGCAGACGCCGCAACATGCGGTCATCGGCCTCGACGGATTTCTCTATGTCGCCTTCGCGGCAGGCGACGGCAAGAGCAGGAACGAGCTCAATCCGAGCTACATCGTCAAGGGTAGCGTGTGGAAGATGGAGCTCCAGTCCGGCCGCTGGCAGGAGATCACACCGATCCGTCCTGTGTCCGGCGGGCAGACCTTTGGTTATTCCGGCATCGACGTCGATCCCGCGCATCCCGGCACCATCGTCACCTCGACGATCGATCGCTGGTGGCCCGAGCATGACGAGATTTTCCTCTCGCGCGACGGCGGCATGCACTGGCTGATGCTGACGAGCGTGTCGCAGCACGACACGTCGCGGCCGGCCTGGATACAACGCGAGGGCGCGGGCTTCACCGAACCGGGCAAGGACCGGATGGGCAGCTGGGCCTCCGACGTGAAGATCAACCCGTTCAATCCGGACGAGATGATCTACGGAACGGGCGGCGGCGTATGGATGACGCGGAACCTGACTGTCGCCGGGACGGCCCGCGTCAAGTTCGACTTCGCCGACGACAATCTCGAAGAGACCGCCGTCACCAATCTGGTGTCGCCGCCACAAGGCGCAAGATTGCTGGCTACCATGGGCGACGTCGGCGGCGGCGGGTGGGACGACCTGACCAAATCTCCCCCTGCCGCGCGGTTATTCTCGCCGAACGCATCCCATTTTTCGGTCGATGTGGCTTGGCTTAATCCCGCTTTTGTCGCGCGCTCGGCCGACACCAAGTCCTACGGCTATTATTCCGAAGATGGCGGGATACATTGGGCCGCCTTCCCATCCACCCCACCCTTTTCGTCGCAGGATCCGAAAGGGAATTGGCGCCCGATCGGTCCCCTCGCCATATCGGCCGGGGGGAGCTCGATCGTCTGGAGCGTACCGCGCGAGAAGGCTTATGTCTCGTTCGACAAGGGCAAAAGCTGGTCAGCATCCGCAGGATGGCCGGCGAGATCCGACGCGACGCTCGTTCCGGCAAGCGATAGGGCCGTTGATGGCGTCTTCTATGTCCACGATCGCACGGGCGGGCAAATCCTGATCAGTATCGACGGGGGCAAGAGCTTCACGCCGATTATTAAGGGCATCCCGCCCGTCCCAAGTTGGCAGGGCGCAGAACTGGCGGTCGTGCCGGGGCGCGCGCGCGATCTTTGGCTCGCCGGTCCGTTCGGCTTGCTCCACTCCGCCGACGCGTCGAAACCCATCATGAGTATCAAAGCTGTCGAGGAAGCGTGGCATGTCGGCTTCGGCAAGGCAGCGCCGGGCCAGACCTATCCGGCCGTCTTCGTGTCTGGGAAAATCAAAGGCCAGACGGGCATCTGGCGCTCCGATAATGAGGGCCAGAGCTGGGTGCGCATCAACGATGACGTCCACCGGTTCGGGGACGGCGGCATCCTGACGGGTGATCCGACCGAATATGGCACGGTCTATGTCGCGCGGGCGGCGGGCGGGATCGTCATGGGGAAACCAGCGCAATGAAATTCGGCCGAATCTCTTTCCTCGCTGAATGGCTGCGGTTCCGGATCGGAATGTCGATCCTCGCCGGCCTCGTTCTCGGCCTTGGCGGCCCCGCCCAAGCGCGAACGTTGAAGTTGAATGCCGACTGGCGCTTCCATCGGGGCGATCAGGCGGGTGCGGAGCAGCCCGCTTTCGACGATCGGGGCTGGCGGACGGTCAGCGTTCCGCACGATTGGTCGATCGAGGACCTACCCGGACAATCGCACCCGTTCGACCCCAAGGCGCCCGGCGCAGCCTCGATTGCCTATACCCAGGGCGGCATCGGCTGGTATCGGCTTGGCGTCCGTCTGCCGAACGACGTTGCATCGCATACCGTGCGGCTGCGCTTCGACGCGGTCTACATGAATGCGGACATCTGGGTGAACGGGCAGCGCGCCGGCCGGCATGCTTATGGTTACACCTCGTTCACGCTCGACGTCGGCGACAAGGTGAAGCCGGGTTTGAACGTCATTGCCGTGCGGGTCCACAATGCGCAGCCATCCTCGCGCTGGTATTCGGGCTCGGGCATTCTCCGGCCGGTCTATCTGGACGTGCTGGACAAGGTTCATATCGACCCCGACGGTCCCACTATTACGACTCCTGCGGTGGCTGAGGACAAGGCCGAGGTTCGAGCCTCCACCGTCGTCACCAATGCGCTCGACCATCCGGTGCAGGCACAGTTGATCAGCCAGGTGATCGACGCGAACGGACGCGAAGTCCGCCGCGCCGAATTAGTTCGCAGCATCGCAGCGCAGGCAAACGTCGACATCGCACAGACGCTGCCGCTCGACCGTCCGGCGCTTTGGTCCCCCGACTCCCCCAATCTGTATCGGCTTGTCCAGGAAGTTCGGCTCGGCGGACGCGTGGCGGATCGCCGCGAAACCCGCTTCGGCGTGCGCAGCGTCACCTTCGACGCCAAGCATGGCCTTCGGATAAACGGTAAGCGCTATCTGCTGCGGGGCGGAGCGATCCACAGCGACAATTATATGTTGGGCGGGGTGTCGTTGCCCCGGGCCGACGAACGCAAGCTCGAACTGATGAAGGCCGCCGGCTACAATGCGGTGCGCAGCGCACACAATCCGGCGAGCCAGGGGATGCTGGACGCGGCCGACCGGCTGGGCATGCTCGTGATCGATGAGGCGTTCGACGCCTGGACCGTCGCCAAGAAGGACCATGATTATAGCCGCCATTTCGAGCAAGATTGGCGCAGCGACATTGCGCGCATGATCGTCTCGGGCCGCAATCATCCGAGCGTGATCCTCTGGAGCATAGGGAATGAAATTCCCGAACTCACCAAGCCTTCCGGCCGCGACGAGGCCCGCGCGCTCGCGGACCTGGTCCACAAGCTCGATCCCACGCGTCCGGTCACGGCGGCTGTGAACCAACTGGACCCGGGTAGCGAGGACTTCATTCAGGCGCTGGACGTAGTCGGCTATAACTATTTTCCGGAGCATTACGGACGGGATCATGCGGCCCATCCCGACCGGGTCATGTATGGCTCCGAATCTTTCTCTGCCCAGGCATTCGACTACTGGACACCGACGGAAACCATGCCGTGGGTGCTGGGCGACTTCGTCTGGACCGGTTTCGACTATCTCGGCGAGGCGGGCATCGGCTGGACGGGTTTCGGCAGCCAGTTCGACATCGGCCCTTACCCTTGGCAGCTCGCCATGTCCGGGGAGATCGACGCCACCGGTCGGCTAAGACCCGCCGCTTATTATCGCCAGGTGCTATGGAAGACCCACATAACACCGACGTCTGCCTTCGTCGAATGGGGAGACGCCGTAGGGTCTCTTCCGGATAAAGCCGCGGGTGGTCGCCGGGCGCTGCTGAATTGGGTGCAGGACGATCTTCATCCGATGTGGAACGGCTTCGGTCTGCCGGCCGACTATATGCCGCAAAAGATTGTCGTCTTCTCGGAGAATGAGGAGGTCGAACTGTTCGTCAACGGGCGCAGCCTCGGCCGCAAGCCCGTTTCGAAGGCCACCGAATATAAAGCCGTTTTCCGCGCGCGCTTCGAACCGGGCGAGCTCAAGGCGGTCGGCTATGTGGGCGGAAAGCCGGCCTCGCAATGGATATTGGAGACGGCGGGTCCACCAGTGGCGGTCCGGCTGAGCGTCGATCGGCCCAGAATTCAGGCTGATGGCGATGACCTTGCCTATGTCACGGCCGAGCTGGTCGATGCCAAGGGCCGGCCCACTTATGCGCCCGACGCCGACAAGCTGCTCACCTTCAAGGTCGAGGGAGCAGGCGTGCTGGCAGGCGTCGGCAACGGCAATCCGACTGCGCTCGAAAGCTTTCAGAGCGGCAAGCGCTCGACTTTCCGCGGCCGTGCGGTGGCCGTGATCCGCGCGGGTTACAGGCCGGGCGCAATTCGGATGGAGGTGACCGGCACGGGCCTGGCCCCCGCCGTAGCAACGATCGCAGCCGCGCCCGCGCCCAACCTACTGCCTTAAGACAATCCTCTCCCCCCTGTGCGGTGATCTTCATGGAAGATCACCGCACCTTTCTTTCAATACGGGCTCGCGCCCCAGCCAGGAATTGATCCGATGAACCCGATTGCAACGATCCGTGGCCTCACGATGGGCGCGGCTATGGTCATCTTGCCGATCGCCGAGCCCGCAACCGCAACCGCGGTGCGCAGTATCGATGTGGACCTTCGCCAGGCCCAAAAGCCGGTCGATCGCTTCTTCGATCTTTCAGTTGGATCGGACTTTCCCGGAACCTTGATCCGCGAAGACAGCCAGGCCCAGCTTAAAGTCGCCACACAAGAGCTTGGCTTTCGCTACATCCGGTTCCACGCCATTTTCCACGACGTGTTGAAGACCGTCCGCGTGGACGATGGCCGGATCGTGTACGATTGGAGCAAGATCGACCAACTCTACGACGATCTGCTCGCCCGCAACATCAAGCCGTTCGTCGAACTTGGTTTCACGCCCGAGGCGCTCAAGACGTCCGATGCCAGCATCTTCTATTGGAAGGGCAATACGTCCCACCCGAAGCTCGCCGAATGGCAATCCTTGATAGAGGCCTTCGCCCGTCATCTGGAGCAGCGCTACGGCGCAGAGCAGGTGCGCAGCTGGTATTTCGAAGTTTGGAACGAACCCAACCTCGATGGCTTCTGGGAAAAGGCCGATCAGCGCGCCTATTTCGAGCTGTATGACGCGACCGCCAGGGCGCTCAAGAAGGTCGATCCGGCGCTTCGCGTCGGCGGTCCGGCTACGGCCGGTGCGGCCTGGGTGCCGGAATTTCTCGATCATGTCGCGGCCAGCGGTGCGCCCGTCGACTTCGTCACCACGCATACCTATGGCGTGGATGGCGGCTTCCTCGACGAGCAGGGCAAGAGCGACACCAAATTATCCTCTTCGCCGGATGCGATCGTCGGTGATGTCCGTCGTGTTCGGCAGCAGATCGCCGCGTCCAAATTTCCCGATCTGCCGCTCTATTTCACCGAATGGAGCACCAGTTATACGCCGCGTGATGCCGTCCACGACAGCTATGTCAGCGCGCCTTACATCCTAACGAAGCTGAAGGCCGTGCAGGGATTGGTGCAGGGCATGAGCTATTGGACCTACACCGATCTGTTCGAGGAGCCAGGCCCGCCGACCGCTCCCTTCCAGGGCGGTTTCGGATTGATGAACCCTCAGGGCATTCGCAAGCCCGCCTGGTTTGCGTACAAATATCTGAATGCGATCGCGGGCAAGGAGGTGCCGACCTCCGATCCCTACACCTTCGCTTCGACCGACGGCCGGAAGACCGCGCTGCTGGTGTGGGACTGGCATCAGCCGGAACAGACGGTGAGCAATCGCCCATTCTATACGCGGCTTCATCCGTCAAAGCCTGCCACCCCGGCCAGCCTGCACTTTGCCGGCCTGAAGCAGGGCGGCTATCGGTTGCGGACCTACCGCGTCGGCTATCGGCATAATGACGCTTATTCGGCCTATATCGACATGAAGCTGCCCAATTCGCTGACGCCGGCGCAATTGTCCCGATTGCAAGCTCTTACGGAAGACAGGCCGGAGCGCGATCGGACCGTTCAGGTCGACGCCAAAGGTCGACTGGCCCTTTCCGTGCCTCTTCAAACCAACGATGTCGTGCTGGTCGTGCTTGAGCCTTTGGCCGGACGGTAACGCGGGCAGGGACGCCGGTTGGTTATTCGGGTTGATAGCCCAGTCGGTCCGATATCCGGGCGGCGGTTTTGCGAAGCATTTCGCGTGCCGCCTCCACGTCGACCTTTTGCGACCCGTCAATCAATTCCAGGAACGGGATCGTCAAAGCGGCTGCGACGTTGCGATCGAACCCGAATATCGGAAAGCTTATATCGGTAACGCCGTGCGTTATCGGGCTTTTCCGGCTGTCATGGCCGGTGCGCCGGATGGTCGCGATGCGGTCGGCGAGCCAGCCGCGATCGACCTCGATGCCCTGCTCCTCCTCTGCCGCGCGCACGATCCGCTCGGCTCGCTGAAGGTTCGAGAAAGCTAGAAGGACCTGCCCGGAACAACTTTGTATGATGTCGATCCTTGCGCCGATCTTGAGCGCAAAACCCCGGGGGCCGGGTTGCTCCTCCCTGGCGATCACCATTCCCGCACCGCCGTGCGCGACGACCAGGTGGCATGACTGTCCGGCTTCGAGTGCAAGAACCTGCATTTCCGGCATTGCGGCGCGCACAAGATCCTGGGCGGGTGTGGCCCGGTAGGCGGCATCCAGTAGCTTATAGGCAACCCGATACCTGTCGGTCGTCGAGGATTTGCGAAGGTAACCCAGCTGCTCCATCACGATGACGATACGGAATAACTCACCGACCGAGCGGCCCAATTCACTCGCCATCTCGCTGATCAACGCGCCCTCGGGACGCGTGGCGAGCAATTCGATGATTTCGAATGCCTTCTCGATCGCTGGCGCCGCGTAGGTCGCCTTGGGTCCCGCTCGTGCCATCGCCTCCCGCCTACCTACGCCTGATCAACGGCCCGTTCGCCCGAACCGCGTAACTGTGCAAGGCAATTTGTCTCTGGTGGCTCCTGACAAACGAGAACTACGCAAGTACAAACGCATCCGTTCTGCTGCATCGGCAGAGTGGCGGAACGCAAGCCCATTCCCCCTCGCAAGGCGGGGAAAGACCGGCGCGAAGCTCCTCGAATAGTTTCACAGAAGCTTCGCCAAACACTCTCCGTCCTCGCCTTGAAGGCCTTCCAGCTTGTCAAAGGATGCCGGCGTTGCGTACCGTGGCTATGCGGTCGACGTTTCAGGGGTAACCCCCGGCAAATACCGCAGCCACCGTGCCGAGCACGTCCTTTGGACGCGCGGTCATCGGCGCACGCATCCCCCACCTGTCACCCCGGCCTCGTGCCGGGGTCCACCAGGCCGCAAGCGATGCGCCCGCGGCTGCGTGGATGCCGGGACAAGCCCGGCATGACGGAATTGGGCAAGCACCCCACCTCCTCCCCCGTCACCCCGGCCTGTGCCGGGGTCCACCAGGCCGCATACGATGCACCCGCGGCTGGATGGATGCCGGGACAAGCCCGGCACGATGGGAGATCTCCCAACCTACTACCGGGAACTCAACGAAGCTTGTGCATGGACATCGGCACAAAACCCGCAGTCCCGGATCGCCGAAAGTCACACCATCATCGATCTCGATGAAATTCTGAGCTAGAGGTTCGGCCAGACGACAGGCCTGACTCGAAGGCATGGAGGCGGCATGCGCATATGCCGGAATTTTTGCTGATGCGGCGCGCCCCTGGATCGGCACCGCACAGCTTCTTCACCCGCGTTTCGCGGCCGCTATGGCTTTCACTCGGCCTGCTGATGGTCGTGCTCGGCTTTATCGGCGCATTGCTGCCACTGATGCCCACCACAATCTTTCTGATCCTGGCCGCGGCCTGCTTCGCACGTTCATCGCCCCGGCTCGAAACATGGCTGCTGACGCACAGCCGGTTCGGACCAACCTTGCGCGCCTGGCGTGAGGATGGGGCCATCGGCCCGCGCGCCAAGATGATGGCATGCGCCGGCATCGCGATCGGCTATGTGCTATTCTGGTTGGGAGCTCGACCCGGTCTGCTGCTCACCCTACTTGTCGCGTTGCCGATGGCAGGCTGCGCGGCATTCATCCTCACACGCCCCTCGCCCGCCGCGCGGCGCTAACGGTAAGGCCCGCTCCGGCAGGCTGGCGCCATCCGTTGCGGCGTTTCGCCGATCAGCCGGCAATGGCCAGGCGGTTCCGCCCGCGATCTTTCGCACGGTAGAGTGCGCGATCCGCGGCGTCCAACGTCTCCTCCCGTGTGCTCCCGTCGAGGATAGGGGCTATTCCGACGCTGACCGTCGGACGCAATGCCGTGCCGGTCGGCGCGGAGACCGACCATGCCCAAAGCACGCGGCGGATGCGATCGCATATGGCCTCCGCCTGTTGCAGATCAGCGTCGACCAGAATGACCGCAAATTCCTCGCCGCCGATACGTGCCACGACATCGCCGGTGCGGACCTCACGGGCAAGGATGTCGGCAAAGCCGTGCAACACCGCGTCGCCGGCGGCATGGCCATGCAGATCATTGACCAGCTTGAAATGGTCGAGATCGAACACCGCAAGGCAGCCGATCGAATGCCCATGACCCGCCACGCTCAGGCTATCATAAGCCGCCTCGAACGCGCGGCGATTGGCCAGCCCGGTGAGGGGATCGGTGGCCGCTGCAGCAGCGAGATCGGATTCTCGCGCCTTACGGTCTGAAATCTCACGTACGATGCTGACCGCGCCGATCGTCTCTCCCGTTTCGCTTACGATCGCGCGGATATGGCTTTCGAACCAACCGGTCTCGCCGGTGGCGCGATTTGCTCGATATTCGACCATCACGGTGCGGCTAGGGTCCCGAAGCGCGGTGGCGTGCGCCACGCTCGCGACTTCCTGATCCTGCTCGACCACGACGTCTCGAACCCGCCGGCCCACGAGCTCCATCGCGCCATAGCCGGTGAGCGTTCGAATGGACGGCGACGTGTAGGTGATCGTACCGAGGACGTCGGTGGTCATCAGCAAATCGCCGGTCCGATCAATGATCAAGCGATGGATTGCCGCATTGCGCTCGAGCTCCGAAAAAAGACGCGAGCGCCGCTTGAGCTCGGCCGCCGCCGGGAGCGCGACCAACGTTGCCACCGCCAGATAGAGTTGCAGGAACTGCGCCTCAGCGCCCGGGCCGCCCGCCACCTGGTGGATCGGTCCCTCTCCGCTCAGCGTGTAATAAGCGGAGATAATGGTGAGCAGTACCAAGGAGAATGTCGCCCCGATCCGCCCAATGCGGAACACGCACATGACGAGCGGCAGGAAGGGCAGGAATAACAGCGGATATTGCGTCTGGCCAAACGCGCACACCGAGGTCGCGATCATAAGCAGGAGCAGCGCGACAGCCTCCAGCCGCGCGCTGACCGACGCGTTTCCGATGGAGCCCGTCACATCGCCGCGCAACAGCAGCAATGTCAGCGGCGTTATGGTCAGCACGCCCAGCGCGTGACCTGACGTCCATGCCATCCAGTTGGCCCAATAATCCTGATGGGTCACAAGATGTGCGACGGCGGCTCCGGGAAGGCCCGTGGCGGCCGGAACCAGCAGAGCGACCGCCAGCAGGCCAGCGATTTCGCGACCCGAACTAAGGCTTATCCGACCCCGGTTGAGCCAGCCGAGCAGCATCGCTCCAGCCGCCGATTCGGCCACATTCAAGATAGCGAGCGGTACGGCCGATACCGGCCCCATGCCGAATAGGCTGGTCGCGACCACACTCCCCAACGCA
>Ga0207706_10005620_pt1 | contig 11681 bp, 11 predicted proteins | sample KBSC53metaG_FD_184318 | JGI IMG/M metagenome (GOLD analysis project Ga0207706, IMG submission 184318) | Corn rhizosphere microbial communities from Kellogg Biological Station, Michigan, USA - KBS C5-3 metaG (SPAdes) (version 2) | ecosystem: Host-associated > Plants > Roots > Rhizosphere > Soil ... | reverse complement strand
GAACATTTGGTTATTCTCCCACCAACTTTGGTTATGGAATTTATGGTCAGGGTGCAAATGGCGCTTATGGGGTTGAAGGTTACTCAAATGTGAGCATCGGAGTTTTTGGAGCAACGGGCAATTCAAGTTCTTATGCAGGTTTTTTTGTGGGCAACGTTTATACAACAGGGAGCTACATGAGTTCTGATGAAAAGCTTAAACAAAACATCCAGGATTTTCAAGTGCATTGAATATTATCAAGCAGCTTCATCCGAAACAGTATCAATATCGCCGGGATGGAAATTTCAGGCAAATGAATTTGCCTGAGGGTCAGCATTACGGATTAATTGCACAGGATGTAGAAAAAATATTACCGGATTTGGTAAAAGACAGCAAGTTTGATGTAATGAAACAAGTACAATCTAAAGTTTTCACTGATCCTAAAAACCTTGATGCGCAAAGAACAACATCAATTATGACGAAGTCAGGAGAAACAATAGATTTTAAAGCATTGAACTACACAGAGTTTATTCCAATTATTATAAAAGGAATGCAAGAACAGCAACAAACGATTGAAACCTTGCAACAAATAAATCAAAACCTCCAGCAACAAATAAATGATTTGAAACAACAAGTGCAAAATATATCAGTAACTAAAACAGATTTATCAGTAAACAAATCAGTTTCTAACATAGGTTATTTACTACAAAATTCACCTAATCCATTTTCATCAAACACAGTGATACGTTGCTTTTTGCCTGCAAATATTCACAATGCTCAATTAAGTATATTCAGTGCTGATGGTAAGCCCCTGAAAACTTATTCATTAAGTAATAGTGGAATGAATGAAGTAACTGTTAATACAGCTTCTTTAGCTTCAGGACAATATTCTTATTCCCTGATAATTGATGGAAAAGTTGCCGACACTAAAGCAATGGTGCTCATGAAATAAATAATAAGTATCGATCTAAAAAGCCGTAAAAAAGTTGGTGGCTTTTTTATTCAGGATAAATTTTTTGAAGTTCAAAACCTGGCGAATAAAGTTCCGAACGCAAAAGTGAGTGACACAACGAAAGTCCCATGCATATTCTGTCGCCGGTAAAATAAAAAATTAATCTTTCGGATAATCGATATTGATCAAACCTTTGCAAGCAACTGTACATTTTTTTTCATTGCTTTCAATTGCGGTTTCAATTAAGCGAATGGTGTTGTAACCATGCTCGGGCTTTTCGCGCAGAGGCGCATTTTCACGAATAGTCTTATAAAGATTTTGATAGTAATATCCATAATCTCCTTTTAGTGAAGGATATTTTTGTTTGATAATTTCGCCGTTTATTTCAGTGTGGAGCAAGCCAAAATTTTCAGGATTTTCAATTCCCCAGTTGGGCACTTCGGTGGGTAATTTCCCTGCACGCAAAAAAGCTTCCTGCGGATCTTCGCCGAACTTTATAAAAGAACCGTTCGTGCCGTGAATCATATAACGCGGCCCCGGTTCGCGAACAAGCATGCCGCTTTTTAAGATCACTTTTAAAAATCCGTAATCAAGCTTGAGTTCAAAATTATCAACTGCTTTTGCATGTAGACGTTGCATGCGAATATCTGCCGTTACAGCTTTAGGCAAACCGAATAAATCAAATGCCTGATCGATAAGATGTGCACCGAGATCATAAAGAATACCGCTGCCGGGAATATTTTCTTCTCGCCATGCGTTTGGTTTTTTCTCGGGACGATAACGATCATAATGTCCTTCGAATTCATGAATATCACCCAACATTTTTTTGTTTAGAATTTCTTTTATGGTGAGTGCATCAGCTACGTACCGCCTGTTTTGAAAAACGCTGAGAATCTTATTTGTTTGTTTTGAAAGTTTAATTAGTTCAAGCGCATCGAAAGAAGTAATGGTAAATGGTTTATCGCACACAACATGTTTGCCGGCGAGCAATCCTGCTTTTGAATAAGAAAAATGTGTATCGTTGGGCGTTGTGATGATGATAAGTTCAAGTTCATTCATTGATAACAATTCTTTAATGCTTCTTACAATTCTTGCATTCGGAAATAGTTGTTTTGATTCTTCTTTATGCCTTTCAAGAACAGCGATCACTTCATAATTTTCAGGTTGTGTAACAAGAAAAGGTGCGTGCATAAATTTTCCTGCAGCACCAAAAGCAATTAACCCGGTTTTAATTGGAGCATTCATGTATAATATTTATTTATGAGACGTGAAACGTGAGTTGCAGGAGTCAAGATGCAACGACATATTTTTTTCAAGCTTATCGTTTCGCCTTTCTATATTTTTCCTTCAAGCATCATCAATTTTACTTTAAGTATTGCCGCCACGGTAACAGCATCAGTTATTTCTCCATCGCATATCATTTTATATGCTTCTTCAAACGGAACTTTTTTTACAACAAGTTCTTCTGTTTCTTCCGGCTCTGGTGCATGCTGCGACAACTCTCTCGCAAGGAAAATAAAACACCGTTCATCAGTTACAGAGTTAGATGTAGTCATCTGTTGTATCATCTTCCAGTGCTTTGCTTTCAAACCTGTTTCCTCTAATAATTCACGTTGAGCGGAGATAAGCGGTTCATCATTTAAAGGGGCACCTCCTTCAGGTATTTCCCAGCTATATTCATTTAAGACAAACCGGTATTGACCTACAAGATATGTATTCATCTCTTCATCCAGCGGCACAATACCAATTGCATAATTTTTCATGTGCACTTTACCATATACGCCTTTATTGCCGGAAGGATTTATCACATTATAATGTGTAACAGTTATCCAATTGTTATCATAAATTTTTTGCTCATCAATTTTTTGCCAGGGATTATACTGTTCATTCATAAATTGAAAATAATTGAAAGTTTTGATGAAGTTGAAAACAAATCAGGATTAACTTACAACAATTATCTTTTTTCCAGACGTGGTTAGCTTATCAATCAATATTGTTAAACAAAACGCAATTATAGTGCCTACTGCATAGCAAACAAGATCGCTCCATAAAAACCCAAGACCTAACATTAATCTGCCAATTGTAGTGTGCCGAATTGCATCAAGCCATGGAGTATGCCACAATTGGGAAACTTCATCTGCCACACCAAACAGATAGTTTAGAATTGCAAGATTTAATAAATTAGCTTTTGGAAAAATCGCTCTTAAAAGAAGAAGAAAATCGCCTGCCCAAATTGTATCGCCACCATATTTTGCAACAAGCGGATGAAACCATTGAGGATGATGTCGCGTTGCTAAAGCAAGCCAGATAAAAAACGCAAACAGAAAAAGATAGACAGCCCTTCTTTTTATCATGATGCAATAGTAAAAAGAAATTCTATTGCGGGTTACCCGGTTTCTGAATCTTTTAATGAATCAGGGATAAGAAAATTTTTAGTGAAACAACTAAAAGACCAAATAACAAAAAGGGTAAAGTGGTTTTGTTGTATAATTGTTTAAGATGTTTCATTTTCAGATGAAAAGTATTTTTTACATCACCGGTGGGAAACTGCAAAAACAGCATCACAAATGGAGATTCATAATCATACCGCAGAAAGAAAATGAAAAGCAAAAACAATCGAACGGTAAAAAGAATCAGGACAATAGCAGTAAAACATAAAATACAAAAATCTATAAAGTTAGGGTTATGCATATTGGATTTATTAGCAGATTAATAATTTCTGGTTTATAATTTAACGATAAAAAAATAATATAATTGTCTTCATCGTTTGCCATGATAAAAATATTTAAAATAATTGCGTGATTCTTAATTTACAGATAAAAAATTCATTAATATCGTTATTTGTGCACCGCTTCCCAAGCAACGTTTGGTACATCAAGCAGATATTTAAAATCTCCTCTTATTGTTTTTAGAGCATATCTTTCTTTATCAATTTCTGCACGGGTTCTAAAGCCGAGACGGCGAAATAAAACTACAGGAGGACACCATCCTTCTACTGCATGTGTAGCAAGTAAAGTAGTAACAGCAAGTGGCAATATGAGCCATAATTTATTTTGAGTTAAACCGCGCCATATTCCCATAAAACTTATTGCTGCGGCATTTAATTCAAGTATACGCTCAATATCCCATTCACGATCAAGTTCCCATAAACGTTTGTCTATCTCCGAGCGATCATGATAATATTTGTTGAGATTTTCACGTATTTGAGTATCTATTTTCTGATTCACTTCAGGCGCTGTGTTTTCTCTTACAATGTCTTTGCTTTCCATAGTTGCAGGTTTAAAGAAGTACATTCATAATTCATACCAATTATGATGAAAAGAAAAAGAAATAACTGTAATATGCTGAGCTGAGGTTCTTTCGTTGTAATGTGCAACGCACGAAGTTTAATAGCGTAATTAAGCTCGGCTCATAAAAATTTATACAATAAAAAAGCCCCCACATTTTGTGAGAGCTTTTTATATTACAACTTTTACCTCTTATTTCACTTCTTCAAATTCTGCATCGGTTACAGTTTCACCGCCTTGCTGTTGACCGCCTTGCTCGTTCGTACTTTGCTGCTGCGCTCCGGCACCTGCCTGCTGCGCTTTATAAATTTCTTCGCTTGCAGCAGTCCATGCAGTATTTATTTCAGCCATTGCAGCATCAATTGCAGCAACATCCTGGTTCTTGTGCGCTTCTTTTAATTTACTCAAAGCTGCTTCGATCGGCGCTTTTTTATCTGCAGGTATTTTATCTCCAAACTCTTTGAATTGTTTTTCCGTCTGGAATATCATACTGTCGGCGTGGTTAAGCTTATCAACTTTTTCACGTGCTGTTTTATCTTCTGCTTCATGTGCTTTTGCTTCAGACTTCATCTTTTCAATTTCATCCTTGCTTAAACCACTACCTGCTTCGATTCTAATCTTTTGTTCTTTGCCTGTGCCTTTATCTTTTGCACTTACATGCAAAATACCGTTGGCATCTATATCAAACGTTACTTCAATTTGAGGAACTCCACGCGGAGCCGGCGGAATACCATCGAGGTTAAAAATTCCAAGACTCTTATTTTGACTTGCCATTGGTCTTTCACCTTGCAACACATGTATCTGTACGCCTGGTTGGTTATCACTTGCAGTAGAGAATATTTCTGTTTTCTTGGATGGAATCGTTGTGTTACCACCGATCATCGTTGTCATTACACCGCCCATTGTTTCGATACCAAGACTTAATGGAGTAACATCAAGCAACAACACATCTTTCACTTCACCTGTTAACACTGCACCCTGAATTGCTGCACCCACTGCAACTACTTCATCAGGATTAACACCTTTGTGCGGTTTCTTACCAAAGAATTTTTCTACAATTTCCTGAACTTTAGGAATACGTGTAGAACCACCCACAAGAATTACTTCATCAATTTGTGAAGTGTTGTAGCCTGCATCTTTCAATGCTTGTTCACAAGGCTTCAAACATCTTGCGAACAATGAATCTGCTAATTGTTCAAACTTTGCCCGGGTTAATTTCTTTACAAGGTGTTTAGGCACTCCATCCATTGCGGTGATGTATGGCAGGTTTATTTCAGTTTCTGTAGAAGAGCTTAATTCAACCTTTGCTTTTTCAGCGGCGTCTTTCAAACGTTGTAAAGCCATCGGGTCTTTGCGGGGATCAATATTCTCGTCCTTCTTGAACTCATCTGCCAACCAATCCATGATCACTTTATCAAAGTCATCACCGCCAAGGTGTGTATCACCATTGGTTGATTTCACTTCAAACACACCATCACCCAATTCAAGAATAGAGATATCGAATGTACCGCCGCCTAAGTCAAACACGGCGATCTTCTGATCTTTATGTTTCTTATCCAAACCATAAGCAAGTGCTGCTGCCGTAGGTTCATTCACAATTCTGCGAACATTCAAACCAGCAATTTCACCGGCTTCTTTGGTAGCCTGGCGTTGCGCATCGTTGAAATACGCAGGAACTGTGATCACTGCTTCATTCACTTCTTGTCCGAGATAATCTTCTGCAGTCTTCTTCATTTTCTGAAGGATCATTGCAGAAATTTCTTGTGGTGTATATAAACGACCATCTATGTCAATACGTACGGTATTATTGTCACCCTTCACTACTTTATAACTCCAGTGACTGATCTCTTCAGTCACTTCATCATAACGGCGCCCCATAAAACGTTTCACACTCATAATCGTGTTGTGAGGATTTGTGATAGCCTGGCGTTTTGCAGGATCACCCACTTTACGTTCACCATTTTTCAGAAAAGCCACAACAGACGGCGTCGTGCGGCGACCTTCATCATTGGCAATTACCACTGGTTCGTTACCTTCCATTACGGCTACGCAACTGTTTGTAGTTCCGAGGTCAATTCCGATAATTTTTCCCATATATTTAATTTCCTTTTAGGTTAGTATTCAAATTTTTACCAGTTTTTATGCTCAATCATTATGCCATGCAAATGAAAGGTGAAAAATTGGCAGAGAGAATTTATTGCAAATTTCAGATTGCTGGGTTTAGGTTTTTTTGTATCAGCTTTAATCCTCATAGCATCACCTTTGTCCGAAGGACTCCTTTGGAGCATCGTATTAGGTTCATCATTAAAATTTTGTTTCTCAAAATGCTTGTTGAACGGTTTATCTATTGTGTGATATTTCTCCCTCACTTTATGTGATTTTTCACATTGTTTATGATCTTTCAATAAATGAATTTTGCCGCCGATTTAAAACAAGTAATATGACAAACATTAATCCCGTTTTAGTTGCTATCATTACCATTGCAGTTATTCATGCCGGTGTAATAATGATGTTAATAAAAACATCGAAAGAAGAAAACAATATTGTGGAAATTGTGGAATAAATTTTGTAACTTAAAGTATTACTTCTGCTACCCTCTGAAGCAACAAACCAATAAATAAATTCCCGAAATGACAAGAATGCTACACCAAAATAAAAGACGCCAAAAGATTGCATTAACCAAAGAGATTTTATTTAAATCTTCCCATTCTAAAAATGCTAATTATAGAATGGCTCTTCAATTATATTACATTAATAAAGCAGAGAATAAAAAAGTAGCAAGACTTCCGAAGAATGATTTTAGAAGAGCTATTGTAAAACCGAAAAGAGAAATTTCACCTTTAACACGCTTTATTAACCAATTTAATTTTGATTTTGCAAACGTCTTTGTTCACAAAATCATGTACCGGTATTTCTTATGACTTTTATTTAGCTTTCAAGAAAAAAGCTCTGCGAAAATTTGCGGAGCTTTTTACTTTAATATTATTTCATCAATAAGCTCTTGCAAATAGCACTCTTTGCTTTGAAGGATTACCCGTTAAAATACATTTTCCATTTTCCTGCTTATTGTTCAAGGGAATGCAACGAATAGTAGCTTTTGTAATCTCTTTAATTTTTTCTTCTGTTTCTGCTGTACCGTCCCAATGTGCGGAAATAAAACCACCTTTCTCATCCAGTAATTTTACAAACTCATCCCATGTGTTTGCCTCCGTTGTATGTTCGTCACGATAAGCTTTTGCTTTGTTGTAGATGTTGATTTGAATTTCCTCAAGAAGTTGCTGAATATAATTTGAAATTCCATTTATATCAATACTCTTTTTTTCTTTGGTGTCTCTTCTTGCAATTTCAACAATATTGTTTGCAAGATCTCTTGCACCAATGGCAATACGAACAGGAACGCCTTTCATTTCATACTCTGCAAACTTCCAACCAGGTCTTGCATTATCTGAATCATCGTATTTAACCGATATACCAAGCGCTTTCAGTTCTTTTACAATTTGATTTGCTTTTTCACTTATCAAACTCAATTGATCATTGCCTTTGTAAATAGGAACAATTACAACCTGTAAAGGCGCAATTTTCGGAGGTAATATTAAACCATCATCATCACTGTGTGCCATTACAAGCGCACCGATCAATCTTGTACTTACACCCCAACTTGTTGCCCACACATAATCAAGGTTGTTATTTTTATCGCTGAATTTTACATCAAACGCTTTTGCAAAATTTTGTCCCAGAAAATGTGATGTCCCACTCTGCAACGCTTTGCCATCCTGCATCAGCGCTTCTATACAATAAGTTTCTTCCGCTCCTGCAAAACGTTCACTCTCTGTTTTTACACCTTTTATAACAGGAACCGCCATGAAGTTTTCTGCAAAATCTGCATATACATTCAACATTAACTCAGCTTCATAAATTGCCTCCTGTTTTGTTGCATGCGCAGTATGACCTTCCTGCCACAAAAATTCTGCAGTACGCAAAAACAAACGTGTACGCATTTCCCAGCGCACAACATTTGCCCATTGATTTAAAAGTATCGGCAAGTCACGATATGATTGTACCCATGATTTATACGTATCCCAAATAATTGTTTCAGAAGTGGGACGCACAATTAATTCTTCTTCCAGCTTTGCTTCTGGATCAACCACTACTTCCCCGCTTTCAGGATCATTTTTCAAGCGATAATGTGTAACAACCGCACATTCTTTTGCAAAGCCTTCCACATGCGATGCTTCCCTGCTAAAAAAACTTTTTGGAATGAACAATGGAAAATACGCATTCACGTGCCCTGTATCTTTAAACATTTTATCAAGCGTATCACGCATCCTTTCCCACAAAGCAAAACCATAAGGTTTGATTACCATGCATCCACGCACCGCGCTGTAATCTGCCAAACCTGCTTTCAAAACAATGTCGTTGTACCATTGCGAATAATCTTGTGCTCTTGATGTAATTTCTTTTGCCATGACTTAAGTTGATGTAATAAGTATGATATTTTTTTGTTAACCGGCTGTTGGTTTTTTACTCATCGCCTGTTGTGTCACTCACTTCAGCGTTTGGAACTTTTATCATCATCGTGAGACGACAAACGTTAGAGTTACGCTCAATTTCTCACGTTTCAAGTTTGACGTTTCACGAAAAGATGCTTTATACATTGCAGTACAAGAGTGCGACGCAACGAAGATGCCATAAAGAACTTTAGCCGGGTTCATAAAAAACTTTTCTTTCTTCAAAATTGCTTCAGAATCATGCGTTTCTTTTAGTGTAACGTTAACAAGAGGCTCGTTTTGAAATCGTTTTATAAGTGTAATTTTATTGCAACAAAGTTGCGCCGAAAAAAACCGGACAAAAGTAATAACTTCACACTACAAACAATAAAACTCACTGTATGAAAAATATAACTCTACTTGGTTTGTTAGCAGCGATCAGTTTATGGAGTTGCAGTACTGCTTATAAAACCACAACACCTGATGATGTTTATTATTCTCCTTCAAGAACAATAAAAGATAAAACACAAGATCGTTACGACGAGTACGCAGGTAACAGTGAAGACAATTATTTGCGAATGAAAGTACGTAACCGTTATCAGTGGGATGGGATAGATGATTATGCTTATTGGAACGACGCCCGTTATGATTTTGGTTACAGTTGCATGCCTTCACGTTCAGTTTTATTGAATCCTTACAATCCTTATCTGGGTATTGGTTTCAGCATGTACTATTCGCCCTGGTATAATTGGTATAGCCCATATACAACGGTCGTGTATTATAAAAATCCTAAAGTATATTATGGCAACACAAGTAAAACAAATTTAACAGCGTACAGAAACGGATTGTACAACAACACAAATAATCCCAGGCCAACTTTTGGAAATTTGTTAAAACAGGCATTCAGTAATACAAACAATAACTACAATAATTATAACAATAATTCTTCTACAAGAACATTTAACAGCAACAATAGCTTTTCACCAAGCAGCAGTGCAGGTGGACACAGTGGCGGCTTTAACAGCTCGGGAAGCAGTGCAACACCGAGAGGTCCGCGTTAATCGTTAACTGGTAAATTTTTTTCAAGTTCTTAAGTACACAACAACGTTGTGCTAATATTCTATTACCTTAACAGCCTGTATGAAAAAACTATTTTTCTTTTTATTTCTTACAACTTTCGCTGCAATTACAATAAACGCACAGGTGCCTGATGATGCTTTGCGCAATGCATGGTTTATCCCCGGAGGAACTGCACGTTATGTTTCAATTGGCGGTGCAATAGGTTCATTGGGGGGAGATATTACTGCAAACAATGTAAATCCTGCAGGTATTGGATTGTATAAAACAAGAGAGATCGTTTTTACTCCCGGAGTAATGATGAACAACAATAAATTTAATTATCGCGGTGATAACAGCAACGATTCAAAAACTGCTTTTGCTTATGGAGCAACCGGCGTTATTATCGGAACGCCAAAACCCACCGGATATACATGGACAAGCAGTGCATTTTCAGTTTCGGTAAATCAACTGGCGAGTTTTAATAATCATACTTATTACAAAGGACTTAATAACGTAAGTTCTTATTCAGAGCAATATCTGGAAGAATTGATTCGTGACAATGCAAGTCCTGACGCAGCTAATGCGAATTATATTTTTGGCTCCTCGCTTGCATTCAGAACTTATCTCATCGACACTTTATCCAACGCGAATGGTAATCTTATCGGTTATAAAACTTTGGTTCCGATCGCTACAGGAACTATGCAGGAACGAGATGAAAAAACAACAGGTGGTTATCATGAAATCTCAATCGCTTTTGCAGGAAATCTTGCAGATAAATTATATCTCGGCACAAGCATAAATATTCCGGTAGTAAGCTATAAAAGGGATCTTTGGTATAAAGAAACCGATGCAACAACAGATACAGCCAACAACTTCTCTTATTTTCAATACAATGAAAATTTTACTTCGAATGGTGTAGGTTTCAATCTTAAACTCGGAATGATATATAAAATTCAGGAAGGCTTCAGACTCGGTCTTGCAATTCATAGCCCTTCTTTTATTGGCTTCAAAGACAAGATACGTTCTGATATGACAACAAATACCGAAGCATATGCAGGTTTGCGTACCGAAAGCAGTGATAATTTAAACAGTGGCGATCCGGGTGAGAGATCATATAACTTACTTACACCGTGGAGATTCATTGTTAGCGGAAGTTATATTTTCAATGGAGTAGAAAATACCAAAAAGCAAAAAGGATTTATCTCCGGCGATATCGAATATGTAACTTATGGAAGTGCAAGATTTTATTCAACAGACGACCAGGACCAAACAGGAAAAGATTATTATACTTCGCTCAACAACATAGTAAAAGATTATTATAAAGGCGCATTCAATTTTCGTTTAGGCGGAGAATTAAAATTTGATCCCATCGCCGTTCGTCTTGGCGGCGCTTATTATGGAACTCCTTACAGCGCATCTGCTTTGAAAGCGCATCGCATCGTGGCTGCCGGTGGTCTTGGTTATCGCAAACATGGATACTTCATTGATCTTACTTATGCACGTTCGTTTAATAAAGATGTAAGCTTTCCTTATCTTCTCAATGACAAGCCGAATACTTATGCAGAGTGGAACAACAACAGAGGAAATATTGTAGTTACTGTTGGGTTTAAGATTTAGTCCTGAGTGAAGTCGAAGGATTTTTATGTACTTAGCTGTTGTACTGCCATGATACTTCCGTTGCGTCGCACACTTATACATTCTGTTCTTTATTGAGCTATTAAAAAATTCAATTTTTTGTTTAAAATAATTCAACTTCAGCTAATAAATTCTGTTGCTTTAGTTTTTAATTTTGATGTGAGAATTTTTGATGCTATGAAAGCGGAACCTCAAAGTGATTGCGACGCAACAGCACGACGAACAAAAGCTGGTATCAAAAAAATCTACAATCCGAAATCTGCAATCAAAAATCAAATGGTA
>Ga0207706_10005619_pt1 | contig 11682 bp, 7 predicted proteins | sample KBSC53metaG_FD_184318 | JGI IMG/M metagenome (GOLD analysis project Ga0207706, IMG submission 184318) | Corn rhizosphere microbial communities from Kellogg Biological Station, Michigan, USA - KBS C5-3 metaG (SPAdes) (version 2) | ecosystem: Host-associated > Plants > Roots > Rhizosphere > Soil ... | reverse complement strand
TGGGCAGGGTGAAGCCCTTGCTCCACGAGGCGAACGCGGACCAGCCCTCGGCGAAACGCCAGATCGCACCGACGTTGGGCAGGTTGTTCTGGTAATCGATCGTGCCGCCCTTGACCGCGACGCGGTTGCGGTAATACGTCGTCGTGTAATCGTTCACCTCGAGCTGGCCGTCTTCGCGGCGGATGCCACCGACCACGGTCACCGGTCCGATGTCCCACGACAGCTGCAGATATGGCGCCCAGCTCGTGTAGTCCATCGGCGGCACCCAGAGGCGGTTGGTGATCGCGAGCTTCTGCTGCGCCACGTCCTCGACCCAATCGATGCCGGTATGCAGCTCGAGTCCGCTGACGCCGAACAGGTCCGGCCGCGTCCACGAGGTGCGCAGGCCCTTCTTCTGCGAGTTGATTTCCGACTGGTCGATCAGCGTGCCAAGCGGGGCGATCAGCGGATCCTGCTTGTCGGGCGTGGCCTCGGGCAGGAAGCGCATCGCCTGGCTCGCCTTGTAGGCATCCATCGCCAACGTGCCGCCGAAGAAATCGCTGTTGAGGTACTTGAGCTGGGCCTGCCAGAAATCGTTGAACGGCGCGTAGGTGCCGGGATTGTGGCCCGGCACCGCGGTGTCGGTGATGCCCTTGCTGCGATCGCCGAGCTGCTCGATGTAGTTGTCCTTGCCGTCGATCTTGAACTTGCTCAGGGTCAGTTGCACGCGTTGCGAGTTGCCTTCGCCGAAGTCGTAGCCGAACTTGGCGAAGAGGTCGTCCGAGGTCGTGTCGGCGAGTGAGCCCGACTGGTGCATGCCGATGCGCCGGCCGTTTGCGTCCCAGGTGATGCCGCGGTCGATATACGAACCGGCGAGGTACATGTCGAAGTCGCCGTTCTTGTGCGCCCAGTTCACGCCGACCTTGTAGCCGGAGGAATCGTCCTTGAACTGGGTCGAGTAGCGCATGGTCAGGTCGACCTGGTCGCCTTCCTTCTGCGCGCTCTTCGAGATGTAGTTGATGATGCCGCCGGCCGCGCCGATGCCTTCGGCTGCGGAAGGGCCGTTGATCACTTCGATGCGATCGATGATGCCCATGTCGGTGAACGTGCCGTTGCGCGTGCCTTCGCGCAGCGGCGAGCCCTGAGGGATGCCGTCGAACAGGCGCAGCGGAATGCGCCCGCGCAGGTTCTCGCCGGTATTGCTCATTGCCTGCGAGGATTCGGCGTAGCCGGGCACGGTGCGCGCGAGCACGGCGGTGGCATCGTCGGTCAGCGCGAGCGTGCGGTCGACCTCGGCGCGGGTAACGACCACGATCGCGCCGGGAATCTTGTCCACGGCCTTGGCGCTGCGCGAGCCCGTGGTCACTGTGACGGTCTCGAGTTCCTGTTTGGGTTTGTCGTCCGGCGCGGTGCTCCCGGCCTGGGCTGGTTCGGTGGGCGCGTCTGCGCTGGCGATTGCGCTGGCGGCATCGTCGGCGTGTGCACTCGCGGCGGCCGCGAGCACGATGCAGCCGAGCGCGGCGGTAATGGGTCTGGTCATTTGGTTCTCCCCGATCGTTTCTAAGGTGGAGCCGCACGGCTCGGCTCCGCTGGCGTCCAAACCTGCCCGTCCGGGCCAGGCATTGCGCTGCGCGTCTCATTGCGGACGCTTTGAATGCAGCACTCGACGCTGGAAGCCTAGGCGCTCGCGCAGGGGAGAGGAATCGCCCGCGCCTATGTTCAGACTCTACTTTTTGTTGTCATCGCAGCGCGCGCTTCGGCGAGCAGCACGGTGACCAGGCGGATGCGCACGGTCGAACGCGACCAGACCGTGCCGATGCGGCGCGGTTCGCTCGGTTGCGGCAACGGCATGCGCACGAGCTGCAATCCTTCCGGCCACGGCTGCGCGTAGTCGGGCACGATCGACACGCCGAGGCCGCGGTCGACCATCACCGCGATCGCATTGAGCGCGTTCAGTTCGAAGCGCTCGTGCGGCACGATGTCGTTTTCGCGCAGGTAGGCGTCGGCAAGGCGGCCGCCCCACTGATTGCGGTCGTAGCGGATCAGCGGCTCGTTCGCGAGCAATTCGTGCGGATCGCGGCCGGCATACTTCTTCGGTGCGATCAGCACGAGCGGCTCTTCGCGCAGCAGCTGCCAATCGCAGGTTTTCGGCAGTGCGTACGGCGCCTGCAGCACAAGCGCCGCGTCGAGTTCGCCGGCCTCCACGGCTCGGTACAGCTCGGCCGAGTATCCCGGGCGGATGAACACGTTGATCTGCGGAAACTTCGCGACCATGCGCGCGAGGATGTCCGGCAGCATGCCGGCGAGCGCGGTCGGGCACGCGCCGAGGCGCAACTCGCCCGACACCGAACCGTCGTTGGCGATGCTGCGCAGGTCGGCGACGTCGCGCAGCAGTGCGCGTGCGCGGTCGAGGATGCGCGCGCCTTCCTCGGTCACGCTGACCGTGCGGCCGACGCGCGCGATCAGCGGTACGCCGAACTCGCGTTCGAGCGTGCGGATCTGCTGCGCGACTGCCGCCGGGGTAATGTCGAGCACGCGCGCCGCAGCTGCCATCGAGCCGCGCTCGACGACGTTGACGAAGGTGTGAAGGAATTGGGTGTCCATCGCACTATCCTAACGTTGTTCGCGCCGCGCTCGCATTTGGCTTGCCATTCCAGTTTTCAGCGGAATGACGAAAAAACACATCAGTCGTCACGATAGATGGTCAACCCCGCGAGCGATCGCGTCGGCGCCGGGAACAGCAGACTCGCGAGATAGCCGATCACGATGCACAACATGATCGAGATCGCGAGGTAGAAATACGGATGCACGATCTTGAGCGACCAGATTCCCAAGGTCAGCAGCATGCTCGAGGCAATGCCGATCGCAACCCCTTGCCAGTTGGCGCGGCGCGTGAACATGCCGAGCGTGTACGCGCCGGCGAAGCCGCCGCCGAGCAGACCGGCCAGTTCGATCGAAACGTCGAACAGCGAATGGATGTCGAAGCGCGAGAGCAGCAGTGCGATGCCGATGCCGACGAGGCCCGCGGCAACGGTCATGAGCTCGGCGAAGCGCACGCTCTTGCGCGGGTCGGGGTTCTTCACGAGCTTCTCGTAGAAGTCGACCGAGGCCAGCGTCGCGACTGAATTCATGATGCCCGACAGCGTCGCCATCGCTGCGGCGAAGATGCCGGCAATAATCAGACCGGTGACGCCGCTGGGTAATTCCGCGGCGATGAACAGCGGGAACGTCGCGTCGATCGGCAGCAGCGGATTCATGCGCTCGGGATGTGTCTTGTAGAACACGAACAACGCGGTGCCGATCGTGTAGAAGACGAAGCCGCCGGGAATCATGATTGCGGCGAAGGCCCAGATCGAGCGACCGGCCTCCTTGTCGGACTTCGTCGACAGCACACGTTGCATCAGCACTTGGTCTTTCGGGAATGTGAGCACGACGTCGAACACGACGAGGAAGAGGAAACCCCATACCGTCGCGCGGGTCAGGTCGAAGCTGAAGTCGAACAGCTTGGTTTTGTGCTCGGCGAGTGCGGTCGTGACGAATTCGCCGAAACCGCCGTGCAGATGCCAGACGATGAAGCCGATCGCGAAGATTGCGCCGCCCATCTTCACGATCACCTGGACGAAGTCGGTCCAGATCACCGCCTTCATGCCGCCGAGCGCGGTGTAGATGATGGTGAAGCCACCCATGAGCAGGATGCTCCAGGTCACGTCGATGCCGGTGATCGTCGCGATTGCGAGCGCGGGCAGGAACAGGATCACGCTCATGCGGCTGCCGAGCTGCATCGCGATGCATAGCGCGCTCGCGAGCATGCGGATCGCCGGATGGAAGCGCGTTTCGAGGTAGGAGAACACGCTCATCAGGTCGAGCCGACGCAGCAGCGGCACGATGACTATCGCGACGAAGACGAGACCGCATACCGCGATCAGGTTGTTCGTCATGTACATCCAGTTGGTCTCGAACGCTTTCGCCGGAATCGCGATGAAGCTGATCGAGCTCGTGTTCGCCGCGTACAGGCTGACGCCCGCGGCCCAGAACGGGATGCTGCGGCCGCCGACGAAGAACTCGGAGGTCGAGTTGTGCTTGTCGCGCAGGTAGAAATACATGCCGATGCCGATCATCGCCGCGAGGTAGACGACGATGACGACCCAGTCCAGCCACTTGAGCAGCAGCTTGCCGGCCTCGATCTCGGCGTAGCCGAACGCGATCGCCCCGTCCGCGCCGACCTGCGCCCAGAGCATGCCGTCGTTCCACGCGGTCGCACCACGCGCGTCGATCGTGCCCGCATCGGCGAGCGTAGCCCAGGCGCCGGTGATCGTGTGGTAGCTGACCATCTTCGTTGTGCCCGCGACTTCGCGCACGAGATAGAGCACCGTGGCCTGGCCGATTGCGCGTGCGGAACCGGGAACGATCTTGCCGGGCACGACGGAGAGATCCTGCCAGCCCTTGTCCGCCGACCAGCGCCAGAGGCGGTCGCCACCCTCGCCCGCCACGGTGACGAACACGGCTGAGGTCTGCAAGGCGATCGAACTTGCGGTTCCGCCCGGAAATTCGGGCAAGGTCTGCCACTGCGGATCCGTAGCCAGCGGCGAGAGTTGCAGCACGACGTTCCTGCCGCCCGCGTCGGCTCCGGCGACCGCGAGCGCGTCGCCCTTGAGCGCGCCGTGGGCGCGGATAAGTGGAACCGGCAGAGGCGGCAGCAGGCTCGACTTCAAAGCGCCGTTGGCCAGCGACCATTGCACAACGCGATCGACGACAACCGAATCAACGGGGCCGGCCAACACGAACGCGCGCATGCCGTCGCTTGTAACGCCGCGCGCCGTCGCGGACGCGGCTGCATCGAGCCGATTCCAGGCCTTGTGCTCCGCATCGAGCACGAACACGCCTTGTTCGCCCACCGCGAGCGGCCGCGCATCGATCGAGGCAAGGCCGATCAGCGGGCCGGCATCGTTCAATGTGGGCAGCGTACCGGTCTTGACCGTAGTCAGGTTTTCCGCGCCCGCAGCGGCGGCGAATCCGAGCAGCAGAACGCCGACAGCGAGTTTTTGCGCGCCGGCAAGGATCGAACGAAACATCGGATTCACTCAATTCCCCATCTTGTTTTTCTTGGCGCTGGTGCGCCTTATCGCTTGCCCGCCGCGGCGAGGATCGCCTCGGCGCGGCGCAGGAACGGCGCATCGATCATGCGCCCGTCGACGGTGAAGGCGCCACGCCCCAGTGCGGCCGCTTCCCGCGCGGCGGCGACGACGCGTTGCGCGAATTCGACCTCGTCGGTCGCGAGCGCGAATACGGAGTTCGCCAGCACTACCTGTTTCGGGTGGATGCAGGTCTTGCCGATAAATCCCAGGCTGCGGGCCATGCGTGCCTCGGCGAGGTAACCGATCTCGTCGGCGATGTCGGCGCGCGCACCGTCGAGACACCAGGTGCCGGCTTCGCCCGCGGCGATACGCAGCGCGAACATCGCCGCATGCACGTTGGCGAGATCATAGCGATCGATGCCGAGCGGCTCGAACAGGTCGCCGAGGCCGAGCTGCAGCCCGCGCACGCGCGGGTGCGCGGCGGCGATCTGCGCGGCGTGGCGCAAGCCCTTGGCGCTTTCGATATTGACCAGCAAACCGGCCGACGCCGACGCGTCGGACGATTCCATGTGCGCGATCGCCGCTGCCGCGGCACGCACCTCGTCCGCCGATTCGCATTTGGGCAGGTTGATCAGATCGACGCCGGGCATGGCGAGCGCCTTGATGTCGTCGACGAAATGCGGCGTGCCCAGCGCGTTGACGCGCACGATGACGAGCTTGCCCGCCTCGCGCGCGGCGCCGGATTGTACGAATTCGGCGACTTGGCGGCGCGCGACCGCCTTGGCGTCTTCGGGCACGGCGTCTTCGAGATCGAAAGAGAGCGCGTCGGCCGCGCCGGTCGCACCTTTGGCGAAAAGCTCAGGGCGCGAGCCCGGCAGGAACAGTTTGCTGCGGATCAGTGGGGCCATGCGCGGCAGTGTGGGCGCGGGGGACGCGGAAAGGAATCAATGTCCGGATTTTCAGACGCAACTTTTCCTTGCGATTTCGCACTGCGACGGCGATTTGTCTGCAGCAAATTCTCCCAGAACCCCGCCGTGTCCCGACCGCGCTTGCGAAGATCAGTTTACGCGCGACATGGTCGTCAAAACAGGCGTTTGCGCTGCATGGCCCGCGTTGCGTGCAGGTTGTGGATAACTTTGTGCATAGCGAGCCGCTTGCGCATGACGAAAAAATCGGTTAGGCGGGCGTTCAGCCGGATTTTGACATCAGATTTCTGTATAAGTACATGATTTTCAATGTTTTATTTGCTGTCTTGCAATCGTAACGCCAGTGTAAAACGCTGCAATTGCAGCGAATGCTGCATTGTGTATAAATCCACCGCCTAAGCGCTTGTCGCGGCGTAAGAATTCGGCAACAAAGCACGCGTAATCTCAGTGCGTCAGGCGTCGCAACAAGGCTCAGGGAGTGGGGCGTGGCGTGCGGGATGCGCACGGTGCGACAGGCTGCAGGGATGGCCGACACGGATGTACCGACGCCTGAGTTTTTACGCGCTCGCGTCTTTTCGGGACGACCAGAAAACGGTCGGTGCACACGGAGCGTCGCACCGTCGTTTTCGCTTGCGCCTGCTACTAGAGCCAACCCATCTGTGCGAGCGAGGTGGTCGTGCCGGTGCCGACGACCAAGTGGTCGAGCACGCGCACGTCGATCATGCGCAGTGCGCGCTGTAATTCGGTGGTGACCTCGCGATCGGATTGGCTGGGTTCGGCGACGCCGGACGGATGGTTGTGCGCGAAAATCACCGCCGCCGCATTGTGCGCCAGGCAACGGCGCACTACTTCGCGCAAATGCACGCTGGCGCCGTTGATCGAGCCGCGGAACAGTTCCTCGAACGCAATCATGCGATTGCGGTTGTCGAGGTAAAGGCAGGCGAACACCTCATAGGGATAGCTCGCCAGTTTCGCGCGCACGAAGTCCGCGCAGGCACGCGGATTGGTCAGGGAGTGGGGGCGCTCGAGATCGACGGCAAGATAGCGTCGGCCAAGCTCGAGTGCTGCATGCAGTCGGCTTGCCTTGGCCGTGCCGAGTCCGGGCAGGGCTGCGAGCGTGGCCGGTTCGAGCTCGAGCAGTGCCTTCAATCCGCCGTCACGTGCGAGCAGTTCACGCCCGAGGTCGACCGCGGTTTGTCCGCGCCGTCCGCTGGAGAGGAAGATCGCGATCAATTCCGCATCCGAGAGCGCACCGACGCCGCGCGCGAACAGTTTTTCGCGCGGGCGCTCCGCACTGGGCCAGTCGAGGATCGTCATGGTGAAAGTTTCAATCGATATGCCCCGCGGACGCAGCCGGGCCGGATGCAAATTCCGGTAAGCTATAAGCGCGTATCGTTGTCATCGGACTTCCTACATGGCTCAGCTCGAAGCTCGAAATGGACTCGCCGGCTTGCGCGTGTTGCTCGGCGTTTCGGGCGGCATCGCGGCGTACAAGGCGTGTGAGCTTGTGCGTCGTCTGCGCGAGGCGGGCGCGGAGGTGCGCGTGGTGTTGACCGAAAACGCGGCCCGCTTCGTCACTCCGCTGACGTTCCAGGCGTTGTCGGGGCAACCGGTGCGCTCGGGCCTGTGGGACGATGCCGCGGAAGCGGCGATGGGGCACCTCGAACTTGCGCACTGGGCACAGCACATCGTGATCGCCCCGGCAAGCGCCGACCTGGTCGCGCGCCTCGCCCATGGTTTCGCCGACGACTTGCTCACCACGCTGTGTCTTGCCAGCACCGCGCCGCTCGCAATCGCGCCGGCGATGAACCTGCGCATGTGGGCACATGCCGCAACGCAGGCGAACGTCGCCACGCTGCGCGGGCGCGGCGCGGCCTTTCTCGGTCCTGGTGAAGGTCGCATGGCCGAAGCGGAATCCGGCCTCGGCCGACTGCTCGAGCCGCATCAGATCGTTGCGGAGCTCGCCGCACTGCGCGGCCCGAAAGCGTTGACCGGCAAGCGCGTATTGGTCAGCGCCGGGCCAACCTACGAGGACATCGATCCGGTGCGTTTCATCGGCAACCGCAGTTCGGGGCGCATGGGTTTCGCCGTGGCCCAAGCCGCGATGGAGCAGGGTGCGAGCGTGGAACTCGTCGCCGGACCGGTGCATCTGCAGACGCCAGCGGGCGTCGCGCGCGTCGACGTGCGCAGCGCGCGCGACATGCGCGAGGCGGTGCTCGCGCGTGCGCAGCACAGTGATATCTATATCGGTGCCGCAGCGGTCGGCGATTTTCGTCCGCACGAAGTCGCCGTGCACAAGTTGAAGAAAACCGGCGGCGCGTTGACGCTAAGCTTGAACGAGAACCCCGACATCCTCGCCGCGGTCGCCGCGCTGAAGCAACGACCCTACGTCGTCGGCTTCGCTGCCGAGACGCAGAACATCGAGGGTTATGCGCGAGCCAAGCTCGAGCGCAAGAAACTCGATCTGATCGCAGCGAACAAGGTCGGCGAAGGCGAGGGATTCGATGCTTGCCAAAACGAGATTCTGCTGATTTCGCGCGACGGTGCCGAACGCCTGGCGCGCGCCGACAAACTCGCGCTCGCGCGTCAGCTCGTCGAGCGTATCGCGGAAAAATACGCGGATTGGGAATCGTCAAACGGGAATCGAAAAGATACTGGTCGAGCGCGATCCAAGGCGCGCACCCCGCGGCGCACGAGAATGCGCGGCAAATGATCGACGTCGAACTGAAAATCCTGGATTCGCGGCTTGGCAAGGAAATCCCGCTGCCTGCGCGAGCAACACCGGGATCGGCGGGCATGGATCTGCGCGCAGCGCTCGATGCGCCGCTGATACTCGAGCCGGGCGCGAGCGTGCTGGTCCCGACCGGCATCGCTATTCATGTCGGAGATGTGAACTACTGCGCAGTTATTCTTCCGAGATCGGGACTGGGTCACAAATACGGTCTCGTACTCGGCAATCTCGTCGGTTTGATCGATGCGGATTACCAAGGACCGCTGATGATTTCGTGCTGGAATCGCGCTGCGGCTGCCTATACCATCGAGCCGGGGGAACGCATTGCGCAGCTGGTCTTTTTGCCGGTCGCGCATGCGCGATTTCGTGTGGTCGAAGAGTTCGATGCCAGTGAACGCGGCGTCGGCGGATTCGGTCACTCCGGCAGCGTGTAAGCCGCAGCTGCCGCCCCGGAACGACACTGGGGAGATCGAGCGTGGGAACTTGGCTGGCGAGAAAGAAACCTGACGTTTTATCCGACGCCGAACTGGCGGGCGAAAAACGGCAAGGCGAAGACGCTGCGGTCAAACCGGCGCAACAGGAAGCAGCGGGAAACGCGGGCTTGGCTCGCTACGCGATGCTCGTCGGCGCCCTTCTGCTGTGGATACTCGGCGGATTCTTCGCCTGGCAAGCGTGGTTGGTCCAGACCGAGCAACGCGACCTGGAGCGAATCGCTGCACTGCGCGACAGTGCCGCTGAGGCGCTCGGCCAACTCGTGGGCGAGACACGTACGCGCTTGCAGCGGGCACTGGCGAGTAGCGCGGTTACGACGCCGCTTGCGGAATCCTGGGAGAACGGACGCGACGCCGCGACTCAGGCGATGAAAGGAGTGATGCCCGAGCTGATCGCCATCGATTTTCATCGCCCCGATATTTCCGACGTGTTGGCTGGGGATTTCGCCAAGACGGGCTATGCGCGTTCGGCAATGCTCGTGCAAGCGAGCCGCAGCCACGAGCCGGCGCCTGCGCAGTCGGCTATGAGCGAAGGAGCCAAGCGTGTGCTCGTGTTCGCGCTGCCGGTGACGAGTCAACATGAAATCCTGGCCTACGCCTATGCCACGCTGCCTTTCGAACCCATCCTTGCAGCATTCCGCAAATTCGAACCGGGGGCGGGCAGGCTCGAGCTGCGTCAAGGTGCCGGAGCGGGCGGCACGAAGCTTGTCAGCATCGGTTCGGCAACGGATCAACTGTCCGACAACGCCGACAAACAGGTGGCGAACAGTCTCTTCCGCGTAGCGAACGTGCCGCCAACGTCGCTGATCATGACGCCTCGTAGTCTGCTTCTGCTGGGCCTGCTTGCGTTGTTGAGCCTGGCTTCAGGCGGAATGATGTTCTATGCCCGCTTGGTTGGTTGGCGCGTGGCATTCGATTCGTTGCTGCGGCGCAAGCAGGCGGCAAGCCTGGCCACCATGGAAGAACTTCCCAAGGAGCCCATGTCGATGTCGCCAGCTCAAACCGCAGTCAAACCTGCCAAGCCCGTCGTTCCTGTTGAAGAGCAGGACATTCATGTCAGCCGCAGCATGTTCCGCGCCTATGACATTCGCGGCGTGCTCGGCAAGACCTTGAACGCCGACGTCGCGCGCCTGATCGGCCGCGCTATCGGCAGCGAGATGGCGGGTCGCGGGCTGAAGACGATCGCAGTCGGCCGTGACGGGCGCCTGTCCGGGCCGAGCCTGTCTGCGGCTCTGATCGACGGCCTGCGCTCGACCGGTGCTGACGTGACCGACATCGGTGCGGCACCGACACCGGTACTGTACTTCGCCACCCATCACCTGAATCTCGGCTCCGGAGTCATGGTGACCGGTAGCCACAACCCGCCCGACTACAACGGTTTCAAGATCGTGCTCGGCGGCGAGACGCTGGCCGAGGACGCGATCCAGAAACTCTATCAACGCATCGCCGATAAGGATTTTGCGACTGGCACAGGCCAGCTCGAGAAGCGCAATCTGAATGCGGACTACATCGAACGCATCGCCAGCGACGTGCGCCTGCATCGACCGCTCAAGATCGTCGTCGATTGCGGCAACGGTATTCCGGGCGCGATCGCGCCGCAACTGTTCGAGCGCCTCGGCGCCGACGTCGTGCCGCTGTTCTGCGAGGTCGACGGCAACTTTCCGAACCACCACCCCGATCCGTCCGACCTGCACAACCTCGAGGACCTCATCCTCACGGTCAAGCAGATCAAGGCCGACCTCGGCATCGCCTTCGATGGCGACGGCGATCGCCTCGGTGTCGTCACTCCCGCGGGCGAGGTGATCTTTCCCGATCGCACGCTGATGCTGTTCGCGCGCGACGTGCTCACGCGCAACAAGGGCGCGACGATCATCTACGACGTCAAATGCACTGGCAAGCTCGCGCCGGTGATAGAGAAGGCCGGTGGCGTGCCGCTGATGTGGCGCACCGGGCATTCGCTGATCAAGGGCAAGATGCGCGAGACGGGTGCGGCGCTGGCCGGCGAGATGAGCGGACACTTCTTCTTCAAGGAGCGCTGGTACGGCTTCGACGACGGCGTCTACGCCGCTGCGCGGTTGCTGGAGATCCTCGCCGGCGACCTGCAGGGACGCCGCCCGGAGGAGATTTTCGCGACGTTGCCGAAGAGTGTCTCCACGCCGGAACTGAAGGTCGAGCTGGCCGAAGGCGAGCACTACCGCTTCATGGACAAACTGCGCCAGCAGGCCAGTTTCGAGGACGCCACCCTGATCACCATCGATGGCGTGCGCGCGGACTGGCCGGACGGCTGGGGACTGGTGCGCGCGTCGAATACCACGCCGGTGCTGGTGCTGCGTTTCGAGGCGGACGACCCGGGCGCGCTGAAGCGGATCCAGCAGATCTTCCGCAAACAGCTGCTCGCGGTGGATCACACGCTGAAGCTGCCCTTCTAGAAGCGGTCGTTCCGAAACGGTTTCTCCCCCCGCGGGAGAAAAGTGTACGGG
>Ga0207706_10005615_pt1 | contig 11685 bp, 13 predicted proteins | sample KBSC53metaG_FD_184318 | JGI IMG/M metagenome (GOLD analysis project Ga0207706, IMG submission 184318) | Corn rhizosphere microbial communities from Kellogg Biological Station, Michigan, USA - KBS C5-3 metaG (SPAdes) (version 2) | ecosystem: Host-associated > Plants > Roots > Rhizosphere > Soil ... | reverse complement strand
GGCATCGGAAGAAAGATCAACGAATAGAATGACTTGCAGGATCGATCAGGGTGACAGAGTGTCACCCTGATCCGTCAGGCCAGCCATTCTCGGGTCGAACGAATCACACCGCAGTTTCCGTGCGTCCGTCGTCGCTGAAGCGGTGCGACAGGAACAGCTTGAACAGCACGAAGGCGATCAGCCCGACCACCGCGGCGCCGACGTGGACCAGCCAGAACTGCGGCGTCGCCATCGTCGAGTACCACCCGCCGACTTCGCCGACGACCTTGTTGGCAATGAAGAATGCCAGGTAATAGATACCGACCGAGGTCGCGACGAGTTTGCGTGGCGACATCTTCGACACCAGCGCGAGGCTGACCGGCAGGGTATGGCCGAAGCCCATGCTGTTGAAGAAATGGAACAGCACCGGCCAGAACAGCCCGATCTTGCCCGAGCCCTGCGTGATCGCCGCCATGTACAGGCACAGCGCGCCGACGATGGTGAACAGGCTGCCGATCATCAGCTTGGTCAACTCGTCAGGGTCCTTGCGGCCGCTCTTGGGCCACCACTGCCAGAACCAGGTGATCCCGACGAGGGTCACGAAGCTGAAGGCGGAATCGAGCGTGATCATCCAGCTCGTCGGCACCTTGTGGTCCATGAAGGTGAGGTTGAACTGCTGATCCGCCCACACGAGGTAGGCGTTGAATATCTCCTGGTTCGGCAGCAGCGAAATGGCCAGCGCGGGAACGAGGACGAAGATGGCGATGATCCGGACCCTGTCCGCCGGATCCATCTTGGCGATCCACCAGGCCAGGCCCGCGAGTATCGCCAGGGCGAAGAGCAAGGTCGGCAGGAACAGCGCCGCCACGACGAACGCGGCCACTCCGAACAGCAACAGCCACAGCCCTTTGGTGGTGCCGGTGCGTGGCTTGTCGGCGGGCATGTGCGGCTTGGCCCTAAGGTAGATCATCAAGCCGAGGACCATCACCACGCCGGCGCAGCCGAAACCGTAGTGCCAGCCCACATCCTCGCCGAGTGTGCCCGAGATCAGCGGGGCGACGATCACGCTGACCTGGATGGCGATGTAGAAGATCTGGAAAGCCACCGCGCGGCGTAAGTCGTTCGGCCCGTAAAGCTCGCCGACCTGGCTGGCGATGTTGCCCTTGAACAGGCCGACGCCGACGATCAGGCAGACCAGCGCGAACAGGAAGGCTGGCTGGATCGCCATCAGGAAGTGGCCGAGCGACATGATCAGGCCGCCGAGCACCAGGGCCCCGCGCCGCCCGAGCCACTTGTCGGCGATGATCCCGCCGAGGATCGGGGTCAGGTAAACGAGTGAGGTGTAGTTGCCGAAGATGTCCGAGGCGAGCGGCTGGCCGGTCTTGCCGCCGGCGAGGTTCTGCTGGACCCAGCCGAGCCCCCACACGCTGCCGAAGTGCTCGGGCAGCAGCAGGTAGTTGACCATGTAGAGGGTCAGCAGCGTCTGCATCGAGTAGTAGCTGAAGCGTTCGCAGCCCTCGACGACGGCGAGGAAACCGAGTCCCTTGGGATGGCCGAGGAAGGCGCGGTCGTTGCGGTCGGTGACCACGTCGAGCCGTTCGGGCTCCGCTTCGGCTACGGTCATGCGGGCATCCTCGGTAGTTGCTTTTGCAACCGCATAACGCCCTGCCGATTATGAGTCTCGCCTTAACTCAATGTGCACGCAGTTCCTCGTCGAGGAATTCGGCGACATCGTCGAGCGAAACCTCCTTGTCGAGGAAGGCCTGACCGATCGCCGCGAGGAGAACGAAGGGCAGGGTGCCGGCGTCCATCTTCTTGTCGTGCAGCATGTGGGCCGCCAGCTTGCGGCCATCGGCGTCCATGCTGTTGAGCCCGAGCGCGGCGAGCTCGCTGGGCAGGCCCGCGGCATCGATCGCCGCAGTCACGCGCTCTGCCGCCTCGTCCGGGATGTAGCCGCGCCGGGCCGAGTAGCGCGCCGCCAGCACCATGCCGAGCGCGATCGCTTCGCCGTGGAGCAGTCGGTCGGAGAAGCCGGTCTGGGCTTCCAGCGCGTGGCCGAAGGTGTGGCCAAGGTTGAGCAGGGCCCGCGCGCCGGTGGTTTCGCGCTCGTCCTCGGCGACGATCCGAGCCTTGGCTTTGACGCTCTCGGTGACGGCGTATTCCTGGGCGATCCGATCGCCCTCGATGACCTTGGGACCGTTGCGCTCGCACCACTCGAAGAACGCCGCATCGCCGAGTATACCGTACTTGATCACCTCGGCGTACCCGGCGCGCATTTCGCGCGGGGGTAGGGTGGTCAGCGTATCGAGGTCGGCCAGCACCAGCGAGGGCTGGTGGAACGCGCCGATCAGGTTCTTGCCGGCGCCGGTGTTGATCGCCGTCTTGCCGCCGACCGAACTGTCGACCTGGGCGAGCAGAGTGGTCGGCACCTGGATGAACCCGCAACCGCGTTTGAGGATAGCCGCGGCAAAGCCGGTCAAGTCGCCGATCACTCCGCCGCCGAGCGCGATGACATGATCGCCGCGCTCGACTTCTTCCGCCAGCAACCAGTCGGTGACATGGGCGAGGCCCTGCCAGCTCTTTGCGCTCTCGCCGGGGTCGAGGACCAGCCAGCGCGGCTCCTTGCCGGCGCTCAGGAGCGCTGCCTCGACCGGCTCGCGCCAGTGCCGCGCGACGTTGCCGTCGGTAACGACCGGCACGCGTTCCTTGCGCAGCAGCTTGCCGCACTGCGCCGGAAGGTCCGCCAGCAAGCCGCTGCCAACCCGCACCTGGTAGGAGCGGCCGGCGAGTTCGACGGGAATTACAGCCATTTGTCGAGTTCCTGCACAATCCGCGCCACCGTATCGCCATGCGGGCCGCCGCCGCTGGCGACGTGGAGCGGCGCCTCCGCATACGCCGGCTCGCGCTCGGCCTTCAGCCGGGAGATGATTTCGCGCGGGTCGCCGTCGCGGAGCAGCGGGCGGGTGTCCTTGCGCTTGACCCGGTCCAGCAGCGTATCAACGTCGGCGTCGAGCCACACGGCGATGCCGCGCTCGCAAATCAGCGCACGCGTGTCCTCCTGCACGAACGCGCCGCCGCCGGTGGCGATAACCGAGGGGCCACCGTCGATCAGGCGGGCGATCACGCGCCGCTCGCCGTCGCGGAAATAGGCTTCGCCGAACCGCTCAAATATCTCGCTGACCGACATTTGCGCCGCTTCCTCGATCTCATCGTCCGCATCGCAGAAATTGAGGTGCAGCAGAGCGGCGAGTTTGCGGCCGACCGTGCTCTTGCCGACCCCCATCATGCCGACAAGCACGATTGGCCGGTCGAGCCGCTCGACCAGCCTGCGGATTTCGGCGTCGCTGAGGCTCGGTGCATCGATGGTCATTGCCGCCAGCGCTATAGTTGCGCTAGGCGGCGGCGCAAGGATTGCCGGATGGGACGCAAACGGATCTTGACCCTGCTCGCCGTTATGATCGTTGCCTTGGTCGCGTTCGCCTGGATCGACGGCGGTCGCGAGCAGCAGCGGATGATCGAACAGCCTGTGCCGTTGCCGGAGGGCGCTCGATGAAGCGCGGCTGGTGGTTGGCTGGTGCTGCGCTGGCGGTCAGCTCGACGTTGGCCTTGGCGGCGCCGCAATCGTTGCTGCCGCCGGGCTTCGACAACCCGACGCCGACGCCCGCGCCGGCCCCGCGGCCGAGCGCGGCACCTGCCCCGTCCCCGGGTTCGGCGCCCGCTGCCCAGCCGCTGCCAGCGGTGCCGGGCAGCGGCTCCGGGGCTGTGCTGCCAGCTAACCTTCCGCCGGTCGAGCAGCTCGAGAAGATGGACCCGGACAAGCTCGACGAGCTGTTCGGGCTCAAGCCGAAGTACGACATCCCCCCCGGAGCCCAGCGATCGCTGGAGAAGGTCGGGATCATCGGCCTCGACGAGGGGGGCTTTCCGAGCCGTGCGCTCGCCGGGCAGCCCGCTTCGCTGATCCAGGCAGCCCTCGCCGGGACCAAAGGGCCGCTGGTCTCTCGTTGGGGGCATATCCTGCTGCGCCGTGCGCTCGCCAGCCGACTCGACGCGCCGCAGGGGATGGACCCGGCCGAATTCGCCGCCCTGCGCGCCGCCGTGCTCGATCGGATCGGCGAGGGCGCGGTTGCCCGCGCATTAGTGCAGGACATCGACTCAGCCAATTACAACCCTGCGCTGGCCGCGGCGGCGTTCGACGCCTACCTGCAGACTGGCGACATGACCGGAATTTGTCCCGTCGCGCAATTGAAGAGCGATCTGCTCGGCACGCCCGAATGGCAGATGAGCCGCTCGATCTGCGCCGCGTTCGGCGGCGAATCGCGCCGCGCGGAACAGGAACTGGACCGCGCTCGCTCACGCGGGATCGCCCCGCGAATCGACGTGCTGCTGGCGCAGCGCTACGCCGGCGCCGCTGGCGAAGGGCGGCAAGCGGTGACGATCGAATGGAACGGCGTGAACGAACTGACGCCTTGGCGCCTGGCACTGACTCGCGCGCTCGGCATCGACATTCCCAAGAACCTGCGCGACGATGCCGACTCCGCTTTATTGCGAAACGACGTGTTCTTCCCCGCGGCGCCGCTCGCGCAGCGGGCCGCCGCCGCCGACCGCGCGGCGAGCGACGGCGTCCTGTCGTCGGCGGCCATGGTCGATCTGTATTCAGAGCTGTGGGCAGACCCCGACACGGCCGACAGCGACAAGGATCGGGCCGGCCAGCTACGCGAAGCCTACGTCGCCCGCGATCCGCAGGCACGGCTTACGGCGATGCAGGCGCTGTGGGGCGGAACGCCCGACTATGGCCGCCAGGTCCTGACCGCGTACGCCGCCGCGCGGTTGCCGGTCGACAAGGGCCTGGCCAACGATGCTGCCCCGATCATCGCCTCGATGCTCGCTGCCGGGCTCGACCGGAATGCGATGCCGTGGAGTCGCGTAGTCGACGAGGGAACCCTGGGTTGGGCCTTGCTGGCCCTGGCCCAGCCGCAGCAACAGGGTTCGGTGCCGAGCAGCGCCGTCGAGACCTTCATCGGGGACGACAACAGCGCCGGTCAACGCAAATCCCGCTTCCTGCTCGCCGGCCTCGCGGGCCTGGGACGGCTCGATCAGGGTGACGCGAACAACCTTTCAACGCGGCTTGGGGTGAACCTGGCGAAACCCTCGCGGTGGAGCCAGGCAATCGACCTCGCCGGACAATACCGCAACCCGGCTCTGGTGGCGTTGCTCGCCGGGCTGGGGATGCAAGGCAGCGGGTGGGACAAGATGACCGCGCGTCACCTGTTCCACATCGTCCGCGCCCTCGATCAGGCGGGACTGAACGCCGAGGCGCGGATGATCGCCGCCGAAGCGGTCGCCCGGGCCTAAATAGGATCGGTTACAACTGTCCTTCGCCCGAAGGCGATTCCGTGCAAGGGCCAGAGCAGCACTTCGCGGGCATTGCGGGGCCGATCCTCCAGACCTGTCGGCGGGTGTCCTTCGGGTCGACGGTATGAGCCGGCAAGGACATCGAAGATCGGAAACAGGGCGGCAAAGTTGCTGTTGAAATGCTCGGGCAGCGCGGAGTGATGTCGGCGGTGATAAGCAGGACTGTTGAGCAGCCACGACCATTTGCCGAAATCGAGGTCTATGGCGGCATGACTGACAAAGTTCCATAAGCCGATTGTCACGTAGACGGCCGACGCCGTTGGTGTCGGCGCGATCACCAGTGCCGCAAGCGGCCAAATCGTTACCCCTTTCAGGATGGGATCCCCCCAGAAATGCCGCTGGGTGGTTGTCGCATTCACGTCGTGATCGGAATGATGCAAGGAATGCATCCGCCACAGGATCGGCGACGCATGTTGCGCGCGATGAAAGAGGTATTCTCCAAGATCGTTGACGGCGACGTAGAGCGGAATACCAATCCAAGGCGGCGCATCGGAAACGAGGGACACAGGAACGGAATACTGCACGGCAGGGAGCACTATCGCCACCGCCGCTATATAATACGCCCATGCCTGGAGATTCGTTGCTCGCGACGACCACTCCACCCGCCGCGTAAGCAATTCAATCACGGTGAGCGCGCCAAGCGTGCCAAGGACCAGAAGCATGTCGTCCTGTCGTTTGCGAGCCGCCTTAAGGCCCATGGGCGCTTTTCTACGCACAAAGGATGAAACAATTCTCTACGGCGTGCTATTTCAAGGCGTTGCAGAGTTCTCTTTTGCCGGAGAGGGATAATAAGCGCGATAGAGGCCTTCCTCGCCATGCTGGCGGCCGAACGCGGTGCGGCTCCGAACACGCTGGCGGCTTACCGCCGCGATCTCGAAGCGGCCGAGAATATGATCGGCGATCTCGCGAAGGCAGACTGCAAGACTCTGGAAAAGCTCGGCAAGGCCTGGGCATCTTTGGCACCTTCGAGCGTCGCTCGAAAATCATCGGCCCTGCGGCAGTTCTATGGTTTCATTCGCGACGAAGGGTTGCGCGAGGACGACCCGTCGTCCGCGCTTCCGCGGCCGACCACTCGGCGCCCACTGCCAAAGATTCTATCCCATGGGGATATCGAGATGCTATTCGCCCGGGCCGAGTTGGAGGCCGAAAGCGGTCGATCCGCCGAACTGCGGCTGCTCACTTTGCTGGAACTGCTTTATGGATCGGGTCTTCGCGCCACCGAGTTGGTTTCCCTGCCGGTGACAGCGGTGCCGCGCGACGCGCCGTTCCTGACGATCACCGGCAAAGGCGGGCAGCAGCGGATGGTGCCGGTCTCGGGCCGGGCGCGTCAGGCGCTCTCGCGCTGGCTGGAGGTGAGGCCGAAGGGCGCCAAGTTCCTGTTCCCCTCGCGCGGGCAGCATCTCACGCGGGTGCGCCTGTTCCAGCTTCTGAAGGAGCTTGCCGCGCGCGCCGGACTCGATCCCGCTAGGCTCAGCCCGCATGTGTTGCGCCATGCCTTCGCCACGCACTTGCTCGAAGGCGGCGCGGACTTGCGCGTGTTGCAAACGCTGCTCGGTCATGCCGACATCGCCACCACACAGATCTACACTCACGTCGACGCGGCGCGGCTGGTGGCGTTGGTCAACGAACGCCATCCCCTTGCCGAATGGCGTGGGTCGCAGTAGCGCCGCGCGATGATTTCCTATCTCGAGTTCGAGAAACCGGTAGCAGCGCTCGAAGCGCGCATCGCGGAGCTCAAGACGGCTTCCCAGGGGGATGAGGTCGATATTTCCGCCGAACTCAGGAGGCTTGAGGCGAAGAGCGCGGACCTGCTCGCCAGCACTTACGCCGCGCTTACGCCGTGGCAGAAGACCCAGGTCGCGCGCCATCCGATGCGGCCGCACCTCACCGACTACCTGGAGCTGATGTTCGACGAATTCGTCCCGCTCGGCGGCGACCGGCTGTTCGGCGAGGACGAGGCGATCCTGGGTGGTTTCGCGCTGTTCCGTGGACGGCGGGTCATGTTGATCGGCCACGAGAAGGGCAACGACACCCAAAGCCGCATCAAGCACAACTTCGGTATGGGCAAGCCCGAGGGTTATCGCAAGGCCATCCGCCTGATGGAGCTGGCGGGCCGCTTCGGGCTCCCGGTGTTGACACTGGTTGACACTTCCGGTGCCTTTCCCGGCGTGGAGGCAGAGGAGCGTGGACAGGCAGAGGCCATCGCCCGATCGACCGAGGCGTGCTTGGCGCTGCCGACGCCGATGGTGGCGACGATCGTGGGCGAGGGCGGTTCGGGTGGCGCGGTGGCGTTGGCCAGTGCCGAGCGGGTGCTGATGCTGGAACACGCGATCTATTCGGTGATCTCGCCCGAAGGCTGCGCTTCGATCTTGTGGCGGACCGCGGAAAAGGCGCCGCAGGCGGCCGAGGCGATGAAGGTCACCGCGCAGGACCTGGCGGAGCTCGGGGTGATCGACCGGATCGTCAAGGAACCCGTCGGTGGTGCGCATCGTGATCCCGCGGCTACCGCCCAGGCACTCGGCAATGCGCTGGCCGAGGAACTGGAAGCCCTATCCGGCAAGACCGCCAAGCAGTTGAGGCGCCTGCGTGAGGATCGCTTCCTCGGCATCGGCGACCGTCGCCGGCCGCGCGCGAGGCGGCGTGCGGAAAGCTGAAACGAAAAGGGGCGGCAGGTTGCCCTGCCGCCCCCCCGTTGGTTTCCCAAAAGGCGTAGCTTAAGCTGCGCTGCCCTTCATTTCAGTCGAAACCTTCACGAAGGTCGACGAGAGCTGCTTGCCGAGGCTCGACATGGCAGTGATCGCGGCAACCGCGATCAGGGCGGCGATGAGGCCGTATTCGATGGCGGTGGCGCCAGCTTCGTCACGAAGCAGGTTCTGGAAAAACTTCATGGTCAGTCTCCTGGTTCAGTCTTCGGTACCCGGCTCGACCCCTGTTTGTTGATCAAGCAGTTTCCGGGATTAGAAGGGATGTGTTGAAAAATTCCTAACTCGCCTTGTCTCGGTTCTTACTTGGTCGAGCGAGACTCAGCCTTTCATTGCGGTGACCGACGTCGATGAGACGCGGTTGAACATGTTTACGAACTCCTGCCCGAAGGCTTGCACGGCACCGAGCATGGCGAGGAAAACCAGCGCCAGGATCAGGCCGTATTCGACCGCCGTTGCACCGCGATCGTCGGCGGCAATGTTGCGAATGATCGACAACAACTTCATGGCTTCCGATCCCCTGATCATGGTGCCAGTGGACCGCTCTGGCAGGTCAGCGTTAAGAAATGGTTCAAAGGTTTGCCCGGCGTGACAAATAATCCGACATGGCTGCTGGTCGTCGCCGCGCTCATTCGCGACCGCGGCGGACGCGTGCTGCTGCAGCAGGCCCTGCCGAACAAGCCGCACGCGGGGCAGTGGGAATTTCCCGGCGGCAAGGTCGAAACCGATGAAAACCCGCGCTTTGCCCTGTGTCGCGAGATTGCCGAAGAGCTCGGCCTGACGCTCGTCGAGCAGATGATGGTGCCCGCGGCATTCGCCGAAGAGAACGATCAGCGAGCGCAGCCGGCGATTGTCCTGATTCTTTACGATTGCCCGCAGTGGACGGGCGAACCCCAATCACGCGAAGGGCAGGCGTGGGGCTGGTTCACCATGACGGAAGCCGCCGCGCTGCCCCTCGCCGCACTCGATCGAACGCTGCTTGAAGGGATTGCCAAGCCTCGGACGCGCCCCTATGTGGCGCCCTCCAAGCGCGCCCGTAGCTCAGCTGGATAGAGCACCAGACTACGAATCTGGGGGCCGGAGGTTCGAATCCTTCCGGGCGCGCCAATCTTCCCTAGAACTCTTCTCCACCTTCGAGGCGCTCCATTGTCTCGTCGCTGAAGCCGAAGTGATGGCCGATCTCGTGGATCACGACGTGGGCGATCAACTCGTCCAGTTGCACCCCTGTCGTCCGCCATTCGTGCAGCAGCGGCTGGCGAAACAATGTGACGATCGCCGGCATCTCGCCCGCGTCCCAGATCGACCGCTCCGAAACAGGCCGTCCTTCGTACAGGCCGCTGAGCTCCCATCGGTCGTCGAGGCCGACCGCGGCGAGCTGCTCGTTGGTGGCGAATTCCTCAATTCGCACGACCACGTCGGTCAGATGAGCGCGGAAGCGTTCCGGCAACTTGCGCACGGCGGCGAGCGCGATCGCCTCAAACTCGTTGCTGCCCGGCGCAGCGTCACGCGGCCTGATCATGCCCACCATATGGCGCGTCGTCCCGCCCTCGCCAACTCTGGGCGGGCGGAACCGTGCGTCCGCTCGCCTGTTCAACCCACGAACAAGCAATCAGGAGCAGACGATGACCGGTACTCTCGACATTTTCGGGCGGCTGATCATGGATCACGAATTGCACCGTGACCTGCTCGACGCGCTCGAGGAAACGCAGGGCGAAAGCGAGGAACGCGCCGAGCTGTTCGAACGCCTGACGAAAGAGATCAAGAGCCATGCCGCGGCCGAGGAACAGGCGCTCTATTCGACGATGATGCGCAAGCCCGAAATGACAGATGAAACGCGCCATTCGGTCGCCGAGCACCAGGAGATCCAGGAGCTACTCAACGATCTCGCGGCGACGCCGATGTCATCGGGCGCCTGGCTGACCAAGTTCAGGGAACTGAGCGAGCGCTACCTGCATCACATCGATGAGGAGGAATCCGAGAATTTCCACGACTACGCGAAGTATCTGACGCCGGACGACGAGCAGCACATGCGCGCAGTATTCGAGCGCCGCAAGCGGGCGGAACTCGCCGAGGCCGAAATGACGCCCGAATTGCTCGAAGACGCTAAAGTCTAGGCGTGGCCTTTTCCGTTTCGCCAGCCTATTAGCCCGCGCAAGCGCGCGATGGCGCAGGCAACGGAAAGGCGCCGATGAGCAGCCTGGTAGGTCCGGACGAAGACGACCCGCGCGGCAAGCCGCCAGTGCCCGACGAGGTGCAGGAGGCGATCCGCACGCTGATCCGTTGGGCCGGCGACGATCCGACGCGCGAGGGCCTGCTCGATACCCCTTCGCGGGTGGCCCGGGCGTGGAAGGAATACTGCCTCGGCTACACCGAAGACCCAGCGAGCCATCTGAGCCGAGTGTTCGAGGAAGTCGGCGGTTACGACGAGATCGTGCTGCTCAAGGACATTCCGTTCCAGAGCCACTGCGAGCACCACATGGCGCCGATTATCGGCAAGGCGGCGATCGCCTACCTGCCGACCGACCATGTGGTCGGCATCTCCAAGCTGGCGCGCGTACTCCACGGCTACGCTCGACGGCTGCAGATCCAGGAGAAGCTGACCGCCGAGGTCGCGCAGTGCATCTGGGACAACCTGAAACCTCGCGGCGTGGCGGTGGTGATCGACGCGAGCCACGCGTGCATGACCGCGCGGGGTGTGCGAACGCCCGGCGTGACGATGATCACCAGCCGGGTGATGGGCATTTTTCGCAGCGACCAGCGCAGCCGTGAGGAAGTGCTGAAGTTGATGGGTTACTGAGGGACATTCGGGACATGACGATATGAGTTCGCTGCTGGTGCGCGGCGGCCGCCCGCTGACCGGTCGAATCGAGCCGTCGGCCAACAAGAACGCCGTACTTCCGGTCCTGTGCGCGACGCTGCTCACCGATGCTCCGGTGCGGTTGCGCAACGTGCCCGAAATCACCGACGTCGAACGGATCGTGCGCTTTTTCGGCGAGCTCGGCTCGACCATCGACTGGGATCGCGCGGACAAAGTCCTGACGATCGACCATTCCACGATTCCCGCCGGTGCGCGGGCAACGCTGCCGCAGGCGATGCGCGCGTCGATCATGATGATCCCCGGCCTGCTCGAGCGCCTCGGCGAGGCGCGGCTCGAGCACGAGGTCAAGGGCTGCACGCTCGGCGCGCGCGAGATCGACCCGCACGTCGAGGTGTTCCGCGCGTTCGGCGCCGAGGTCAACCAGGATGGGCGCGAAATCGTCTTCCGCGTCACGGGCAAAGGTGAGGCCGCGCGGATGTGGCTCGAATACGCTTCGGTGACGACGACCGAGAACTTCATCCTCAGCGCGCTGACCGTCAAAGGCACCTCGCAGATCGTCAACGCGGCGTGCGAGCCCCACGTGCAGGAGATGTGTGACTTCCTGCAAGCGTGCGGCGCGACGATCATCGGCAAGGGCACTTCGATGGTCTCGATCGAGGGTGGAACGAAGCTGGGAGGGGCCGACTATACCTTCAACGACGATTTCCACGAGATCGCCACCTTCCTGGCGCTTTCGGCAGTGACGGGCGGCGACATCTCGGTGCGCAACGGTTG
>Ga0207706_10005614_pt1 | contig 11685 bp, 10 predicted proteins | sample KBSC53metaG_FD_184318 | JGI IMG/M metagenome (GOLD analysis project Ga0207706, IMG submission 184318) | Corn rhizosphere microbial communities from Kellogg Biological Station, Michigan, USA - KBS C5-3 metaG (SPAdes) (version 2) | ecosystem: Host-associated > Plants > Roots > Rhizosphere > Soil ... | reverse complement strand
GATGTCCCTGGAATGACATATGTCGGCCGCCTCGATTACATGACCGAGGGGCTGCTGCTTCTCACCACCGACGGCGAAGCGGCGCACAAATTGACACATCCCAGCGGCGAGATCGAGCGCACCTACCTTGCGACCGTGCGGGGCGATGGGGCGACCGCGGCACGAGAGGCGATGAAAGGTGTAGAGCTGGAAGACGGAATGGTCTTTCCGCGGGAGTTTCAGGCGCGTCGTGTCGGTCGCGGATTGTGGGAACTGACGATTACGATCGCAGAAGGAAGGACGAGAGAGATCAGGCGTTTGTGTGAAGCGCTCGACCTCGAAGTTCAAAGGCTGGTGCGGACGAAGTTTGGCCCGGTCAAGCTTGGATCGCTGCCATCGGGCAAGACGCGCAGTTTGACGGAGCGGGAAGCGGAGATCATTACCGCGCTCACGAAGAGCGGCGGCAAGAGAAAGAACACTACCAGAGGAAGAGGACGTGAGCGCACAAACCGTTACAGCCGCTGATGCATCGATCGTTCACGAGGTCGTTCACCAGGTAGGAAGGCGTATCGTTGGTCAGGAGTACATGGTCGAGCGGCTGATGATAAGCCTGCTCACCGGCGGACACGTGTTGCTGGAAGGGGTGCCGGGACTGGCCAAGACTCTAACCGTCCGGACTCTGGCGGAAACGATCAGCACGACTTTCAGCCGGATTCAATTCACTCCCGATCTGCTTCCGGCCGACGTCGCCGGCACCCAGATATTCGACCAGTCGACGGGCAAGTTCTCGGTCAAGAAAGGGCCGATCTTCGCCAACATCATTCTCGCCGACGAGATCAACCGCGCGCCCGCGAAAGTGCAGGCAGCGCTGCTCGAGGCAATGCAGGAAAAGCAGGTTACGATCGGCGGTACGACGCACATACTCGAGGAGCCATTCCTGGTTCTCGCCACTCAGAACCCGATCGAGCAGGAAGGGACGTACCCTCTTCCCGAGGCGCAGGTCGATCGGTTCATGCTGAAGCTGCACGTCGGCTATCCTTCTCGCGAAGAGGAAAAAGAAGTGATGCGCCGCATGGCGGGTGGAGAGCCGATTCCCGTCGATCGGGTTGCCACGCCAGCCCAGATCCTCGAGACGCGACGGCATATCGCCGAGCTGTACATCGACGAGCGCGTGGTCGATTACATCGTCGAGATCGTCCACGCCACCCGTAATCCTGACCAGGCAGGACTGGCGGAGCTGAAACCGCTTATCGAGTTCGGCGCCAGTCCGCGCGCGACGCTCGCTCTGGCGCAGGGATCTCGTGCTCACGCGTTCCTCCGTGGTCGTGCGTTCGTGACGCCTGACGACGTGAAGGCAATCGCCCCGGACGTGCTCCGTCATCGCGTTCTCCGCACTTACGAAGCTGAAGCGGAAGAGGTCACCAGCGACGAGATCGTCGCGCGCATACTGGAAGCGATACCCGTCCCGTGATCGGGATTTTCCGCCGCCGTCGAAAGGAGCCTCCGAAGCGCACTCCTGAAAAACCAATGGGAGTGCCACCCGAAATTCTGCGCCAGGTCAAGCTGATCGAGCTGCGCACGCGCGGTCTCGTGAACTCGGTCTTCACCGGTGAGTACCGCTCGGTGTTCAAAGGGCAGGGGATGGAGTTCTCAGAGGTACGGGAATACCAGCCTGGCGACGAGGTGCGCTCGATCGACTGGAACGTCACCGCCCGCATGCGGCGGCCTTTCGTCAAGCGCTACATCGAAGAGCGCGAGCTGACAGTGATGCTGGTCGTCGATCTGTCCGGATCGGAGCGGTTCGGCACGGTACGCCGGTTCAAGAGCGAGCTGGCGAGCGAGCTCGCCGCGGTGCTGGCAATGTCAGCCGTGCGCAACAACGACCGCGTCGGCGTGCTGCTATTCACCGATCGAATCGAGCACGTCATCCCGCCGCGCAAGGGACGGCGACACGTACTGCGCATCATCCGTGATCTGCTCGCGTTCGAGCCTGTCGGCACCGGAACCGACATGGTTCGCGCAATCGACTACGTCGCCCGCATGCTCAATCAGAAAGCGATCGTGTTCATCGTCTCCGACTTCCTCGAGGACGATATCTCGCATCCACTCAAGCTGCTGGCGCAACGACACGACGTCGTGGCGGTGACCGTTGAGGATCCCAGCGAGCGCGACCTGCCCAACATCGGGATCGCCAGACTGGTTGATCCGGAGACTGGTGAGACGGTCGAGATCGACACCAGCAGCCCGAAAGTCAGAACGCAGTACTCACAGCGAGTGATCGGGGAACGCGAGGAGCGCAAGCATCTGCTGCGCCGGCTCGCCATCGACGAAATCGCGGTGAACACAGAAGGCGGCGTCGTCGAGCCACTGCTTCGTTTCTTCCGCACGCGCGAGACGCGCGCGCACCGCCGGTGATCATCCTCCAGCTGCTGCTGCTCCTGGTGCAGGGGGTCGCGCAACAGACGCCGACGGCGACGCCTGCGAGTCTCCCGGTGCAGATGGGTTTTCGAGTTCGCCCGGACACCGTTCTCATCGCCCAGCCGTTCGACGTCCTGATCAAGGTCCTCGCGCCAAAAGGCGTTCGTTTCGAGTTCCCAACCGGGCCTGATACCGCAATCCAGAACGGTGTACGTCCGATCGAGCTGCACGGCGAGAAAATCGTCAGCATGCTCGGCGACACTGCCGTTGCACTTTACCGGCTTGTTGCGTGGGATGTAGGCACCCAGCCGCTTCGGCTGCCGGATGTGCGAGTCACGCTCGAAGGACAGCAACGGACGCTTCCCCTGAGCACTGCGTCAGTGTTCGTGAAGTCGGTGCTGCCGGCTGATACATCACTGCGCGTGCCGAAACCCGCGCGGCCGCTGATCGTGCTTCCGGTGATCAACTGGCTGAAGTGGCTGGCACTGCTTGCCCTTGCGATCGCAATCGTCGTCGGCTGGTGGATCTGGCGACGTTACAGGAACCGGCCGAAGCCGCCAATCGATCCGTACGTCCGCGCCCAGCAGGAATTCGAGCGAATCGAATCCAGCAGGTTGCTGGAGACGGATCCGCCGGAATACGTCGCGGCGATGACCGACGTGGTGCGCGAGTATCTCGCCGCGCGAGTGCCGGGAGTGCGCCGGTCAAACACCTCTGGCGAGTTGATTCGCGCGATGGGGACGCGCGATGGAGTCGAGGCAGAGCTGCCTGCCATTCTCGCGCGCGCCGATCTCATCAAGTTCGCTCAAGGCGACATCGGGGCTGAAGAGGCGCGGGTTGCTGGTGTGAAACTGAAAGCGGTCGTCGATCACGTCGAAGCCCGTCTGAATCCTGAGTCCGAAGTTGCAAAACGAATTGCCGGCGCAAAGGAGCGCGCGGCAGCATGAAAGTATTCGGACTCTTCGAGTTCTACACGCCGGAAGCGCTCTGGCTGTTGCTCCTGCTCCCGGCGTGGTGGTTATGGAGACGCCTGCGCCGCCGGGACGCGATCGTGTTCTCACGCGCCTCAGTTCTCGCTGCCGGCCCCCGCGTCGGCGGCTGGGTACCGCCGGCGATCTTCACTTTGCGGAACGTCGCGCTGGCATTTCTGATCATTGCGCTCGCGCGCCCCCGTGCCGGTGCTCATACCGAGACGCAAACCAGTGAAGGAATCAACATCGTCCTTGCAATCGATCTCTCGAGCTCGATGCTCGCTCTCGATTTCAGGCCCAACAACCGGATCGAGGTCGCCAAGGCCAACGTCAAGCAGTTCATCGCGCGCAGAACGTCTGATCGCATTGGCGTCGTAGCGTTTGCCGGCGAAGCTCTCACCCAGGTCCCGCTGACGACGGATTATCCGGTGGTAATGCAGGCAGTTTCCAATCTCCAGGCGGGCCAGCTGGAAGATGGCACTGCTATCGGCACTGCCATCGCCACCGCGGCCAACAGGCTGCGCGATGCACCCGGAAAGTCCCGTGTCCTGATTCTGCTCACCGACGGTGTCAACAATCGAGGGACCGTTGATCCTCTCGTCGCCGCAAAAGCAGCCGAGGCATACGGGATTAAGATCTACGGTATCGGCGTGGGAAGCGTGGGCATGGCGCCGGTTCCAGTCGGCCGCAATGCCGCGGGCGGACTGCGCTATGAGTACCAGCCAGTCGAGATCGACGAAACGCTGCTGAACAACATCGCCCGCATGACCGGCGGGAGGTATTTTCGCGCTCGCAATGCGGCGGGTCTGCAGAACATTTACGCCTACATCGATCGAATGGAACGCGCACCAGTGCGCTCGACGACGGTGGTGCGCTATACAGAGCTCTATCGCTGGCCACTGGTCATCGGATTACTGGCGCTGTTCGCCGAGCTCGGCATCGTCGCGTGGAAGGCTCCGCTGCCATGAGCATCTACAGCTACCTCCATTACATACAGTGGCCGTGGGCTCTCGTCCTCGTGATCCTGCTTCCACTAGCCACAGCGTGGCTCGTGCGCTGGGGCCTGCGCGCGCGCCAGCAGCGACTGTCGCGACTCGGCACGCCTTCCATGATCGCTCGCCTTGCTCCCTCGATAAATCTGAAACGAAGCTGGTCGTCAATGATTCGTGCCGCGCTCGCGACCCTGCTCCTGGCGCTCGCGCTCGCCGGCCCGCGCTGGGGCGTCGAACAGAATGTCGTCAAGCAACAAGGGGTCGATGTCGTGCTGGCTCTCGACGCATCGCTCTCAATGCTGGCGACGGATGAGCGTCCCAGCCGACTGCAGGCGATGAAGCAGGAGATCGACCGGCTGCGCGACTTGTCGCCCGGCGACCGTTTCGCGCTGCTCGTCTTTGCCGGTCGCAGCTATATCCTTACGCCACTCACCGTCGACAACAGCGCCCTCGATCTCTTCCTCCAGAATCTCGATCCGTCGATCGTCGGGCAGGGTGGCAGCTCGCTCGCCAGCGCGCTGAGGCAAGCGACGAATCTGCTCGCGCTCAACAAATCTCAGGGCGACAGGGCCATCATCCTCATGAGCGATGGGGAAGGATTCGACAACCCTGACGAGGTGCTGGCGGAGGCGAAGCGCGCAAGGGAAATGGGTTTCACTGTCGTTACCATCGGCTTCGGAACGCCGCAGGGCTCGACGATTCCTATCGTCGAGAAAGGGGTCGTCACCCAGAAGAGAGATGAGAACGGCAACATCGTCGTCACCAAGTATGACCCGGCCCTGCTCAAGGCGATCGCCGATGAATCGAAAGGAGTATTCATCGACGCGCGCACACCCGACCGTGCCGGAAAAGTCAGGCAGGCGCTCAACAACCTGCGCGCTAATCCTCGCGCGGTTGTCTCCGGCGAAAACCTTGGCGTCCAGTTTCAGTGGTTCGTGCTGGCAGCGCTGTTGTTTCTCGTGCTCGACACCTTCCTTCAAACACGGCGTCGTCCATCGCGCGCCATTGCCGCGGCCGCATCCACTGCTACCATGCTTCTCTTCGTGATTTCGTGCCGTCGACCGGAGCGGGACAAACCCGGAATCGCTTCCTACAACGCCGGTACGACGATTCTGATTCACGATTCGCTGCAGCAGGCCGCTCCGCCTCTCACAAAGCCGGTTGATTCGAAGGATCTCGAGCTCCGCCACCACGCGCGCTTCAACCTCGGCCTCGACTACCTGTTACAGGGTCGTCGGGCAAAGGATTCCGCGGATGCTCCCCTCGACAGCGCGCTCTTCCGGTACAAGCAGATACTCGAGGTCGCTGTCGCCGATTCTGACGCGCGCTGGAACTATGAACTCGCGTTGCGCAAAAAACAGAGTGGCGGTGGAGGCGGGGGTGGTGGAGGGGCAGGTGGCGGCGGCGGAGGAGGGCAAAGCAAAACGCCGAGTCCATCCCCAGCGCCGAGTCCAACTCAGTCGCAGGCGCCCAAGCCGGTTCCGGGAATGACTCCGCAACAGGCAGAGGCGGTTCTCAACGCTGCCGAGGACAAGGAGACCGACGTCCAGGGCAAGCACCAGAAGAAAAACGTCCCCACTCCGCCGCGAGGAAAAGATTGGTAGCTTGGGTATCGCCATGCCGGTGATCTCAATTCTGCCAAGCGCCGTCGCCGACCAGATCGCCGCCGGTGAAGTCGTCGAGCGGCCGTCGTCGGTTCTGAAAGAGCTGGTTGAGAACGCAATTGACGCCGGCGCGACGACCATCGAGATCGCGCTCGAGGAGGGTGGGCGAAAGCTCGTCAGAGTAGCTGACGACGGTTCGGGGATGGGCCCGGAAGATCTTCCACTCGCGCTCGCAAGGCACGGAACTTCGAAGATCAACAAGGCCGCTGATCTGGTCGGCGTCCGCACATTCGGCTTTCGCGGTGAAGCGTTGCCGGCCATCGCATCCGTCTCGCTTTTCGAGATCGAGAGCGCCGCCGCTGATGGTGAAGGCACCGCGGTCAAAGTCGTCGGCGGAAGAATCGGCTCCGCCGAGCCGGTCGCGCGGCGTCGGGGAACGACGGTTACTGTGCGCGAGCTTTTTTATAACGTCCCGGCGCGCCTCAAATTCCTGCGCAGCGCGCGATCGGAATGGCGAAGCGCAGTCGACTCGTTGACAGCGCTCGCGCTGACGCAGCCATCGGTCCGCATTCAGCTCACACACGATGGGAAGAACGCGCTGACGCTGCCGCCGGTCTCGAGCATCCGCTCGCGGCTTGGCGGAATCTGGGGCGGCCGGTACGCCGAGGATCTGCTGGATGTCGACGACGTCGCGGGTTTTGTGCACGTAAACGGCCTGGTACAACGCCCGTCGGACGTCGGCACATCCACCCGTAGAGTGTTCCTGTCGATCAACGGACGCGCGGTGCGTGACGCCGGAATTACGCGCGCAGTGGAGGCCGCCTATCGCTCGACGATCGTCGCCGGTGTGAGACCGTCGTTCTTTCTGAGCGTCACGCTTCCGGCTGACATGGTCGACGTCAATGTGCATCCCGCGAAAGCGGAGGTGCGATTCCGCGACAGATGGCCACTGGAGCGCGCGATAGAAAACGCCGTGCGTCGAGCCCTCGGAAATCTCGAGAGCGCCGCATCGCTGGGCTGGCGAAGCACGAGTGCGGTTTTTTCGCCTCCTGATTTCTCACCGGCGGTAGGCTCCGAGATTCTGCGCTCGCGTCCCGATAGCGCGGACCCGTTGTTCGCGGCAGGTGTGGCCGGTGAGAATCCGGCGATCGATACCGGCGTGGCCCTCGAGGACGAAGCAGCCCCGGCTCGCGAGGAGGTGATCCCGCCACTCTTTCAGCTGCGGCGCACCTACATCGCATTCGAGCACGAAGAAGGGCTCGTGCTGATCGACCAACATTCCGCGCACGAGCGCGTCCTGTACGAGCAGTTCATGGAGACGCTGGAAAGCGGAACGGCTCCCGCGCAGCGCTTGCTGCTGCCGCTCACGCTACATCTTGGTCCCGCCGAAGGTGAGGCGTTCGACGCCAATCGCGAGTACCTCGAGAAGCTGGGCTTCGAGGTGGAGGGATTTGGCGGTCACACCCTCATCGTCAACACCGTGCCAATGCCGCACCCCCGGTTCGACGCGGAGCGCTGCCTCCGCGATACCCTCGACGCTCTCACGGGCGATCGGGTCGCGGGCACCGCCGCTCGGCACGAACGGCTCGCCGCGACGGTGGCATGCAAGGCTGCCATCAAGGCGGGTGAGGACTTGTCGCAGGCCGAGATGAGATCGCTGTTCGGCGCGCTGCGCGATACCACACTTCCCGCCCACGACGTGCACGGGCGATCAACGATCGTTCATCTGACCTGGGACGAAGTCGAGCGTCGCTTTGGCCGGCGCTAAGCTGCGCGTCATCTGCGGTCCGACCGCGGCCGGCAAATCATCGCTGGCACTGGAGCTCGCGGAAACTTTCAACGGCGCGATAGTGAGCGCGGACTCGCGCCAGATCTATTGCTACTTCGACATCGGCACGGCGAAGCCCACTCGCGAGGATTGCGCGCGCGTTACTCACTACGGCACGGACGTCTCTGAGCCCGCGGAGCGGTTTTCCGCCGCGCGCTGGGCCAACGACGCTGAGGAATGGATCGAGTGCGCGGCTGAAACAGAGAAGACTCCAGTCATTGTCGGCGGTACCGGCCTTTACATCAAGGCGCTGGTGGAGCCGCTGTTCGATGCTCCCGAAGTCGATCCGGTTCAGCGCGCGCAGCTGGAACGGGAGCTCGAGGGACGGTCGCTCGACGAGCTGCGCCGGTGGTGCAGCGTGCTCGATCCCGCGCGCGCGCACCTCGGCCGCACTCAGCTCACCCGCGCCATCGAGACCGCACTGCTCGCGGGCGTGCGCATCAGCGATCTGCACGCGGAGCACAACGCGACGACGGATACAGACGAAACTGCCGTCACCTACCTCGTCGTCGAGCCCGAAAAATCGCTCCAGCAACGGATCGAGCGCAGAGTCGACGAGATGCTGGAGCGCGGCTGGCTCGACGAGGTGCGGCAGCTCAGCGCCAGATTTCCCGCGGATGCGCCGGCGTGGAAGGCGTGCGGGTACGTCGTCATGCGCGACCACGTCGAGGGACGATGCGATTTGTCAACGGCGAGACAGCGGGTCATTATTGAGACTCGCCAGTACGCGAAGCGCCAGCGAACGTGGTTCAGGCACCAGTTACCTGAGGCAGCCGTTACATACGTAAATCCTGAAGACTCTCGAGCCCACGCCATCGTGCGAGAGTGGTGGGAGAGAGCCGAGTGAATATTGGCATAACCTGTTATCCGACGTATGGAGGATCCGGCGCGGTCGCGACGGAGCTGGGCATCGCGCTGGCCGAGCGCGGACACGAAGTTCACTTCATCACCTACCGGCAGCCGTTCCGGCTTCCGTCCTTCCTCCCGCGGATCTTTTTCCACGAAGTCGACGTCGGGCGATACCCGCTGTTCGAGTTTCCGCCTTACGATCTGGCGCTCGCCGTGCGCATGCACGAGGTCGTGCTCTCGCATGGACTCGAGCTGCTGCACTGTCACTACGCGATCCCGCACGCGACCAGCGCGTGGGTGGCGCGTGAGATGCTCCGTGAGACGGGGCAGGACGTGCACGTCATAACGACGCTTCACGGCACCGACATCACCATCGTCGGCCAGGATCCTTCCTTCTATCCGATCACCAAGTTCTCGATCGAGAAGTCCGATCGGATTACCGCTGTATCGCAGTACCTCAAGGACGAGACTTGCCGCGCTTTCGGATGCGAGGGACCAGCGATCGAGGTCATTCACAACTTCATCGATCCCGATATCTACAACCGCGAGAAGTACCCCAAGCTGCTGAAAAAGGAATTTGGCACCTCACGCCCAATTCTCATGCACGTCTCGAACTTCCGCTCCGTGAAGCGCGTTCGGGATGTCATCCGCATCTACGCTGAAGTAAATCGCGAAGTGCCGAGCGTCCTGGTGATGATCGGCGATGGACCGGACCGTCCCGCGGCCGAAGAAGAAGCAAGGATGCTCGGGGTGCAGGATTCCGTTTCCTTCCTCGGCAAGCTCGACCAGATCGCGCCGCTGCTGGCGGCGGCCGACCTCTTCCTGTTGCCGAGTCAGAGCGAATCGTTCGGGCTCAGCGCTCTGGAAGCCCTCGCCAGCGGAGTTCCGGTTGTGGGCAGCGACGCCGGTGGCTTGCCCGAGGTAGTTCGCGATGGCGAGACGGGAATTCTCTGCCAGGTAGGTGATGTTGCGGGGATGGCCGCCGCGGCGCTCAGCATTCTCAGCGACCGGAAGCGTTGGGCAGACATGAGCAGCCTTGCCGCCCTTGATTCGCGCGAGAGATTCTCTCGCAACGCAATCGTCACCAAGTACGAATCGTTGTACGGCACTTCACTTCCAGCAACCAGATCATGACACCATTTCAGGCGGTTGTTCTTGGAATCATCCAGGGACTATCCGAGTTTTTACCGATCAGCAGCTCTGCCCACCTTGCTCTTACACCATGGCTGCTCGGGTGGGAGGACCCCGGTCTCGCGTTCGATGTCGCGCTCCATCTCGGTACTCTCCTCGCCGTCCTCTGGTATTTCCGGATGGAATGGCTGGCTCTGATCAAGGCTGCATTCGGAATTGTCACCACGGGCAGAATCGAGACGCCCGAGAAGCGTCGCGTCATCTATCTGATCATCGCTACCATACCCGGCGGCATCGCGGGATACCTGCTGCAGTCGAAAGCCGAGACCGCGTTTCGCAGCCCGCAAATAATTGCGTTCGCCCTGATCGCGATGGGAATCATTCTCTGGATAGTGGATAAGGCGGTGGATCAGCGGCGCGTGCTCGGCGAGATGCGATGGATCGATGCCCTGTTGATTGGACTGTCACAGGTGGTGGCCCTCATCCCCGGAGTATCGCGCTCGGGATCGACAATGACCGCAGCGCGCGGTCTGCGCTTCGATCGCGAGAGCGCGGCCGAGTTCAGCTTTCTGATGAGCATGCCGATCATCGCCGCTGCCGTCATCTTCGAGGGACCGAAGGCACTCCACGAAGGCGGGATCACCAACGAGCTGATCTCAGGAGTGGTCGCGTCCGCGGTGAGTGGCTGGCTCGCCATATCGATCCTGATGCGGTATGTAAGCAGGCATAGCTACCGCCTCTTCGCGATTTATCGTCTGCTGCTGGGAATTGCGGTTCTGGCGGTGATCTACGCCCGCGGATAGCGCAGTTCGCCTCGACGGCGCGACGCCGGAGCAGATCGAGCGCACTCTCGACCTGCCCCGCGTCGAGTTGCTGGAAAGCACGACTTCCACGATGGATGCGGCCCATCGCCTTGCCGCTCAGGGCGCACCATCGGGAACTCTGGTGATCGCGAATGAGCAAACTGCGGGGCGAGGACGTGAAGGGAAGGCTTGGCAGTCATCTCCCGGCGCCGGACTCTGGTTCACATTGATCGAGAGGCCCCGCGACACGTCCGGGCTGGGAGTCCTGTCCCTTCGTATCGGCCTCGTCGCCGCCGAGGCGCTCGACCGATTCGCGTCCGAGCCAATACGTCTCAAGTGGCCGAACGACCTTTACGTCGATGATGGCAAACTCGGCGGCATTCTCGTCGAAGCGCGCTGGCGAGAGTCGGCTGTAGAGTGGGTTGCCATCGGCATGGGCGTGAACGTGAAAATCCCGGAGAGCGTGGACAATGCCGGATCGCTCGAGCCAGGCACCGACCGCCTCGATGTGCTCGGCGAGCTGGTACCGGCGATTCGCGCCGCGGCGCGCGGGCAGGGGCCGTTGCAGCCCGCGGAGATGGAAGAATTCAACGCTCGGGATCTTGCTCGCGGGAAGAATTGTATTCAGCCAGCGGTTGGACGGGTGGCGGGAATCTCACCGTCGGGCGAGCTGCTGGTGACCCTTGCCGACTCGATAGTCCCGTTCCGGTCGGGCTCTCTCGTTCTCGAGGAGATGCGGTGATCGTCGTTTTCGATGTCGGAAATTCAGAGATTACGATCGGCACCTTCCAGGGTGTCGAGTTGATCTCGCATTGGCGCCTCACCACCGCCGCGCCACGCACAGCCGACGAAATGAGTCTTCTCATACGCTCGATCACCGGAAGTGAGGCTGGATCGCGGTCGGGAATTCAGGGTTCCGCGATCGCGTCGGTGGTGCCGGCGATTACGCCTGTTCTGGCCGAAGCGTGCGTAGCGTCGTTTGGACGAACGCCGGTGATAGTGGATGGGCGCGCGAAACTTCCAATCAAGCTGGATGTCGAGGAACCGTTCACGGTCGGAGCGGACAGAATCGCCAACACCCTCGCCGCCAGTCAGCTCCATAAACGCGAT
>Ga0207706_10005612_pt1 | contig 11689 bp, 11 predicted proteins | sample KBSC53metaG_FD_184318 | JGI IMG/M metagenome (GOLD analysis project Ga0207706, IMG submission 184318) | Corn rhizosphere microbial communities from Kellogg Biological Station, Michigan, USA - KBS C5-3 metaG (SPAdes) (version 2) | ecosystem: Host-associated > Plants > Roots > Rhizosphere > Soil ... | reverse complement strand
CAAAATATACTGCGTTTACAATGCGCCCAATAAAGAAATGGTCATTGAACATGCAAGACAAGGTGGCTTCCCTGCCAATGAAGTAAATACGGTCTCAGCCGTTATTGATCCGGTAACTGCTGAATAAAGCGCTTGAGAACGCCAACACTTGAATAGTAAAAGTTAAGGGGCTGTACATTTAGTCCCTTTTCAAATAAAACCGCCCCGACAAGTCGGGACGGTTGTCTCTCACAAGAATGTTTCTGCTCACTTATTGATCGTTTGGGTTTGCATTTTTGCCTGGTTTTGCAAAAGAAACGTTACCAAATTAAACGTTGGAGCTGCAAAATATTGCTCATACATACATCCCCTGTTTTCAAAACAGGTAGCGCATTTCTTTTCACTGCACAACTCATACTTTATTGCAGTGGGATCTTGTGAGTAACCAGTTGAATCTTTCATAACATAGGTTTATAAACCAATATTACAATGAACATCAGCCTGCTGTCAGCCAGAAAGCAATGAATTGAAGAAACTCGTTGATGAATTGATTTGAAAAGAAAAATTCAGCAAAGTCTGCGCACTCTGGGTAATGTCCCTGTTTGAAATCTTTGAACCACATAGAAACATAGGAACATAGATAACACATAGCTTTCTATGTGACTCTACCGTGGCCTTTGTGCCTATGTGGTTAATTAGTTCAAGTTGATACACAACCAACGGGAGTGCATTGTAATCAGTAACTTCATTTTTTCAAATCGCGGGGAAATAAATGGAAATAGAAAAATACCTGGAAAGAATAAGCTATAAAGGCAACACAGAACCTTCTATAGAGTTACTAAACGCTCTTCAAAAGAAGCACCTTTTAAACATTCCATTTGAAAATCTTGACATCCACTACAAAATTCCTATTGAATTAAATCTTGCGAATTTTTTCGAAAAAGTCGTCATCAAACGAAGAGGTGGTTTTTGTTATGAATTGAACGGCATATTCCATGAATTGCTAAATTCAATTGGGTTTAATGTAAAAATGATCTCTGCAAGAGTATTTAATCAAGAGCAGCAAATTTTTTCGCCTGAGTTTGACCACCTCGCGATCATTGCAAAGATAGATTCTATAGATTACCTGGCTGATGTAGGTTTTGGTGAATTCGCCTTTGGTCCTCTGAAGATCGAACTAAATACAATTCACAATGATGAAAGAGGAAGTTTCAGGATCGAAAGACATGACGACTTGTACTATAATGTTTCTAAGCAGGTCGGCGAAAACTGGGTTCCCGAATATATGTTCACTTTAAAAAAGAGAGATTTGAGTGAATTCAAAGACATGTGCCATTGCAACCAGACTTCGCCACTATCGCATTTTACTCAAAATAAATTTTGTTCCCTGCCAACAGAAAATGGACGGATAACCGTCACAGCCAAAAAAATAAAAATCACAGAAGGAGATAGTGTAGCAGAATTGCAACTGAACAGCGAAGAAGAATTCCTGGTGGCTTTGGAAAAGTATTTTCATATCCGGCTCAATGATAGCATTCCGTTTGCAAATGGCTCACTTGCTTAAACTTTATCTACCTCCAGCCACCCAAGCTTCGAATTTACCTGCCCAAATTTGTAACCCAAGGCCTGCCTGGTAACTCTAATGCCTGCGAACTATTGTAAAGCTCCAGTTCAACTTTAAAACTATACAGATATGAAAAGGTATAAGGCTATATCTATTGCTATTGCAATATTAATGATCGTTTCTATTTCATTTGATTCATTTGGACAAATGAATATGAAAGTGAGTTTTTCTACCCAGGCTGCCAATGAACTCCGTACAAATATGCGCAAATTGTGGGAAGACCATGTGACGTGGACACGCAATGTCATCCTGTGTCTTACAGACGGTCTCCCGGGCGCTGACCAGGCAGTGAAAAGGTTGTTGAAAAATCAGGATGATATCGGTAACGCTATCAAACCTGTATATGGCGAGGCTGCAGGAACTAAATTAACTGCCTTGCTTCATGATCACATCATCATTGCTGCGGATGTTGTAAAGGCTGCTAAAGCCTCTGATAATGCAGCGTTGGATGCAGCAAATAAAAAATGGTTTGCTAATGCCGATGAAATATCAGGTTTCCTTAGTAAAGCAAATCCCAACTGGAAAGAGGATGATATGAAAAAGATGATGCATGACCATCTTAAATTAACGACGGATGAGGCTGTTGCCAGAATTAAGAAAGATTATGACGGGGATGTTGCTGCTTATGATAAAGTGCATAACGAAATTCTCGAAATGTCGGATATGCTCACTGAGGGTATTGTAAAACAATTCCCGGATAAGTTTAAATGATCATTGCCTGAAGGTTTGCAGGCAATGATCAAATGTCCCAATCCCCGGGACATTTTTATTAACCGAATGGCTCAGAAATCGATTTGCTGGTTTTTGAAAACCATTGGGGTCCCTGTTCAGTCATGTAAACGCAATCTTCTAATCGCACACCAAATTCTCCCGGAATAGAAATAGTAGGCTCGATACTAAAGCACATTCCTGGTTGTAAAACTTGCTTATTTCCTTTTACCATATTGCCCCATTCGTGCCCGTCCATCCCAATTCCATGACCGGTGCGATGCGGCAATCCCGGTAGTTTATATCCTGGTCCAAAGCCTGCATCCGTAATCACTTTGCGCGCAGCGGCATCGACTTCTTCACAGGCTTTACCAATTTTTGCGGCGGCGAATCCTGCAGCCTGTGCCTGTTGTTCAAGCTTCCATATTTCCTCCTGGCGTTTGCTCGGTTCAGCACCGAAGACGATCGTTCTTGTAATATCAGATGAATAATCTTCTACTGTGCATCCGCAATCCATTAAGACGATATCACCTTTCCTTAATGTTCGGGGCTTGGTGCTGCCATGGGGAAATGAGGATGACTCACCAAAAAGCGCTAATGAAAACTCAGGTTGACCGCCTAACTTTCTTTGCGCATCATCAATAGTAGAAGCGAGTTCAGGCTGTGTCATGCCTTCGCGCAATTGAGTGATACCAAATTTTATAGCAGCCGATGTAATATCTGCTGCCTTTTGCATTAAGGACAGTTCAGCCGATGATTTTATCATGCGGCAAGGCATGGTGATGGGATCACCGCTTATATAATTTAAATACGAAGCTTCTTTACGCACACCATCCAGGATAAAAAAACGAAGTCTTTCTTCAATACCCACATTACCTGTTTGGATGCCTGCATCTTTTAATGCAGTGGCCATTTGTTTGTAGGGACTTTCATCTTCCTGCCAGGCATAGACGTCTTTTCCAATTTTGATGAGTTCACGAAGACGATTTTCTTCGAAACCGGGGCAAACATATTTTATATCGCCTTTTGCGGGAATGATGGCGACCATAGTCCGTTCACTGGGCCACCAACTGATACCGGTAAAATATTGTAGTGAAGTGCCACAGTCCAGGATCAATGCTTCAATTTTATTTTCTCTAAGTAAGCGTTGTGCTTTCTCTACCCTGGCCTCTCTTTCCTGCAAGTTAATGGGCACGACATCGCCTGTCATGGATTTCAATTCGTCAACAGGTGATCCTTTTTCTTTTGCTTGTCCATTGGAACAGGAACCAAGACCTGCTGCTACAGTGGTGGCAGCTGCCATCGCAGAGAGATTGATAAAATCTCTTCTTTTAATTGACATATAAAAATGATTTGAAGGAATGTTTTAATCTGGTTTGAAGATAGGATTTTCTATCATTGCATATTTCAAAATGTCGATATACTATTTGAGTTGTAACAGCACAAACGATGAAGGGGTATTTGTTTGTGAGATAAAAGAAAATGACTTGCCGGGCTCTATCCAAATGTAGTGGCCACTTTTCATAATGCGGTGCTGCATATAATCATTTGTCTTGTACTCAATCACTGCTTGGCCGATGCTTAACAATAAATAGCCGACGGCTGATGCAGGCAGTTCTACGCGGTTATCCTGTTGCAATTCGAGTCGATATCCATTAGCAAGTGATTTATTAAAAAATAGTTTTAGAAAAGGGTTCTGTAAAACAGGTTGATCGCTGTGCGGTTTGCCGGCAATGAGCTCGATATCCATTACATGAAACCAGGTCGTGTCCTCATTCCATACACGATGAATGCGTGGTGTGGAAAGGCTGTCATACCATGAATTGCCAGCTACTGAAAGATCTCCCGATGGTTGCCCGCTTATCAATTGCGAGCCGGTCGCAGTTTTCGTGAACGTTGTGAAAACTGACGGAGTGTTGTGCACATGAAATTGAGTGGTATCATGTGGAGAAAGAAATACATCGAGGAGTCGGACATAGCTGTTTTCAAAAACATTATGATGCCTTGGTTCATCGCGGACGGGCACCTGGGCCGCCGTTAACAGCGATGAAAAAAGAATTATAACGACAAAATATTTTTTTCGCATCGAATAAAAATACGTTTTGATCTGATATCCTTGTATAAAAGGAATTGTTCTATTCCAACTCTTCTTTCATTCTTCGAAGATGAATTGCAAGAAAGATCCGGAACATTCCTGCGAAGATAAAAGACACCGCGGTCCAGACGATAATGCCCAGCAGACCGAAGGCAGGGACCGACAGTACTAAAATGCCAAACACAATGATCGCAATAGCGATGGCCAAAAGCAAACCCCAGTTCGAAACCCCATACCTTCTCACATCAAGGGCAAAAGCAATTGCAGAAAATCCTCTGAGTAACAGCCAGAATCCAAGCACATAGGGTAAGATCGTAACGGTCATGTGGGGGTAGGCCAGGATGAAGCACCCGACCACAATATCAAATATGCCGGTTATTACCGTCCACCACCAGGTATGAAGCGATCGCTTTGCCGTGAATGCAAACAAAAGCTCAAAAACTCCCACAAACAATATGCATGCTCCAAAGAGAACGCTCAGAGAAACGTAGGCGTTATCGGGTGAGATAAAAACCCAAATACCCATGCTGACCAGTGCTATACCCGTTAGAAGGAGCAGCCACCAGTAATCCATTGCCTTTTTAATCCCTGCAATTGAATGTTCCATGTAAATAATGATTTTTAAGTTCTGAAAATTTTTGTTTTACGGGCAGAGATAAAAAAATCGGAGTTGAGGGCACAAAAAGATACGAATAAAAATAATCAAAAAACCGTCAATTTCAATATTAGGCCATCACACGTGCTTCCTGTAACATAAAATCCACAGAATTATTATAATTTCCCGCCGCTGAGGATAGTGATGAGAACACCAAAGCGACTGATGATGAACAACTTTTTTTCTTTTTTAAAATGGTATTTTATTTTTTGGTGCATAGGAATTCTTTCATGCAACGGTCACTATGAAAATTACGAGCCTACCTTTTCTCCTGATTCGTCAAATAAAAAAGTGTTGGTTTTTGGACTACCTAATTTGTCAAGCTACGGAGATTGTGACTTATTTATTAAGTATTTGAACAAAAATCTTAGTAAAGCAAGGATTCGCATCCTTGCCTGTTCAAATGCTGATGATTACCTGAATAAATTAAAAAAAAGAGCTTTTGATTTTACGATCATCAATGGTTCCCTCGTACTGGATGCCGAACAAAACGGTTACTCTATTGTAGGCAAAATGGGAGATGATGACAAATACAGGTCGGTCATTTTTGTAAGAAAGGATTCAGCGATCAATAAGTTTTCTGACCTTACAGGCAAGACGCTCACGACATCCGGGCCAAATGCGTTAGCCGGAACAATGATGCCTTTATTTTTTTTGTATAAGAATGGTGTCAATGTGAAAAACATTAAACGTCTATATGCTCCTTCTTTTGAATCAACCATTATGAATGTGTATTTGGGGAGATGTTCTGCGGGTGCTTCAAAGCGGGCTATCGCAATGGATATGCTTAAACAGAGACCCGAAGTTGATTCAAAGCTAATTATTAAGTGGGAAACCCCTCCGCTTATTAACAATGCCCTGTTCATACGGAATAATATGGATACGCTGATAGCCGGTGAACTCACAAAATTGATCTTCACTCTTCAGGATAATGAAGAAGGAAGAAGAGCATTAAAACCTTTAGACGTTAGTAAATTTGAAAAAGCAACGAGCGAAACATACAGGCCCTTAAGGGAATTTTTGGCAGAATATAATGCTGTAATGAACCAGTGATTAAAGTGAATTTTTTGTCCTTTCTTAAAGAAATAAAAACAGTTTGGCCGAAGAGCATTCGTAACCAACTCATATTAGGCATCGCCCTGGTGCATTTAGTATTGCTCACCATTGTGGTTGTTGACCAGCTAAATCGTCAAAAGAAATTTCTGAAAAAGCAAAATTATGACCAGGCGCTAAGCCTGGTAAATGATTTTGCTGTTAACTCCAGTTCATACATTTTGGCTAACGATATTGATGGTCTCGAAAGACTCGTGCAATCGCACAAAAATTTTCCAAATCTTAAATACGCCATGTTCTTATCCCCGGACGGCTTAGTATTGGCACATACCAATAAAAAATTTACGGGATTGAGGGCTACAGATAGTGTGAGCCGGAGACTAAAGGACACGCCACAAACACAAACACTTATTGAGAATAAAGACATTCTTGACATAGCCGTACCCGTTCTTTACAATGATAAAGAGATCATTGGCTGGGCGAGAATAGGATTGGGCCAGGACTATATTTATGGTAACCTCCGTGCAATAGTAAGAAACGGAATTCTGTATATTATTATCGCACTGGTCATCGGTACCTTGTTCGCGATCATTATAGCAAACAGGTTAAGCAGGGGTCTTTATAAATTAATGCTTACGGCGGATAAGATCAGGAAGGGCGATAGAAGTACAAGAGTAGAACCATTCAGAAGTATTGAAATTTCCAAATTAGGAATGGCTTTTAATCAAATGCTGGACGAGATCAGTGCAAACGAAAAACTGTTGGCCAAGGTGTTGGAAAATATGCCAGTGGGGGTTTGGATATTAAATGAAAAAGGTGATATCATTTCGGCCAACTCTGCAAGTGAAAAAATATGGACCGGGCTAAAGTATGTCGGATTAAAGGATTTTGGTTTGTTTAAAGGCTGGTTCACTGATACGGGAAAAATAGTAGAACCAGGTCAATGGGGTGCAGCAATTGCTATCACGGAAGGGGAAACGGTTCTCAACCAGGAAATCGAGATCGAATGTTTTGATAAAACCCGGAAGATCATTCTGAACTCTGCAATACCATTGAAAGAAGATGATGGCAGAATAATCGGAGCTATTGCTATCAATGTAGATATTACTGACAAAAAACTAATAGAGAGGAATCTTTATAAGATCAATCACGACATGGTAGAGAGAGTAAAAGAATTAAGATGCCTTTACAAAATATCCGAGTTGTCAAACGATCCTGGAAAAACAATGGAAGATATTTTAAAGGAAAGTATCGATATTATTCCTCTTGCTTATCAATATCCTGAAATTGCATGTGTCAGGATAACATTCGATGAACATATATACAAATCAAAGAATTTTAAAGAATCAACCTGGAAGCAGGAGGCCAATATCGCTGCCTCTGATGGCAATATCGGGCAGGTACAGGTTTTTTATACTGAGCAACGGCCGGAAGAGCAGGAGGGGCCCTTTTTAAAAGAAGAACGATTTCTCATCAACTCCATTGCCGACATATTAAGTAATTCGGCAGAAAGGAAAAAGGCTGAAGTTGCGTTAAGAGACCAGGCTGAAACGTTTGAGGCTATTATTGAAAACACCAGTGATTCTGTCCTGCTCATTTCTCCCGAATTCAAATTGCTGAGATTTAATAAAACTGCCCAGGAAAGAATAGTGCAAAGAAGGGGTGAAAGAATATTTATTGGAGCTGACTTCAGAAAATTTTTATATCCCGATGCCGAAGAGATATTTCATGTGATGTTCAACGATTCTTTAAAGGGTAAATTTTGTGACAGGGAAATACAGGCAAAAGATACTAACGGGAATTCTTTTTGGATCAGGGCCAAAACCTCTCCTGTTTATGACAGGGACAACCAGCTACTGGGAGTGACCCTTCTTTCTGAGAATATTGATTCACAAAAGAAAGCGCAGATCGCACTAATACAAAGCGAAGAAAAATTCAGAGGTCTTGTTGAACAAAGCCTGGTAGGTGTATATATTATGCAGGAAGAGAAGTTTGTTTATGTGAATCCCGGTTTTGAAAAGATCATGGGTTATTCGATAGATGAACTTAAGGAAACTTCATTTAATCAATGGATCTATGAGGAAGATATAAAAAAAATAAAGGAAAATTATTTATCAAGGGTCAGTGGAGAAAAACCTACCGACCAATATACATTCCGGGCTGTGCGGAGGAATGGTGCCCTGCTTTATATTGAAGCAATCGTATCGAAGATAATTTACGGCAACAGGCCTGCCGTTATTGGGACTATTGTTGACATTACCGATCATGTGGAAGAAGAAAAACGTATCGGTAAAGCGGTTAACGACGCCCAGGAAAAAGAAAGAATGCAGATCGGTATGGAACTTCATGATAATGTCAAACAGATCATGGCGGCCTCTATGATAAATCTTGATTTCCTGAAAAATCGCCTGGATGATCAGAAAGCAACAAAAGAAATACTGGATAAAGTGATTGGATACATCCGCGAGGCGATGGATGAATTGAGAAAATTATCACACCAACTTGCGCCTTCCATTGATCCTACTATTCCCCTGGAGGAGAAAATAGAAATTTTAGTGAACACCATGAATGCTGCCAACACGCTTAAGGTATATTATCGACTCGATGAATTTGAGCAACCGGTCAGCAATGATGTACAACTTACGCTATACCGCATACTGCAGGAACAATTCAATAATATTTTGAAATATGCAAAAGCCTCAACAGTTTTTATAAGCGTTAAGCATTACCCGGATAATATTCAACTGTCGATCAAAGATGACGGTGAAGGGTTTAACCTCATCGCAAAAAAGAATGGGATCGGTTTTGAAAACATTAAAAGAAGGGTGGAGGCTTTAGATGGCCAGGTAAGAATTTTTTCTGCCCCGGGAGATGGCTGCGAAGTAAGTGTCCAGATCCCATTTAGATAGTATTGAGACAAGGTTATTTTTCCATGCTATGTCCGTAATTTACAGGATCAATCAAATGAACATGGAATCACTTATACAACCAGGATTATTTGTTAAAATGGCAGTTGCTGAATGGGATAAGCAAAATAATAACTTCAACAGGTTTTTATCGTCCGTCACTGGTGAACAACTTTCAAAAGAAGTTGCTCCGGGTAAAAATACAGGCATTTACCTGGTTGGGCATTTAATTGCCATCAGTGATGCCATGTTGCCACTATTGGCCTTTGGGGAGAAATTGTTCCCTCACCTTGAGAACATATTTATAACGAATCCTGATAAGTCAGGGTTGGAAATGCCTTCGGTTGGTGAGCTAAAGGAACAATTGAACACAGTTAATGCAGCGCTTTCCAAACATATTCGATCCGCTGCACCGGAAGACTGGTTCAAAAAACATATGGCAGTATCGGATGAGGACTTTTCAAAGGAGCCTCACAGGAATAAGCTGAATGTTATCATTAACCGCACCAATCATATGAGCTATCATTTGGGGCAACTGATCCTGTTATAAGGCGCTCTTTGCATCCTGTGAATAGTGATCATCCAACTATCTTATCCATGATCGACAACAATCGCGGTAATAATTGCGGAACAGGCATTTCTATGGTTGCTGCTTTTGTTTCAGCACTCATTACGTATCCAAGGGATGGAAGGATAGCTTTTGCTGTAGTGCTGCTAATGTAGATCCGGCGGTCTTCGTTTTCGGCCAGGAGAAGATTCGGAAATTTGACCTTGTCATCAACACCCGTCTTTTCGAGAGTTACATTTTTATATTCATTTAAGAACTCCCTTATAATATTGATCTCGTGATCAGGAACAATAACCGGTTTATTTAACCAGAAAACCAGGTTGACAACCCCATTGATCTTTCTTAATTCCGGGATTTGGGTTTCAGAAATCCTTACAAAACAGTAACAGCAAAATAAAACTTCGGGTGTTGTTCTTTTTTTATAAGAAGGTTGATGAGTTCCACTGTTGTGGGGACAATAACATTCTATTTTTTTCCGGCTTAAACTTTCCGTTACCTTTTTTTCTTGTCCCGGGCGGGTATATATTATATACCAATTCTTCGTTTCATTCATAAAAATCAGTCAAAAAGTTACTACTAAGATCTTATGCTCACAGGTTTTTAAGTAGCAGCGAACTTTCACGTTAACTGATTCTTTCTAGCGTTCAGTAAATGACACAGGATAAAGATCAAATATTCTTTTGGTACTTATTTATTACTTATAATCAAATTAAAGACCAGAAGTGATAAGTGTTGAAATGGATCAGTTTTTTGGCGGGAAGAAGAAAAATGAAGAGAAAAATCCACATTACGTTGACGCCGTTGACGTCGGTTACCGGAATCAAAGGCTCCTTTAGTGGCATAATTTTATCAATATGAAAGGTAAATTGATATATGAAAATTTTGGGGATCATTCTTGTAGTATTGGGAGTATTGATGTTTGTATTTGGCACTGTTACATTTACCCGTAAAGAAAAGGTTGTGGACGCAGGTCCAGTCGAGATCAATAAAAAGGAAAAGCATACAGTCGCATGGCCCAATTATGCTGGAGGCTTCATTATAGCGGCCGGAGTAGTTGTCTTACTTGCAGCGGGAAAAAAGAAAGCCTGATATTTTGGTGAATTATATAAGAGCAGTAGCTAATTTCTACACAAGAAGGATTTGTTGGTTTACCCACATTCTTATTTCAGAGCCTGGTAATACTACTAAAATTACAATTCATTGGACCATTTCTTTTAAAGCGACCTTTGAAGTAACAGAGCAACTGTTTTAGCGCTAGCAGTCGTTTAAGGAAAAATATTACCTTCATTCGACCAGACTTATGCCTATCTACATGGATGTGCACATTGTGCCGGGAGTTAAGGCAAAAAATGTTGCAGAGGCTCACCGGAAAGATTTACTTCACCAGGAGGAGTATGAATGTAAATGCATGACGTATTGGATAGACGAACAAAGAGAAACCATATTTTGTCTTATAGACGCCCCCAGTAAGCAGGCTGTTGAAGAGATGCATTGCAAGGCTCATGGCTTAATCCCTAACAAAATAATTGAAGTCAGCGATGACCTGGTCGAATCTTTTTTAGGACGCATCTATGACCCCGCAGATGCACAAACCTCAGGAGAAGGATTAAAAATTTTCAGTGACCCTTCGTTTCGGATCCTGCTGCTAACTAAGATCACCGACCCTGTGTTACTGCGGCACAAACTCGGCAATGACAAGGCCAATGAATTGCTTGACCTGCATAACAAGGTTGCAAGAAAAAATCTTTTGTTACATGGCGGGCGGGAAGTAGAACTAGAGGGAACTGGTTTTATCATTTCGTTTTCTTCGGCTTCAAAGGCGGTTTTATGTGCGCTGTCAATCCGGGAAGAGTTGCCTTTGGCAGATGCTGCGGCGATTGGTTTCAAAATTAGTATCAATGCCGGTGAACCTGTTGAAAAAAGTAATAAGTTATTCGGTGACACTATACAATTAGCCACGTACTTGTGTGAAATTGCCAGCGAGCACAGCATTGCCATTACCAATTCAGTCAGGGAACTCATTGCAAAAGATCATCTTCAAAATAAAGGGAGCCACTTTTTTAGTTTGTCTCCGCAGAATGAAAGTTTGTTGGAGCTTTTA
>Ga0207706_10005608_pt1 | contig 11693 bp, 13 predicted proteins | sample KBSC53metaG_FD_184318 | JGI IMG/M metagenome (GOLD analysis project Ga0207706, IMG submission 184318) | Corn rhizosphere microbial communities from Kellogg Biological Station, Michigan, USA - KBS C5-3 metaG (SPAdes) (version 2) | ecosystem: Host-associated > Plants > Roots > Rhizosphere > Soil ... | reverse complement strand
AAATAGTGGAACTGGAAGCTGAGGTCCGGAGTGACGTAGCGATTGGGCATCTGCTCGTGCGGAAGCACGATGTTGAGGCCGATCGATTCCTGGCCTTCGTCTGCAGCGCCGCGGTTGGCCGCTTCCATGATCGACGGTCCGCCGCCAGAGCACACGACGAAGTGCCTTTTGCCTTCCTCGTCATGGCCGCACTGGCTCGCGAGCCGGGCGAGATCGCGCGCGACATCGTAATATTTCGCCTTGCCCTTGAGCCGCTCGGCGATTGCCTGCTGCTGTTCGTTGGTAGCCGCCGCAATTAGCGCGTCGGCCATGTCGGGCGACGGGATCCGTGCCGACCCGTAAAACACGAAGGTCGAGCCGATGTTCGCCTCGTTGAGCAGCAGTTCGGGCTTCAACAGCTCGAGCTGGAAGCGAACGGGCCGCAAATCCTCGCGCAGCAGGAACTCGGTGTCCTGGAACGCAAGCTTGTAGGCGACGCTTTCGGTCTGCGGCGCGGCGGGCACATGCTCGGCGGCGCGAGCATCGACTTTCGAGCTCGGGAAAATGCGTTTCGGGGGAAGCGGTTGTGAAGTCATGCCAGCCGCGTAGCTGCAATCTTTCGCATCGTCACCCCGCCGGGATTTCGGCCTTGGGCGCCCCCCAGTCGATATGCCGCGTGGCATACATGACGCCGGCCAGCGCCGCGAACAACAGCAGCGCGCCGATAAGCAGCGAGAAGGCTTCGAGGCTCAGAAGGATGTAGAGCACCGCGTACAAGCCAATGAGCAGGCCGCCGATGAGGGCGGCGCGCCGCCAGCTCCCGAGCACCGCGGCGGAATAGGCCGTGTTCAGTCCGGCGATCGCGGCCGATGCGACGACATAGGCTGGCGTAAAGCCCATCACTTCCGCGAAGGCGAGCAGGAGCACGAAAAACAGCACCAGCGCCGCGCCCATCAGCAGATATTCGACCGCCGACACGCGCACTCCGGCGATCACGTCGAACATCAGCAACGCGAGGAAGGTGAAGCCGATGAACAGGAAACCGTACTTGGTTGCACGGTTGACCTGCGAATAAGGATCGACGGGCTGGATCAGGCTGATCTGTGCGGTTTGAACCGACGCGCCATCGGTCGGCTGAGCTGGTGTTGCATATGCACTTCTGGTCGGCGGAGGTACGCGTTCGATCAGGCTGGACGCGCCCGCGTCGCTGGTGCTGACGAGCGAACGGCCGAGCGCGAGATTGCCGACGCGATAGGTTGCGCTGAAACCGTTGCCGCCGACGCGCCGTGCCGCGGGCAGGAAGTCGCCGCCAAAGCTTGGGCTCGGCCATGACGAGCGCACGTTCCAAGCTGTATCGCCGGCCTGGGGCGCAAGGCTGAGCGCTTCATTGCCTCGGAAGTCGAAGGCGAAATCAACAGCAACCGGCTTGCCCGCAAGGCCGCTCGCATCGAGCCAGGCGAAGAATCCCCGTCCGCCGTTGCTCCCGCCGCCCGGCTGCAGTCGGAGCGGCCGTCCGTCGGCGCGAACCTGCGGATTGGCGCCGAGGCCGCGTGGGTCGCTGAGCCCGAAGCGCAGCTCTGCGCGCGCCATGTCCATTCGAGATGGATCGACGCCGGTCCGCGCGAGATCCGACGGAAAGGCGAAGCGTGCCTTGCCGGCAATGCGCGCTTCATAGACCACTGCCTCGTAGATCGACCGCTTGCGAACCTCGGGCCTCACATCGGAGGACAGATCGACCGCCTCGGGTGCCAGCGTCAGCTCCCGCATTACCTCGCGGCTTCGGGTGACACTCTGGCCGTTCTCCACCAGCGTTTCAGTGGCCGTCGCGCGATAAGGGATCACCAGCACCGGCCCTGCGATCGCCTGCGCTCCGCCCCAGCCGGCGGTGATGGAAGCGGTCGCTTCCTCGGACTGGGTCTTGCGGTCGTAGACCAGCAGCCAGACTGAAAAGAGCGGGATCGTCAGCACCAGCGCGATGAGGATGGCCAGCGCCAGCCTGAAGCCGGGACTGCGCGTGGCGACGATGCGTTCCATCACTGAACTCTCCGCGATAACTCGGTTCGTCTACAGAAATGCACGGTTCATCGTCAAGTTCCACCAAATAACCCGCATTCCCGGCGAGGGCGGCGAGGCCAGCGCGACATGGCTAACGAAAATTTAAACCGGCCAGGGCTATTCCCCCGCCTGTGGGTAGTCTCGGTCGGATATTAAGAAGCGGGGCCAGTTCTGGCCAGGAAGAGCCGCGCCCGCAATCTTCTCGCGCCGAAGGGCTGATCCAGGAATTCGAAAACAGCGGGAAGGGGTGGTTCTGGGAGACCGAGCGCGACGGCAGCCTCGTCTATATCAGCGAGAGCGTTCCCCGCTCGCTTGGCCGCGAAACCGACGACCTGCTCGAGCGGCCTTTTGCCGACCTCATCTCCTCCGAAACCGCCGAAGGCGGAGGAGCGACATCGGAACGGACGCTCGGCTTCTATCTTTCCTCGCACGTAGCCTTCCAGGACCTGATCGTTCGAGCAAAGACGAAGAACGAGATCTGGTGGTCGCTTTCCGGCCGGCCCATTCACGACGAATTCGGGCGCTTCTTCGGCTTTCGCGGATTCGCCTCCGACCTGACCAAGATGAGGCAGTCCGAGGTCGAGCTTGACCGACTGGCGCGGCAGGACTCGCTCACCGGCCTTCCCAACCGCGAAGTCCTTCGCCGGGCATTGGACGATGCGCTGGTCAGCGCTTCCCGGAGGAAGCATCGCTGCTCGGTCTTCCTGCTCGATCTAGACCGCTTCAAGGCGGTCAATGATACGCTCGGCCACCCGGCGGGCGATACGCTGCTGCGGCTCGTGTCCCTGAGGCTCCGGGACGAGGTTGGCGAGCTCGGCCAGGTCGGCCGGCTCGGCGGCGACGAGTTTGAGGTTGTCCTGCCGGCTACGTCGTCCAAGCCGGACCTGTCGCGCCTCGCGCAGGCGATCATCGACAGCCTGTCACGGCCCTACACGATCAATGGCACCGTGGTGTCGATCGGCGCCTCGGTCGGCATCGTGACGTCGGACTATGACGACCGCACGTCCGACGACCTGATGCGCGACGCCGACCTGGCTCTCTACGCCGCGAAGGCCGCGGGCAAGGGGACGTTCCGCTTCTTCGCCCCGGAGATGCACGAGAGCGCCCGGGAACGGCAGTTGATGGAATCCGATCTTCGGGTTGCGCTCGAGAAGGGCCAGCTCAGGGTCGTCTTCCAGCCGAGCGTCGATGCCTCGAGCGAGGCCATCACCGGGTTCGAGGCCCTGATCCGCTGGGACCATCCCGAGCATGGGCCGGTCAGCCCAGCGATGTTCATCCCGCTCGCCGAGGAGATCAGCCTCATCAACGAGATTGGCGAATGGGTGCTGAGGACGGCCTGCGCGGAAGCCGCCAAATGGCCCCAGCACGTGTCCGTCGCGGTGAATCTCTCGCCTGTCCAGTTCAAGGCGCATTCCCTCCCGGCGATGGTCGCGGGAGTGCTCAGCGATGCCGGGCTCGCGGCCAAACGGCTGGAGCTGGAAATCACCGAGGGCGTCCTGCTCAATAACGACGAGCATGTCCACGAGATGATTGCCAGCTTGAAGCGGATCGGCGTGAAGCTTGCGCTTGACGACTTTGGTACCGGCTATTCGAGCCTAAGCTATCTGCAGCGCGTGCCGTTCGACAAGATCAAGATCGACCAGTCCTTCGTTCGCGGTGCGTCCCAGCCCGAAAGCCGCAACGCGGCGCTGATCCGCGCGATGGTCGGCCTCGCGTCCGACCTTCAGATGCAGACCACCGCCGAAGGCGTCGAGACTCAGGACGAGCTGCTCCTCGTCCGGAAGCTCGGATGCTCGCTCGTCCAGGGCTATATTTTCGGCAAGCCAATGTCGGCCGAGGACGCCTTGCAGCTTGCGTCCGGGGAGACGTCGGTCGCTCCCGACGGGTTCCAGAAAGCGCGCGAAACCCGGATCCGGATCATCCGCGCGGCGCTACTCCATTACAACGGCGAAGTCCGCGGCGCGCGGCTCAAGAACATCTCCTCGGGCGGGGCGCTGGTCGAGTGCCGCGAGGAGCTCCCGGTCGGGGCCGAGATCCAGTTGGACTTCGCCGCCGGAGGCAAGCTCGACGCGCGTGTGGTGTGGACCAAGGGCACGCACTCAGGCGTGCAATTCAAGAAGACGTTCAACCTCAAGCTGCTGCAGGCGGCGAAGCCCGCCAAGCCGAGCGGGCTGGTCACGCCCAATCCCGCGCCCGCCGACGGATCCCAGCCAGACTAAGTGACGCTCGGCCAGCCCTCGAACAGGGGCGCCTGATGCAATCTCACCAGCCGTTTCATCTCCCGAGCGCAGGCGTCGAGATCGTCCTTGAGCATCTCTATGGCGTCGTCGATCTCGCCGTCCGACTCGCAAGGCCCGGTAAGCTGGGTCGTTCGTGCCATGACCTTCACGCCGTGGACGCCATGGTCGATGTGAAATTTGTCGAGAATGCCGGTCATATTGCCTCCAGCGCGCGTCGACGGCCAGTATAGCAGAACGATCGGACCAGGACAGGTCACAACGGTGACACTTGAACGCTTTTTCGGAGCCGCCAATTCGGGATCATGATCGACATCCGCAAATTCGACAGCCTGGGCCATGCCGAGCACGGCTGGCTCAACGCCCGCCACCATTTCTCGTTCGCCAATTACCACGACCCCTCGCGCATGGGCTGGGGACGGATCCGTGTGTGGAACGACGACCAGATCGCAGCCAAGAGCGGCTTTCCGCCGCACCCCCACCGCGACATGGAAATCGTGACCTATGTCCGGACCGGCGCGATCACCCACCAGGATTCGATGGGCAACAAGGGCCGCACCGGAGCCGGCGACGTCCAGGTCATGAGCGCGGGAACCGGAGTTACGCACGCCGAATATAATCTGGAGGATGAGCAGACGACGCTGTTCCAGATCTGGATCGAGACCGACACGCCGTCCGCTCCGCCGAGCTGGGGCGCGATGCCGTTCCCCAAGGAGTCGCGGAATGGCGCGTTCCAGTTGCTGGCGAGTGGCGAGGCCGAGGACGGGGCGCTCACCATCAACGCCGATGCGCGAGTTCTCGGAGCGACGGTCAAGGCCGGCGAATCGATCGTGGTCGACGCCAGCCCGGATCGCCATCTCTATCTCGTGCCGAGCGGAAACGTGCGCGTGAACGGTGTCTTCGCAGGCGCGCGCGACGGCATTGCGATCACCGGCGAAAGCCGGATCGAGATCGCCGCCGACGATGACAGCGAACTGGTGCTCGTCGACGCGCGATAGCGCGAGACTTGGGTCGGGTTCCGGCACCGTTCATCTGCGATGTGCTTGAATAAGCGTCGAGGCGCGGGCATTGGCCCGTGCTCGCCGCCGGGAGACGGGGCGGCGATCCACGCGACAAAAGCGGAGCGATGAGGGCGGATTTGCGCTTGAGGACGATATTGCTGGCGGGCGGGCTGTGGCTCGTGCCGACGGGGTCGCTCGCCCAGAACACGGCCGAGCCCCCGCCCGCGACCAACACGCCTGCGCCCGCGACCGTCGGCCCGCAGGAGCTCCAGAACTTCCGGCTGCCCGGCACCACCACGCGGCCCGCCGATCAGCAGCCGGCGGCGCCCGCCACCGTCGCACCCGCTCAAGCCGATGGTGCGGGGAGCCCGGAAGCGGAAGTGACGGTACCGTCAGCCCGCCGTCTGGCGGCTCCGCCGCACGAGCGTAAAGCCGCGACGGCCGCGCCTTCGCCCGTCCCTGCGCCACCGTCGGCATCGACAGTGGATTTGTCAGCGGTGCCCCAGGAAGCTCCGGTGACGGCTGCGCCAGCGCCAAGCTTCGACATTCCGTCAGCGTCTTTATCCCAATCGCCAGTAACCGATGGCGCGAGCGTACGCAGCCTGTCACTCCTGCCATGGTTGCTCGCCGCCGTCATTCTGGCCGCGGGGATCGGGTTCCTATTGTGGCGCCGCCGCCCGCGAGAAGCAGCCGCGGGGGCCGCGAATTTCGAGCTTTTCGAAGCGGCCGAGCCCGCGGCCGGTGCGCCGCGACCGGCGCCCGCATCCGCCACCGCACCGAAACCGCTTCCGCCGCCGCCCTTGCCGCCGGTGCCCACGCCGCCGAAGCCGGCGGCTCCAGCCCCGGGCGGAATCATCGCGTCGAGGCTCAGGCCCGCGCTCCAGATCGGCGTCCACCCCTTGCGCTGCGTGATCGGGGATGACCAGGTCGCGATCGAGTTCGAGCTCGAGCTGTTCAACGCCGGCGCCGCCCCGGCCCGGGCCGTACTTGCCGAAGCGAGCCTCCTCAATGCCGGTTCGACCCAGGACCAGGAGCTTGGCGCCTTCTTCTCCAACCCGGTCGGCGACGGGCCGCGGATCGACGCGATCCCGCCGATGAAGCGGGTCACGCTGACCAGTCAGGTGCTCGCGCCGCGCGAGGCGATCCGGGAATATGAGCTTGCCGGCCGCAAGGCGTTCGTGCCGGTGATCGCCTTCAACGCGCTCTACGAATGGAGTGGTGGCAACGGGCAGACGTCGGAAGCTTATCTGGTCGGCCGGAAGACGAGCGGCGACAAGCTGGGCCCGCTTCGGCTGGACGCCGGATCACGTGAGTTCCGAAGCCTCAGCGCCCGCCCGCTGCCAACCATGGTGCGGACCTAGAGCACGTCCGAATTATAGCTGTGCCAGGCGAGGACCGCGGCGGCGCCCCGGTAGGGCCGCCAGGCTTCGGCGAGCTCTCGAAGCTGCTTTTCGCTGGGCTTGTCGGGCAGGCCCATGAGGCGCCCAATCTCGATCATCACGGCAAGGTCGCCGGCGGGGAAGACGTCGGCGCGTCCTTCCGCGAACAGGAGATATATCTCCGCCGACCAGCGTCCGATGCCCTTGATCCTGGTGAGGAGGGCGATGGCTTCCTCGTCATCGTCCGGCAGACTCTCGAGGTCGAGCTCGCCCGAGATGACGAGATGCGCGAGGCTTCGGATATAGCCCGACTTCTGCCGCGACATGCCGGCCGCGCGCAGTTCCTCGTCGCTCGCCGCGAGCAGCTTCGCAAGATCGGGCGGAGAGCCGAAAGCCGCTTCCAGCTTGGTCCACATCGATCGTGCCGCGGCAACGCTGACCTGCTGGCCGACAATGGTGCGGAGGAGCGTCTCGGCGCCGCGCACGCTGCTCCGGGGCTCGGGAATGCCATGCCGTTCGACGACACCCGCGAATGCCGGTTCGCGGCTTGCTAGCGCTTCGACGTGGCTGCGTATGCTGGTGCTCGTCCTAACCATGGGTGCTCGCGGCATATAGAGCGACGGCGGCGGCGTTGGAGACGTTGAGGCTTTCGATCGCGGCGGTGATCGGCAGCCTGGCCAAGGCGTCGCAATGCTCGCGGGTGTTGAGCCGGAGGCCAGGCCCTTCGGCGCCGAGCACGAGCGCGACACGCTGTGGCCCCAGTGCGTCCTTGAGATCGATGTCAGCGTCCCCGGCGAGGCCGATGCGCCAGAAACCAGCCTCGCCGATCTCTTCGAGCGCCCGGGCAAGGTTGACGACGCGGACCCACGGCACGCGCTCCAGCGCTCCCGACGCCGCCTTGGCAAGGGCACCGCTCTCGGGCGGGGAATGGCGATCCTGCGTGACGACTCCGATCGCCCCGAAGGCCGCCGCGGAACGAAGGATCGCGCCGACATTGTGCGGGTCGGTGACCTGGTCGAGCACCAAAAGGACCGCGCGCTCCTCTGCCTGGTGCAGCAGCCCGTCGAGCCACACGTCCTCGAGCGGCTCGACCTCGATGACGATGCCCTGATGAGGCGCGTCGGCAGGAACCAATCTTCCAAGGTCCGGCGCCTCCGCCATGGTCACGGCGACCTCCTTGGGCAATTGCATGTAATCCGCGGCCTCGCGGGTGGCCCACGCTCGAAGCACCTTGCGATCGGGATTGTCGAGCGCCGCGGCGACCGCATGCCTGCCCCACAATCGCGGCCGGTTCGCGGTGCCGTGGCTCTGGTGGGATTTCTTGCGGCGCGACATCGTTGGCGCGCTTAGCTTGGTACGCGCCGCTGTCCAACCGTTGGGGCGAAGGATCAGGCGGGGATGTGGTCCGGCGTCTCGCGCCAGCGGCGGTGCGCGCGCCAGGCAGCAACCGCAATGATCATCAGCGTCGGATAGCTCCAGAAGCGCTCGGCCGCCGCATAGGCCTGGGGCATCAGGTCGAGATTGATGGCCTTGAGAATGTGCGACATGCTGATCGTCAGCTGCAGGCCGGCGACCCATAGCGGCCAGAAGCGGTCGGATCGCAGCGCGATCACCGTGAAGGCGATGAGCACGGCGGTGTCGATGACGAGATCGCCTGCTTCAACGCCGACATAGCGATGCTGGACCGGCGACCGGGCGAGGACCGAAACCACGCTCGCCGCGATGCAGATCAGCGCCGCATATTGCTCGTACCGGCGACCGCGCAGCAGTGCGTAGCCGCAAGTCACAGCCAGAACGGCCCAGAAGATCAGATAGTGAGGCATGGGAGAAGCCGACCGGACCACATCGCTGCGGTCCGGTCAAAAGCTTTGAATGGGCTTAGGCGACGACGCGAAGATCGACCTGTGCCGACGGCGGCGGGCATTCGTCGCCATCGCCCCAGCCGACGGTCCGAAGGCCCGGCACCTTGCCCTTGGCGTCTGCCAAAGCGGCGTGGCAGGCGACGATCGACCCGCGAGTCTCGACCAGGCCGGAAACGGCGGCGGCGAGCTGCTGGAGCGCGGGGTGGATGGTTCCGAAACCGGTGGAGGCCACAGAGTTCACGCGCATCATGCGCGCCTGCAGTTCGGCGACCTCCGCGAGCGCAGAGTCGATCGAATCCTCGACGAGACGGACCTGCGTTGCGACTTCGTAAGCGGCATTTTCGATCAGCTGTTTGCGCATGACTGCTCCTTCTCCGGCCTTGCGAGCGGCCGGAGTGGCTGTCGGTCAGATCTGAGGTCGGTGCGCTGGAGGCCTTGGAGCCGCCTAGCCTTTGAGCAGCCTGGCGAGGCTTTCCAGTCCGGCGAGATACATGCCCGCCGAGAATGCTGCGCCGATCGCGATTGCCGCAATCCAGAACAGCCGCTGGCCGATGCTCATCTCATTCCGTGGGTTGCTCCTCGTAGCGAACGGCAGTTGCAGGGAAGGCCGGAATGATGCGGGCCTCTGCTCGGTTAGGAAACCAGCTTCCCCAGCCCCCCCTGCGCGGTCAGCGTGCCGAATCTGATGGCCAACCGCGGCTTCTGGGTGACTGGGTTGAGCGTCCGTCTCAATGTACGGCGATTGATGTATCAATCGCTGATATGGCCCTCTGTACTGGGCGACCATTCGAGCCGCCTGCGTCCGGCGCTCGACGCCCAGCGTCGCGAGCGCCTGGCGAACGCGCTGGTCGACGGTGTGCGGAGAAATGCGGAGCTCGGCTGCGATTTCCTTGGAATTGAGATGCTGGTCGACGAGGAGGAGGCAATCGAGCTGGCCAGGAGTCAGTCGGGCGACGCGCGCGGCCATCAGGTCCGGCGCTTCCGACTCCCGGTTCTTACGAGGCGCATCTCGCGCTCCGTCTGAATCCTCCAAAGCTATCCCTACCCCGCGAAACATTTGCGGTACTCCCGAGCCGAGTCCACGCGGCAATTTAGGTTATCTCGGGAGCTTTAGCCAGTTTTTGGCTGATTTCACGCCATTTTCGCCTTAACCAACCTAAGTGAATGGCGACCAAATCTGATCCGATTGGGCAGGCGAGCGCCGCAATCGCTCGGCGGTCGGTGGCGAAGGGCTTCCGACGACGTTAGTCATCCACCGGCTTATTGAGTCCGTGCCATAAGGTGATGGGCCCGCCGGCGATGGTCGGAATGTCGATCCGTTGCTGACCAAGCAACGCCGCACCGACGATGCCGCAAACGAACCAAATGCAAATCGCGCCGATAATGTACGGCTTCATCACTAGCACCCTCCTGATCGGATCAATTCACGAATGAAGCCCGGAGTCAAAATCGTTGCCGATCCCCATCTGGCGAGCAGGGGGTGTCGCGCAATCGAAACAAGATGTCGCAATCCCGCCAGATCCGCTTCGAACGAGAGGATATGCGCTGGAACAGCGCGTCGGGGGGAACTGTGGGGGAACATCTCGCCAAGATAGCCGAAGACTTCGATGCCCTTGCGACGATGTTCGAAAAATTGAGGGACATCAACCGCTGCGATCCCGATTCTGCGGATCGATTCGAAGTTGCGCGCCAGCGAGCAGCCGAAGCCGCTCACCGTGCGAGGTCGGAAATCGGCGGCGGTCACCGCCAACCATCGAGCCACTGAGGCGCGGTCGATCCTGCGCCGTCAGGCTATTCCCGCGTCTTCATCCAGGCCGCGAGCGCTTTCGATCGCTCGGTCAGAGCGGAGACGTCCCGTTCATCCAGCTCGCTGTCGAAGCAAAGCCCGAGGAGCCCGTCATTCTGCCACCTGACCACGGCCGCCCGGCCCAGCGTTCCACAATCCAGGACGACCGCCGTTCCGGTCGAAAGTTCGATCGGGCAGCTTAGCTTGGCCCCTCCGGCAGACAGGTCGAGGAGATGGACGGCATGACGCCCTCCGTTCGCCTGAAGGAACGCCGGCAGCGCCATCGGGACCCGCGGATAGATGCGGCGGTCGGCATAAGGGTCATCGTCCTCAGGGGACGGAAGCGGGCTTGCCATCATTGTTTCGCCATTGCGGTGGCGTATCACAGGCGTGCTGCCAGAGAGTAAACGTCGAAGGACAGCGACAAGGTCGTCGTGTCCGGAACGGTTGGAGAAGGGCTTTGCGTGGCTGTCCGGCGAAGCCTCTCACTTGCTGGCAGAATTTGGCAGTGGCGAATGGTGAGAGGGCTGGATTCGAACCAGCGTGCGCTTGCGCGGAAAGATTTACAGTCTGATCAATCACGCCACCGCGCCGGCAAAAGACTTACTCACCTAAATCGGGTATTGCCCAATATCGAACGACGGAGGCAGGCCATGATCGAGTATCGACGGGGATGCGACCTCAAAGGGATGCAACGGCTCTGGCACTTCGACCGAAAGTGCGACAGCTACCCGACACGCAACTTCGTGATCCAGATGTTCCAGCCTTCCGATGACGATCTCTGCGCCCGCTGCGCCAAGTACGTGGTCGAAGCCTGATTCAGGAAAAATCCTGACTTACTTTATGGACAGAGGGCCATAAGATTTGGCCGACTTCGGTCGCCTCGTTCACTAGCGATGGGTTGGCGATGCCTAACGATATTGGAGGGCCTGGCCCCTCTGTTCATGTGCTTCGGTCCGTCGCTAAGGACTTCGACGCGCTTTCCGAGGTGATCGGGCGAACCATCGAAGCGATGGATGGCAAAAACCCAGAATACATGGAACGCCTTCATCGCGCCAAGAGAGCCGCCGCCAAGGCTGTCGCTCTAGCGCAGAAGCCCGCGAAGTTCTTCTAAGATCTGTTGAAGCGCGCGCACCTCGCGACCGCGGGCCTGGGCTCGCTCGTCTACGGCGTCATCGAATCCTCGACGCTGGGCTTCGCGCATCCGCGCATCATCGGCACGCTCGCCGCCGGCGTCGTGCTGCTCGCCATCTTCATCGCCGTCGAATGGCGCAGCGCCGCGCCGATGATGCCGCTCGCGCTCTTCCGCTCGCCCGCCTTCTGCGGCACCAACCTGCTCACGCTCTTCCTCTATGCGGCTCTCGCCGCCGGCCTGTTCTTCGTGCCGATGAACC
>Ga0207706_10005606_pt1 | contig 11694 bp, 11 predicted proteins | sample KBSC53metaG_FD_184318 | JGI IMG/M metagenome (GOLD analysis project Ga0207706, IMG submission 184318) | Corn rhizosphere microbial communities from Kellogg Biological Station, Michigan, USA - KBS C5-3 metaG (SPAdes) (version 2) | ecosystem: Host-associated > Plants > Roots > Rhizosphere > Soil ... | reverse complement strand
AACAGGAAGGTGACCAACGCTATCAGCAGCAACAGGCTCGGCAGCCTGGTCGTCTTGATGCGCGACGTGATCACGTCGAAGCCGTTGTGGGCGTCAACCACTTCAACGATTGCCATCGCGCCCATCAGGAAGAAGACGATCTGTGCAGTGCCCATGAGCGTCTCTCCGAGCTGCTCAGTCACAGCGTGCGCATCGCCCAGCCCGAGGGCGTAGACCGTCCAGACCAACCCGGCCCCCACCAACGCGGAGGCCGACTTATTGACCTTGAGTGGGTGCTCCATGGCGATGGCCAGATAAGCGAGCACAAAGACGACAACGATGGTTGCGAGCATGGGCGGACTCAGAGTTGATTGGGATGCCACGGGGGCGGGTCGGAACGACTCGGCCTGGGGACCACCAAGTGCCTTCCGGATTTGTCGAAGCAGTCACCCCGACAGAAATGCTCGTGCGGCGCTTGAGCAAACCGGGGCTTCGTGAGGAGGGGGCGCCGTTGATGGCCGCCACCCTGATTGACGTGAGTGCATGGCGAACAAGGTCGTCAATGAGCCGCGAGGCGGCCCGACCTTTCGCTCAACCTGCCAATTCGCCAGTGGCGAAAAGAGCACCCGATCTCCAGTTTACCGCCGGTAGTTTCCGCTGCCGGTTCAATCCGGAACGCTCCGACCGGCCTACTGCCATCAACAGGATGGCCATGGATGACGGACATAACGGGTGGCGTCGCCCGGCGATTAGCTTCATATTTATTTTACATAATGCACATTGTCACGCATTTAATTGAGCCCATCTCCACGTTTTCGCTCAACCCACAGCCGGATGAGCCGACATCCCTGTTGTGAACGCGTTCGTCGGGTATCGGAGCATTGGAAATGATGGGTTTGATTCACCGCATGTCGATCGGCAGCAAGCTGCTGCTGCTCGGGGCTTTGGTTCTCGGAACCGTGAGCGTTCCGCTGTACCTGCAACTGCGGCTGTCGCAGGAACTCATCGCCGCGGCTGACGGTGAACGCGCCGGCCTCGATCCGGCCCGCAAGTTGATGAAGCTCGTCCAGCTGACGCAGCAGCATCGGGGGCTGTCGGCCGCCTTCCTGGGTGGCAATGCGTCGGTGCAGGCGGCACGCGAGGCCAAGAAGGCCGAGGTCGACAAGACGCTGGCCGCGCTCGAGGCCCAGATCAAGGCGGCCGCGATGCCGCCGGCGCTGGTGGCGGCCTGGAACAGCGGCGTGGATGACTGGCGGGCGCTGGAGGCTGCGGTCGACGGCAGGAGCCTGTCGGCCGCCGAGAGCAGCAGCAAGCATGCGGCGGTCATCGTCCATTACTTCAAGACGGTCGACCTGCTGCTCGACCACTCCGGCCTGATCCTCGATCCGCAAGCCGACAGCTACTACCTGATGACGGCCACGCTGATCAAGCTGCCGTTCGCCACCGAGGCCCTGGGACAGACGCGGGCGCGAGGCGCCGGCTTCCTGGCCGAAGGCCAGATCGGCCCCGACGGCCGGGCGATGATGGCCGGGCTGGTGCAGCAGGCCAACGACCATTACCAGGGCATGCTGCTGGCATTCGACAAGGCGTTCGCAGCCAATCCGGGCTTGAAGGCTTCGCTCGGTGCTCGCCTCGAAGCGGCGCGCACGCCGGTGCAGGCGTCGCTCGACCTGGCGCGCAAGGAGGTCGTGGCGGCCGATCCGCTGAAGTACCCTGCTCCCGACTACATCGCCTCGTTCACGCAGACGATCGACACGCTCTTCACGCTCGAGGAAGCCGCGCTAGGCGGCCTGGAAAACGAGCTGGACGGTCGCGCGTCGGCGCTGCGCCGCACGCAGTACGTGCAGTTCGGCCTGCTCGGCCTGATGCTGCTGGGCGTGTCGCTGCTGGCGCGCCAGATCGTCCGCAGCATCACCGAGCCGTTGAACCGCGCGGTGAGCCTGGCGGAGCAGATCGCCCGCGGCGACCTCACCGGTGAGGCGCAGATCCGCGGCCGCGACGAGATCGCCAAGCTGATGACGGCGCTGGCGCAGATGAAAGACAGCCTGCACCGCGTGGTCGGCCAGGTGCGAGGCAATGCCGAGAGCGTGGCCACCGCGTCGCAGGAGATCGCGCTCGGCAACGGCGATCTTTCACGCCGTACCGAGCAGCAGGCCTCGTCGCTGCAGCAGACGGCCAGCTCGATGGAGGAGCTGACCGGCACGGTCAAGCTCAACGCCGACCATGCGCGCGACGCCAACCAACTGGCCCAGCAGGCCCGCGAGTTGGCGCTGCGCGGCGGCAGCGCGGTGGACCAGGTGATCGAGACCATGCGCGGCATCGACGCCAGCAGCAAGAAGATCTCCGACATCATCGGCGTGATCGACGGCATCGCCTTCCAGACCAACATCCTGGCGCTCAACGCCGCGGTCGAGGCCGCGCGGGCGGGCGATCAGGGCCGCGGCTTCGCGGTGGTGGCGGGTGAAGTGCGAGGCCTGGCCAAGCGCAGTGCCGATGCCGCCAAGGAGATCAAGTCGCTCATCACGGCCAGCGTCGATCGCGCAGATCACCCACGCGTCGCAGGAGCAGAGCAGCGGGCTGGGTCAGATCAACGATGCGATCGTGCACATGGACCAGCTGACGCAGCAGAACGCCGCACTGGTCGAGCAATCCGCCGCGGCGGCGGAGAGCCTCAAGGAACAGGCGGCGCGCTTGGCCGACCTGGTGAACACCTTCAAGCTGAGCAAGGCGGAACTTCAGCTCGCCGCCTGACGCGGCAGGCGGCGCCTTCGGTCCGCTTCACTCGTCGACAGCGGGCTCGTCGGCCATGTCGTCGACCTCGCGGTCGAAGTCGGCCAGTTCAGCGCCCTCACCCTTCTTCGGGATCAGCGGCCGGTCGAGCGGCCGGCACACCCGGCGCTGCAGACCGCCCAGGCGGTTGGACGCTTCGACGGCCTGGAGCACGGCTTCAGGATGCATCATCAGCGCGAAGGGGTTCGAGACGTCGGTACGGGCTTGTGCCATGTCGGTTCTCCAACGACGCGGAATGCGTCCTGCGATGAAGGGAACTGTAGGCGGCCGTTTCTCGAGCCGTAGTCGGCTCCGATCCAAACCACGCGTCAGACAAATTCCGACAGCGCGTCAGCGGGAGAGTGCATCGAGCCGCCGCGCGAGCGCCTCGCGCCCGCCCTGGCGTGCGAAATCACCGGCGCCGAGCTGGTGGTCATTGCGCAGCTTCGGGTCGGCGCCACGCGCGAGCAGCAGATCGACCGATGCTTCGCTGCCATAGCGCGCTGCCATCATCAACGGCGTGGTGCCATTGGGGGCGCGTGCGTCCACCGGCGCGCCGCGGTCGAGCAGCAGCGCCAGCGCCTTGGCATCGGGAGCACTGGCCGCATAGAGCACCGGCGACCAGCCCTCCTGGTGCACCCGGGCGCCGCGGGCCAGGAGCTTTTCCGCCCATTCGGCATGACCGCGCAGCGCCGCCATCATCAGCGGCGTTTCGCCGGCCGGATTGAGCGCGTCGACTTCGAGGCCAGGGGCCGCCAGCAGCGCTTGCGCCACCGAGAACGAGCCGGCGCGCAACGCCAGGTACAGGCCCACCAGCCCTTGCTCGTCGCGCGTGTTCGGGTCCAGGCCACGCTGCAACAGGCGGGTCATCGCCGGCCCGTCGTCTTGCGCCACGGCATGGAAGTAGTCGTCGTAGGCACCAGCCCTGGCGCCGGAAATTCCTACGGCGACAACAAGATAGAAGGCAAACCTCAGAAAATACTTCAACTTCACGCATTGCCCTCCGCAAGCGGCGGCACCGCGAACAGGCGCTCGAAGTTGGCGCTGGTGGCGCGACCGACCTCTTCGGCACTGCAGCCCTTCAGTGCCGCGATCTGTGCTGCGACGTAGGGCACATAAGACGGATTGTTCGTCTTTCCGCGGTATGGCACCGGCGCGAGGTAGGGGCTGTCGGTCTCGATCAGGCACCGGTCCAGCGGCACGAATCGGGCCACCGAGCGCAGGTCTTCAGCATTGCGGAAGGTCAGGATGCCGGAGAACGAGATATGGAAGCCGAGGTCCAGCGCGGCGCGGGCGACCGCCTCGGTCTCGGTGAAGCAATGGAACACGCCCTTCACTTCGCCGGCGCCCTCCTCCTGCAGGATGGCGAGCGTGTCGTCGCTGGCGCTGCGGGTGTGGATCACCAGCGGCAGGCCGGTGCGGCGCGCGGCGCGGATGTGCACCCGGAAGCGCTCGCGCTGCCACTCCATCTCGGCGATGCTGCGGCCGTTGAGGCGGTAGTAGTCGAGGCCGGTCTCTCCCAGCGCCACCACGCGCGGCTTCTCTGCCAGCGCGAGCAGCGTCTCGAGGCTGGGCTCGGCCACGCCTTCGTTGTCGGGGTGGACGCCGACGCTGGCCCAGAAGTTGTCGTAGCTCGTCGCGAGCTCATGCACCTCGGGAAACTCTTCCAGAGTGGTGCAGATGCACAGCGCCCGGTCGACCTGGGCCTGCGCCATCGCGGCGCGGATCTCGGGCAGCTGCTGCCGCAGATCAGGAAAACTCAGGTGGCAGTGGGAATCGACGTACATCAGATCGTCTGCGTGGGCTTGGACGACGAGATCGCCGTGCCCAGGATCTCCTCGATGCGCAGCTTCAGCAGCCGCGTCTTCTCGTCGCCGGGAAAGCGCACACCGACGCCTTGCGTGCGGCCGCCGGAGGCATTGGCGGGCGTGAGCCAGGCGACCTTGCCGGCCACCGGGTAGCGTTGCGGATCGTCGGGCAGCGACAGCAGCAGGTAGATGTCGTCGCCCAACCGGTATTCGCGTGTGGTCGGCACGAACAGCCCGCCATCGGTGAGCAGCGGGATGTAGGCCGCGTACAGCGCGCCCTTCTCGCGGAACACCAGCTGGATGACGCTGGGCCGCGCAGCGGGCGTGGGCGTGGTCAGGTTGCGGGGGACGGGCTCGTTCATCGGGAGTTCAGTGTAGCGAAGCGCCTGGCGCCCGGCGCAGGCGCGGCAACCGGCCAGCAGCGTGCGCCTTCGATCACCAGCGCTTCGGCCAGCAGGGCTGCGTTCCAGGGGTGTTCGTCGTGGCGCGCGGCGCGCACCAATGTCTTGGACCAGGCATTGAGCATGCCGAGGTCGGCGCCCGGCGGCAGGCTCTCGGCCGGGAAGAAGCGCGGTGTGCCGCCGACCGCGATGACCATCGCATCGTGGCAGAGCTTCTGCAGCGCATCGACGGCGCGCGGCACGGGCCAGCCCGCCAGCGGCCGGGCATCGGCGCGCTTCACCGCCTGCGGCAAGCCCAGCCATGCCTCGGCGCTGGCGCCATCCGCGGCGAGCGCTGCTGCATCCAGCGGGCGACCACCGGCCGCGGCGAGCAGCACCTCGGGGCGCGCCACCCCGCGCTCGCGCAGCCAGGCCAGGCTCTCGGCTTCGGGCGGGAGCTGCAGGGTCCAGCGTTGGCAGCGGCTGCGCAGCGTGGGAAGCAGCAGTTCAGGATCGGCCGTGCTCAGCACCAGGCGCACGCCCGCGGGTGGCTCCTCCAGCGTTTTCAGCAGGGCGTTGGCCGAGATGACGTTCATCGCCTGCGCCGGATGGATCACGATCACCTTGCCGCGGCCGCGCGAGGAGGTCTGCTGCGCCCAGCCGATGGCTTCGCGCACCGCTTCCACCTTCAGCTCGCGGCTGGGCTTGGCCTTGCTCTTGGCCTCGCTGTCGCGCGCCTCACCCTCCGCGCCCCAGCCCAGCGCCTCGCGCAAGGCCTCGGGGATCAGCAGGCAGAAATCGGGGTGGGTGCGTGACTGCAGCAGGCGGCAGCCGGTACATTCGCCGCAGGCGCGGTGGTTGCGCGGGGCCTCGCACAGCCAGGCTTGCGCCAGCAACAGCGCGAATTCGAATTGCCCGACGCCGCTGGGCCCGTGCACCAGCGTCGCATGGCCGCGCAGCTGGCCCAGCGCCTCGTCGAGCGGACGTTGCAGCCACGGGAGATTGGCGGGAGGGCTCAGCGCCATGCGCGGGCCTCGAGCACCTGCACGATCTGCGTCCATACGGCCGCAGGCGGCTGGTCGGCGTCGATGCGGGCAAAGCGCAGCGGCGCAGCGGCGCAGCGGGCGGCATAGCCTTCGCGCACGCGGCCGAAGAAGGCTTCGTCCTGGCGCTCGAAGCGATCCGGCGCGCGCGCGGCGGCGCGGCGCGCGGCCGCCACCGCCGGCGGCAGGTCGAACCACAGCGTCAGGTCGGGCTGGCGGCCTTCTTGCACCCACTCCTCCAGTTGCGAGAGCACGCGGCGGTCGAAGCCGCGGCCGGCGCCCTGGTAGGCGAAGGTGGCATCGGTGAAGCGGTCGCACAGCACGGTGGCGCCGCGCCGCAGCGCCGGTTCGATGCATTGCTGCAGGTGGTCACGCCGGGCGGCGAAGACCAGCAGGGTTTCTGTCAGCGCATCCATGCCGGCATGCAGCACCATTTCGCGCAGGCGCTCGGCCAGCGGCGTGCCGCCGGGCTCGCGCGTGAGCACGACCTCATGGCCGCGCTCGCGCAGCCATGCCGCCAGGGATTCGATGTGCGACGACTTGCCGGCGCCGTCGATGCCTTCGAAGGTGATGAAGCGTCCGCTCAAGACGATGCCCGGGATGGTTACCGCGCGGGGTTGCGCTGGTACTTGTCGACCGCCCGATTATGCTCGGCCAGGCTCTCGCTGAAGGCGCTGCTGCCGTCGCCCCGCGCGACAAAGTACAGCGCCTTCGTCGGCGCCGGCTTCACCGCCGCGCGCAGCGAAGCCATGCCGGGCATCGCGATCGGCGTGGGCGGCAGCCCGGGGCGGGTGTAGGTGTTGTAGGGTGTGTCGGCCTGCAGGTCGCGCTTGCGCAGGTTGCCGTCGAAGCGGTCGCCCAGGCCGTAGATCACGCTCGGGTCGGTCTGCAACGGCATGCCCAGGCGCAGCCGGTTGCTGAACACGCCGGCCACCAGGTTGCGGTCGGCGGCGGCACCGGTTTCCTTTTCGACGATGGAGGCGAGGATCAGTGCTTCGTCGGCCGACTTCAGCGGCGTGTTCGGCGCATGCTCGGCCCAGGCCTGCGCGAGGCGGCGCTGCATCGCCTGGTGCGCGCGCTTCATCACGGTGAGGTCGCTCACGCCCTTGCTGTAGGCGTAGGTGTCGGGAAAGAAGCGGCCTTCGGGCGACAGGCCCGGGGAGCCCAGCGCCTCCATGATCTGCACGTCGCTCATACCCGCGGTGGCCTGCTTCAGCGACCGGGCCTTCGAGAGCTCGGCGCGCCACTGCTTGAAGGTCCAGCCGTCGATCAGGCGCACCGTCTCCAGCACCTCCTCGCCTTGCACCATCTTCTGCAGCAAGCGGTAGGGCGTGATGCCGGGGCCGACCTCGTAGCTGCCGGCGCGGATACGGCGCGACAGGCCCGACCAGCGGAACCATTCATACAGCCACAGGGGCTGGGTGTCGATGCCGGCCTGTATCCACTGCTGCGCGACCTCGCGCGGCGGCGTGCCGGGCTCGATGGAGACTTCGACGGTCGGCGTCTTCAGGGTCAGCGGGTGGTTGACCCACCACGCCGTGACACCGGCGCCCGCCGCCAGGACGATCAAGAAAAGGACAACGAGCCGGCGAAACGCACGCATCAGCGACACCCGCCACGACGATCGACACCGACTAACCCTACCGAAGCTCTGAGCATGGGCGCTGATGATAATCGCGCCCATGACGACCACATCTTCCTCCGCAGCCTCGCTGCAAGGCGCCGTGCGCCTCGGCGATTGGGGCCTGATCCGGGCGCAGGGCGACGACGCCGCCAGCTTCCTGCATGGCCAGCTGACGCAGGACATGACCTCGCTGCGCGAAGGCCAGGCGCGGCTCGCCGGCTACTGCTCGGCCAAGGGCCGGCTGCTCGCGAGCTTCGTGGCCTGGAAGAGCGATGCGTCCACCGTCCTGCTGGCCTGCAGCGCGGACCTGCTGCCGCAGACGCTGAAGCGGCTGTCGATGTTCGTGCTGCGCGCCAAGTGCAAACTGAGCGATGCAAGCGCCGATGCCGCGCTGTACGGCCTGGCCGGCGACGCGGCCCGTGAATGGCTGGGCCCGCAAGCGCCTGCGCAGGCGTGGCAGTCGGCCGCGATCGGCGATGCGATGGCATTGCGCCTGCCCGATGCCGACGGCGTGCCGCGCTACCTGTTGTGCACGCCCGCGCAGAGCCTCGCACCCCAGCTGCCGGTGCTGCCCGCCGACACCTGGGCCTGGCTCGAGGCCCGCAGCGCGGTGCCGCGCATCGTGGCAGCCACCGTCGAGCAGTTCGTCCCGCAGATGGTGAACCTCGAGGCGCTCGACGGCGTCAACTTCCGCAAGGGCTGTTATCCGGGCCAGGAGGTCGTGGCGCGCAGCCAGTACCGCGGCACGCTGAAACGACGCGGCTTCCTCTTCGATGCCGACGCAGCCGCGGCGCCGGGGCAAGAGGTCTTCTCGAGTGCCGACCCCGACCAGCCGGCCGGGATGGTGGTCAATGCCGGCAGCCACGACGGCGCGCATGCGGCGTTCATCGAGCTGAAGATCAGCGCACTCGAGGGCGGCAGCCTGCACCTGGGCTCTGCCGCTGGGCCGCAACTGCACCCCGCCGCCCTGCCCTACGCGCTGCCCACCGAAGCCTGACGACTACTGCCAACTCTTGCCGCCAACAGCGTCACGCCGCTGCGTGGCGCGCCCGCCGGGGGCTCTCATGCAGCGCGAGCTGTTCATCTACTATCGAATCGCCGCGGCGGACCTCGCAGCGGCCTGCGCGGCCTTGCAGCCGGTGCAGCAGGCGCTGTGTGCCATGCACCGGGGCCTGCAGGCCCGGCTACTGCGCCGCCCCGAGACCTCCTCCGACGGCATGTGCACCTTGATGGAAACCTACCGCTTCGATCACGACGCCCCCGGCGTCAGCGACAGCGTGCAGGCGGAGATCGATGCCGCGGCGGGAGCTGCCCTCCGTCCTTGGCTGCAGGGTGTGCGCCATGTCGAAGTGTTCGTGGAGATTCCATGTGCCTGGTAGCGCTGGCGATCGATCAGAGTTCGCGTTTTCCGATGGTGATCGCGGGCAATCGCGACGAATACTTCCAGCGTGCCGCGGCGCGGCTGGCGTGGTGGTCGCAAGGCGCGGGGCTGCCTGACATCCTGGGCGGGCGCGACCTCGAAGCCGGCGGCACCTGGCTCGGCCTGACCAGTGCGGGCCGGCTCGCGCTGGTGACCAACATCCGCCGCCCCGGCGCCATCGATCCGCAGGCCCCCTCGCGCGGCAGCATCGTGCCGCTGTGGCTGCGCGGCGACCAGCAGCCCGACCGCTTCTGGATGCAGGTGGCCTTGTCGGGCTACAACCCCTTCAACCTGATCGCGGCCGACTTCCGCCGCGGCGAATGCTTCTGGGCCAGCACCGACATGCCGGCGCCCCGGCGCCTGGAACGCGGGCTCTACGGCCTGTCGAATGCCGGGCTCGATGAGCCCTGGCCCAAGGTCACCGCGCTGAAGAGCCGCATGCGGGAGGCGCTGGTCCTGACCGACACGGTCGACGCGCTGGCCAACCGGCTGTTCGACGCGCTCGGGGACCGTGCACTGGCCGCCGATGGCGAGCTGCCGCAGACAGGCATCCCGGTCGAGCGCGAGCGCGAGCTCTCGCCGGCCTTCATCCTCACGCCCGACATGCGCTACGGCACGCGCTGCTCGACGCTGGTGATCACAGAGCGGGTCAACAAGCGCATGGTCACCCATGTGTTCGAACGCAGTTTCACCGCCGGCTCCCGGCTGGCGCTGCTGCGCCGGTCCATGTTGACCGACTGGCCGCCGCGCTACAGCGACACCGCGCCGGTGCCCGCTGCGCAGAGCACGGTGTCCGAGAGCGAGGTGACGCAGTCGATGGAAGCACAGGCGCAGCCGGTGCGCCGCACCCGCGCGCGCGGCCTGCTCAAGCCCACGACGCCGCGCCGCCGCGCCAGCGTCTGAGCCGGCCGGCGCGCTACAGCGCGCGCACCATCTCCACGTGCGGGATGCCCGCCTCTTCGAACACCGGCCCCCGCTCGGTGAAGCCGGCGCGCGCATAGAACGGCGCGGCGCCCAGTTGCGCATGCAGCACGGCTTCGTGAAAGCCCTGCCCTCGCGCGGCCTCCATCAGCGCATCGAGCACGGCGCGGCCGATGCGGCTGCCGCGCATCGCCTGCCGCACCGCCATGCGGCCGATCTTGGCCACGCCCGGCACATGCTCCATCAGCCGGCCGGTGGCCAGCGCGACGCCGAAGCGGTTGTAGGCCACCGCATGCGTGCAGGACGCGTCGGCGCCATCCCATTCCATCTCGGCCGGGATCTTCTGCTCGTCGATGAACACCGCGTGGCGGATGTCCTGCGCGTCACGCCCCAGGTCGTCCCAGTGGCCGACGCGCACCTCGACCATCGGCTTGCCGGCCTCGAAACCCTGCAGCGCCTCGCGCAGCTGCTGCGGGATCGGCTGCGAAGCCCGCCCCTGCGGATCCGAGAACACATAGACCAGCTCGCTGGTGACCAGCAGTTCCTCGCCGCGGAACACCGCCCCCGACAGCGTCATCGACGAGGTGCCGATGCGGCCACAGCGCACGCCGACGTCGAGCAGGTCGTCGTAGCGGGCCGAGGCGTGGTATTCGAGCGTGGCCTTGCGCACGAAGAGATCGCCGCCGAGGTACTGCATCGTCTGTTCGTAAGGCAAGGCCATCGTCCGCCAATAGGCGCCGACCGCGGTATCGAAGTAGGTCAGATAGTGGCCGTTGAAGACCACCTTCTGCATGTCGACCTCGGCCCAGCGCACCCGCAGGTGCTCGAAGCAGCGGAACTCCTTGCGCGTCGCCGTCATGTCTCGGCCCTCCAGGCCTGCTTGAGGGCATCGGCCGCCGCCTGCTGGGCCGCGGGCCCTTCGGCGATGGCGCGGCCCATCTTGATGAAGTCGTGTGTCACGCCGCGGTACAGCTCCAGTTGCACGGGCACACCCGCCATGCGCAACCGGTCGGCGTAGGCGATGCCTTCGTCGACCAGCGGATCGCATTCGGCGAGGAGCACGCAGGCCGGTGCCACGCCTTCGAGCTCATCGGCCAGCAGCGGCGCGAAGCGCCAGTCGGTGCGCTGGTGATGATCGATGTAGTGGCCGAAGAACCACTCGATGGTCACCGCATCGAGCAGGAAGCCATTGCCGAACATCCTGTGCGATGCCGTGTCGGCGTGCGCGGTGGTGCCCGGCGTGATCAGCAGCTGCAGCGCGAGCGGCAGGCCGATGTCGCGCGCATGCAGCGCGGCCACCGCCGCAAGCGTGCCGCCGGCGCTGTCGCCGCCGACCGCCAGGCGCGCACCGTCGAGGCCGAGCGACCCGGCATGCGAGGCCAGCCACCGCAGCGCAGCCCAGCTGTCGTCGACCGCGGTCGGAAACCGGTGCTCGGGCGCGAGGCGATAGTCCAGCGACACGACCGCGCCGCCGCTGCGCAGCGCGAGCTGGCGGCACAGGCTGTCGTGGGTCTCGATGCCGCCGACCGTGAAGCCGCCGCCGTGAAGGTAGAACAAGGCCGGCAGGCGCTCGTGCGATGGCGCATACAGCCGGGCCGGCAACGGCGTGCCGTCGAACGCGGGAAGGCTCAAGTCCTCCACGCGCGCCAGCGGTGCGCGCGGCGGCTCCAGCACCTCGGCGCCGACCAGGTAGGCCCGGCGTGCCTCTTGGGGCGTCTGCGAGTGGAATGGCGGCCGGTCGGCGCGGCGT
>Ga0207706_10005603_pt1 | contig 11698 bp, 10 predicted proteins | sample KBSC53metaG_FD_184318 | JGI IMG/M metagenome (GOLD analysis project Ga0207706, IMG submission 184318) | Corn rhizosphere microbial communities from Kellogg Biological Station, Michigan, USA - KBS C5-3 metaG (SPAdes) (version 2) | ecosystem: Host-associated > Plants > Roots > Rhizosphere > Soil ... | reverse complement strand
CGCGGTGGTTGCCGCCCGAACGGCCGGAACTCCCGGCGATGACGATGGGCTGACGCTCTTCCTCGTCGACACCGGAGCCGCTGGACTCGAGCGCCAGGCGATCGACCAGATCGATGCGAGGAGGCCCGCGATCTACACCTTCAACCGCGTTGAGGTCGGACCGGAGGCCGTGCTCGGCGAGGTTGACGGCGGAGCGGATCTTCTCGATGCAATTCTCGACCGCGTCAGGGTCGGCCTGTCCGCTGAAATGCTCGGTGCCGCGACCCAGGCTTTCGAGACGACCATCGATTATCTCCGCACGCGTACCCAGTTCGGTAAGCTTATCGGATCCTTCCAGGGGCTTCAGCATCGCGCGGCGGACATGCTCGGCGAATTAATGCTCGCTAGGTCTGCCGTCGAAGCCGGATTCGAAGCGATCGATTCCGACGATCCTGAACTTCCAAAGCTCGCTTCACTCGCGAAGGCCCTGGCGGGCGAGACGGCGCGCCGGGTCACGAACGAGATGATCCAGATGCATGGCGGCATCGGCATGACTCACGAACATGACGCCGGTCTCTACCTGAAGCGCGTTCGCGTTGCCGAGCAATGCTACGGCAATTCAGCCTATCACCGGGAGCGTTGGGGAAGCCTGAGCGGCTTTTGATAATCGTCAGGAGGATTGATGAAGTCGCGTGAGATTCGGCTGGTCCGCCGGCCAGTCGGTGCTCCCACACCGGAAGATTTCTCGGTGGAGAGTGTTACTGTGCCGCCGCCTGCCGAGGGAGAGGTACAGGTCCGTAACCTTTGGATGGCGGTCGACCCCGCCATGAGGGGCCGGATGAGTGACGCGAAGAGTTATGTGCCGCCGTTCGAGCTGGACAAGGCCATGGAAGGCCCCGCGATCGGCGAGGTTGTCGCGTCGAACGATGATGCGTTCGTTCCCGGAGATCTTGTCTTCAACCGGCTTGGCTGGCGAGAAGCGTTCAATGCACCCGCGAGCGCACTCCAGAAGCGGGATGGCGACGCGCTCCCGGCCAAGGCCTACCTCGGATTCGCAGGTCCAACCGGACTCACGGCTTATGCCGGCCTGCTCCGGATCGGCGGTCTGAAGCCGGGCGACGTCGTGTTCGTTTCCGCGGCGTCGGGCGGCGTCGGCTCGATCGCGTGTCAGATCGCGAAGCTCAAGGGACATAAGGTGATTGGGTCGGCGGGAGGTGAGCAAAAGGCCGCCTTCCTCCGCGATGAGCTCAAACTGGATGGAGTGATCGACTACAAGGCGGAGCCGAGCCTGACCAAGGCACTTGCCCGCGCAGCACCCGAAGGCATCGATCTCTATTTCGATAATGTCGGCGGAGACCATCTCCAGGCGGCGTTGGCCGTCGCAAACGACAAGGCGCGCTTCGCTATTTGCGGCATGATCTCCCAGTACAATGTGACGGATGCGCCGACGGTGCCCCGCAACCTGACGATGCTGATGGTCAAGAGCATCCGGATGGAGGGCTTCATCGTCCTCAACCACATGGACCTGTGGCAACATTTCATGGCCGATGTGACCGCGTGGCACAAAGCGGGGCTGCTGACGCAGGCGGACACGATCTACGAGGGCATCGATCGATCGCTCGAGGCTTTCTTCGGCCTGTTCAGCGGCAACAATCTCGGCCGCTCGCTGGTCAAGCTCGCCTGATGTACGGATTGCTTCGCGGCCTCCGGGTGGTCGAAGGAGCCTCCTTCATCGCGGGACCATCGTGCGGCCTCCACCTTGCGCAAATGGGAGCGGACGTGATCCGCTTCGACCAGATCGGAGGGGGGCCGGACTTTCGGCGCTGGCCGCTCGCAGCCAATGGGATGAGCCTTTACTGGGAAGGGCTCAACAAAGGGAAACGATCGATCGCGATCGATCTCGGACGTCCCGAGGGACGAGAGCTGGCCGTCGCGCTGGCCACGGCGCCGGGCGACGATGGCGGCGTGTTCCTCACCAATTTTCCGGTCGGCGGCTTTCTTTCTCACAAAGCGCTTGCGGCCAGACGTCCGGACCTCATTACCTTGAGGGTCATGGGCTGGTCAGACGGCTCGCCGGCGGTCGACTATACGGTGAATGCTGCTGCCGGGATTCCGCTCATGACCGGGCCGGCCGATGACCCCCGCCCCGTCAATCATGTGCTTCCCGCGTGGGATCTCCTTGCCGGCGCTTATGGTGCCTTCGCGCTCGTCTCCGGCCTGCTCCGACGGCGCGAAACGGGGAATGGCGCGGAGTTGCGAGTGTCACTTTCCGATATTGCGGCGACGAGTCTTGGTCATCTCGGTCAAGTCGCGGAGGTTGTCAGTGGCGGCGACAGGCCGCGGATGGGCAACGACCTGTTCGGGGCATTCGGGCGCGACTTCCAATGCGCGGATGGCGTGCGCATCATCGTGGTCGCAATCACCGGCCGGCAATGGAGCAGCCTCGTCAAGGCGCTCGGTCTCTCGGAAGAGATCGCGGCGCTGGAAGGCGAACTCGGTGTGTCGTTCGCCAGGGACGAAGGGCTCCGCTTCCTCCACCGCGAGCGCCTCTTTCCGATGTTCGAGCGAGCAATCTTATCGCGAGCCTCGACCGAGCTCGGGCCCGCATTCGACGCTAGCGGAGTGACTTGGGGCCGTTACCAGTCGCTTCACGAGGCCGTGAGCGGCGATCCCCGGCTGTTTACGGACAATCCGCAATTCCAATCGATCGACCAGCCGAGCGGCGTCGACTATCCGACCGCCGGCCCCGCCTGCCGGGTCGAAGACGACGAACGAGGTTCGCCTGGCGTGGCTCCCCGCCTTGGCCAGCATAGCGAGCAGGTGCTCGCAGATGTCCTGAACCTCGGCTCGGGCGAGATCGGGCGGCTGTTCGACGAGGGAATCGTCGCGTGAGCGTAGCGCCCGAAGAGCTTCAACACTGGCAGCAGTGGATTGGACAGACCGAGACGAGGGTCGAGGTGGTCGATCCGGAAAGCGTGCGGCGGTTCGCAGCAGCGATCGGCGAAGACCTCGATGTGGAACGGGTCCAGCCATCGCTCGCGCACTGGGCGTTGTTCCTGCCGGTTGCGCCGGCGGATCAACTCGGCGTCGATGGGCACCCCAAGCGAGGCGGCTTCCTCCCGCCGGTCACGCTCCCGCGCCGGATGTTCGCATCGGCGAACATGCGCTTTGGATCGCCGCTTCTCCTCGGGCAGAAAGCGGAACGCGTCTCAACCGTCGTTGAGGTCATCCACAAATCAGGCCGGAGCGGCGACCTCATTCTGGTCGAGGTCGAACATTCGATCGTTCAGGGCGGCGAAAAGAAGGTCAGCGAACATCAGACGATCGTCTATCGCGGCATGGGCGACCCAGTCCCTCCCATCGAGCGGGCCGAACTTCCGAGCGAGGCCGGCGACGTGCATTGGCAACCGCGCGCGGTGGACCTGTTCCGTTTTTCGGCAGTGACCTTCAACAGCCACCGAATCCACTACGACCTGCCCTACACGACCGGCGAGGAGGGCTATCCGGAGCTCGTCGTCCACGGCCCCTTCACCGCCGTGAAGCTGTTCGGCAGGGCGCGCGAGAAGGGTCAGCCCTCGGCATTCTCCTTCCGCGCCGTCGCACCGATTTTCCTCGGCCAGCCGGTCGTTCTCCGTGCCGAAGCGGGCAATGAAGTCCGCGCAATCCGGGTCGACGGCGCAGATGCCATGATCGCGACCGTCGAGCGCTGAGATCTCCGGATATTAGCCTGTGGTGCAATTTTGATTGACCCAGGCTGGCGGAGAAAATAGACGCAGAGGCCAGGCACTTGCGGGGGGAGGTGATCGCCAGATGGACGTCGAAACTTTCGAGATGTTTCGCTCGACGATTCGGCGGTTCGTCGACGAGAAGCTGATCCCGGCCGAAGATATTGTCGAGGAGGCTGATGCAGTCCCCGACGAGATTGTCGCACAGATGCGAGACATGGGACTTTTCGGGATTTCTATCCCCGAAGAATATGGCGGACTTGGCTGCACAATATCCGAGGAAGCGGCGATCATCCGCGAGCTTACGCGCGCGTCCCTCTCCTTTCGCTCCGTCATCGGTACGACCGTCGGCATCGGCAGCCAGGGCATCGTTATCGACGGCACCGAGGAACAGAAGCGCGAATGGCTTCCAAAGCTGGCTTCAGGCGAAGCAATCGCGAGCTTCGGCCTGACCGAGCCGGACGCCGGATCCGACGCCGGCTCGCTTCGGACGGTCGCAATGCGCGACGGTGACAATTACCGCATCAACGGTACCAAGAGGTTCATCACCAACGCGCCGCGTGCGACCATCTTCACACTGATGGCGCGCACCGATCCGAACGAAAAGGGAAGCGCGGGGATATCGGCATTCATTCTTCCCGCGGACACACCAGGAATCAGCCTGGGCAAACCCGACAAGAAGATGGGCCAGAAAGGTGCCGTCACGACGGACGTCATCCTCGACGACGTTGTCGTGCCCGCGTCGAACATCATCGGCGAAGTGCCGGGCCAGGGCTTCAAGACCGCGATGAAGGTGCTCGATCGCGGCAGAATCCACATTGGTGCCGTAGCGCTCGGGATGGCCGACCGGCTCGTCGAGATGAGCCTCAATTACACGCTGGAACGCAAGCAGTTCGGCGAACGCATCGCCAATTTCCAGCTGGTGCAGGCGCTGCTTGCGGATTCGAAGGTCGACCAGCTGGCGGCCGAGGCGCTGCTGAACTCGGTCGCCGCCAAGTTCGATGCCGGCGAAGCGGTGAGCCTCGAATGCTCGGCGCTTAAATATCTCGCATCCGAAGCGGTGGGACGAATTGCCGATCGTGCGGTCCAGATCCACGGCGGCGCCGGCTACATGGCGGAATATAAGGTCGAACGCTTCTATAGAGACGTGCGCGTGCTTCGCATCTACGAAGGCACTTCGCAGATTCAGCAGCTGATCATCGCGCGTCAGATGATCCGCAACGCCGAGCAGCAGCGCTAGTAAAAGGGACCGAAGAAATCATGCGCAGGGCCGCAATCATCTCTCCAATCCGGACTGCGGTCGGGAAATATCTTGGATCTTTGGCCTCCATTGAGGCCGGCAACCTCGGCGCGATTGTCATTAAGGCGCTCGTCGAGCGCACGGGCATCGATCCCGAGCGCATCGACGATGTCGTATTCAGCCAGGGCTACGGCAATGGAGAGGCACCGTGCATCGGCCGCTGGTCGGCGCTCGCTGCGGGCCTGCCGGAATCGATCCCGGGGGTGCAGCTCGATCGGCGATGCGGCAGCGGTCTTCAGGCGGTGATCGATGCCGCCATGCGCATTCAGACCGGCGCCGCGGACGTGGTCATTGCGGGCGGCGTCGAAAGCATGAGCAACGTCGAATATTATTCGATGGACCATCGCCAGGGCGCCCGGGCCGGATCGACCACATTGCACGACCGTCTAACCCGCGGCCGCGTCATGTCGCAGCCGATTGAACGCTACGGCGTGATCAGCGGGATGATCGAAACCGCCAACAATCTCGCCCGCGACTATCAGATCAGCCGAGAGGAATGCGACGAATATGCTGCAATGAGCCATCAGCGCGCGGCCGCCGCATGGGACGCGGGCAAGTTCGACGACGAGCTGGTGCCGGTATCCGTTCCCCAGAAGCGCGGCGATCCGATCATATTTGCCAAGGACGAAGGCATCCGCGCGGACGCAACCCCCGAGTCCTTGTCTCAGCTGAGGCCGATCGAGAAAGACGGCGTTGTCACGGCGGGGAACGCGAGCCAGCAGAATGACGCAGCCGCTGCATGTCTGGTGGTCGCCGAAGATAAATTGGAAGAGCTTGGTCTCGAGCCCATGGGATGGTTCCACAGCTGGGCGGCGGCGGGGTGCGATCCCTCGCGAATGGGGATCGGCCCGGTGCCCGCGGTCGAGCGGCTTTTCGCGCGGAACGGCTTGAGCTGGGACGACATCGACCTGGTCGAACTCAACGAGGCCTTCGCACCGCAGGTCCTCGCCTGCCTGAAAGGCTGGGGATGGGACGACCGCGATCGGCTCAACGTCAACGGTTCGGGAATTTCGCTCGGTCATCCGATCGGCGCGACGGGCGGCCGCATCCTTGCGAACCTGCTTCGCGAGCTTCAGCGCCGCGACGGGCGCTATGGACTAGAGACCATGTGTTGCGGCGGTGGCCAGGGCCTGGCCGCGATTTTCGAGCGCGCCTGAGCCATGTCTGACCGCATTCTCGACGGCATCAGGGTGCTTGACCTTTCGCGGGTACTCGCCGGTCCCTGGTGTACGCAGATCCTCGCCGACTTCGGCGCCGACGTGATCAAGATTGAAGTGCCCGGCAAGGGCGACGACACGCGTGCCTGGGGCCCACCCTATCTAAGGCTTCCGGATGGCTCGGACGATCCGCTCGAAAGCGCTTATTATCTCTCGTGCAACCGCAACAAACGTTCGGCCGCGATCAACCTTGCAAGCAAGGAGGGAGCGGAGCTGGTGCGACGGCTCGCCGCCGAAGCGGACATCCTCGTCGAGAATTTCAAGGTGGGCGGCCTCAAGAAATATGGTCTCGATTATGAGACGCTGAGGGAGGTCAATCCGCGGCTCGTCTATTGTTCGATCACGGGGTTCGGTCAGGAAAGCCCCTACGCCGATCGCGGCGGCTATGACTTCGTCGCGCAGGGGATGGGCGGGTTCATGAGCATTACCGGCGAAGCCGATGGCGGGCCGCTGCGCGCGGGTGTGGCGATCGCCGACCTGTCGACCGGCATGTACGCAACCGTCAGCGTGCTCGCGGCACTGCGCCATGCCGAGCGAACGGGAGTCGGCCAGCAGATCGACATCTCCCTGCTCGATACGCAAATCGCAATGCTCGCGAACCAGGCGATGAACTGGCTGGTCGGAGGAATCGTGCCGGGACGGCTCGGTAATCGGCATCCGACGGTCGTTCCGTACAAGACATTCGAAGTTGCCGACGGGATCATCATCATCGCCGTCGGCAATGACAGTCAGTTTCGACTGCTGTGCGAGGAGTTGGGCATTCCTGGGCTTGCCGACGACCCGCGTTTCGCGACCTCCCGCGCGCGTCTGGTCAACCGCGACCAGATAGAGGCCATCGTGCAGGACCTCGTCCGCAACCTCGAAAGTGGGCCGCTCATGGAACGGCTGGTGGCTCGAGGCGTGCCGACAGGGCCTGTGAACAATATCCAGCAGGTGTTCGAAGACCCGTTCGTCGAGGCGCGCGGAGCGGTACACCGGTTCGTCCGCGAAGACGGGGTCGCAGTTCCGACAGTGGCCTTCCCGGCCAAGCTTTCCGAGACCCCGGCGGACTATCGCTATCGGCAGCCGAAGGTCGGCGAACACACTCGCGAAGTCCTGGGCGAGTGGCTCGGACTGGGCGGCGAGCAACTCGATGGGTTGAGCGCGAGTGGCGCGGTCGCGCAATTGGATGATCACTGACCAGGGGAATTTGAATGGAGCTCAACCAATCGGTTGCCGCAGTCGTCACAGGAGGGGCTTCCGGACTCGGAGAAGCGACGGCCCGGGCGCTTGCAGCCCGCGGCGTGAAGGTCGCTCTATTCGACCTCAATGAAGAACGCGGCGAGGCGCTTGCCAAGGAAATCGGCGGCGTCTTCTGCAGCGTCAACGTGACAGACGAGCATTCGGTCGACGCCGGATTCGAGAAGGCACGCACGGCGCACGGCCAAGAACGGATTCTCGTCAATTGCGCGGGCACGGGCAACGTCATGAAGACCGCGAGCCGCGACAAGGAGACCGGCGAAACCAAGCATTTCCCGACCGATGCGTTCGACCGGATCATCCAGATCAACCTGGTCGGGACCTTCCGCTGCGCCGCCAAGTCGGCGAAAGGCATGCTCGACCTCGAACCGCTGGAAGCCGGTCGCGGCGTGATCATCAACACTGCCAGCGTTGCTGCCGAGGATGGGCAGATCGGGCAAGCCGCTTATGCCGCCTCGAAAGGCGGCGTTGTCAGCCTGACCTTACCCATGGCGCGCGACCTCATGAACGACGGCATTCGAGTCAATGCGATCTTGCCCGGAATCTTCGATACGCCGCTAATGGCTCGTGCGAGTGAGACGGTTCGGCAGTCGCTGGCCGCCAGCGTCCCCTTCCCAAAGCGGTTCGGCAACCCCGAAGAATATGCTGCGCTGGTGCTGGCATTGATCGAGAATGATTACATGAATGGCGAGGACGTGCGCCTCGACGGCGCAATTCGCATGGCGCCTCGTTGACGCTTCAGTGAAATTGCACCATAGTGCATTTTTAGGTTCAGGAGAGGATGATGGCGACCGAACCTGCCGAAGCCGCCGAAATGGAAGCCGGCGATCCGCAGTTCATCACCTATGAAGTGAAGGATGCGGTCGCGTGGGTGATGCTCAATCGCCCGCAATACGGCAACGCGCAGAACTATCGGCTGCTCAATCAGCTTGACGCCGCGTTCAAGCGCGCGGTCGAGGACGATGAGGTCAAGGTCATTGTCCTTGGCGGCGAGGGCAAGCACTTCTCCGCAGGGCACGACATCGGCACGCCCGAAAAGGATTCCAATCTCCCGCGCGAGCGTATCCATCTGTGGTGGGACCATCTCAACAAGGGCGGGGCCGAGCGGCAATATGTGCTCGAGCAGGATGCCTATCTTGGTCTCTGTCGCCGCTGGCAGGACATCCCGAAACCTACGATCGCGATGGTCCAGGGAGCATGCATCGCAGGCGGCCTGATGCTTGCCTGGGTCTGCGACCTGATCGTCGCAAGCGAGGATGCGTTCTTCCAGGACCCGGTGGTACGCATGGCCCAGCCGGGGGTCGAATATTTCGCGCATGCATTCGAGCTTCCTCCGCGGGTGGCGAAGGAGTTGCTGCTGCTTGGTGAGCGCATGCCGGCCGAGCGCGCATACCAGTTCGGAATGGTCAACCGGATCGTCCCGCGTGAATCGCTCCGCGACGAGGTCGCAAAGATCGCTGCCGAAATCGCGCAGCGCGACCGGTTCGGGCTCGCGCTTACCAAGCAGGCGGTCAATTTCGTCGAGGACCTCCGCGGCAAGCGCCAGGCGATGGATGGCGTGTTCCACATGCACCATCTGGCCCACGCGCATAACCAGCTGATGACCGGAAACCTGGTCGGTGGGATCGACGCCAAGGCGATGGCCAACGCCAACAAGAAACAGGCCGGCGAAAGCTGACCATGTCGACTGCCGACGTGCTCGATCGCCCGGGCGAAACCCTGGTCCTGCCGGACCTGGTGCGATTGCTGTCGGGCGCGGCCGATGCAGCACAGGCATTCGTCGCCGTCGCTCAACCAGCCGTCAGAGCACGCATTGCAGGTCCCGATGGCAAACCCGACCGACAGCGCGCCGACGAAGAACAGCATGTCGTTCACGGTTTTGGCTGGTTCGCAGCTTACGCCGAACTGATGCGGGAAGTGGCGCGCTGGGCCGCGCACCTGGAATCAGGGGGCGCCTTCGGACGGACCGAAGCTCTTTTGGCGCAATTGCAGTTCGCCGAATATGGTGCCCAGCTCATCGGCGGAATTCCGATGAACCAGGGCGAAGTCATTCGCCCATCCGACCTTTGCGACGATGCCACGGCGTTGCAGGATCCCGCTCTTCTGAAGCTCGTCCGGGAAGGCGGGTCACAGTCGGTGAAATCCGCCATCGCCAGCCAGCTGGTTGAAGCGCGCCATCATACGACCCTGGAGAATTGCGGGCTCGACGACACCTTCGACATGGTCCGCGACCAATTCTTCACCTTGGGCCAGGAGATGGTGGCACCGCACGCACATGAATGGCATCTCGCCGACCAGCTGATCCCAATGGAGATCGTGGGTCAGCTTGCGGAAATGGGCGTCTTCGGGCTCACAATTCCCGAGGAATATGGCGGCCTCGGAATGGGCAAGACGGCCATGTGCGTGGTGTCCGAAGAGCTGTCGCGCGCGTGGATCGGAGTCGGTTCGCTCGCCACGCGATCAGAAATTGCCGCCGAGCTGATCCTGACAGGAGGCACCGAGCAACAGAAGCAGTATTGGCTTCCGAAGATCGCCAGCGGCGAGGTGCTCCCGACAGCGGTATTCACGGAGCCCGATACAGGCTCAGACCTGGGTTCATTGCGGACTCGAGCAACACCCGACGGTGACGACTATATCGTTCAGGGAAACAAGACGTGGATAACGCACGCCGCCCGTGCCGACTTGATGACCTTGCTCGTGCGCACCGATCCCAATACCCGCAATTACAGCGGGCTTTCGATGCTGCTCGCCCCGAAGCCGCGCGGCACCGAAGAAGATCCGTTCCCCGCAGAGGGCATGACCGGCGGCGAGATCGAGGTGATCGGCTACCGCGGCATGAAGGAATATGAGATCGGGTTCGACGGTTTCCGCGTCGCTCGCGAGAATTTGCTCGGCGGGGTCGAAGGGCAAGGTTTCAAGCAGCTGATGGCGACGTTCGAAAGCGCGCGCATTCAGACGGCTGCGCGAGCGATTGGAGTGGCGCAGGCCGCTCTCGACGTGGGCCTCTCCTACGCGCTCGAACGGCGCCAATTCGGCCGGCAGATTTTTGAATTCCCTCGGGTTGCCAACAAGCTCGCAATGATGGCCGCTGAAATCATGGCTGCCCGCCAGCTCACTTATTTCGCGGCTCGCCAAAAGGACGAAGGGAAGCGTTGCGACCTTGAGGCCGGAATGGCCAAGCTGATCGCGGCGCGAGTTGCCTGGGCGGCGGCCGACAACGCGCTGCAAATCCACGGCGGCAATGGGTTCGCCACCGAATATCAGGTCAGCCGATTGCTCGCGGACGCGCGGATCCTCAACATTTTCGAGGGCGCAGGCGAAATTCAGGCGCAGGTGATTGCCCGGCGCCTGCTCGACGAATCCAACTAAGCGGAAAGAACGCTCAAGCCGGCTGGTTCTCGGGTTCGATACACGTGATCCTGATCCCTGATCCCGGCACCTTGTACCGGCGATTGAGGGTGATCAGCACTGAGGTCAGGCCTTCCGACACCACCGAATTGGCCAGTGGTCCTGCGTTCCAGGCGCGAAGCCCGATCTCGCGGGCCAATTCCACGACAATATCCGCATCGGCGGGATCGTCTGCGCAGACCAGCACGTCGCAATCAACTTCCTGATCGAGCTTCGTGAGGTGGCTCGAAGAGATGTTCTGGAAGGCGGAGACGACGCGCACTTCGGGCCCGAGCATTGCTTGAAGCGCCTCCACGGCGGACCCCCCGTTCGGAAGCTGGACACGCCCGACCTTTGGAGGAACCAGCGGGACCGTCACGTCGATCAGGATCTTGCCGGCCAGGCCTTCGCGAGCCTCCGCCGCAGTGCTCTGCTGGACCGCGAAGGGCACGGTGAGAACGACGATATCCGCCGCCGCGGCCGCATCGGCATTGGCCGCGCCGCTGACGAGATCGGTCCCGAGTGTCTCGTTCATCGCCGCAGCCGACTCATTCGCCTTTTCGGCGGAGCGGCTGCCGAGGATGACCCGGTGCCCTTTGTGCGCCCAGCGCAGCGCGAGCCCGCTGCCTTCCTTGCCCGTGCCCCCAAGAACGGCGATGGTTCCCAAAGTTTCGTCACCCATGCTGCCGCTCCTGTTCCGATTTCTTGAGCCCAGCCGGCAGCTCTAGTGGGGCCTCCAGCAAAGCAGTGAGGGCTTGGGCGAAATGCTCGAGGCTGGTCGGCGAATCCCAGACCGGCTGCGCCCGGCTGTCGTCGGCCATGCCACAAGCGGTGCCGCCGAGCCGCCCGCC
>Ga0207706_10005601_pt1 | contig 11700 bp, 9 predicted proteins | sample KBSC53metaG_FD_184318 | JGI IMG/M metagenome (GOLD analysis project Ga0207706, IMG submission 184318) | Corn rhizosphere microbial communities from Kellogg Biological Station, Michigan, USA - KBS C5-3 metaG (SPAdes) (version 2) | ecosystem: Host-associated > Plants > Roots > Rhizosphere > Soil ... | reverse complement strand
CCCAACATCGCGGCGGGCTCAGGCTAAAACCAAGTGGCTTAATCCCGCTTGCCACCCCAGTTGAGGGGAACGATCTTGTGTCCGTAGCCGGAGTAGACAGGTTGCGACTGGTCAAAGTTGGTCCAGTAAGCCAGCCCCGCTTGTGCCTCGCTGGACAGCAGCCACGTCGCCTCGGTTTGCAGGTTGGGATTGGCGCTCGCCTTAGCCCACAGCGCGAGCCCCGTCCACGCCGTGATTGCTTCGGAGCTTGACTCCTGGTTGTTGCCGTCCGCGAACGGTGCGGTGCCCGAGGCCCACGAGTGTCCGGCGTACGCGTCGAAGGTACGGCGATCGGGGAAGTCGGTACGGCTGTCAGCACCGGCCTTGCCGCCGTTGGCCGAAGACCCGATGTCCGCCGCGAGCAGGTTCATCACTGGCGCATACTTCCTGGCGAGGCCAGGATCGTTGGCCGCAAGCACGCCCGCGGCGTATAAGAAGTAGCCGTAGTGGAAGTGGTGGTCGTTGAACTCCTCCGAGCCGAACGACGGCGTCATGCCGACGACGCCCTTGGCCCGCTCGTCGTAGACGAAGCAGAACGCCTGGCGTTTGGCACAGCCTTGCGGATCTGTCCACTGATCGAGCGACTCGGTTAGTTTGGCTTTGAGTTCGGCGGCGGGCTGTTCGGCATCTAGCTGCAAGGCAAGTTGATAGAGCATTGCGACGCGGTAGATCGCCTTACCGCCGAAGTAGGTGTCGGCAGGAAATGCCGGCAGCGCGGCAGCGTCCTTTTTGACCTGCGCGCTGAGCTCCTTACGCTGCGCAGTGCTGATCGTTCCGAGATCGAGTGAGGCCTTGGGCTCGGACAGTGGCGAGCTCCAGGACAGTTCGGAGCCGGAGCACAACTTCATCGTGCCGTAGATGCTCGGATAGCTGCCCAGGTCGCACGTCGTGCCGGACGTCAGGCTTTGCTGCTGATGGGGCATTGCGGCGAAGGCCGTATCCCCGTCAGCCTCGTACGTCAGCGTTGTCTGCACGTGGTCGCCGTCGAGACGGTAGTCAATCCCGCTGCCGGTGACTGGATGAGCAGCGAACTGAGCGAGCCTGTCGACCGACCCGTCTTGCGGAACGACGAACCAGGTGGCAGTCCCGCCTTTGTCAAGCTTGACCGTGCCACCGGAAACCTGGCCGCCGTTGACGACCAGCCCGTAGGTCACCTCACCTGCCTCGGCGGTCCATGCATCGCCGGCCTTGACGAACTGAAGGGTGCTGGTGATCTGGCCGCTCTGCGCCGCGGTATAGCTGACGAAGGGTGACCCTTCCGCGATCCGGGTATGACCCAGCACCTTCCCGGCACCGTCCAGGGAGGCGACGGTCACCGTCAGCGTGTCGTAGCCGCTGACCTGAGCGCTCGCAGCGCCGACATCCAGGCTCACGTCCGGCCGGAAGCCGCCGCTGATGTTCTTCTCGGTCGTCGTGACAACCGGTTGGCCAAAGGCAAAGCCGGAATCGGTGAGACCGAACGACAGCGGAAGCGGAAACACCGGCTGGGGCTTGGCACCGAAGACCAGGCCGGAGAACCAGCGGTTGGTCGGCGGCACGAGACCCTCTGCCAGGCGTTTGGCGGGCAGCTCTTTGATCGTCTTGTGTACGACCGCATCGACAGCCGGGCCAATCTGATCTTGACTAAATACCTCCCCGGCGGAGGCATCGCTGTCTGACGGGGATCCGGCGGTACCCGGTCTTGGACTGCATGCTGTGGCCATGATCGCCACGGCGAGTACCGCTACCAATCCGAGGACTGTGAGGCGGTTTCGAAAGTCGATCATGTCAGGCCGATCTGTTGGAGGAAGTCGAATGTCAGATCGCTGACACCGGCCAGCGGCCCGTCGTCCCGCAATTGGATAGTCGCGACAACCGGGGTTCCCGACTTTGTCAGGTCGCCGAGGTTGCCCGTGGTCAGCTCCGGGCTGTCTACCCGGACCTGCGTGGCGGCTTGGCCGTTTTCGGTGGCCACCTCGATTGTGCTCACGGTGCCGGCAATGCTGATGTTGTTGGGCAGCAAAATGGTGGCCTTGGCCCCCTTCGTCATCCGGCCGTAGTCGCGCGGACTGAGCAGATAGTGCGCGTCGATGTACTGCGAGTTGGTGACGGTGATCTTTGCGAAGGGTTCACCCGTCCCGAGCGAGTTGCCGAGTCGGGCCTGCAGATAGCTCACCTCGCCGGCGACGGTGGCGCGGTAGGTCAGCGTGCCCATCGTGGTGTCCACGTCGTACGCGGGCGAGCTTTGTATCTTCAGGCCGTTGGCCACGTCCTGCTGCAGGGACACGCTCTGGATGGTGAAGAGCTTGTCGCCGGTCGCTACCGAATCGCCATCCCGCACGTACTGCTTGGTCACGGTGCCGCCGTACGCGGCTCCGACGCTGTAGGTGTCGGCGCTTATCGTGGCCGACAAGCTGGCGGCCTTGGTCTGCCGCTGGTTGAAGATCAGCGTGAGCACGGCGACCAGCAACAACACGCCGATCAGTCCGGCAAGCAGCCGAAGCCGATTGATCCAGGTCATGAGGAAACTGCCTCTCTGTCTTCGTGCAGCGCTGCGGCGCGGGAGCGGTCGAGGGTGACGCCCTCATCCGTGTGCTGCAGGCCGAGTGTCGGTTCCAGCTCAGGCGGGATGACGACCGTCGTCCGCGGCTGGCTCGGCAGAGCTCGCTCGCGGCGGCCGCTGACCTCAGGCTTCGGGTGCTTGATGCGCCACGCCTCGCGGCAGGCGACGATCATGAAGCTGCCCAAGATCAAGGTGTTGGTGACGTTCCAGGCGGTGGCTAGGGTCAGCTGAGAGTTGTCGAGATCGCGCCAGATGGCGACGAGCGAGGTCAGCAAGAGGAAGAAGAACACCAAGACCTGCGGAATCATGAAGTTGAACGGCGATGAGGTCTTCGACGTACCGCCGGTCACGTGCCAGCGCTGTTGCTTGCCGGCGAAGGCGTTGATCAAGGCCTGTACGTAGATGGGGAACGACACGGCAGCCAACATCAGCACCTCCCAGCGAAATGAGCCGAGGGTGTAGAACGCGAGCAAGATCTGCATCAGGTAGAAACCGGCGTAGAACAGCAACCAGGTCGCCACATCGATGCTCAAGTTGACCGGCCGGAGATCGAAAAAGATCTCCAGCGGCGGCACCAGCAGCAAGAGCCCAGGCGCAATGCCGGCCAGGTAGTGGGTGGCCGTGACCAGATACATGATCCGCTGATCGGTGGTCAGCTTTCGCCGCGGACTGAGCGGGTTATGGGTGAGCATGATTTCGAAGCCGCCGGTCGCCCAGCGCAGCTGCTGCTTGGTGTAGGCCTCAATAGTTTCCGGCGCATCGCCAATCGCCAGCGTCTTGGGGATGTAGATCGTCTTCCAACCACGTTCGTGCAGCATCAAAGAAGTCCAGACATCTTCGGACTTGGAATCGGTGTAGATGCCACCCACGTCATTGATCGCCGAGCGGCGAAAGATCACGTTGGTGCCGACACAGAACGCCGCGTTGAAGTGGTTGCGGCCGGGCTGGATGAACTTGTAGAAGACGGCCTGCATGTAGCCCGCTCCGCGGGACACCATGTTGATCAGATTGCCGTAGGTCTGCGGCGTTTGGACGAAGGCGACATTGCTGTTCACGAAGAACGGCACGGTCTCGACAAGGAAGTCCGGCTGCGGTACGAAGTCGGCGTCGAAGACACAGAAGAAGTCGCCCTTGGCGATCGACAATGCGTGGTTGATGTTGCCGGCCTTGGCGCCGTTGCTGCTGAGCCGGCGCACGTAGTGGCAGCCGAGTTCCTCCGCCAGCGCTTGCACCTCATCAGAGCGGCCGTCGTCGAGGATCCAGGTACGGTGCCTGCCCCTGATCGCTATTGCCGCCGCCGCGGTGGCATGGATCTTGGCGAGTTCTTCGCCATAGACGGTGATAAAGACATCGATGGTGATCTCCTTGCCCCGAAGCATCATCGGCCAGGCGTGCGGCTGCTCCTTGAGGCCAGCAGCCTTGATCGCTTTCTTGTCGAACATCACGTTCTGCGACTCATAGAAGGCAAAGTCACGCGGACTCTTGGCACCGGACAAGATCGTCCACATCGCCAGTAGTGCGTGGGTGATCAGGATCGTCTCTGCCGTGATCACCAGCGCGTACGGCAGGAGGTCGCCTCTGTTCGCTGGGTTGAGCAGGAATTGGGCGTAGAGCAGGATGCCGAGCGTTGCGACCAATGCGATCAAGATCGTCACTGGCGAGTACGGGTTGGTCGTCTCTGCTCGTCGGGTAACTGGCACGTGTTTGTCGACGCGCGCATAGTCGTGGGCGGGTCTGGCCATGATGGTGACTCTCCACAGTTCAGGGTTGGCGGGGACCGTCGGACGGGAATGTGGCCAGCGTGCTGCTTTGCTTCGCTCTCGACTCGGACTGCGGTGAAGCCAAGTGCTAGGGGTGCTGCGCGGCATGCTGGCACGACTCGACGTGCGCGGCTGCATTGCCACCAGGAGAGGATTCGTGCCTCATTGGCGAAACCCCGAGGCCGGCCTGCCCATGGGCTCCCGGCCGGTTTGCTCACCGATCTGGTGAACGGCTCGTCGCGCTCAGTTCGCTGCTATGGCGGCTGTCTGCACTTCGATACCTTCAGCGTAGGGGCTGACCTGGACGAGTCAATCTGAGCCAAACGCCGGGTCTGGCAGAACTCATCCGGAAGTATCCAGAGGTCGCGCTGGGCGCCTGTCAAGATCATGACTGGTATTAGGTCCGTCGTCTGCAGCACCACGCGCGTCAAGCGGGTTCCTCGTAGGGCAGCAGGCCACTTCGGGCTAGGCTCTCAAGCTGCTGATCGTCAACTGGTATTAACCAGTGATTGTTGATCGATCCCAGCAGGTACCCGTCGGTGCTTGTGTCCAAGCTCACACATGAAGAGCCTGGGCAGCGCGCCCACTGGTTAGGCTGAGCGCCATGGATGACCCGGTAGCCGAGGAGTTGCTGCGGCTGCGGATGAGTATCGACAACATGGATGCGGCCCTGGTGCATCTCCTCGCCGAGCGATTCAAGGTCACCCAGCAAGTTGGTGAGCTGAAGGCAGCGCACAGTCTGCCGCCCGCCGACCCCACACGCGAGGCCCAACAGATCGCTCGCCTACGGGCGCTGGCAGAGGACGCCAAGCTTGACCCGGAGTTCGCCGAGAAGTTCCTGAACTTCGTCATCGCCGAGGTCGTACGCCATCATGAGGCGGTCATCAGCCGGAACTCCGGCGAGTCTGGGGCGTACGTTTCCCACCAGCCCGACTCGAGCGAGCGCTCAATACACACCTAGGCCGCTCCTCAGAAACCCGGATCACGCGATCACAGGCTGGCTGCTAATGCCCGGCCCGTGACACGGCCGGTGAATAGGCAGCCGCCCAGAAATGTGCCTTCGAGGGCTCGGTAACCGTGCATCCCGCCGCCACCGAACCCGGCCACCTCACCCACCGCGTACACACCCCGCAGGGCTGCGCCGTCCGGGCTCAGCACTCGTCCATCCAGGTCGGTTTCCAACCCGCCGAGGGTCTTTCTCGTCAGCACGTGCAGCCGGATTGCGACCAGCGGGCCGCCTGATCCAGCTCGACCAGCGCCCGGATCCTTGGGATCGAGCAATTCGTGCGGAGCGACGACCCGCATCAACCGGTCACCAATGAACCGACGTGCCGCAGCCGTGGCTACCACCTGCGGATCCTTTCCGAGCCCACTGCGCACTTGAAGATCGCGCGCCTCGATCACCCGCCGTAACGACTCGCCGTCGATCAGGTGCTCACCGACCAGCTGATTCATCTGCGCAGCCAGCTCCAGGACCGATGCGGCCGAGACGAAGTCCACGCCGCGCTCCTGGAACGCCCGCACCTCGGGCGTCGGACCGGGCCGTATCCGGCCGGCCAGCAGTCGCAGATTCTTGCCCGTGAGATCGCCATTCTGCTCCGATCCAGAGAGTGCGATCTCTGCTGCCAGCGTCGCTTGATCCAACACGAACCACGAGTAGTCATAGCCGCTGCCGACGACATGTCGAAGCGCACCCAGCGCATCGAAGCCTGGAAACAGTGGCACCGGGAACCGTTTCCCACGGGCATCCAGCCACAATGATGATGGTCCGGCGAGAATCCGGATGCCATGGTGGCTCCAGACGGGGGAGTGATTGAGGATTCCCTCGGGATAGTGCCACATGCGATCGAGGTTGATCACCCGTCCACCGGCGGCTTCGGTGATCTTCAGCCCCGATCCGTCCACATAGTCCGGCACCCCGGCGATCATGTGTAGCGGCGCCGGTCCCCAGCTCGCTGGCCAGCTCTGCCTGACGAGGTCAAGGTTGCCGCCGATCCCGCCGGTCGCCACCACTACGGCCTGGGCTGAATAGCTGAACTCCCCGGCAGAGGCGCGCGAAGTCTGTACGCCGCGAGGCATATCTGTGGGCTCCAGAATCTGGCCGGAGACGCGTACGCCGGAATCGTCCACCTCCAGCGAGGTGACCTGATGCCGGCATCGCATGCGTACTCGCCGAGAGCGCATGACGCTGCCCGCGAAGGGCGCCAATAACCCGGGCCCGGTGCCCCAGGTGATGTGGAAGCGTGGCACCGAATTGCCGTGGCCAGGAGTGGCGTAGCCGCCGCGCTCGGCCCACTGGACCAGCGGAAACCAGCGGACGCCCAGCCCATGCAGCCAGCTCCGCTGCTCACCGGCAGCAAAGTTCACGTACGCCTCAGCCCAGCGCCGCGGCCAATAGTCCTCGCCGCGGTCAAACGCTGCGCTGCCAAGCCAGTCGGCCAGGGCGAGCTCTTCGGAGTCGTGGATCCGGAGCCGCCGCTGCTCCGAGGAATTCACCATGAACAGGCCGCCGAGAGCCCAATACGCCTGGCCACCTATTGATTCGAGCGGCTCACTGTCCAACATGATCACCGAACGATCGGCCGCCGCCAGCTCGTAGCCGACGACGAGACCGGCCAATCCCGCGCCGACCACGATGACGTCAGCGTCCATAGAGCGAATGCTGCCACGAGACCGCCATTAGTCTGGGCGCCATGAGTGTGCAAGCAGTCTCCAATTCTGACTTGGACCGACTGGGTGCGCTGCTCACCGCGACCGGGCCGGCGATGGAGCTGCGCTCGCCACTCACCGGACAGCCGATGGGCGAGCTACCCACATCTACGGCAGCCGATGTCGAGGTTGGCGCACAGCTGGCCCGCCGGGCTCAGGCCACCTGGGCCGCTAGGCCAATCGAGGAGCGGGCCCAGTTGTTGCTCGATTTTCATGATCATATTTTGGACCAGCGGGATTACTTCATCGACCTGCTGCAATCGGCCGGTAAGGCGCGGTTGAGTGCCGCCGAGGAGGTACTGCACGTTGCACTCACCGCGCGCTATTACGGCCGCACGGCACGTCGCTACTTGCGCTCGGAGCGCGGCGAAGGCCTCGTACCGGTGCTGACTCGACTCGACCGGCATTACGTACCAAAGGGTGTCGTCGGTGTCATCGGGCCGTGGAACTACCCACTGACCATGGCGATCTCCGACGGCTTGGCGGCTCTCGTCGCCGGTAACGCGATCATGCTCAAGCCCGATCATCAGACTCCGTTGGTCGCACTAGCAGCAGTGGAACTACTGCGGTCGACCGGCTTGCCGACCGATCTCTGGCAGGTGGTGCACGGTCGGGGCGCCGTGGTGGGGCGCGAGTTGATCGACGTCAGCGATTACGTGTGCTTCACGGGCTCGACTGCTACGGGACGTAGCGTGGCTGCCCAGTGTGCTGGCCGGCTGATCGGCTGTTCATTGGAGCTGGGCGGCAAGAATCCGATGGTGATCTTGGACGACGCCGATGTCGAATCGACAGCAGAGGGGGCTGTGCGAGCATCGTTCTCCAACGCCGGCCAGCTGTGCGTGTCGACCGAGCGGATCTATGTCGTCGAACCGCTTTTCGAGCCGTTCATCCGAGCCTTCGTCGCGCGAACCCGGGCGATTCGGCTCGGCGATGCTCCCGACTTCGACCATGACATGGGCAGCTTGATCAACCATGATCAGCTGGACCGCGTCCGCGCGCACGTCGAGGATGCGAGGAGCAAGGGCGCCACGGTACGCACCGGGGGCCGGCAGCGGGGGGATCTTGGTGAGTTGTTCTACGAGCCGACCGTCTTGACCGGCGTCACTCCGGAGATGGACTGCTACGCCCAGGAGACGTTTGGTCCCGTCGTGAGTGTTTACCCGGTGGCCAGTGAGGAAGAGGCCGTGGCGCAAGCCAACGACTCCGACTATGGCCTGAACGCGAGCGTGTGGACCACCGATCATGATCGCGGCCGTCGCGTAGCGAGCAAGATCAAGTGTGGCACTGTGAACGTCAACGAGGGCTACGCCGCCACGTTTGGCAGCATCGACGCGCCGATGGGTGGGATGAAGAACTCTGGCCTAGGACGCCGCCAGGGGCGCGACGGCATCCGGCGCTTCGTCGACGTCCAGTCAGTCGCCACCCAGACCGGAATTCCCATCGCTCCCAGCCACGGCCTGGACGGCAAGTCCTTCACCTCGGTTATGACCGGGATGCTCCGGGTCATGAAGAGGGCCGGCCGCGCTTAGCGCCACTCGCCGCGTCGCCCTTCGACAGGCTCGAAGCGCATTAGACTCATCGCTTCCAGACCTGGGCGGGGGAGAGGACGCGAGATGACCCAGCGAGACCACGATCTGGTAGTGGTGGTCGACTTCGGGGCACAGTATGCGCAGTTGATTGCCCGTCGGGTACGCGAGGCGAAGGTCTACTCCGAGATCGTGCCGCACACCGCCTCCGCGGCCGAGATCTTGGCTCGAGAGCCGAAGGCGATCATCCTTTCCGGAGGGCCGTCATCGGTCTACGAGCCGGGAGCTCCGCAACTCGATGCGGCACTGATCGAGAGCGGCACCCCGACGCTTGGCATCTGCTACGGCTTCATGGCGATGGCTAAGGTGCTCGGGGGATCCGTCGCTCGAACAGGGATGCGGGAGTACGGACGCACCAGAGTAAGAGTCACCGAACCCGGCACTCTGCTTGCCGGATTGCCCTCAACGATCAGCGCCTGGATGTCTCATGGCGACGAAGTCACCGCACCGCCAGACGGCTCCCGGGTGATCGCTACCTCCACCCGCGCAGCGGTTGCAGCCTTCGAGGATCCGGACCGCGGCATCGCTGGTGTGCAATGGCACCCCGAGGTGCTGCACACCGAACTTGGCCAGCGCGTATTGGAAAACTTCTTGTTCACCATCGCCGGCTGCACCCCGGATTGGACTCCTGCGAACATCATTGACGAATCGGTGCTGGCCATTCAGCACCAGGTCGGCGGCAAACACATCATCTGTGGGCTCTCCGGCGGCGTCGACTCTGCGGTCGCTGCCGCGCTCGTCCAGCGGGCGGTCGGCAGCCAGCTCACCTGTGTCTTTGTTGATCATGGTCTGCTGCGCAAAGGCGAGGCAGAGCAGGTGGAGCGTGACTATGTGGCAGCGACCGGGGTGGACCTGAAGGTGGTTGATGCTTCAGAGCAATTCCTCGCCGCGCTCTCCGGCGTGGCCGATCCGGAGCAGAAGCGCAAGATCATTGGGCGGGAGTTCATTCGGACCTTCGAGGCGGCTGCTCGCGAGGTGGTCGGTGAGGCCGGCGAGGTCGAGTTCCTGGTGCAGGGCACGCTCTATCCCGATGTCGTCGAGTCAGGTGGCGGTCAAGGTGCGGCCAACATCAAGAGTCACCACAATGTCGGCGGCTTGCCCGAAGACCTGCAGTTCCAGCTTGTCGAGCCGTTGCGCACGCTCTTCAAGGATGAGGTGCGGGCCGTGGGTGCCCAACTGGGCTTGCCACCGGGAATCGTCTGGCGGCATCCCTTCCCAGGACCCGGTCTAGCCATCCGGATCATCGGTGAGGTCACTGAGGAGCGGCTGGCGGTCTTACGTGAGGCTGATGCCATTGCGCGAGCAGAACTAACGGCCGCCGGGCTCGATCGCGACATCTGGCAGTTCCCGGTCGTGCTGTTGGCCGATATCCGCTCGGTCGGCGTGCAGGGCGACGGCCGTACATACGGCCACCCCGTCGTGCTCCGCCCGGTGACCAGCGAGGATGCCATGACCGCAGACTGGGGCCGGCTCCCGTACGAGGTCTTGGAGAAGATCAGTACCCGCATCACGAACGAGGTCGATGAGGTGAATCGGGTCGTTGTGGACATCACGAGCAAGCCGCCGGCGACCATCGAATGGGAGTAGCGCAAGATTCTCAGAATCGCCCCGAGCCAGACGTGCGGTCGTTGCTCTGAGCGTGTCATCAAGGACGAGGCGCTCGCTCGGGGGTGATTCTGAGAAAAGCTGTCGTAAGGCGGCGCCCGCGCGGTTAAGGCAATGTAGTCAGTCGCCGAGGGCCGCCTCAGCCGCGCGTGCCAGATCGGCGTACTGCGACTGGTGTTGTGGCGGCACCTCTACCCAGGCCTTCATCGGCCGACCCGCCATCGGCTCGAAGAGGTGCGCCCCCTCGAGGGTTAGCGCACGCGCATGATCCTCACCGGCGAGCTTGAAGATCATGTCCTCGCCGTACAGGCCACAGAACGCCTTGCCGCCGCGCCGCTTGATGCCCGGCATACCGAACATGGACGCCTTGACCACATCTCGCTCGCCTGAGAGCTCCTCGAGCAGGGCCGTGAACCGGGCGATCCCGGCCTCCGTCGGCTTGGACATGTGGTAGGGCTGCGTCATATCCGGAGCGTATTCGGGCATCAGGTGTGTGAGGGTGCGTTTCGCCGCACGGCCGTAAAGACGGACCCTGCCTGAACACGTGACGGGTACGCATCACAGCACAGCCGGCAAGACGTACCCACCGTCTGGCGTATGAAAATGCCCTCGACGCCATCGACGGCACACCTAGACTGAGGGACGAAAAAGCATTGTTGCGCACGCTCGTGCTGCAACAGGCTCCATCGGGAAACACCGGATCTGAAGAAGGATTAACCGTGTCCGAGATCACCAGCCCCACCACACCTACCGGCCTGACCGGCACCGCCCGCGTCAAGCGCGGCATGGCTGAGATGCTGAAGGGCGGAGTGATCATGGACGTGGTCACGGCGGACCAGGCCAAGATTGCAGAGGACGCCGGTGCGGTTGCTGTGATGGCGCTGGAGCGCGTACCTGCCGACATCCGAGCACAGGGCGGCGTGGCGCGGATGAGTGATCCCGACATGATCGAAGAGATCGTCGCTGCGGTTTCCATTCCTGTCATGGCGAAGGCCCGAATCGGCCATTTCGTGGAGGCGCAGGTGCTGCAGTCACTTGGCGTGGACTACATCGACGAATCCGAGGTCTTGACCCCCGCCGACTACGCCAACCACATCGACAAGTGGCGGTTCACCGTGCCCTTCGTGTGCGGCGCTACCAATCTTGGCGAGGCCCTTCGCCGAATCGCGGAAGGCGCCGCCATGATTCGCTCCAAAGGCGAGGCCGGCACCGGCGACGTCTCCAACGCCGTCACTCACATGCGCCAGATCCGAGGTGAGATTGCTCGGCTCACCTCTATGGCGTCCGATGAGCTGTACGTGGCCGCGAAGGAGCTGCAGGCCTCGTACGAGCTGGTCGCTGAGGTTGCGCGGCTAGGTAAGTTGCCCGTCGTGCTCTTTACCGCCGGAGGCATCGCGACCCCGGCCGACGCCGCGATGATGATGCAACTCGGGGCTGAAGGGGTCTTTGTTGGCTAGGG
>Ga0207706_10005600_pt1 | contig 11700 bp, 11 predicted proteins | sample KBSC53metaG_FD_184318 | JGI IMG/M metagenome (GOLD analysis project Ga0207706, IMG submission 184318) | Corn rhizosphere microbial communities from Kellogg Biological Station, Michigan, USA - KBS C5-3 metaG (SPAdes) (version 2) | ecosystem: Host-associated > Plants > Roots > Rhizosphere > Soil ... | reverse complement strand
CGCTGTGCGAGCAGGTCACGCGCCTGCTTTCGGATTACCTGCGCGAGTACGGCATCGACGTCTCCTCGCCGGGCCCGGAGCGCCCACTACGCAAGCCTGAGCATTTCCAGCGCGCCCTGGGGCGCCGCGTCAAGCTGAAGACCGCGGAGCGCACGAAGCTCCGAGGCGAGGTCAAGCGTGCAGACGACAACGCCGTGACCGTTGCCGCCGACAGCGGCGACGTCGACATCCCGTACGAGCAGATCGTCCGGGGCAACCTGATCTACGAGAGGGAGCAATGAGCCGCGAGATCATCGAGCTCGTCCACGAGCTCGAGCGTGACAGAGGAATCGAGGGCGACACGCTGATCGAGGCACTCGAGGATGCGCTGCTCGCCGCGTACAAGAAGACGCCCGGAGCGTCGCGCCACGCCGTGGTCGAGCTCGACCGGCAGGAGGGCGATTTCCGGGTCTTCTCGATCGAGCTGCCTCCGGACATCGAGGAGCGCCTGTTGGAGGAGGCTCGTGAACGCGTGCTCACCGAGCTCGAGGCGGCCGAGGCGGAGAACGGCGAGCGCTCTCACGTGCTGGTCACCGACGAGGACCTCGACATCGACTGGTCCGACGTTCCCGAGGATCAGGTCAAGCGGGCCGACGTCACCCCCGAGAACTTCGGCCGCATCGCCGCGCAGACCGCGAAGCAGGTGATCACGCAACGAATTCGCGAGGCGGAGCGCCAGATCATGTACGACGAGTACGTCGACCGCGTCACCGAGGTCGTGACCGGCATCGTCCAGCAGGCCGGCGACCGCAACAACGTCCTCGTCGACCTCGGCAAGGTGGAGGCGCTGCTTCCTCGCTCGGAGCAGGTCGACGGCGAGCGCTACGAGCAGGGCTCGCGCATCAAGGCGGTCATCACCGAGGTCCGGTCGGGCACGAAAGGCCCGCAGGTGATCCTCTCGCGCCGCGACCCTGAGTTGATCCGGACGCTGTTCGAGCTGGAGGTGCCGGAGATCGCCGACGGTCTCGTCGAGATTCGTGCGGTCGCTCGCGAGCCTGGCTACCGCTCGAAGATCGCCGTCGAGTCGCACGCCCAGGGCGTCGACCCGGTCGGAGCCTGCGTAGGCCCGAGAGGCTCACGCGTGCGCATGGTCGTCTCCGAGTTGCGCGGCGAGAAGATCGACATCATCCCGTGGAACCCGGAGCCGGCACGGTTCGTAGCCAAGGCGCTGTCGCCCGCCCGCGTTCGCGAGGTCTACCTCGACGACGAGGGCAAGGAGGCGACGATCGTCACGCCGGACGACCAGCTCGCGCTCGCGATCGGCAAGGAGGGCATGAACGCTCGCCTGGCCGCCCGCTTGACCGGCTGGAAGATCGACATCAAGTCCGACACCGAGTTCGCCACCGAGGAGGCCGACGCGGCCTACGCCGGCGGTGGCGACGGCGAAGGCGACTTCACCGGCCGCTGCTCGGCGGTGCTCTCCACCGGCAAGCGCTGCCCGAACGCGGCCCTCCCGGGCTCGCGCTACTGCGGCGTCCCCGCCCACCAGGAGCTGGCCCGGATGGAGGCGGCCGGTGAGTTGCCGGTGCAGCCGGAGCCCATCGCCGACGAGGCGGTCGAGGAGGCTCCCGAGGAGGCGGCGACGGAGGAGTCGGAGCCGTCGGCCGGGACCATCGAGCCCGCCGTCGAAGAGCCGGTGGCCGAGGAGCCCGCACCGGCGGAGGAGCCGGTCGCGGAGGCGGCGCCGGAGCCCGAGGTCGCTGAGGCGGCGCCGGAGCCCGAGGTCGCCGAGGCGGTCACCGAGCCGCAGGGGGACGAGACCGCTGCGTGAGCGCTCCGATCAGGACGTGCGCCGGCTGTGGCCGCAAGGCTCCGCAGGCCGAGCTTCTGCGCTTCGTCGCGCACGAAGGCACCCTGCTGCACGCGCCGAAGGGCCACGGGCGCGGGGCGTATACCTGCCGTCGGCTCCCGTGCTTCGAACGGGCAGCATCGCGGCGCGCGTTCAACCGTGCTCTGAGGCGGACGGTGCGACTCGATCCCGAGCTGGCACGGCTCTACACTGACGCCGATGGCTGACCGTCCGAACAGGCCCAACCGACCCATCCGGCCCCGCCAGGGACCGCCGGCCGGGCGTCGCAAGCGCCGCGTCGTGATCGACACCGGCGCCGCGCGCCCCCGCCAGGACAGCAGGCAGGCACGCGATCGAGCCGAGACGAAGCCGAAGGACAAGACTCCGGTCGCCCCGCCCACCGGGCCGGTGACCGTCGAGTCCGGGATCACGGTCAAGGACTTCTCGCAGGCCCTCGGCGTGACGGTGCCGAAGCTGATCACGTTCCTCATGGGCCTCGGGGCACCAAAGACGGTGACCCAGTCGCTCTCCGACGAGGAGGTCGAGCTGATCGCGGCAGACGTCGGCCGCGAGGTTCGGATCAAGCACGCCGCCGAGGAGGAGCTCGAGCCGGAGGTCTACGAGGACGACGAGTCGGAGCTCGAAGCGCGCCCGCCGGTCGTGACGATCATGGGACACGTCGACCACGGCAAGACCACGCTGCTCGACGCGATCCGCCAGACCGCGGTCGTCGAGACCGAGGCCGGCGGGATCACGCAGCACATCGGCGCCTACCAGGTCGACCATGACGGCCGGAAGCTGACCTTCCTCGACACGCCCGGCCACGAGGCCTTCACCGCCATGCGCGCCCGCGGCGCCAAGGTCACGGACATCGCGGTGCTCGTGGTGGCGGCCGACGACGGTGTGATGCCGCAGACCCGCGAGTCGATCTCCCACGCACGGGCGGCGGAGGTGCCGATCGTGGTCGCGGTCAACAAGATCGATCTTCCCGACGCGAACACCGATCGCGTTCGGAACGAGCTCGCCGCCGAGGAGCTCCAGCCCGAGGAGTGGGGCGGTACGACGCAGTTCGCGGAGGTCTCGGCGAAGCAGGCCGAGGGTCTCGACAACCTGCTCGAGCGGGTGCTCCTGGTCGCGGACGCCGAGCTCGAGCTGACGGCGAACCCGTCCGCGGAGGCATCCGGCCCGATCATCGAGTCGCGCCTGGACGTCGGTCGCGGCCCGGTCGCGACGATGCTCGTCCACCGCGGCACGCTGCGCGTCGGCGACGCGATCGTGGCCGGCGACGCCTGGGGGAAGGTGCGCGCGCTGCACGACTTCCGCGGCGAGAAGGTCAATGACGCCACCCCTGGAGATCCCATCGAGATTCTCGGCTTCGATCACCCGCCGCCCGCGGGCGAGGTCGCGAAGGTGGTCGAGAACGAGCGCCAGGCGCGCCACTTCGCCCAGGTACGCGGCGAGCGGCTCCGCCGGGAGCAGCTGGCCCAGGGCGGCGGGAGCGGCGGCATCTCGCTCGAGACGCTCTTCTCGCAGCTCCAGGAAGGCGGAGTCCAGGACCTGAACCTCGTGCTCAAGGGCGACGTCGTCGGCTCGGTCGAGGCCGCGATCTCCGAGCTCGGCAAGATCCAGCACCCCGAGGTGCGCGTGAACGTGATCCACCAGGGCGTCGGCGGGATCACGGAGAACGACATCATGCTCGCGTCCGCCTCGAACGCGATGGTGGTCGGCTTCAACGTCCGCCCGAATGCCGAGGCGCGCTCACTGGCCGACCGCGAGGGTGTCGAGATCCGCACCTACCGCGTCATCTACCAGCTGACGGAGGACATCGAGCAGGCGCTCGTCGGGATGCTGAAGCCCGTCCGCACGGAGGAGACGATCGGCGAGGTCGAGGTGCGGCAGCTCTTCCGCGTCTCCCGCCTCGGGACGATCGCCGGCTCCTACGTCACCAACGGTCTCGTCCGGCGCAACGCGAACGTTCGGATCGTCCGTGACGGCACGGTCATCTACGAGACGAAGATCGCGCAGCTGAAGCGCTTCAAGGACGACGTGCGCGAGGTCGAGGAGGGCTTCGAGTGCGGCATCCTGCTCGAGGGCTTCAACGACCTCAAGGAAGGCGACGTGCTCGAGATCTACGAGACACGCGAGATCGAGCGAACCGATCTCGACACCCCGGCGCCGACGGCGACGCCCGCCCCCTAGCGGGTTTGGGGTCCGGCTCGGGCTACGTCGGCATCCTCTCCGCCGAGCTGCACTTCCCCGAGAACGGCTCGCTGAAGGGCAAGCGCAAGGAGTTGCTGTCCGTGAAGGCGCAGCTGCAGCGCCGCTTCGGCGCCTCGGTCGCCGAGGTCGACCACCACGAGCTCTGGCAGCGCGCGCGCCTCACGCTCTCCTGCGTCTCCCGCGGCTACCGGGAGGTCGAGGAGCTGATGGACGGCGCCGAGCGCTACCTCGCCGGTCAGGCCTTCGAGCTCGGCCGCATCGAGCGCAACGTGGTCACACTGGACGACTGAGGACCCAGAGCCCGGAGTTCATGTCCGAGGCGAGTACGTACTTCGCGGTCGGGAAGACGCCCCAGACGGCCGTGCACGCGCCTCCGGGACAGACGAGCCCGTGCCCGTCGCGCTTCGGCGGTGGCCGGAACCGGGCGACGAAGCGGGGCTTGCGCGGGTTCTTCAGGTCGAAGACCGCCACTCCCTGGCCGTACCACGAGAAGTAGGCATAGCGGCCCAGGATCTTCGGGTCGTGGACGCTGTCGTTGAGCCCGATGCCCCCGGAGGCGCCGCCAGGTCGCAGCGAAGCGGGCAGCTGCACGGTGGCGAGCTTCACCGGGTGCGCCGGGTCCGCGATCTGCCAGACGACGGGCCGGCCGTGCGTCAGCTCGTGAGTTTCGAGCATGACCTTGCCGCCTTGCGTGAGCCAGGCCGAGTGCACCTTTCCCTGGCCCGGGTCGGTGCGGCCGAGGTAGCGGGGATGCGCCGGATCCGCGATGTCGAGCAGCACCGTGCCGAGATCCCAGTACGAGAGGTAGGCGCGCGTCGCCGCTGCGTTGGTGATCACCGAATGCACGAGGTAAGCCTGTTGCTCGACGCCGTGGCCCAGCGGCGTGCAGAGGTGCAGCTCCTTGCAGGCACTCCAGCCGCCTACCTCGAACGGGGTGCGCGGGTTGCTGACGTCGTAGATGTGGAAGCCGAAGGAGTCCGGCTCGACCGAGAACTCGGCCGCAGCCTCGGCCGTGTAGACCCAGGCATGACCGCGGGCGGTCGCGAGCCAGATCTCATGCGAGCCGCGCGGAACGGTACGGATGAGCGCCAGTCGCTTCGGGTGGGCGGGCCTCGTGAGGTCGTAGAGCGCGAAGCCGCCGAAGCCGTCTCCGCAGGCCTGGGCGCTCGTCACGCCGAGGACGCCCTCGAAACCCTCAGTCTTAACGCGGCGGACGATCGTCTTCTCCGTCCACGTGTCGCGGAGCCCGACCTCGACGCGCCCGCTGGCGAAGGTCGAGATGTGCCGAGGGCGCCGCGGGTTCGCGACGTCGTAGACGCGGACGCCCTGCGACGGGCAGTCGCTGCCCTTGCCCTTCCGGCTGGACAGGTAGGCGTAGTGCCGCTCGCCGACGACGTCCCCGCTGTAGCCCCCGCCGGGATCGGCGTGGCCCAGCACGTGGAAGCGCGGCGCCTTGGAGGCGGAGGCGCTTGCGCTGCCGTGCGACGACGAGCCAACGGCTACTCCGACCACGAGGATCCACACGAGCGGAAAGAGCCAGAGCCGCCGGGCCACTACGTCGTAGGACGCGCAGCGGCTCCGTGAGTTGGCGGCGCTAGAGCATGTAGATCCCCACGACCCGGTGTTGAGCGTCGTAGGCGACGAGCTTCGTCGGCACGGCGCGAGGGGCCTGGAACGCGTAGACGTTGTCGGTGACCGGCACGTTCTCGTGGGCTCCGTTCGGGAAGAAGAGCTCGAGCGAGGCCACTTCGTCCCCCACGAGCCCGCTAAAGAGCGGGAACTGATCCGCGCCCCCGCCTGTCCCGAAGATCACGGTGACGTCCGCGAGCATGCAGCCGTAGCTGCCCGTGCCCTTGACGAGTGGCCACAGCCAAACGAAGCAGTACCGCTCGTAGCCGTCTGTGCTCGTGCCGGAGGCGACCGCCATCCTGAAGGAGCTCGTGGGGTCGGGCTGGACAACGCGTGACGTCTTGAGTGTCCTCATGGCGCCACCGGTCCACGCGTACGGGTCCCCACGCGGGTCGCCGTGGTCGAGCCACGAGACCCGTGACCCGTCGAGCGTGCGCTCGACCACGGACGGCCCTGGAAACGCTGTGGGAGCTGTCGTCGGTCCGGGGGCGACACCGGTTTCGATAGGAACCGGTGTCGCAACGCCGTTCTGCGACTCGACGATCGCTCGGACGGGCACCCCGGTTGGGTCAGTCTCCGGATGGCTGCGGTTGCCTGCCGTCAGGTAGAGAAACGCGTTGTTCCCGAGCTGAGCCTCGTGACGCTCGCCCGAGGCGGTGGCGATTTCGACCCGCCGGACCGCGTCGGCTGCGACGCCGTAGACGGCTGTGGCGATTGCCTCGGAACCGCGAGTCAAGACATCCCCGGCGGACACGACTGCAGCGGGTTGTCCGAGGTCGATCAGCTCGCGTTGTGGCACACACGCCGCGGGCGGTCGGCCGTCGCTCTTCGCGCCGATGAGCCGGAGACACAGCGACCCACCGTCGCGGAAACCCAAGAGATCGTATTTTTCGCCGGCGAAGGTCGTCGAGACAAGCCGACCGACCTTCGTGCCTGGGGCGAAGCGCGCGTACGACTCCGCATTCGCGGCGTCGAAGGCAGCCTGTTGCTCAGGGCTGGCGGACTCGCCGGGCGCGCTGCCGGCCCACGATCCGAGCCGGTCGAGCGTACCGTTCAGCACGTCCTGCCCGAGCGAGGTCGTCGCGAGAACGCCGACCGCGAAGGCGGCCGCGGCAGCGACGACGACCAGGCGTCTCCGCATCCGGCGTCGCATCCGCACGCGGGCGCGGTGAAGTGCGTCCTGCCAGTCGCCGGGGAGGCTCTCGAAGGAGGGCACGAGCTCGTCGAGCGCGTTTCTGAGCACTAGGTCGTGATCAGTCATCGAGCCACCTCCTGAAGCGTTCGGTGAAGCGCCGCGTGCGCGGCATTCAGCGTTGCCGCGACCGTGCCCGGCGCGATCTCCAAGGCGTCGGCAATCGCCGCGTAGTCGAGATCCGCGTAGTAGCGGAGGAACAGCACGAGGCGCTGCCGTTCGGGAAGGAGCCCGACGGCCACGCGCAGCTCGTCACGCGCGTCCAGTCCTCCGTTCGTGCGAGCCTCGCCTCGCTCCAGCAGCTCCTCCAAGGGAGGCTCGAATGGACGGGCATTGTCGCGCGCCTCGTTGACGACCAGGCGCCAGAGCCAGGCCTCGAGTGGCCCGGAACCGCGAAAACTCCTTCGCTTCCTGATCGCCTTCGCAAAGGCCTCCTGGACGGCGTCGCAGGCGCGTTCCCGGTCGCCTACGATGGCCGCCGCCACGCGGCGGAAGTTGGGAAGGCTCGAGCGGTAGGCCGCTTCGAGCTCGTCGAGGCTTGCGCCCATCTCATCGACTATGACCCCCGCGGGCCCCGATTTCCTTTAGCCGCTTGAATACCTCCGATGAGCGGCCGGATGCGGAGAGTGAACGAGGCGGTACGTGAGGTGGTCTCCGAGGGCGTCGGCGAGCTCAAGGACCCGCGGATCGGCTTCGTCACCGTCACCGGGGTCGAGACCTCGCCCGACCTCCGGCACGCCCGCGTCTTCGTCAGCGTGCTCGGCTCCGAGTCGAAGCGCAAGCGCACGCTCGCCGGCCTCGCCGCCGCCCACGGCGTCCTCCAGGCGCGGTTGGCCCGCGAGCTGCGAATGAAACGAACCCCGCAGCTGGCCTTCGAATACGATCCGACGGTCGAGCGTGGGGTTCGCATGACGCAATTGATCGATGAACTCGCCCCGGAAGACGACGAATGACCTGGGAGCGGTTGCGGACGCTCTCCGTTCGCACGACCGCTTCCTCCTAGTCACACACGAGAACCCGGACGGGGACGCGCTCGGCTCGCTCCTCGCAACGAAGCTCGCGCTCGACGGGCTCGGCAAGGACAGCGAGATGTACCTCTACGGCGACGCGCCGCTCCCGCGCGAGTACGGGTTCATGCCGCTCCAGGGCCTCCTCCGCCGGCCTCCCGACGATGCCGCCGAGCGGGTGCTGGTCGCCCTCGACTGCGCGAACGAACAGCGAATAGGCCCCGACAAGACGCTGCTGGAGCAGGCGCCGCTGACGATCGACATCGACCACCACCACGACAACTCGCGCTTCGGCGACCTCAACCTCGTCGTCGGCGACGCCTCCTCGACGAGCGAGGTGCTGCGTGATCTGTTCGCCGAGCTCGGGGTGCAGCTGACGCCCGAGATCGCGGAGGCGCTCTACATCGCGCTGGTGACCGACACGGGGCGCTTCCAGTACACGAATACGACGCCGAAGGCGCTCCGGCTTGCCGCAGAACTGGTCGAGGCCGGCGCCGACGTGCACCGCGTGTTCCAGGGCGTCTACGAGTCGGTCGAGTTCGCCAAGCTCAAGCTCCTCGCGCGAGCGCTGGAGCGGGCCCAGGTCTACGAAGGCGGCCGGCTCGTCGTCTCCTACCTCCTGCGCAGCGACTTCACCGAGCTGAACGTCGCGGAGGCGTACTCGGAGGGGATCATCGACTACCTGCGCGCGGTGGAAGGCGCCGAGATGGCGGCCCTGATCCGTGAGCCGCCGCGCCACGACGGGCCTGCGCGCCGGGTGAGCCTTCGCGCCTCGAACGACGAGCTCGACGTCTCGGCGATCGCCCGCAAGTCGGACGGCGGCGGGCACCGTCAGGCGGCGGGATTCTCGAGCGACAAGTCGGTCGAGGAGATCACGGACTTCATCCACCGCGAGTTCGTCGATGCCCGCGCGGGGCCTTAGCCCGAGCGGTCTCGTGCTCGTGGACAAGCCGGAGGGGCCGTCGTCCTTCGCGCTCGTCCGCGGCTTGCGCGACCGCACCGGCGCTCGCGCGGGGCACGCCGGGACCCTCGATCCGTTTGCGAGCGGGCTTCTGCTCGTGCTGCTGGGCTCCTCGACCCGGCTCGCGCGGTTCCTCGTCGGGCTGGACAAGCGCTACCTGACCGAGATCGACCTACACTCGCGCACGTCGACCGGCGACCGCGAGGGCGACGAGCTCGAACGGCTCGAGCCGCCTCCGAGGCCGGAGCTCGAGGCCGCGGTCGCGGGGCTCGAGGGTGAGGTCGAGCTGCGCGTGCCTGCGGCCTCGGCCGTCAAGATCGAGGGCGAGCGCGCCTACAAGCTCCACCGGCGCGGGGTGGAGGTCGAGATGCCACTGCGACGCTCGAGGGTGGACTCGGCGCGCCTGCTGGAGTACGAGGAAGGCGTCGCCAGGCTCGACCTGCGCGTTGGCTCCGGCACCTACGTGCGGGCGATCGCGGATGCACTCGGCGGCCATTGCCGCACGCTGCGCCGGACCGAGGTCGGGCCCTTCTCCGTTGAGGACGCGGACGAGGGGCGGATCCTCTCTCCGCTCGAAACGCTCCCCTTCCTGCCGCTCGTCGAGGTGGACGAGGAGGAGGCTCGCGCGATCAGGACGGGGCGGCGCCGGTGCGAGGACCAGGTCCGGGTCGTCCACGGCGGCGGGCTCGTGGCGGTGAACGGAACGGTCCTGCCGGAATGAAGGTCGCGGCGAGCCCCGGCGAGCTGGAGCCGAAACAGCGCGCCGTCGCGATCGGCACCTTCGACGGCGTCCACCTCGGCCATCGGCGCGTACTCGACGCCGTCGAGGCGGCCGGCCTCGTCTCGACGGTCGTCACCTTCGACCCGCACCCGCGTGTCGCGCTCGGCTACGAGGTCGAGCTGCTCACGACGCTCGAGCGGCGGCTCGAGCTCTTGGAGCAGGCAGGCATCGAGGAGACCCTCGTGGTCGAGTTCGACCTGGACCTGGCGCGCCTCGAGCCCGAGGAGTTCGTCGAGGCGGTGCTGCGACCGATCGGCGCCGAGGTGGTCGTCGCCGGGGCGAACTTCCGCTTCGGCCGGTCGCGCTCGGGCGATCTCGCCCTGCTCGGCAACCTCGGCTTCGACGTGCGTGCCGTCCCGCTCGTCGAGGGGGTCTCGTCCAGCCGGATCCGCGAGCTGCTGCGCGCGGGCGAGGTGGGGCGGGCCGCCGGTCTGCTCGGCCGGCCGGCGGAGGTGGAAGGCACGGTGGTCGCGGGTGACGCACGCGGCGGCACCCTCGGGTTCCCGACCGCGAACCTGCGGCCCGACCCGCTCCTGCTCGTGCCGGCATTCGGGATCTACGCCGGCACGGCCGAGGAGGGCCGCGCGGCGATCTCGATCGGCACCAACCCGCACTACGGCGGCGAGGAGCGGCGGATCGAAGCGTTCCTGCTCGACTTCGAGGGTGATCTGTACGGCCGGCGCCTCGTGCTCCAGCTCTGGCGGCGCCTGCGGGACGAGCGCGTGTTCGAGAGCGAAGACGCCCTCGTCGCGCAGATCGCGAAGGACGTGGAGGAGACGCGTGCAGCCGAGCCGCCCGTCTGACCGTCGGTTCGCCCGTTCGGGCGCATCTATGGGGACATGGAGCGATCGAAGCCCACCCACGAAACCGTTGTCCTGCGGTGCCTGGACTGCGGCACCGTTTACAGCCAGCCGGAACGCGATCTCGAAGGCCGCGGCTGCCCGAATTGCGGCTACGTCGGCTGGATCGTGGCCAAGGCACCCGAGCGGCCGAACGAGAAGAACAGCTAAGCGCAAGTTTGCGCAGTTTGCGGCGTCTGTTGAGACGTGGGCGCAAGAACGACGGCACTGGAACGCGGGCTGAGGGTGCTCGAGTCGGTGAGCTGCCTCGAGTGCGGGAGCGTGTACGCGAAGCCGGCCGGCGGCGGAACGGCCGCGACCAACCCGGGCTGTCCGGAGTGCGGCTACCTCGGCTGGCTGCCGTTCAGCGTCGGGGCAGGCTCGCCGAGGCGCCGCTCCGCCGCGGATCCCCCGCGGCGCTGGTCCGCGTAACCACACTCACGCCGCCGAAGTAGTGGTGCCGCGTCGGCCAGAGGCGCACCTCGAAACCGGCGGCCTCGAGCGCGGACGGCACGTCTTCCGGGAAACCGGCCTCTAGCTGAACCCGACCGCCCGCCGGGTGCAGCCTGGGCCGGGTGACGGCCTCCTTCGGATCGAGGCCCTCGTCGAGGATGCCGGTCGCGACCTGGACGAGCGCTCCGCGCAGGCGCGTCCCGCCCGCGGCGCCGGCGGCGAACGCCAGGCCCTCGTCGTCGAGCGCCAGGGTCGGAACCATCATGCTCGCCATGCGCTCGCCCGGGACGAGCGCGCCGCGAATCAGGTCGGTTTCGCCGAGCATGCTGTTCAGATGCACGTCCAAGCCGGGGAGGAAGTCGCCCGATCCGAGCCCCAGGCTGGTCGTGATGACGCACCCGTTCCCCTCGTGATCGGTCGTGACGAGATTCGTCGTATGCCCGTCCGGGCCGGTGCCTTCGAGCGTCTGGGCGAGGATGCGGGCGCGCTCGCCGGGGGAGATCCCGCGCAGGCGCGGAAGGCGCGCAAGGACCTCGCCGAACGGAGCCAGCCCGGACCGGGTGAGGACGCGCGTACCTGCGTACCCGATCTCGACCGGCTCGGTCCAGCGGGCTTCATAGGCGTCGAGGTCGGCCTGGGTGACGAGGCCGCCGCGCTCCTCCATCAGCTCGAGGAGGGCCCGTGCTAGCGAGCCCTCGTAGACGCTGCGCGGGCCCTCGTCGGCGAGGAGCTCGATGGCGCGGACGAGCCCGGGCTGCTCGAGCCGTTCGCCGGTGCGCAGGAGCTGCCC
>Ga0207706_10005599_pt1 | contig 11703 bp, 10 predicted proteins | sample KBSC53metaG_FD_184318 | JGI IMG/M metagenome (GOLD analysis project Ga0207706, IMG submission 184318) | Corn rhizosphere microbial communities from Kellogg Biological Station, Michigan, USA - KBS C5-3 metaG (SPAdes) (version 2) | ecosystem: Host-associated > Plants > Roots > Rhizosphere > Soil ... | reverse complement strand
CACGCCAAGCACTACCACCACCAGCATCCCTTCCATCGGCGAATGAACGACGGCGGATCGAGCCGCGACGAAATCCGGGGCTGGGTCGCCAACCGCTTCTACTACCAGGCGAACATCCCTCGGAAGGACGCGGCGATCCTCAGCAGCTGCCCGGACCGAGAGATACGCCGCCGATGGGTCCAGCGCATCATCGACCACGACGGCACGACCGAAGGATCCGGCGGGATCGAGTCGTGGCTGCGTCTCGGCGAGGCCGTCGGCCTGACCCGGGAGGAGATCGAGGACGAACGACACCTGCTCCCGGGCGTGCGATTCGCCGTGGACGCCTACGTCGCCTTCGCCCGGACCCGGCCGTGGGTGGAGGCGGTGGCTTCCTCCCTGACCGAGCTGTTCGCCCCCGACCTGATGGCTGACCGGCTCGCCGCATTCGAACGCCACTACACCTGGATCGACCCCCGAGAACTCGCCTACTTCCGGTCTCGACTCACCCAGGCACCCCGCGACTCCGAACACGGTCTCGCGGTGGTGCGCAAGCACTGCATCACCCCGGAGACGCAGGCCGCGGCACTCGCGGCGCTGTCCTTCAAGTGCGACGTGCTGTGGAGCATGCTCGACGCGATCGACCAGGCCTATGGCAAGCATTGACGACTCCGCGCGGCCCCGGCTGGCGCCGCACGTACGGATGAGATTCGACGCCGCGCGCGGGCAACACGCGCTGCTGTCGCCCGAGACGGTCTGGGTCATCAACGACACCGGCGCCGCCATCGTGAAGCTGTGCGACGGCCGGCGGACCGTCGCCGACATCCAGTCCGAGCTGCTGAGTCGGTACGAGCAGGTCGCCGACGGCGACGTCCGCCGCTTCCTCGCCGATCTCGTCGCCAAGCATGGCATGGAGGTAAATCGTGGATAGGCCCTTCGCATTGCTCGCCGAGCTGACCTACGACTGTCCGCTGCACTGTCCCTACTGCTCAAACCCGCTCGCGCTCAACGAGTATCGCGATGAGTTGACGACCGAGGAGTGGCAACGGGTGCTTGCCGAGGCCGCCGAGCTCGGAGTGCTGCAGTTGCACCTCTCGGGCGGCGAGCCGCTGCAGCGCCACGACATTGTCGAGCTGGTGCAGTGCGCCAATCAGCTTGGCATGTACACCAATCTGATCACCAGCGGGCTCGGCTTCTCCACGCGTCGCGCCGAGCAGCTGCGTGACGCGGGACTCGACCACGTACAGGTCAGCATTCAGGCCGACGAGCAGGCCCTGTCCGATCGGATCGCCGGCACTACGTCGTTCGAACGCAAGCTGGTGGTGGCGCGGCTGGTGAAGCAACTGGGCTGGCCGCTCACCCTGAACGTCGTCCTGCACCGGCTGAACATCGACCGAATTGGCGGCATCCTCGACATGGCAGATGATCTGGGTGCCGACCGTATCGAGCTCGCCAACACGCAGTACTACGGCTGGGCGGTGCCCAATCGCGCCGAGCTGCTGCCGAGCAGGGACCAGCTGGAGCGTGCGCAGTCGGTCGTTCGGGCGACCCGGGAGCGGCTCGGGGGCCGGATGGAAATCATCTACGTCATCCCGGATTACTACAGCCGTTATCCGAAACCCTGCATGGACGGCTGGGCCCGCCGCCAGCTCACCGTGGCGCCCAACGGCGACGCGCTGCCGTGCCCGGTTGCCCAAGATCTGGTCCGTGGCCTCGAGCTGCCTCGCGCCAGCGTGCGCGAGCACGCCCTGGAGTGGATCTGGGCCGAGTCCCCATTGTTCACGCGGTTCCGCGGCGACGAGTGGATGCCGGATCCGTGCCGCAGTTGCGAACGTCGGGGCATCGACTTCGGCGGCTGTCGTTGTCAGGCCTTCGCGCTCACCGGCGACGCCGCCCGCACCGACCCGGTCTGCCACCTCTCCGCCGACCACGAGCTCGTCGCGGCGGCGGTGGCGGCGGCCAACGACCCGACGCGACCGCCTGGCGCACTGATCCCGCGGCCGCACCCACGGTCGCTGGCGACCGCGGTGGGGGTACAAGCGTGAACTCGCTCTTCGCCCTGATCCCGATCGCGTTCGTGCTCAGTCTGGACAACTTCCAGTCGTCCATCGGACTGGGCACGACGAAGCCGCCGTGGCGTCGGATCGTCCAGGCCGCCATCGTGTTCAGCGCGTGCGACGCCCTGGCTCCATTGATCGGTGTCTGGGTAGGCAACGTCCTGGGCCAATACATCGGGGACGTGGCGGAGTACATCGGGGCCGCAGCGCTGGGCGCATACGCGCTCTACCTGGTGGTGCATGCCCTGCGCACGGAGGAGGCCGGTGACCTGGACCATCCCTTGGCGATTCTGGGCTTGCCGCTGCCGTTGAGTCTGGACAATCTGTTCGCGGGCGCAAGCCTCGGTGTGGTAGGCGCCTCGCCGGTTACCGTGGCCGTGGTGTGCGGTTGTGCCACCTTGGTCATGTCGATGGTGGGGTTGACGTTGGGCAGACTCGCGGCCAGCAAGGTGCGGATCCGCACGGATCTCTTTGGTGGTCTGGTGCTCATGGGGATGGCCGTCCTGATGGTGGTCCGGGCGTGAGCACCGATGCGGCGGACACCGAGAAGGACGGCAACACTGCGCGTCCGCCGTGCTACCACTGCGGCGAGGTGTACGCATCGGTGGACGCCGTTCGACATACCGAACCAGTCAACTGCGATGTCTGCCCTCGCTGCAGGGCGATGCCTGCTTGCTACACGTGCCGGAACATGTACTGCGCCTGCGAGGTGCACCAATTCTGAAGGTGGCCATCATGATTCGCTTCAGGTTTCGGGTGGACTCGGTAGGCCGGTAAGGCGTCGCACGGCGTGGAGTCCTTCTGGGGTGCCGGGCCAGTGTTTGTCGAGGGCGTCGGGTCCGGCTCGCCGGGCGGCTGAGCGCAGGGCGACGACGACGACGATGGCGTCATCGGCGTAGCCGAGGACGGGGATGAAGTCCGGTACGAGGTCGATCGGCAGGATCAGGTAGAGCAGCATCAAGAGCAGACGGACCCGGACACCGCGCGGCAGTTGCGGATCGGCGGCGAGGCGCCTCAGCAGGACCACTATGTCGGGCAGCAGCCGTAGCGCGTCGGTGACGCTGATGTCCTTCGGCCGGGCCGCGGCCAGAGCGATCAGCAGCGCGACCCAGACGATGCCAAGGCCGACCGCGACCGCAATGAGCGTGCTCCAGGGTTGTGTCAACAGTGATCCGCTCGGTCAAGAATGGCGTCGGCTCAGCGGATGACGGGATTGCCGCCGTCGGCTTCGATGTCGGCGGGGGAGGGGCTGTGGACGTGCACGGCCATTTCTCGCGCGATTGCCTCGAGGTCCCCGCCTTCGATGATGGAGAGCAGACGCTCGTGGTCGGCAACCAGGTCGTGCAAGTCGGAGAATGCCCGCTGATCGGTGGAGAAGAACATCTGCAGTTGGGCTTCCCAGCTCCTCCACAAATCCAGCAACAGCTTGTGCTCGGAGAGTTCGTAGAATTCACGGTGGAACGTCATATGGTTGAGAACTGTGGCGCTGAGGTCGTTGTTATCGGCGCTGTTGCGCATTGCGTCGAGAGCATGTCGCACTCTGTTGCGCCCAGCTCCCTTCAGTCGGGGCATCGCCAACTCGATGGCGTAGGGCTCCAAACGTTTTCGCAGGCTGGCGATTTCAGACATGCCCCGCGCGCTCACCTCGGCGACAAACGCCCCGCGGTAAGGAATCCTCACGATGAGACCCTCATCGGCAAGCGCGCCGAGTGCTTCGCGTAGCGCCGCACGACTTACTCCAAGATCGCTGGCAAGGTGCGTCTCGCGCAACGGACTGCCTTGAGGCAGCGTGCCGTCCAGAATGGCATTGCGAAGGACCTGCGCCACCGACTCCGGTCGGGTCCGCTGTTCGATACGGCCCAGTGAGAAATCATTGGCGGCGCCGAGGCTCGGCATGGACACAAAGACCCCCGTCGGCGAATCCGGCGTAGACGCTGCTCACTCATGTAGTCGGTCGTGGGCGGCCCGGCCTCTTACATCGATTTAGCTAACTTGTCGACAATATTACATGAGCAGCACTCCGCCGTGGATTGGTGCGACGTCCGACTGCCGGGGGAGCTCGATGTTGGGTGCGCCATCTGCTCGATCCGAGTGAGCGATGTCGCTTTGGCGCGCGGCAGCGAAGCCCATCCCGCCTCGCGTCGCTGACGAAACGGCCGAATTGGTTGACATCAACGAAGCCATGTGTACTATTGTCGACAATCAGCAATCGCCAATGACATCTCATGATCCGTCCGTCCTTCTAAATCGATACTCCTAGCGAGGTAGCCATGGCCATATCTCCCGATGCCGAAGCCGTCCCAGGGACCGGCGGCGGGCAACAGCGCGCCGACGAAGCGCTCCTGGAGAAAATGGGCTACAAACAGGAGTTGAGCCGATCGTTGGGCTTCTTCTCCAGCTTTGGGATCCAGTTCTCGTCCATCGCGATCGCATCGTCGACCTTCACGACGTTGATCGTCGGCCTCGGCTTCTTTGGCCCGGCGTCATTCTGGTCGTACGTGATTGGCGGTGCATTTCAGGTCTTCACCGTGGGACTCGCCGTCGCACAACTGGTTTCGGCGTACCCACTCGCTGGCGGCGTCTACCAGATCACCGGTCGGATCACCGGAAAGCCGTGGCTGGCCTGGCAAACCGGCTGGCTTCTGGTCATCGCACACACCGTGTCCGTGACCGCCGTATCCACCAGCATGGTCCCGTTCCTGGCGGGCTGGTTCGGCGTCTCCGTCGACTCCAACATGGAAACCTTCGCGTGGGCTGCCGGGATCATGGTGTTCGTGACCCTGTTCAACATCGCTGGGGTCAAGGTGGCCGCGTTGCTCAACAATGTCGGCGTCATCGCCGAGATCGCCGTGGTGGTCTTGCTGATCGGTGGCTTGATCCTGGTCAAGCACCCCACCCAGCCGCTGAGCATTCTGACCGACACCGGTGGCACCACCAGTGGGGGCCACTGGTTGACGCCCGCGCTCTTCGCGATGATTCTTCCCGCCTATCTGATTTCCAGCTTCGACGCCACGGGGAATGCCTCGGAGGAAACGAAGAACGCCAACAAGATGGCGCCGATGGCCTCCGTCGTAGCCAACACCTCGGCCTACGTGGCCGGCGGAATCATCATCGCCTTGCTGCTGATGGCCATTCAAGACCTCCCCGCCATCATGGGCAGCTCCGTGCCCGTGAAGGACATCCTCGACAGCGCGATCGGACAGACTTTCGCCACGGTGGTCGAAGCGGTCGCCATCGTTGCGCTGCTGGCTACCATCGCCATGTTGCAGCTCACCGGAATACGTGTCCTGTGGTCGCAGGCGCGCGATGGTCAGATGCCGGCGGCAGCCTGGATGCGCAAGGTCAGCAAGCAGCGAATCCCGATCAACGCCACCCTGACGATCCTCGCCATGGCCCTACTGTTTGGTCTGTGGTCCTCGTTGCTGTCGGTGCTCGCGGCGATGACCGCGCTGGCCTGGGGGTTTGCCTACACGATCGTGGTCACGGTCGGTTTCTGGGCCGTGATCAAGAAGACACTGCCCGAACACCCGTGGCATTACGGCAAGTTCAACCCGGTGATCTTCGTGGCGGCGATCGTCTGGTCGTTCGTCCTGTGCATCGTTTTGGTGGTCTCCGACCCGATTCACGTCGGATTGGGCCTCGTTGGAGTCGTCGTGGCCGGCTGCGTCATCTATCTGTGCATCCCGAAGAGCCGTCGGGGTGCCTCCCGCGACGTCGCACCTGGGCATCTTTAAGTCCGGGGCCCAATCGAAGCGACCGCAACGGCCCCCACAACTACTCCCAACTGAAGCTCGTTGAACACCGACAACACCACCCATCGTCGGACCGAGATGGAGTCTCGCAGTCATGGCAAGCATCACGCATACGCATTGGTCAAACTGGGCCGGCAATCAGCAGTGCGCTCCTCAGCGGGTCCTGCATCCGAGCACGGAGGCCGACGTTCAGGATGCCGTCATCGACGCCGTGAACCATGGACTCGGCGTGCGCGCCGTCGGGACGGGGCACTCCTTCTCGCCACTGTCGGTGACCGACGGAGTGATGCTGTGCCTGGACCGGATGACCGGGGTAACCGCGATCGACGCTGCCCGCCACCGTGTCACGGTATCCGCGGGAACCACGATCCGGCAGATGGGTGACCCATTGTGGGCGGCCCGGCTGTGTCTGAAGAATCAAGGGGATATCGACGCCCAACAGATCGCCGGTGCGATCGGCACCGCCACGCACGGCTCCGGTGCGGCACAACAGTGCTTCTCGGCAATGGCCACCAAGTTCCGCGTCGTCCTTGCCACTGGCGAGGTTCGCGAGGTCAGCACCGAGGATCCGCACACGCTCGCCGCAGCCCGGGTAGCGATGGGAATGCTCGGCGTCGTCACCGAGGTCGAACTCGACGTCCGCGAGGCGTTCGGTCTGGCCGAAAACCTCGAATACTGGCCGGTCGAACAGGTTCTCGAACGCTTCGACGACGAAATGACGCACCGGCGCCACTTCTCGTTCTTCTGGATGCCCTATGACGGCTCCCCAGGATCGCTGTTCATGGACTGGCCGGCATCGGTCGGCCCGGGTGACTGTGCCTTGGTCAAGCTCTACGACGAGGTGCCGCAGTTATCGCTCAGTTCCACCCCGGACCCCAGATACCGGCGGGTCGATCGGCCGTACCGGATCTATCCGGATCCTGATTTCGAGGGCGTCATCGTCAACAGGGAACTCGAGTACTTCGTCCCTTACGAGGACGGCAAGGACGCGTTCCTCGCGCTGCGGGAGCTGATCTTGACCAAGTACCCCGACCAGCTCTACCCCATCGAAGTGCGGTCGATCGCCGCCGACGACGCCTACCTCTCCCCGTTCTACCAACGCCCCTCCATCTCGATCTCCATCTGCGGACACGAGGACAAGGACTACATGGGCTTTCTGGCCGACGTCGCCGCGACCCTCGACGACTTCGACGCGCGCCCACACTGGGGAAAGCTCAACTTCATGACGCGCGAGCGAATCGCGCGCCTGTTCCCCAGGCTCGGCGACTTCGAGGCCGTCCGGCAGGAACTCGATCCACACGGGACCTTCCTATCCCCCTACCTATCAACGCTTTTCGCCTAGCCGCCCCTTCACCACAGAGAACGAGGCCATGAAGCTGCACAGCATTTCCTGCTTTTCCGTCGACATCCCGGCAGCCGGCGGCTCCTACGTCATGTCGCACGGGCGCAACCTGAGCGCCTTCCCCGCCACCATCGTCAAAGTGACCGCCGACGACGGCACCACCGGTTGGGGTGAAGCCGGCACCTTGGGGGGCAACTACCTCAACGGATTCCCCGGCAGTGCACGCGAAACCGTCAAGGAACTCGCACCGTTCGTGCTCACCTGCGATCCAATGGACGCCGGCGTGCTCGCCGACGGCATGGACGCCCTGCTGATCGGGCATCTACCCGGCAAGGCGGCCATCGACACCGCGATGTGGGACCTGCGCGGCAAGCTCCTCGGATTGCCGGTGGCCACGCTGCTAGGAGGCATCAAGCAACGTGAGCTCGGCGCCTTCCAAGCGGTCAGCCTGACCTCACCTCAGCGAATGGTCGAAGAAGCCCTGTCCTTCGTGGACTTGGGGTTTCGACGCTTTCAGCTCAAACTGGGTGACGACCCGATAGACGACGCCAAGCGGACGCGCGCCGTTGCCAGCGCGGTGGCGGAAGTGTCGGAGTTCATGACCAGCGACGCCAACCGCGGATGGACCGTAGGTCAAGCCAAGCGCTACCTACAGGCGATCCGCGACGTCGACACCTACGTCGAGCAACCCTGCGCCAGCATGGCCGAACTCGCCCTCGTCGCGCGGCACAGCCCCCTGCCCCTGATGATGGACGAAAGCGGCCAAACCTACGACGACGTCCTGACCGGGCACCATCTGGGCATCACCGATGCGCTCAACTTGAAGATCACCCGCGTCGGAGGGCTGACCAAGGCCGCCCGCATCCGCGACCTCGCCGAAGCGACCGGCATCATGATCATGGTCGACGAACCCCAAGGCGCCGACCTGGCCACCGGCGCGATGGCACAACTCGCCGCCAGCATCGACCCACAGCGATTCCTCGGCGTGTCCTACTTCATGGGCCATCACTTGACGATGTCCTATCAAAAGGACCCAGGCGCCACGGGACCCGCCCTCACCGCGGGGAAGGTCGTACTCGACGCCGCCCCGGGCCTCGGCGTGTGCGTCGACGAAGAACTCTTCGGCGACCCGAGCTTCGTATTGACCAGCACCGAGCTGTGAACCCCAATCCCCAACAGCAAGTAAACAACCCCGAAAGGTAGACCCATGACACTGATGACGGTGCCGAACGTGATAGACGGCAAATCGGTGGCCGGCTCCTCGACCGATACGCTCGAGGTCCTCGATCCCAGCACCGGTGAAGTCATCGCCAGCTTCACCGAATCGACCCCAGGCGACGTCGATGACGCGGTCCAAGCGGCCAAGGCCGCCTTCCCCGCCTGGGCGGCCAAGTCTCCCGCCCAGCGCTCCGAGGCGCTACACGCCCTGGCCGATCTGTTCGCGCAGGACTTGGCCGAATTCGCCCGGATCGAATCCATCGACGCGGGCAAGCCGATCACCGCGGCGACCGAAGAAGAGCTGCCAGGAATTCTGGGAGCGCTGCGGCACTTCGCCGGAGCCGGTCGCGTGCTGGCCGCTCAGGCCGCCGGAGAGTTCGCCGCCGGCACCACAAGTTACGTGCGGCGCGAGCCTGTCGGCGTGGTCGCCGGCATCACGCCGTGGAATTTTCCGCTGTGGCAGGCAGTATGGAAAATCGCGCCCGCACTGATCGCGGGCAACACCATCGTGATCAAACCTGCGGAGAACACGCCGGTGTCCACGAGTCGTTTCATCGAGTTGGCTCAACAAGTGCTTCCCCCGGGCGTCGTCAATGTCGTCAACGGCCGCGGCCCAGTCGCCGGAGAGGCCCTGGTCAAGCATCCCGACGTCAACTTGGTCTCCTTCACCGGTTCGACCCGCGCCGGTGAGAGCATCGGCTCGGCCGCAGGAGCGCAAGCCAAACGTGTGGTGCTCGAACTCGGCGGCAACTCCCCGGTCCTGGTCTTCGATGACGTCGACCTGGCCAAAGCACTGCCCTCCTTGACCAACGGGATTCTGTTCAACGCCGGGCAGGAATGCATGTCGGCCACAAGAATTCTGGTGGCCGAGTCACTGCACGACGAATTCGTCGAACGGCTGGCCGCTAGCCTTGAGCAAGCAGTAATCGGCGACACCGCCAATCCCGCAACGACTTTGGGACCGCTGATTTCAGAAGTTCAACGCGACCGGGTGGCCAAGCTCGTCGCCAACAGACCGCCTTCAGCGACTGTGGTGACCGGCGGATCCGCGGTCGACCGTCCGGGATTCTTCTTCCAGCCCACCCTGATCTCAGGACTCAGCGACGGCGACGAACTTGTCACCGAGGAGATCTTCGGCCCCGTGGCCACCGTGCAAACCTTTACCGATGAGAGCGACGCGATCGCCAAGGCCAACTCGGTCTCCCAGGGCCTGGCGTCTTCGGTGTGGACCCGTGACCTGGCCCGGGGGCTGCGCTGCGTGAACGCGATCGATACCGGCATCGTCTGGGTCAACACGCACATGGTTGTCGGGCCCGAGGTTCCCCTTGGTGGATTCCGGGCGTCGGGGCTCGGCAAGGAAGGCGGCCTCGCCGGACTCGAAGAGTTCACCCGCACGAAGCTGGTCACCCTCAGCATTACCTAGCACTGGCGCGGCGACGTCGCTGGTCGGTCACCCGGTCAGCGACGTTCCGACGCGCAACACCACGTCGCGGAACCGGACACCGAGACCACGCTTGGCAGCACTCTCCGAAGGTCGCCACCGCCCGCCGTGACGGAACGCGAAGCCGTTCCCGCGCTACCCGGGTAGGGGATGAAGGGTCTTCGACGCAGATCTTTATGACGGGTTTGTGCCGGATACGTTGTGATGGCGTCCATTGTTGCGGCCTGGGCAGCCACGTCACACGAGGCTTCACCGCAACCGCAACCGCAACCGCGGACGTGGCGGACGGTGGCTAGGTCGACGTCGACGGGTGACCGTGGGATCTCGAAGGCGACGGCGAGGATCCCTGGTGCGGCGGAGTCGGCTCAACTGGGCATGGTCGGCCAGGTGTCCGAGAGTCGGTAACCGGTGGGGTAGGGGTCGGCGGGATCGAGTCCGACCTGGCTCAGTTCGGTGATGCAGGCCTGGGCATGTGAATCCGTATCTGTGCGGTAGCCCAACTAGGCGTAGTTCAGGCCTGTCTCGGCGATCAGCTTGGTCAGTTCGTCCTGCTTGTCGGCGGATAGCGGACCGTAGGGCGCGCGGGCATACCCGAGGTCGACACCGACAGCTTGTGCGGCGGCCTTGGTGGCGACGGCGTAGCCCTCCTTGCCCAGGAAGTCGAAGACGTTCCAGAGTCGCTTGAAGATTGCGAACGCCTCGGCGGTCTTGCCCTCCTTGGCCAGATCGAAGATCGCCACGCACTCCTTGGGCGCGAAGTTCGGTGCGCCCCATATGGATCCGGCCGCGCCCGCAGAGAAGGCGGGCAGCACGATGGTGTCCCAGCCGACGAACGTGTCGATGGCGTCCCCGAGGTTGAAGATGAGGTCGAAGGCCTGCTCGATGGAGCCGGAGGTGTCCTTGATGTACTTCACCGCATCGGTGCGCTCGAGCAGCTCGCGGTAAAACGGCCGGTCGAGATTCATGCCGGTCACGCCGGGCAGGTTGTAGGCGATGACCGGCACGCCGGCGGCCTCACCGACAGTCGCGAAATACTCGATGACCTGGTGGCGGGTCGGCGCCTCGTAGAACGGCTGGACCAGCAGCACGGCGTCGGCGCCGTCGTCGGCGGCCTGCTTGGATAGGTTGATCGCCTCGGCAGTGCTGGTGGACCCGGTCTGCGGGGCGACGGGTACCCGGCCGGCGGCCTGTTCAATGACCACCTTGTTGACGAGTTTGCGCTCCTGGGAGGTCAGGGCGGCGAATTCGCCGGTGCTTCCCCCGGGAACCAGGCCATGCAGACCGTTGCCGATCAGGAAGTCGACGTGCCCGCGCAGGGCGGCCTCGTCAACGGCGCCGTCCGCAGTGAACGGGGTCGAGACGGCAGCGAGGACGCCGCCCAGCTTCTTGCTCATGGTTGGGTTCCTTTGGTGTTGTGGTCCGCGGCGCCTTGCCGGCGATGGTCGAGCGAAGCGCTCTGGACTTCAGCTTACCGCTAATTGATGATTGTCGACAAGGCTACGATTCTGCCAGCCGCGAGAGGTTCGCGAATTGCAATGACGCACCAAAGTCTTGCCTTACTGTCGACAATCCACACCCCGGTAGAGTGAGGGCCATCACCGACCGCCGCTGCGGCGTCGAGGGCATCGTAGGGGGATCGCCCACCCAGGAAGTCGACGTATTCACGTATCCGCTGACGCGGTCGCTTCGGCCTCGACCTCGGCGGGTGACGGACTGTGGACGTGCACCGCGATCTCGCGGGTGATTTCATCGATGTCGCCGCGGTCGATGATGCTCAGCAGCCGTTCGTGGTCGGCCACCATGTCGTGCAAGTCGGCAAACGCCTGATGATCGGCGGAGAAGAACATCTGCAGCTGTGCTTCCCAGTCCTTCCACAAGTCCAGCAGCAGCTTGTGCCCGGACAGCTCATAGAAG
>Ga0207706_10005595_pt1 | contig 11707 bp, 10 predicted proteins | sample KBSC53metaG_FD_184318 | JGI IMG/M metagenome (GOLD analysis project Ga0207706, IMG submission 184318) | Corn rhizosphere microbial communities from Kellogg Biological Station, Michigan, USA - KBS C5-3 metaG (SPAdes) (version 2) | ecosystem: Host-associated > Plants > Roots > Rhizosphere > Soil ... | reverse complement strand
GGTGGACGACATGCTCTACCAGCTTGGTGCTCTGCGGGAAATTGCCCGCGCCCAAGGCATGACCCTGCAACACATCAAACCCCACGGCGCGCTGTACATGCACCTGGCCCGCGACGAAGAAGCCGCGCGCCTGCTGGTGCAGAACCTGCGCATCATCGAGCCGACGCTGCTGCTGTACTGCATGCCCAACTCGGTGATCTGGCGTGTCGCGCAGGAGCTGGGACAGCCGGTGGTCCGGGAGTTTTATGCCGACCGTGAGTACGATCTGACCGGCTCCATCGTGTTTACCCGCAATGTGCGGGCGCTGGACCCGGCGACGGTGGCGGCGCGCGTCCTGCGGGCCTGTCAGACGGGACTTGTTCGAACCGTGGAAGGCGAAGACCTGTTTATCGAATTCGACTCCATCTGCCTGCACAGCGACACCCCCGGTGCGCTGGAGCTGGTGGAAGCCACCCGCGAAGCGCTGGACCAAGCGGGCATCACGGTCAAGACACCACAATAAAAATCATCGCCTTATTTTTTCGCCTGCCTTTCTACAATGATTCCAAGAGGAACAGACATGGCTGAAACGTCCCCCATCCGCTACAGCTTCGGCGGTGATGAACACCTGTTTGCCGAGGTCAGCGACAGCATGTCCCTGGAGGCCTTTTTCAAGGGCATGGCGGTGACCCGTGCGGTGGAGCGCCTGGCGCTGGAAGGCGTGCTGGATGTGTGCCTGGCCAACGCATCGTTCCAGATCCGCTTCGACCCCGACCGCATCGCGCCCCACGTATTGCTCGACGCGGTGCAGACCGCTGAAGCCCAGGCCGTGGCCGAACGCACGCTGCACACGCGCATCATCGAAATCCCGGTGCTGTACAACGACCCGTGGACCCATGAAACCCTCATGCGTTTTCGCGACCGCCACCAGGACCCCAGCGGCACCGACCTGGAATATGCTGCGCGCATCAATGGCCTGGCCGATGTCGACGCGTTTATCGCTGCCCACAGCGGTGCGCCGTGGTTTGTGTCGATGGTCGGGTTTGTCGCGGGCTTGCCGTTCATGTTCCAGATGGTCGAGCGCGAGCGGCAGTTGCAGGTGCCCAAGTACCTGCGCCCGCGCACCGACACGCCGAAACTCACCCTCGGCCATGGCGGCTGTTTTGGTTGCATCTACTCGGTGCGCGGTGCCGGCGGTTACCAGATGTTCGGCGTGACCCCGGCGCCGATCTATGACCCGGCGCAGCAGTTGGCCTACCTCAAGGAGCACATGGTGTTCTTCCGGCCTGGCGATATCGTGCAGTTCAAACCCATGGACCGTGACGCCTACGACCGAGCGGTGGCCGAGGTGGACGCAGGACGTTTCGACCTGCGTATCCGCCCGGTGGAATTTTCCCTCGACGCTTTTCTCGCCGACCCCATTGGCTACCCGAAAACCCTGCAGGAGGCGCTGGCATGATCAAGGTCCTCAAACCCGGCCTCGCCACCTCCGTGCAAGACCTTGGCCGCGAAGGTTATTACCACCTGGGCATCCCGCCGTCGGGTGCGTTGGATCAATACGCGTTGAGCGCGGCCAACCACCTGGTGGGCAACCCGGTGGGCGCGGCGGGTCTGGAATGCACATTGATCGGCCCTGAACTGCAGTTCCAACAGGATGCGCTGGTGGCCCTCAGCGGCGCCCTGATGTCGCCGCGCCTGGACGGTGAAGTGGTGCACCAGGACACCGCGTTCCAGGTGCGCGCCGGGCAGGTGTTGCGCTTTGAATTTCCCAAGGCGGGGGCGCGGACTTACCTCGCGGTGGCCGGTGGCATTGATGTGCCGCTGGTGCTCGGTAGCCGCTCGACCTACACCCTCGGCGCGCTTGGCGGCTTTCAGGGTCGGCGCTTGCAGGAAGGCGATGAATTGCCCATCGGTGAAGCCAGTGGCACGGGGCGCCCGGGCAACAGTCTGCCGATGGCGTTGCGTCGCTCAGTGGGTGGGGATATCACCCTGCGCGTGGTGCCGGGGCTGTATTACGAGCGCCTCACGGATGCGGCAAAAAGCAGCTTTTTCGCCGAGCCCTGGACCGTGGGTTCCGAAGCCGACCGCATCGGCTATCGCTTCAAGGGCGGCAGTGCGTTGAGCTTCCAGCCACGGGAGCAGCCGTTTGGCGCGGGGTCGGACCCTTCGAACATCGTCGACAGTTGCTACCCGATCGGTTCGATCCAGGTGCCGGCTGGCTTGGAGCCGATTGTATTGCACCGGGATGCGGTGTCGGGCGGTGGCTACGCGATGATCGGCACGGTGATCAGCGCCGACCTGGATTTGATCGGGCAGATGCAACCGAACCAGCGGGCCGGGTTTGTGGCGGTGACGCTGGAGCAGGCGTTGGAGGCGCGGCGTATCTACAAGAAGCGGTTGAAGATAATGTCCGGGCTGTTCGCAGGATAAAACTGCGGGAGGGGGCTTGCCCCCGATAGCGGTGGACCAGCCAGCTTATCTATAGCTGACCCACTGCAATCGGGGGCAAGCCCCCTCCCACATTTGGTTCTCTGTTCACTTTTGCTTTGGTTTTGTGTCAGAAAAGTTGGGTGAACAGCCAGTAGAGGCTGCCGGAAAGCAGAATCGCCGCCGGCAACGTCAGCACCCACGCCATCGCCAGGTTGCGGATCGTGCGCATCTGCAACCCACCCCCGTTCGCCACCATGGTCCCCGCCACACCCGACGACAGCACATGGGTGGTCGACACCGGCAACCCATACATGTCTGCCGCGCCGATGGTCAGCATCGCTACCATCTCCGCCGAGGCGCCCTGTGCGTAAGTCAGGTGGGTCTTGCCGATCTTCTCGCCCACGGTCACCACGATGCGCTTCCAGCCAACCATGGTGCCCAGGCCCAGGGCGATGGCCACGGCGATTTTCACCCACAACGGAATAAAGCGCGTGGAATTGTCGATCTGTTGCTTGAACAGTTGCAGCTTGCCCTGGGTGTCGGCGTCGAAGCTGCCAACCTTGCCCTTGTCCATCAGGCGAATGGTTTCGCTGGTCAGGTACATGTCGTTACGCACGTTGCCGACGGCTTCGGCAGGCACCTTGGCCAGGGAGCCATAACCTTTGACTTCATCACCGATCTGCCCGGCGAGGGCGGCGAGGGCGGGGACCAGTTCCGGGGTGGCTTCCTTGGTGCGCACGTAGGTGGAGAGGATCGGGCGCGGGTCACCGGTCAGCGCTTGTGGGGCACTTTTCACCAGGGCGACCTGGGTGACTTCGGCCACTGCCGCGAACTGCAGCGACTGCTCGGCCGGCATGGTGCGGTTCAGCGCGTAGGCCATCGGCAAGGTGCCCACCAGGATCAGCATGATCAGGCCCATGCCTTTTTGCCCATCGTTGGAGCCATGCGCAAAGGACACGCCGGTGCAGGTGGCGATCAGCATGCCGCGGATCCACCACGGTGGCGGGGTGTCGCCCTTGGGCGCCTTGTACAGTGCGCGGTTCTTGACGAAGGCGCGCAGGGCCAGCAACAGCATCGCCGCAAACGCGAAGCCGATCAGCGGCGACAGCAGCAAGGCGTAACCGATCTTGATCGCCTGGCTCCAGTCCACACCGCTGGTGCCGTCACGCCCGTGCATCAAGGCATTCGCCACGCCCACGCCGATGATCGAACCGATCAGCGTGTGGGACGACGACGCCGGCAAGCCCAGCCACCAGGTGCCGAGGTTCCACAGGATCGCGGCGATCAGCAGGGCGAAGATCATCGCAAAGCCGGCGGAAGAACCCACCTGCAGAATCAGCTCGACCGGCAGCAACGCAATAATCCCGAACGCCACCGCGCCGCTCGAAAGCAGCACGCCGAGGAAGTTGAAAAAGCCCGACCACACCACCGCAAAATGCGGCGGCAGCGAGTTGGTGTAGATCACCGTCGCCACGGCGTTGGCGGTGTCGTGGAAGCCGTTGACGAACTCGAAACCCAAGGCGATCAACAGCGCCACACCCAGCAGCAGAAACGGCGTCCAGGTGGTGAGCTGGGCGCCCATTTCATGCATGTCGTGCATCAGGCTGTAGGCGGTGAACAACAGGCCCATGGCGAGTACGGCGAAGAAGATGATCACCGTCACCAGGCCGGGTTTCTTGTCCAGCCTGGGCTTGGGCGCAGCGGGTGAGGCGTGGGTGGAGGCAGTCAGGGAAGGGGTGGCCATGCCGGGGCATCCAGTGTGGGGAGGATGTCGTTCATAGTCATTGCAGAATGTTACAGAGATGCTGCCGTAGGTCAGTGTTTGATGGAATTGGGATAGCCGCTGATCCTGTATACGCCGCAGAAACTATGTGGGAGGGGGCTTGCCCCCGATTGCAGTGGGTCAGCTGAAGACAACCTGCCTGATCTACCGCTATCGGGGGCAAGCCCCCTCTCACATGTCAACTGCGTTCCAGTTCAGTAGTCTTTGCGCTTCCTGAAGGCCCACCGCCCGGCAATCAAGGTAAAGGTCGCCACCAACGCCACCAGGATCCAGAAGCCTTCCGGGTCCTGCGAAAGCGGCACCCCCCCCACGTTCATGCCGAAAAAACCGGCGATGATGTTGATCGGCAACGCCAGCACCGTCACCACGGTGAGGGTGAACAGTGTGCGGTTGCTCTGCTCGTTGAGGTTGGCGGCGATCTCTTCCTGTAACAGCTTGATGCGTTCGCCCAGGGCCATCAGGTCGTTGATGATCAGCGCAAACTCCTCGGTGGATTTGCGCAGCTCTTTCACGTCCTCTTTTTGCAGCCATTGCGGCGGGCGGTTGAGCAGGCGCAGCAGCGAACCCGGTTCCAGCGCCAGCAGGCGTTGCAGGCGCACCAGCACCCGGCGTGCCGCCCCCAGTTCAGCGCGGTTGGTGGACAGCCGTGACGAGAGCAACTGGTCCTCGATATGGTCGACGCTGATGCTGGTCTTGCGCACGATCTGCGTCAGCACTTCACCCTGGTCACGCAGCAAGTGCACGAGCAAGGCCAGCGGTGAGCGGAAGCTTTCACCGGCTTTCACTGACGAGCGCAGCTTGTCCACCGAGTGCAGCGGTTGCAGGCGTGCGCTGATCAACAGGCGGCTGCGGGCGCACACCCACAGCGTGGAAATGTCCGACGAGACCATGCTGCTGAAGTTGAACACCACGTCGTTGACCACCGCCAGCAAGGCCGAGTCAACATGTTCGATGCGGGTTGAGCGCGAACCTTCATGCAGGGCTTCGAAGAACTCTTCCGGCAGGTCCAGATGCGCCTGCATCCAGCGCTCGCATGCGGCGTGGGCCAGGTTCAGGTGCAGCCACAAAAACTCGTCCGGGTCGGCCGGCTGGCGCAAGGCCTGGAGGGCCGTGGCCGAATCGATCTGCTCGCCCTTTTCACCGGGGCGAAAACGGAAACCGTAAAGCAAGCCGAACAGGTCGGAATCCTGGTGGCTGTGGTCGATGCTGTGGTTCATGAGGGCTCGCAGGAAAAGCGCCTGTAGGAGATTTCACAGGTTCGCATGCGCGAATCATTGCAAGGGAATTTGACAGTTTTGTGACGGTTTTGGATTTATTTCGTTGCGGTGACATTTATTTGACCGCCTGTCAGGAACTGTTCAAGAGGCCTCTGGCCCGGCCGATTCAAGGTGTTAAGAACCGCTGTGGATCGGCGGTGCTTTTGATGACAGGGAAGTCGCCGTGTGTATGCACCACTTCCTTGTATCGAGGCTTTTCCCCGATGAATGTTTTGCGAACCTCCTTGAGAGCACAAATCCTGTCGCTGCTCGGTGGCAGCCTGTTGGCGATGCTGTTGATCGCCCTGGCCTGTTTCAACTTCCTGTCCAATGGGGTGCAGAGCTATCGAAGTTTGATCGATGGGCCGTTGCTGACCTCACAGTTGATTGACGAGGCCAACCTGCAATTCAAGGTGCAGGTGCAGGAATGGAAAAACGTCCTGTTGCGCGGCAAGCAGCCCCAGGACATGGAGAAATACTGGGGCCAGTTCCAGGAGCGCCAGCGCGATGTGCAGGGCATTCTCACTCGGCTGGTCACCCAGACCGGCAGCGACCCGAGCCTGAGCCGACGCATCGAAACCCTGCGTCAGACGCACGAGCAACTCGGTGTGGCTTACCAGAAAGGCCGCGATGCCTACGTGGCGGCGGGGGGCGATGCCACTGCGGGCGACACGGCGGTAAAGGGCGTGGACCGCGCCGCCAGCGAGCAGATGAGTGCGCTGGTCAGTGACCTGCGCGAACAAGGCAGCCAGCAATCCAAGGCCATCAGCGCCTACGCCGAGCGCACCGTGCTGGTGGGGTTGGCGATCATGTTGCTGTCCGGTGTGCTGATCGGCTTGTTCAGCCTGTGGTTGATCAACCGCAACCTGATCCTGCCGATCCGCAGCCTGATCGACTACGTGACGCAACTGAGCCACGGTCGGTTCGCCGAGCGCGTAGCCAGCCGTCGCCAGGATGAGTTGGGGCACTTGGCCGCCGCCGCAAATACCTTGCGCGACTTTCTTGCCGAAACCTTCAGCCGCTTGCAGCGCAGCGCCAGCGACCTGGTCGGCGCCAGCGGCGAGTTGAACGCCATCGCCGGGCAGATGGCCACGGGCACCCACGATCAATTCAACCGCACCGACCAAGTGGCCACGGCCATGACCGAAATGTCCGCCACCGCCCAGGAAGTCGCGCGCCATGCCGCCAGTGCTTCCCGTGCGGCCGACGAGGCGGACCATTCGGCGCGGGAAGGCGGTGAGGTGATGAGAGTCACCATTGCCACCATCGGCCAGATGCGCAACGAAATCCTCAATACCGGCACCATCATCCGCCGCCTCGAAACCGACAGCGTACGCATCGGCAAAGTGCTGGAAGTGATTCGTGGCATCGCCGAGCAGACCAATTTGCTGGCGCTTAACGCGGCGATTGAAGCTGCGCGCGCAGGCGAAGCCGGTCGTGGTTTTGCCGTGGTGGCTGATGAGGTGCGCAGCCTGGCGCAACGCACGGCGGCGTCGATCATCGAGATCAACGGGATTATCGAGGCGGTGCAGACCGGTGCGGTGGACGCGGCTGAAGCGATTGTGAGCGGCCAGTCATGCAGTGATGAGAGTGTGGAGAAGGTCACGCAAGCCGGCGCCATGCTGGCTCACATCACCCAGGCGGTGGAGGCGATTCGCGACATGAACCGTCAGATTGCCACGGCAGCGGAGGAGCAGACGTCGGTGGCCGAGGACATCTCGCGCAACATCACGCAGATCACCACGGTGGCGACGGCCAACCTCGACAATGTGAAGCGCACCGAAGCGGCGAGCCATGACCTGCGTGGGTTATCGAGTGAGTTGAATGAGGTGACGGCGCGTCTGAGCGCCTGATCAGGCACAAAAAAAGCCACCCGAGGGTGGCTTTTTTTTAGTTCAAATCAAGTATCGAGCTTGTCTTCCAGCACGGCGCCGGTCTTGGCGTCGAGCTTCACTTCAAACTTCTTGCCGGCGGTGTCGGTCAGTTCGACTTCGTAGACCAGCACGCCACTGTTGTTATGGTCCAGCTCGGTGTCGTTGAGGGTGGCGCCTGGGTGTTTGGCCAAGGCAGCCGCGTTGAGTTTTTCGAAAGGCATCACGGCGCCAGACTTGAGCAGGCCTTCAATGTGGTCGGGGCGAACATCCGCCTGGGCCAGGCTGGCGGTCAGGGTCAGGGCGGTAGCGGCGAACAGAGCGGTCAAGGTTTTCATGGTGTGTGTCCTTCTTCGGTGAGCTGTTTAAGTGGCGCCAGATTAACCAGCGCAACTTAATTCACCCTTAATTAATTCAAACAGTTGCGCAGTTTGTTCAATCCACCAGACGCGGGGGATTTCATGCTGGAGGCTCACTTGAGGGGAGACTCGGCATGAAACGGTTAGTGAGTTGCATCTACGCGCCTGTATTTCTGTTCGGCTTTATCGGCTGCGGGTTTTGGCAGCCGCACGCGCTGATTCTGCTGTTCGTGATCGCGGTTGCAGTGTCATTCCTGGCAGAGCAGTGGCTGCCCTATGAACCGCAGTGGAATTGCAGCCTGGGCGATCGGCGCCGCGACACCGTGCACGCGCTGGTCAACGAAAGCCTGAATGCCCTGGGGTTGTTGATCCTGCCGGGGCTTACTGCGCTGTTCGCGTTTGAAGGTCTCTGGCCGCGCGGTTGGCCGCTGTGGCAGCAACTGCTGATGGCCATTGTGCTGGGCATTCCCCTGGACGTGGCGCAGTTGCTGGCACTCGCGATTGCCCTGCAGTTGCTGTTGCAGCATTCCAATGTGGACATGCGCCTGGGGCCTTTGCGCTGGGTGTTCGCCTGGGCGCCGGTGCATCGTTTTCACCATATGAAATATGGGCACGCCGGGGATGTGAATTTCGGGCTGTTCTTTAATCTGTGGGACTGGCTGCTGGGTACGGCGTTTTACCGCGAGGGGTATCGCATGGGGGCGGGTGATCTGGGGATTGGCAGTCGGCCGGATTTCCCGGTGGGCTACGGGGCGCAGTTGCGTGATCCGTTCAGGCCGGTTGCCTTGAGCAAGGAGCCGTCCCTGCCGGACGAATTACGTTAACAGTTCAACGTCCAGCTGGCGCAATGACGCAGCTGCCGTGACCCCAAACAACTGCTTCATGGTCCGTGAGAAATGTGCTGAGTCGGCAAAGCCGGCACCGTGAGCGGCATCGGTCAGCGTGCCACCGGCGAGGGCCAGTTGCAGGGCGATGCGCAGCCGTCGCCACAGCACCAGGCGACGCACGGGCAGACCGAGTTGATGGGCGAACAGCCGCTCCAGTTGGCTCAAGGACAGGTGCGCGGCCTGGGCCAGGGCCTGGGCTGAGACCTTGCCGATGAGTTGTTGATCCAGTGCGGCCAGCGCCCGTTCCAGGCGTGAGTCCTCCAGGCTGCGTCGGGGGAGTTGATGCAGTGCATCCAGGGACAGGTCTGTGTCCAGCAACGGGGCGATATCAAACACCGCCGGTTCGGCGTACAGCACCGTGACTTCACCTTGAGCGTCAAGAATGGCGTGGGTTTGACGCGAAGGGATAAACAGGCGATGGGCCGTGGTGATTTGGCCATCGAGGCTGACCGTGAACGGTGAGTCTTTGGAGACCATCAACTGATGGGCGTAGTGCGCATGGGGCGCTGTGCGCCCCAGCTCGCCGACGATCAGGCCATAGTCACGCCCCAACCACAGGCGGCCTGACCATTCGGCCGTCACTCAGTACTTATAGTCGTTCAGCAGGTCTTGCACGCTGGACGACGGCCAGCGCTTGTAGAACTTCAGCAGTTCGGCGGCGCGGTTGGTGAAGATGCCATCGACGCCGGCCTTCATCACTTTGTCGAAGTCCACCGGCTCATCGACGGTGTAGACGTGCACCAGCAGGCCCTTGTCGTGGGTCAGCTTGTTCATCTCCGGTTTGACCAGGTCCGAATAGCTCTGGTCGCCGTGGTTGGTCAGCTCGGCCGATGGGCCAGTGCCGATGGCGCCGAGGCTCTTGGCTTCGTCGACCCATTTTTCGAACTCGGCGGCATCCTTCGGCTCCTGCTTGGCGTAGTAGGCGGCCTTGGTGGTTTCGCCGGACTCAGCGAACGTCTGCTTGTTTTTCGGCTCGATGCTGCCTTCACCCACCCACAACAGCAGGATCTTCGGGGTGTTGGGCATTTCTTTCTGCAGCTCTTTGAGGCTGGCAACCTCGAAGGTTTGCAGCACCACGCGGCCTTTGCCCTGGCCGACGCCGGTGTTGCTCTTGCCCAGCTTGGAGCCGGCGGAGCTCAGCCAGCCTTTATCCTGCAGCTTGTTCTTCAGGTCGGCTTCGATGCCCGGGAATTGCTTGGGCTCCTTGGTCTCGATGTACAGGCCGGGTTTGTGCGACGGGTTGCCTTCGGCGATCTTGATGATGTCGTCCAGGCTCTGGATTTTCAGGCCGACGAAGCCTGGACGCGCGCGGTCCGGGTAGGCGGCGTTGAACCAGCTGCCGGCGTCGAGGGTTTGCAGTTCTTTCCAGGTGAACTCGTTGGCCGGGGCGTCCTTGCGGTCGGGGAACTTGGTGGCCACGTCGGTGGTGCGCTGCAGGTTGTTGTCGTGCAGGGCGAACAGCACGCCGTCCTTGCTGCGCTGCAGGTCCATTTCCAGATAGTCGGCACCCAGGTCGCGGGCAATCTTGTAGGCCGCGGCGGTGGATTCGGGGGCGTCGTAGGACGCGCCACGGTGGGCGATCACGGCTGGGTACGGAATGCCTTCGTTGGTTGCCAATTCAGCCGGGCTGATCGGGTCGGCAGCCTGTGCCTGGCCAAGGCCGAGCATCAGGGCGAGCAGCAAGGCACTCTTGGTAAACGTGACAGGCATATGCGAAGTCCTTTCGTGGAGGTAGCTTTGAGAAGGCCTCCTTTTTAACAATTGATTGCGAAAGGCGCTATCACCAAACCGACATTAACGTGTGCACGCCTCGATTTTCTGCGTTTTTTTTGCAGGCATTGCAGTACTCTTGCCCGAAGCTGCCCCGTTAGAGGGCGGTACTTTGTGCCACGCGTGTAAACCATCTTTCCAGTCCCTGTGGGACTTTTCAGTGAGGTTTACCATGCGCATCACCTCCGAGCTTATCTGCCAGGCCGCCGACCAACTCCGTGGTTTTGTTGGCCTCAACCGCAAGACCGGCCAGTACATCGTGCGTTTCAGCGAAGACGCCTTCGGCATGGACGTGGCCGATGACGGCATCATTCCCACCGCCGAATTCGTCTGGCTGCCGGCCCCGGAGCAGACCATGACCCTGTCCCGCGAGCGCATCCAGTTGCTGCTGGACCAGAACATCGACGACCGTATCAACATCACTGAACCGTTGCGGGTGTATATGCGGCGGGTGGAGGTTCCGCAGATCAGTGCGTTGCGCAGTCTTGTAAGCTGATCCTGTGGTGAGCAGGCTTGCATGTGGTGAGCAGGCTCGTCCTGCGTTGGGCTGCGCAGCAGCCCCATCAAGATCGCAATGTCCTTTCAGGAAAACCGCAGCGGCTGGTTTGAGGGCCGCTTCGCGCCCCAACGCAGGGCAAGCCTGCTCACCACAACGAGCCTCTTGATCATGCTTGCTGGCAAGCCTTGAGCAGGGCAATCGCCAGGGGTGGGGTGATGCCTTTCAGCGCGGCGCGTTCGGGTTGGAACAGGGTGGCGACGAAGAACGGGTGGTCGAGCAGCTCCACGGCTCGCAGATCACCTGCCGAGTCATGGCCGCTGGGGATCAGGTCGCCTTCCAGCAGTGCGTCGAGAAACTCAGGGTTCACGCCGTAGCGGCAACGATAGCCTTCCTGCACATCAAGAGTGCCGTAGGCTTCTGCAATACGCGTGTAGGACACCAGGCGCACAGTGTCGGTGGCTTCCACCAGCGCACAACTCAGTGGCGCGATCACGGCGCGCCTGGCGTGCGGCGCCAGTTCGCCGTGCTCGGCATCCTTCCAGCCCAGTACGTTGCGCGCATATTCCAGCACCGTGTGCTGAAAACCGCCGCAGGTGCCGAGGAACGGCCGGCGTTGCTCGCGGGCAAAACGGATCGCCCGCAGTGCGCCATCGGTGTCGCGGTAGGGGCTGGCGGGGACGCACCAGAAACCATCGAAAGCGTGCAGTGACTGGGGCAGGGCATCGGTGTCGAGCCAGTGGACATGCACGCTCAGCCCCAGGGTCTCGCCGTCGCTGCGGCACAGCGCCAGGTGCCGCCCGTTGACCGGCCGCGGGAACAGCGCCATGCCCTTGTTGAGGGCGGCGGGGCCGCGCAGCGCGGTCACCTCGAAGT
>Ga0207706_10005589_pt1 | contig 11715 bp, 8 predicted proteins | sample KBSC53metaG_FD_184318 | JGI IMG/M metagenome (GOLD analysis project Ga0207706, IMG submission 184318) | Corn rhizosphere microbial communities from Kellogg Biological Station, Michigan, USA - KBS C5-3 metaG (SPAdes) (version 2) | ecosystem: Host-associated > Plants > Roots > Rhizosphere > Soil ... | reverse complement strand
GAGCGCGTCGCAATGGCGCGCCAGCTCGAGGGTCTCGCGGATGGAGGCGTCTTCGGAGCGGCCGCTGAGCGCCGCGGATTGATCCAGCACTGACAAGCGCAACATGAGGCCAGCATCGCACGGTCGTGCCGCCGCTGCCGGCGTGGGGGCACTTGTGGCCGTGCCGCGTGCAGCGACAATAGCGGGCCGTGTCGTTGCCGATCCTTCCTGTGCGCCGTCTGTTCCACCCTCTTGCGCTGAGTCTCTGTCTGGTGGCAGCAGCGCCTGCCGTGTGGGCCCAGCAGCGCGTCGCCGAACATCCCGCCGAAAGCCTGCTGAACAAGGGCTGGGCCGCCACCCGCAGCGATCCCGACCTGAGCCGCCGCCTGGCCGAGGAAGCGCTGAAAACGCTGGCGCAGCGGCCCGATGCCGACCTCGAGATCCGCGCGCACCTGCTGATGTGCGACTACTACGCCGAGCGCGACCGCAAGGCGGCCGAATCCCAGATCGCCCTCGCCCGCGCCCAGCTGCCGCGCGCCAAGCGGCCAGGCCTGAAGGCCGCCGTGCTCAATTGCGAAGGCGAGGTGCTCGAGACCACCGGCGACAACAAGAAGGCCCTCACGGTGTTCGAGCAGGCCGTCACCGCGGCCGAATCCGCCAACGACAACGAGATGCTGGCCAACGCGCTGTACCAGCGCGGCTACCTGCGCGGCCTCGAGGGTGACTACGGCACCGGCCTGGTCGACCTGCGCCGCGCCCGCGCGCTGTACGAGCGCATCGGGATGAGCGAGCGCTCCAGCACCGCGCTCAACGGCATCGCGATCCTCTACAACCGGATGGGCGACCATGACCAGGCGCGCCATTACTACGAGCAGACGCTGAAGCTGCAGATCGCCGAAGGCCCGAAGCGCGAGGTCGCCGTCACGCAGCACAACCTGGGCCGCGCCTACGAGCACCTGAAGGCGTGGGCGCAGGCGCGCCAGGCCTTCGAGGCCGCGCTGGACCTCAGCCGCGAGCTCGACTACCCGCGCGGCGAGGCCTATGCGCTGCGCGGCCTCGCCAGCGTGCGCAATGCCGAGGGCGAGCCCGGTGCCGCGTTGAGCCTGCTGCAGCTGGCTGACCTGCTGCAGAAGCGCACCCCCGACGAGCGGCTGCGTGCGCAGATCCTGCTCCAGCGCGGCATCGCGCTGCGCCAGCTGAAGCGCCCGGGCGAAGCGCTGCCGGTGCTGCAGGATGCGGTGAGCGTCTTCCGCAAGGCCGATTCGCTGGCCGAACTGGTCGCCTCCGAGCGCGAGCTCGCGGCCACGCTGGCCGACCTGACCGACTGGCACTCGGCCTACCAGCAGCAGCTCGAATACGGCCAGACGCTGGAGCAATGGCTGCGACATCAGCTCGACCAGCGCTTCGCGACACTGAAGGTCGAATTCGACACCGCGGCCAAGGAAAAGGAAAACGCGCTGCTGCTGCGCGAAAAGCAGGCCGGCGAACGCGCGCTCGACGAGGCGCGCCGCGCCGGCCGCCTGCAGGCGGCGGTGATCACGCTGGTGTGCGTGCTGCTGCTCGGGGTCGGCGCAGTGGCGCTGCACCTGCGCCGCGTGAGCCGCCAGATGCGGCTGCTCGCAATGACCGACGAACTCACCGGCCTGCCCAACCGGCGCGACGTGCTGGCGCGGCTGCAGGGCATGCTGGCCGACCGCAAGTTCGGCCCGTGCGCGCTGATGATCGTCGACCTCGACCATTTCAAGGCCATCAACGACGACTTCGGCCACCTGGTCGGCGACGAGATGCTCAAGGCCGTGGCCCAGGTGCTGCGCGAAGCGGTACGCGAGCCGATGTGCCTGGGCCGCCTGGGCGGCGAGGAATTCGTCGTCGTGCTGCCGCGCACCGACGAGAACCAGGCGATGAAGGTCGGCGAGCGCATCCGCGAGCAGGTGCAGGCGCTGGACACCAGCCGCTGGCTGCCGCAGGCGCGCTCGCTCACCGCCAGCCTGGGCGTGGCCGTGTCGCGGCTCGGCGAGGATGATGTGGGCACCATGCTGCACCGGGCCGACGAGGCGCTCTACCGCGCCAAGGCCGCCGGGCGCAACCGGGTGTTCGCCGAAGCCGCCTGAAATCCCCTGTCGGTGACGCCAGGGTGACTGCCGGGGGCGGCGCGCGCGACTAGCATCGCGCCGACAACACTCTCCCTGCAGGAGCCCCGCATGACCGCCTTCATCTCCCAACAAGTCCGCCTCGCCGCCCGCCCGACCGGCCTGCCCACGATGGCCAACTGGCAGTTCACCGAGGAACCGCTGGCCGAGCCGCAGGACGGCGGCATCGTCGTGCAGACGCAAGCGCTGTCGCTCGATCCCGCGATGCGCGGCTGGATGAACGAAGGCAAGTCCTACATCCCGCCGGTCGGCATCGGCGAGGTGATGCGCGCCGGCGGCGTCGGCCGCGTCGTGGCATCGAAGAACCCCGCTTTCGCGGTGGGCGACGCAGTGGCCGGCAGCCTGGGCGTGCAGACGCACGCCGCGTTCGGCCCGGCCGATTTCAAGCGGGCCGGCCTGAACAAGATCGACCTGCGGCTGGGCACGCTGACCCAGTGGCTCAACGTGCTCGGCATGCCCGGCATGACCGCCTACTTCGGCCTCAAGGACGTGGGCCTGCCCCATGCCGGCGAGACGCTCGTGGTCAGCGGCGCCGCCGGCGCGGTGGGCCAGACGGTCGGCCAGCTCGGCAAGATCCTCGGCCTGCGCGTGGTGGGCATCGCCGGCGGGCCGGCCAAGTGCGACTGGGTCGTCAAGGAGCTGGGCTTCGACGCCTGCATCGACTACAAGACCGGCTCCGTGAAGGACGGCCTGAAGGAACACTGCCCGCAAGGGGTCGATGTGTATTTCGACAACGTCGGCGGCGAGATCCTCGACGCGGTACTGACGCGCATCAACCGCAAGGCGCGCATCGTGATCTGCGGCGCGATCAGCCAGTACAACGCCACCGCGCCGGTGCAGGGCCCGAAGAACTACCTCTCGCTGCTGGTCAACCGCGCCCGCATGGAGGGCATGGTGGTGTTCGACTACGCCGACCGCTACCACCTCGCGGTGGCCGAGCTCGCCGGCTACCTGAAGGACGGCCGCATGAAGTCGAAGGAAGACGTGGTGCGCGGCGGCGTGCAGGCCTTCCCGGACACGCTGCTCAAGCTCTTCAGCGGCGAGAACTTCGGCAAGCTGGTCCTGCAGATCGCCGACTGAAGCTCATTTGGTCACGCGCCGGCCTTCACGGCCACGCAGCGGGGCGCGCTCGCCGGGCTAGACTGCCCGGCGTTGTCGCTGTCTTTCGCCTCCCATGCCGCAGCCGGCCTCGCCGTCCGATCCTGAGCAAGCGCCGCCGGCCGGCGACGCGCTGCTCGCGCTCGCGCAGCTGAGCCACGGCGCGCTCGCGCTCGTGGGCGCCGACGGCCGGGTGCGCTGGGCCAACCCGGCCTTCGCCGCCCTGGTCGGAGCAGCCGATGCCAAGGCCCTGCAGGACGAGCCGGTCGGCCAGTGGCTGCACGACCACGCGTCGCCTGCCTGGTTCACCGGCCTGCTGCAGGGCGCCCCCCTGCCCTCGCCCGAGGAACACAGGCTGCAGCGGGCCGCCGATGGCGCCGAGCTGGATCTGGCGATCAGCCTCGCGCGGGTGGACGCCGGCTTCGCGCTCGCATTGACCGACCTCACCGCGCAGCGCCGTGCCGAGCGCGACTGCCGGCACCAGGCCGAGCTGCTCGACACCGCGCAGGAGTTCGGCCGCCTCGGCGTGTGGGAGCGCAACGTCCGCACGCTCGAAGGCCGCTGGGATCGCCATGTGTTCCGCTTCTGGGGCCTGGACCCCTCGGGCGGCACGCCCAACTGGCATGTCGCCTCCAAGGCCATCCATCCTGAGGACGCCGGCACCAACGAGCTGTTCCGCCGCTCGCTCGAACAGGCCGGCAAGTACGCCGCGCGCTACCGCGTCTGCCAGCCCGATGGGCGCATACGGCTGATCCATTCGCAGTGGGAGGTCAAGAACGGCCCTGACGACCGGCCCGAGCGCGTGGTCGGCGTGATGATGGACGACACCGAGGTCTACGAGCTCGCCGAGTCGTACAGCAACACCCACGAGCAGTTGCAGCTCGCGGTCGACCTGGCGCACATCGCCGTCTGGCGCCACGACATCAGCACCAACCGCATGTACTACAACCAGCGCGCCTGGGAAATCATCGACCAGCCGCCCCGCCCCGACGGCCTGGCGCTGGACGAGGTGCGCGCGCTGATCCATCCCGACGACCTGCCCAACGTGATCGCGTCCGCCGAGCGCGCCCTGAGCACCGGCGCGCCGGTCGACATGGAGGCGCGCTACCGCCGGCGCGACGGCAGCTGGCGCTACATCCTGACGCGGCGCGTGGTCCAGCGCGACACGCACGGCACACCGGTCGCGCACCTGGGCGTGGCGCTCGACGTGACCGAGCAGGTCGAGAGCTCGCGCAAGGCGCTGGAGCTGGCGCGCCGCCTCGAGTCGGCAGCGCGGGCCGGCCAGCTCGGGCTGTGGAACATCGACACCGAGACCGGCGCGCTCGAATGGAACCAGCAGACGCTGGAACTGTTCGGCCTGCAGCCGCACGAACAGCCGAAGACCTTTGTCGAATGGCTGGAGCGCTGCGTCCATCCGGAGGACTTGGCGCGCGTCAAGAACCTGGCGGTGCAGTGGCGGCGCGCCGGCCAGGACCTGCTGGAGCTCGAGTACCGCACGCTGCGGCCCGATGGCAGCGTGCGCTGGCTGGTCAACCGCTCCGACGTCGACCGCGGCGGCGACGGCCGCCTGGTGTTCGGCGTGACGCTCGACGTGACCGAGCAGCACGAGGCGATCGAGCGGCTGCGCGATGCGAGCGAACGCTCGGCGCTGGCCGCGCGCGGCATCGGCATGGGCACCTGGGAGCAGGACCTCATCACCGGCCGGGCCTACTGGGACGAGCAGATGTTCCTGCTGCGCGGCCTCGAGCCGAGGGCCGATGCACTGTCGGCCGAAGAGCGGCTCGCGCTCGTGCACCCCGACGATCGCGGCCATGTCGTCGTCGATCTCGACCGCGCGGTGGCGCAGGACAAGCCGGCCACCTACGAGTTCCGCGTGCGCCTGCCCGACGGCAGCTACCGCTGGCTGGCCTCGCGCTCGACCACGGTGTTCGACACCGCCGGGCGACCCGCCCGGCGCATCGGCGTCAACTGGGACATCACCGACAGCAAGACGGCCGAGATCGCACGCCAGGAAAAGGCGATCGTGCTGCGCGAAAGCCAGGCCAAGAGCCAGTTCCTCGCGCGCATGAGCCATGAGCTGCGCACGCCGCTGAACGCCGTGCTCGGCTTCACCCAGCTGCTGATGGCCGACGGCGAGCAGGTCACGCCCGAGGTCCGGCAGCGCCGGCTCGAGCACATCCGCCACGCGGGCGAGCACCTGCTGTCGCTGATCAACGACGTGCTCGACCTCTCCAGCGTCGATACCGGCGAGATGCGCATGGAGCTGGTCCAGGTGCCGCTGCCCGCGCTGATCGATGGATGCCTACCGCTGATGGAGCCGCTGGCGCAGCAGCACGGCGTGCAGGTGGTGCGTGGCGCGCTCGAGGGCCTGCCGCTGGCCGATGCGACCCGGCTGCGGCAGATCGTGCTGAACCTGCTGTCCAACGGCATCAAGTACAACCGCCCCGGCGGCACGGTGACCATCGGCGCTGCGCTGGAGCCGGCTGCCGCCGGCAGCGCCGTCCACCAGGTGTGCCTGCAGGTGAGCGACAGCGGCCGCGGCATGACCGACCAGCAGCTGCGGCATGCGTTCGAGCCGTTCAACCGGCTCGGCATGGAGCGCGAAGGCATCGAGGGCACCGGCATCGGGCTGGCGATCGTGAAGGCGCTGGTCGAGCGCATGGGCGGCTCGGTTCGGGTGCGCAGCCAGGCCGGCATCGGCAGCTCTTTTGAGGTGCGCCTGCCGCATGCGCCGGATGTCGACGCCACCCGCGCCATCGAGCCCACGGGGCCGCTCTTCGCACCGGTGCTGCCGCCCGCCGGGCAGGCCGGCGAGCGCAAGCCGGCGCGGCCGGGCCGGCTGCTCTACATCGAGGACAACGCGGTCAACGTGCTGATCGTCAGCGAGCTGGTGGCGATGCGCCCGGGCCTGACGCTGGATGTCGCCTCCGACGGCGAAAGCGGCGTCGACCGCGCCGCGCAGCTGCAGCCCGACCTGGTGCTGGTGGACATGCAGCTGCCCGACATCGACGGCCACGAAGTGCTGCGCCGCCTGCGCGCCGCCCCCCGCACCGCGCACATCCCCTGCATCGCGCTGTCGGCCAATGCGATGCCGCAGGACATCGAGCGCGCGTTGCAGGACGGCTTTGCCGACTACTGGACCAAGCCGCTGGACTTCAAGGCCTTCATGGCCTCGCTCGACGCGCTGTTCCGCGCGTCAAAGCCCTGAGCGCTCGCCGAACCACGGGTGCTGCGGCACCTCGTCGAGCCGCAGCACCGGCGTGACGCAGCAATCGGCCGCCTCGAACAGCGGCATCCAGTGCGACAGCGGCTCGGCCGCGAGCAGCGCCGCCAGCTCGGCGCGCAGCGACAGCGCATCGTCGCTCGCCGGCCACTGCCCGAGCGACCAGTGGCGATCGGCCCAGTCGGGCCGGTGCACCACCTCGCACAGCTTGGCCCAGAACTTCAGCTCCAGCGCCCCCACCGCGAGATGCCGGCCGTCGGCCGTGCGGTAGACGCCGTAGCACGGGCTGCCGCCCGACAGCAGCCCCCGCCCGGGCCGCGTGGGAGCGCCGTAGGCCCGCGCCTCGAAGCGCGAGATCACATGGTGCTTCCAGACCTGGTGCGTCATGGAAACGTCGACGAAGCGGCCGCGGCCGGTGCGCTGCGCGCCGATGAGGCCCGCGAGCAGGCCCGACAGCGCCGATTGCGTGCCGCCCATCAGGTCGGCGATCTGGAAGTTGGGCACCACCGGGTCGGCGTCGAGCGCGGCGTTCTGCCCAAGCACGCCGGCCAGCGCGATGTAGTTGATGTCGTGCCCGGCGCGCAATGCATACGGCCCCTGCTGGCCATAGCCGGTGATCGCGCACATCACGAGCTTCGGGTTGATCTCGCGCAGCACGCTCCAGCCGACGCCCAGGCGGTCCATCACGCCGGGCCGGAAGCCTTCGATCAGCGCATCGGCACCACGCACCAGATCGAGCAGCGCCTGCCGGCCCGCGGCCTCGCGGAGGTCCAGCCGCATCAGCTGCTTGCCGTCGTTGAGGTGGCGGAACAGGCCGCTTTCGCTGTCGTGCGCGCGGTCACCGGGCGACAGCAGCATGTGGCGCGTGCCGTCGCCGCTGGCCGGGTCCTCGATCTTCAGCACCTCGGCCCCCCACTCCACCAGCTGGTGCGTGGCCAGCGGGCCCGGCAGCAGCCGCGTGAGGTCGATGACGCGCAGACCGTTCAGCGGCGGCTCGTCGGCCCGCGGCAGCGGTGCGCCCGGGTCACTCAAAGCGGCCCTCGCGCAGCCACTTGGTCGCGACCCACTTCTCGCCCTCGACCACCGGCGCGCCGCCATGCAGCGTGCGGGTCATCGGGTGCGGGCGGTCGTAGCTGAAGAACACGCCGTTGCCCTTGACCGGGCCGACCTCCAGGTGCACATCGGGAAAGGTGGTGCCGCCGCCCTTGGCCGGCGTGTTGAGGTACATCACCAGCGTGCCCACGCGCTGGCCGCCGCGCTTGAGGATGGTGGGCGTGCCCGGCTGCGCGGGATCGAAGTAGTCATGGTGCGGCCGGTATTCGGCACCGGGGCCGTAGCGCAGGATCTGCAGCCCTTCGCCGTTCTCGAGCGGCCAGTTGACCAGGGTCGCGATGCGCTGCTCGATGCGGGCGCACAGCGGGTTCTCGCCGCGCTGGAAGAACATGCCCTCGCTGGTGCGCGAGGGGTTGACCTCGCTGCCGCCGGTGGAGTTGTCGACTGTTTCCGAGCGGGCCAGGCGCTGGCGCGACAAGGCCACGAGCTCGTCGCACTCCTCGTCGGACAGCAGGCCGCCGAACACCACCACCCGCGGGTTGCGCAGCGCCATCAGCACCCGCACCTGGCGGTCGCCGGCCCAGAGGACGCTCGGCGAATCGCGCAGGTCGGGCTCGGGGACGATGCTCGGCTCCGGCAGGCCATGCTGGCGCGCATGCTCGGCCAGGTGCGTGCGCAGCGTCTCCTCGAGCGCGTTGATCGCGATGTCTTCGTCCCAGCCGCTCGCGCGCATGGCCTGCAGCACGGCGTCGGGCTGGCAGCCCGCCTGGGCCTGCGACACGATCCACTGTCGCAGCTCGGGAGTGATGGTCTGGGCAGTCATGATGGGTCCGGATGCTAACGGCATCGAATCCCGCCAGTGTGCCAAACCGTAGTGCCAGCCCTCCAGTTGCGAATGTCTGGATTGACAGCTCAGCCGACAGCTCAGCGCCAGGCCGCCACGTTCTCCGCCACGAAGTCGAGGAAGCGGCGCGGCGCATGGCCGGTGAGCGCCTTCACGTCGTCGGTCAGCCCGGCAGCCCAGCCCTGGCGCACCACATAGTGCAGGCTCAGCATCCACTCGACCACCTGGGTGGGTGCGCCCATCGCCTGCAGCGCCTGCTCGACCGCGCTCTCCGGCACATCAACATACCGGATCGGCTTGCCCACCGCCTCGGCGATGGCAGCCACCTGCTCGCCGGTGGTCAGCGCCTCGGCACCGGTCAGCGTGTAGACCTTGCCGGCATGCGCCTGCGGATCCACCAGCACCGCAGCGGCCGATTCGGCGATGTCGCGCACGTCGATCGTGCCGACTGCGCCCTGGCCGTGGGCTGCGTGGTAGGTACCGGCCTTCAGCTGGTCGGCGTAGAAGTTGACCCAGTTCTGCATGAAGAAGCTGGGGCGCAGCAGCGTCCAGCCGAGGCCGCTGCCTTGCACCAGCTGGTCGATCGTGCCTTGCACCTTGGCGATCGGCACCGGGCTGCCGGCGTCGGCGCCCGCCCCCGACGAGCGCACGATGTGGCGCACGCCGGCCGCCTTGGCCGCATCGATCGCGTTGCGCGCCAGCTCCACCTTGTTGGGCACCAGCGGCTCCAGCAGGAACAGCGTATCGAAGCCCTTGAAGGCGCGCTGCAGCGAGGCCGGATCGCTGAAGTCGCCCTCGACGCTCAGCACCCCGGGCAGCGTGCGGCCGGAGTGGGAGGCGAGCACGGCGAAGTCGGCGCCGCGCTGCTGCAGCTGGCGGACGACTTCGCGGCCGATGGTGCCGGTGGCGCCGGTGACGAGGATGCGTTGTTGGCTCATGGGGATCTCCTGGTTGGGAACGGGTTGTCGATGGGCTCACTGTAGGCAGCCCGACCTTCCAATCCAAGGCACATAATTTCCAAAGATTTTCAACCGGAAGTTGAAGCATGAAGAATCTCCAGGGCGTGGTGTCCTTCGTCGAGAGCGCGGCTGCGGGCAGCTTCACCGCGGCGGCCCACCGGCTCGAGCTGACGCCGGCCGCGGTGAGCAAGAACGTGCAGCGGCTGGAGCAGCAGCTGCAGGTGCGGCTGTTCAACCGCTCGACGCGCAGGCTGAAGCTCACCCATGAGGGCCAGGCCTTCCTCGACAAGGCGACGACCGCGCTGCGCACGCTCGACGAGGCGGTGAACGACGTGACCCAGGCCACTGGTGAAGTCGCAGGCCGGGTGCGCATCTCGGCGGGCATCGCGTTCGGCCGGCACTGGGTGCTGCCGCTGCTGCCGCGGCTGGCGCAGCAGCATCCGCGGCTGCAGGTGGAGCTGAGCCTGGACAACCGCAACGTCGATCTCGTCGCCGAAGGCTTTGACATCGGCCTGCGCGGCGGCTATGTGCGCGACTCCAGCCTGGTCGCGCGCCGCGTCGCGCGGCTGCCGGTGGTGCTGGTGGCGGCCCCCGCCTACCTGCGCCGGCACGGCGTGCCGGCCGATCCGGCCGAGCTGGGCGGGCACCGCGTGCTGGGCGTGCGCTTCAGTTCAGGCGATGTCGGCGTGTGGCGCTTTCGCAAGCCCTCAGGCCGCGGCAGCACCGAATGGACGCCCGAGGCGCAGGTCTGGGCCTCGGACCCGGAGACCCTGGTCGACCTGGCGCTCGCCGGCCAAGGCATCGTGCAGACCGGGCTGCACCATGTGGCGCCGTTCCTGCGCTCCGGCCGGCTCAAGCGCCTGCTGTCCGCCCAGCACGACCCCGACGAACGCGAGATCGTGCTGCACTACCCGCACCGCCAGTTCCTCAGCTCGCGGGTGCGCACGGTGGTGGATGCGCTGCTGGCGCACTTCAAGCTGCAGGACGACCTGCACCTCGATCCGAAGGCGCTGCCGCCGGAGTGGGAGGCGGCGTAGCCGCTCAATCCGCGATGCGGCGGCGGAACACCCAGCGGTCGCCTTCGGAGGCTTCGGCATCGAAGGCGTAGCCGTCGGCGGCGAACTTCTGCAGCGCCTTGGGCGTCTTCGCGCGCTGCTGGATCGCATGGCGCGCCATCAGGCCGCGGGCGCGCTTTGCGAAGAAGCTGATCACCTTGTAGCGCCCGCCCTTCCAGTCCTCGAAGACGCACTCGATCACGCGCGCCTTCAGCGCCTTGCGGTCGGCCACGCGGAAATACTCCTGAGACGCGAGGTTGACGATCACCGGCGACTTCTCTTGCGCCAGGCGCTCGTTGAGGTAGTCGGCCACCGTGTCGCCCCAGAAGGCGTAGAGGTCCTTGCCGCGCGGGTTCTCCAGCCGCGTGCCCATCTCGAGGCGGTAGGGCTGCATCAGGTCCAGCGGCTTCAGCGCGCCGTACAGGCCGCTCAGGATCACGATGTGTTCCTGCGCCCATGCCAGGTCGGCCGTCTTCAGTGTCTTGGCATCCAGGCCTTCGTAGACATCGCCATTGAAGGCCAGCACCGCCGGCTTGCTGTTGATGCGGCCGAAGCGGGTGGACCAGGCCGCGTAGCGCTCGGCGTTGAGCTCCGAGAGCGCCGGCGACAGGCTCATCAGCTCGCCGATCTCGGCCGGCGTCTTGTGGCGCAGCACACCGATCAATTCGGCCGATCGCGCGACGAACCGCGGCGGCTCGGCGCGCTTGAGCAAGGTTTCCGGGGCGGGCGTGTCGTAGTCGAGGGTTTTGGCAGGCGAGAGCAGGAGCAGCATGGCATCGATTATCGAGGGCGTGTGGTAGCTTCGCCGGCTGTACCCTGCTCCCGTGGAGACCCAAGTGAAGCGTTCCATCGCCGGCCTGCTGGCCGCTGCCCTGCTGCCCTGCGCCTCGTTCGCCGCCGAAGGCGACTCGCTGACCGTCACCCTCGACAGCGATGCGCGCACCGTGCTGCAGGCGATCCCGGCCGAGGCCGCGCTCGAGCGCTTCGAGATGGTCGACAGCCGCGGCCGCGCCGTCTCGTACGTGGGCCTCACCGACACCGACACCGGCGGCCTGGTGTTCGTCGACAAGAAGCTGGTGGGCACCGTCTCGCACCACGATGCCCGCGCTTTCTACAGCTGCCGCGGCTACGCCACCGCGACGCAGCACCACTGGGCGATGGACGCCGCCGCCTGGGCCGACAGTCTGCTCGCCAGCGCGACACCGGCCAAGGAAGTGACGCTCAAGTTCACCGGCAAGTCCACCTACCAGAGCATCAAGGCGGTGGTCGACAACCCGATGGTCGGCCAGGTGAAGTCGCTGGTCGACATGGGCACCAACCCGCTGAACATCATCAAGACGCTGAACCAGGCGCG